>Ga0114980_10002473_pt1 | contig 12988 bp, 13 predicted proteins | sample S_140806_EF_Meta_FD_87018 | JGI IMG/M metagenome (GOLD analysis project Ga0114980, IMG submission 87018) | Freshwater microbial communities from Lake Simoncouche, Canada to study carbon cycling - S_140806_EF_MetaG | ecosystem: Environmental > Aquatic > Freshwater > Lake | place: Lake...
AACAATCTTAAGTTCTCGTTGATTTTCAGTCATTGTAGTTATAATTGTATATTAACTCTACCTGATACAGTTGTACTTTTAGTATAATCACTTAAACCTACAGTAAACTCAAAAGTATCTCCTAATACAAATGGTTGTAAATCTGATACTGGTATAACAATATATGAATAACCACCTACTGCTGTAGGACCTGTTGCTGTTAACATCGAAGCTGTTTGACTAACACCTGCCACTCTAGGAGTAATAGTTATAGTTACAGCAGCTGTTGATTGAAATACTAATTGTCCAAAATATGGAGTAATTATAGTTATAGGAACTGGCATCATTACTGGTACATTTGTAATACCTGTTATTGATGTAGGTGCAATTATATTTAATATTATATTTGCTATAGGACCTTGTGGTCCAATAGGACCAGTTGAACCTGTAGCACCTGTAGCACCTGTATTACCAGTAGCACCTATCTTACCTGCAGGACTTACTGCTAAACCTGATGTACTTACTAAATTACCAGCAGCATTACCTGAATACATTAAATCTAATACCGTAGCACTTACACCTGCAACAATTGAAACTACTTGAAAATAACCTGCTGTAGCAAAATATACATTTTGTCCAGCTACCATCCAACTAGCATTAGTACCACTTAAAGGTACAAGATATTGACTAGAACCTAAAAACGTAGCAGTACCAGTAGTAGTACCATATGCATTATATCCACCAACACCTGTTGGACCTGTCGAACCAGTATTACCAGTTATCGATATTGTCCATCCAGTTATTGTAGCAACAGCACCTACTATAATATCTATATTTATTGTTAAAATACCTGTTACAATATCATATGCAGTTATTTCACCAGACATTGATTTACTAGCACCCCCGTTAGCAGCAATTACACGTTGTCCTAAAACCCATGCAATTCCTGGTTGTGTAGCAAAAGTTTTTGAACCTACACTCAATGTATTACTAGTACTAGAAGTACCTGTAATTAATGGTGCAGGACCAGTTGCTCCAGTTGCTCCAGTAGATCCTGTCGGACCAGTTGGACCTGGAGGACCACTAGGTATGTTTGTTATATTTGAATCATCGCAATCGTTACACATTATTATAAAGAGTTATATTATTAATATACGGTTTTTTTTGATTAGTTGCAACTTTTACAGTTACTTTTTGCACATATTTTGTCTATTACGAGTTTAATGTTATCAAATTTATCAAGATTGCCACAAAAAGCGTAATATTTTAATGAATCTAAAAATGCTTTAGCCTTAACATACTCATTAATTTTTTTATCATTAGCATTACCATATGCGGATGACTCATCTACTTTAATATCTAATAACATAGAATTTACACAACAACTTGAGTTACATGTAAATAATGATGTTTTACTAGCAATATAAGTAACTGAACCACTTGTTAATGTTATTGTATATATAAACTGCCAATAGCCATCTTCTATTTTAGTTCTATTACCAATAGCTGACATAGGAATAGTATATTCAAAAGCAGTATTGTTATTAGGAAAATCATGTGTAGCTAAGTTTACAGGATATGATATATTATCAGGGCTTATTATTGTTAATATTACACTAGTCCATGGACCAGCCATTGAAGGATTAGGTGAACCATATCCTCCAGGATTAGTAGTAACATTATAAACTCCTGTGGTATCTTTAAAAGTTAAGACAGAACAAGCTGTTTTAACACATACGTTTATTGTAGGGATTAAAGCCATTTTAGTTATAAATTATATTTAATAAAGAATCCCAGACTGTAAAGTATTACTATACAGTACAACCTGGGATAAACAACAAGGGTAAAAGTATTATATAGTGATGTTAGCAAATGCGGCTGGAGTTGTTGTCATCCAGGCATCTAAGATTGCTTTAACAGCAGTTGCAGCAGTTCCAGTAGAGTTATAAGCTGCACCAGAAACAATTGAAGGTACTGCGATTATAACAGATTTATTAGACAATGCTGATACACCTGTTGGAGTATTAATACGGTCATTATATTCTATTGTAACAGTATCGTATTTAAAACGAACTAAAACAGCACCAGTTATGGTTGTAGTAGTGGCTACTGAAGTTAAAATAGCAACAGTAGTACTAATAAAATATTTAATTTTGTAATTTACACCATCTAAAGTAACTTCTTCTCCTGTACGAATTTTAGCTGCAACAGTTGCAGAAAAAGTTACAAGATCACTACCAACAGTAGTAGCTGAAGTTTCAGCAATAGCTACAGAAGGTATCAAAGTTGATACTGAACTGTAATCTAATACTGGAATTGGCCATAATCTACGGTTAGTTGTACCTTCATATCCGAAATCTTTATTTTCGATATTAAAGATTTGATTATAAGTACCATTACCATACAATACATCTGTTAAAGAAGTACAAGTAGTAGTAGTACCAAAACCTGTTGAATCATCTACTTGAACTGAGAAATATACTTCGTTAGCCGTATAAGTAGAGTTAGTAAATTGATCAATTGATAAAGAAGTCATTTCTACACCATAGTTAGATGCACCTGTTACACCATATGCACCAGTACCATCACCTACTACAACAGCAACGATTTGACGTTTCCATGCAGAAGCATTGATAATACCTGCAATAGTAGTAGCAGTAGCTAATTGAGTGTTATTTGAAGCAGATACAAAACTAGCAGTTAATTGTTCAGGACGAGCAGCATAAAGAGTTTTGTCATTTTTAAAGTTTACAGTAAATTTATAAAAAGTACTGTTGTTTACTTCAATACTACCAACAGCAGCTTTACGACTGTAGCCAATAGAAAATGCTTTACGTACTGTAGGAGCATAAGATTTACCTGTGTATGAAATAACATTCATACCATCAATTTTAGTAGACTTTTTCAAGTAATTAGTTCCACCACTATCAGTTTTACCTTCTACAATGTAGATGGATGGTTGAGTAGTAATAGTGTCGCCACCTGCTGGATTTAAAGCGGTCCAATCTTTACCGAAGATACCTATTTTACCAGCGGTAACTGCTGTTGATGCGGAGTTATCAGCAGGTAAAGCTGTACCATCACTAATAAAGATGCTTTGCACTCTAGTTAAATTATTCATTTTTGTTTAAAAGTTTTTAGTTTCTTAATTTATTTATTTATTATTTAGTTATTATCCAACACGATATAATACTGCTGCAGTTGGGCTAGTAAATACTATATAAAATAGACCTACTTTAGCAGCCGCTACTGTTAGTGTATTAGTACCAAGTATTACAGGTGATGTAATTACAGCAATACTAGCAGAAGCAACTACAGTAACTATATTAGCACCTGCAGAATTATCTACGATAAAGTCAAAAGAACTACCAGTAGTACAATTAGGTAATACAGCAAGTAATGCAGCAGCAGTAGGTAATGTTATAGATACTGTACCAACACTAGTTGATGTAAGATATCCTGTACCAAGTTGGGCACCTGTAAGAGTAGCTGTAGTATTTATAGCAACACCAGTGTGATTTTGTACATGTGTTGAAATTTCATTTACCTTAGTAATAATTTCATCAATTTTACTTGAATATACTTTTACATTGGTTATTTGTGATCCTAAAAAAGGTTTAGGACTTGTTTTGCTTATTGCAGCCATTTATTTAAATTTTTTATAAGGTTATTATTCTTTTTGATTATCTATTATAGGACTAAAAGTATTACTTCTTTTTGATTCAATACCTTCTAATGCTATTTTAATAGCCTCATCTACTATTTCTTGATGAGTATGTTGAGATAATTCACAATCTACAAAAGTTGTATAACTTAATTTTACAGGTTGCTTAATATATCTTAATTTGTATCTATCAATAGTACAATAAGTTGCAGGTATTAATTCTACTTTATCAGTATACATTAACCTTAATACTTTATCGTAATCGGGTGCTTTAAATGCATCACCTATTTCAACATCAAATTCTAAATGCATTATAGGTTTTACTTTTATAAATCTACCCATTATTGTAATAAGATTATCTTCGCTACGAATTATCTCACTGTTACATTTATCACATATTAAACCTACTCGTTCTTGAATAATAAACCAATGATCTGATGGAAGTTGAACAAATACAGAATTACTAGTAATATTAGTAACTGCATTAGCATTTGGAATAATAAGGGTATCTCTAATGAGTTCCTTAAGATCCTCTGTGCGTTTTTGTACTTCTTCAAAAGATGTTTTAGTAGGATTATTTCCGCCATATCTTTGTTTTACATAACGTTCTTGAGCTTGGTTTAGAAGAAGATCTATTTCTTCAGTTCTAAAGTTTGGATAATTTAGACTATCCATCTTATCCATACCAAACCTAAAACTCCTATGCATTTCAGATACAGTCATTATTCAACTACTTTTTTAGATTTTTTAAGTTTACCTTGCATTACTAATACAATATGTTGATTTTTAATATCAGTAAAGAAACCTACACATTCTTCTGTAGACGCTCCAATGATATCCTCACCATATTTATAAGTATTACCAGTTCTAGTTACAATACGTTTTTCTTCTAATTCTTTAATAAGTGCTTTAGTACGTATATCTTTATCACTCATTATAGTAAGAAAGTTCTTAGGATCTTTTTTAAGTTCAATAGCTAATTGAGAATTCAATACTGATTCTGTCATTAACTCCGTTCCTTTCTTACCAAACAAACGTAGATTTCCTCGTTTTTCCTCTGGTGTTGAATTTATGATCATTTTCATACCTTCAAACTCAAAGTTAAATACTTCTAAATCTGCTTTTGCTTTTGCTTCTTCATCATCGATGTAGAAACTAACACCTGGTTTGTTACGTTCTAATTCAGAATTAGCAATCTTTGTAGATGCTAATGCTACTTTATAACGTAGATAGTTAATATCGTTATCTAATATTAACTCATAAGTTTTGCTTTTAGGTAATCTAAGTACATGAAATACATTAAATTCTTCATCCCACCATTTACTATGTGGACCTAATTCACCAACTTTTAAACCTAGTTTACCTTCATATAAGGTTTCTTCTTCTTTAGTTAAACCTGTATTGTGGCCATTAGCACTTAATTCGCAACCTAATGTCTCAACCGCTTTACTAAAGGCTCCTATGCCGAAATATCCAGCTTTAGGAACACGTTTAATCTTAATTACTTTTACTTCACTCATATTTGTTTGTTTTTACTTTTACCTTTAATTTTATATATAAGTGAGGTAGCTTTTAAACTACCCCACTATAATATGATTTACTATGATATATTCGCTACATCAAGTAAAAGTTGACCTGCATCGGTAGGATCTTTAATCATTAAACCACACTCGCTTAATACATGGAATTCATATCCATCTACTGGGCTAGCAGAGCTACCTGATTTTTTCATACCAAATGGTGAACATAATCCTTCGATGTAAGTAGAACTCATTTCACGACCTTTATGGTATACTTTTTGAACATTAGATTCACCGTTTCCGTATGATTTAAAGTTTAAGAAAGTTGCTTTGTAAGATTCTACTGGTTTACCAGTTTGAGGGTGCAATTGACGGTTACGAACAGTAGAGTTGTAAAGAGGACATTCTTTTAAAGTAATGGTATCTCCATTCAAACCTACGTAAGAAACGAACTGTGCACCTAATTTTAATTCTTGACCAGAACCTGTAATGAATTTACTATCCACTAATTGGAAGTTAGAAGCACTACGTTTCATAGCTTGATCAAATAAGTTCATGAATTGACGACCACAAAGAGCAACATAGTTACGTGGACCATCTTCAGTACCATTGTATGATAAATCATCCATATAGTCACGAATTACTTGTTCAGTAAGAGTGGTATAGTAACGTTTGTTAGCTGGAGAAATTTGTTCTTCAAGACCTGCACCAGAGTAAATTGCGTTACCAGAAGCACCTTTCATAGAAGTAGTACCATTTTTACTGTTAACGTTACCTTTACCATAGATTAAGGCTTTTTCCATTTCATCCATCCATTGAGCCCAGAATTCCCACTCTGCATATTTAACCCAAGTATTAGCTGTTTCTTTTCCGTTAGGATCCATTAAGCTAATTTTGAGAACTTTTGCTTGAGCAGCACCTGATACTGAATACATCTTACGATAAGTACTCATTACGTTTTCCATCATAAATGGAGTAGCGTAAGTAGTGTCTCCACTAGTACGAGAGTGATCATGTTCTACAATGTTGTATTCTTTAGATAACTCACGATTACCATCCAATAAAGAAGGAGTAATGTAAAGAGTTGGATCTTTAGTAATTAATTGTAAAGTGTAAACGAAATCTGCACCATCTTGGTACGGTTCTTCCATTACACGCATTTGATAAGTAGTATCATCTGGAACAAGCACATCACCTACAGCAAACCATTTTTCAGGTAAACCTACACGGAATGTAGTCATGTTAATACCAGGTGTTGAACCACCATCTCCAAGAGTTGTTTGTGATACTGAAATTGGAACTGCTTTTTCAGAGTCGCCCATTAAAGGCCAACGATAAGTAATGTTATCTAATTCTTTTGTACGTCCTGTACCAGTTGTTAAGAAAGATAATGCGTTTTTATAACCATTGTATTTGTTATAAACACGTGTAATTACCTCACTAGCCATAGCGGGTTCAGTTAAGAAAAAGTTAGATAAGTGATTAGCTTGTGTAAGGCCAGTGTGCCAGTTACCTTGACTAATCTGTAAGTCGCTTAATACCATTTGATTTTGTTATATTTTAAGTTGTATAATTTATTATTTAGAATTCTTAAATGCTGTAAAAGGATTTGTATCGTAATCTTCATTAGTAATACCTGATGAAATCTTTTCTTTAGTCGATTTAGAATAATTCTTTAAAAGGTTATTGAATTCTTTAGATACTTTAGTTTTTACTTGTGTCTCAAGTGCAGATTTATCAAAACCTGTAGCTGATTGTAACGCAAATAAGATAATAGCATCTTTATTCTTTTCTACAGATTCCTGATAAGCAGTTTTACCTGAACGAGGATCTACGGAAGTTAAATGATTCCAAACCTTTTCTTTTAATTTAGGAGTTAATTTAAAACCCATAACTTCTTCTTTTTTGAATAAGTCTGATTTAAAACCATCCCAATAATCTTTATTTGCTTGATCTTGCATTTGCTTTTGAGCATTTGCTTGTTCTAACATAGATCTTTTTTGATTAGCTTCGTTTTTTTGAAGTTTAGGTAAAAACGATTTAGCTCTTTTAGATAATGTGCCATTTTCAGACCATTCTTCTACCATTTCAGCAATATCATCTTCAGAATCTCCTGCTAAGCGTAATGCTTCAGCAACTACTTGTTTTTGAGAACTTTCTTCATCAATAGAAAAGTTTTCCCAAGAATAGTTACCATAGTATACATCTAAAAAATCTTTAGGCCTACCACCATTTTGAACAAACTCTAAAAACTTTTGATATTCATCTGGTAAATTACTTACCCATTTGTTTATCCTATTTTCTACAGTTTTATTTACTAACTTTTCAACACCTTTTTCATTATCTTCATAATCTTCATCGGTATCGTCAAAATCTAGTACAGAGTTCTCATATAACTTTTTAGTAAAAACTTTAAGTAAAGAAGCATCTTCTGTTTCTTCTTCTGTTTCTTCTGTTTCGTTTTCTGATTCTTCTTGTTCTTGTGCAGATTCTTTAATAGCTTTTTTAGATGCTATTTCAATTTTCTTACGTTCTTGTTCTTCTAAAGCTTTATTACCAACTTCGATACGTGACAATTCTTCTGAATCCTCTATGATCGTATCATCTCCAGCCTTAACATCATCTAATGATTCCTCAGTATCTTCTGTTGGAGGTGTAGGAAATTGTCCTTTTAAAAGATTAAATCCCCCAAATGGACTTGCATCTTCTTTTGTTTCTTTACTTTTACTCATCTTGTTATAATATAAATATACGGTTTATTTTTGATTACACACTATTAATTATCAAACATGGTGTTAAATTATATGGCTATAAGTTATTTTGCAGTTAGTTTAAAACTGTAATTAACCACCCATTTCTTCATCTAAAAATCTCATAGCTAACTTATCAATACCAAATGCTGATAACTTATCTATCCATGTTTGCATTTTATCATGTTCCTCTATTTGTTCTTTAAGGAATTGTGCAGCAAGGGTATATAACATATGATCTCCAGCTTTAAGAGATTTATCAGCTAAATCTTTACATTGTTTTGTTACTACTATTTCATGATCATAAGATGCTTCAATTATTTGAGGTAATCCTTGATAAGAAATAGGTTGAGAAGCCAACATAGGAACTTCAGGAGTTACTCCCATTGATAATAAGTATTCTCTAGACCAATTAGAATGTACTGCTTCTTCATTTGAATATTTTAACCATAATGATGCAGCTCCAGTATAACCTTCGTTATTTAACCAAAGACTCATTGATAAATACATTCTAGAAGATAATTCTTCTTGTTGAATACGATATTGTAGTATCTTTACACATTCTTCTGATAAAAGTGGATTTTTATCTCTTTTATTAAAGTTTATTTTATTGATATCTAATGCCATTTTAATTTATTTTAAGTTTTTTAATTTATATAAAGTTTGATAACCTATTTGTGATATTTCATCACATTGATTTTGTAACCATGTGTCTTTCAATAAGGTATATATAGAACCACCATCGGTTAGTTTACATAGATTAGTAATTACTAATATAGGATCTATATTGCCATTACTAGATTGTATAGTAATGTTAAGCAAACCATATTTACCTTGATATGATTCTATTAGACTATCTGTTAATTCTAAAATTTCATCATAAAATTCATTTAATGCTTTATGTTCTGCATATGAACCTGTACCACCTGGTAAAGATGGTTTAAGATGACGTAGGTGTATTTGATCTCTTATTTGGAATAGTTTACCAAAGAATTCACTAGGCCCCATTACAAGTGATTTATTAATGTCTAATGCCATTTTATTTATATTTATATTTTATTATTTTAAATTTATCTAGATACTTTGGATCTGTAGGATTTTCTCTAATACCATTAAAATCAGTAACATCTAAAGGACGTTGGTTTACAAAGTTTTTATTTACATTTTTCCATTCACCTGATAAAAACTTATTTGGATTTTCAGTAAAATTTCTAGGACGTTCTGATTTTAATTTGTATATATCATTAATAGTACTTATTCTACTGTCTGCTACTTTATTTGAAATGTCTGCTACCTTATCTGTGGTACTAGTAGCATCACTGACTTTCTCTACTACTTTAGCTGTTTTAGGAATTAATTTTTCTGCATTAGAAATAGTTTTAACAGCACTAGAAGGAGAGGCTACAATTAAATCAAAAGGACTAATACCTGAATCTTCGTAGCCGCCTGCTTTGTTCATCATCATCATATTCCATTCACTTGGTTCTCTGTTATCCCATTTTTCTTTAGCCCATTCAACTCCTGTTTTATTTAAAGGAACTTGTGGTGCTTGAGTACTTATAGCAGAAACTCCTGTCGTAGATGCTGCTCTTAAATTAACTGGAGGATCTGTTTCACCACCATCTTGATAAATACCACCATTATTAAAATGCTGAAGCATATCATTGTATGAAAACTTAGGATAAGCCTTGTTATACAATCTCATCAACTCTATTCTATCTTTAACAGGTTGTTTATACCACATTATTTTTTAGATTTATTAGCTTTAGCTTTAGCTGCTGCTAGTTTAAGTTTTTCAATTTGTATTTTAGCATTAAGTTCTTTATCTGCTCTAGCACTTTCATCTTTGGAGATTTTTTCTTGAGATACGTTTTGAACCCTTATAGCTTCAATCTTTTTATTCTCAATCTCTTGTTTCATTTTAAGTTCTTTATCTTTAAGATCAATTACTTTTTGATGTTTCATCTTATCATGATCAAGTTTACTTCTTTCCATAAATGCTTTAGACGCAACATCTTCTCTATCTAATGCAAGTCTACCTATTTCTAAAGGATCAGGTATGCCATTATTATTTTGATCTAATTCTTGTTGTCTAGCATAAACACCTATTTCAGCTACTTGTATTTTAGTTTCATTAATAGAATCTACTTCATATTGCTTTAGGTCACGATCTTTTTGTTTACTATCTTCTTGTCTAGCAACCATATCTTGTTGAGCTTTGATTTTAGATTGTTCAATTTGACCTTGTTGATCTTGTATTGCTTTTTCTCTAGCATGTTTAGCTTCTTCACCTCTTTGTATAGAATGTAACATATCCCTAGGTGAATTATTAATTAATGCTTCAACCATACTGCTTAAATCTGCTTTGTCTGATTGTAAAGCAAGTTTCATTAATTCTTTAGCTTGATTAAATATCTCATTATCTTTAGTAGCATGTGACATGAATACATTAAATTCTGAATCATCAAAATCATTTTCTTCTATGTCTAATAATTCAATACCCATATCATCTAAGATAAATTGTATTTTCTTGCCATCTTTATATGCTATTTTAGCACATTCTATAAGAGCAACATATACTCTACGTTTAATTTCATCGTGAGCATCAAATAAGTACTCTGTAATGACAGATGATTGTTGAACAGCTCTTTCTACATTACCAACTAATTCATTGCTGCTAATGGCTCCTAAACGCTGCGGAGTAACACCAGATATAAATGCAGTTTGTTGTTTAATATATTCTAAAGTTTGAATGTATTGTTGAATAGTATTAGATAGACTTAAATCAATAGATTGAAATTGATTAAAGTTAGATGTCTTACCAATATGACTACCTTTCTTACCTTCTTCAAATGAATTGATAAATCCTATCTTCATTGCTTTTAGATAGTACATCCACTTATCGATATCAATACCTTCACTACGAGGTATTTGTGCTAAGTCCATTAACATGATCTTACCTTGATCACTAGCAAAAGCTAATTCCAATCTATAAGATATAATATTGTATAAGTATTGATAAGGTTTAAGTCTATCCATTAATGAAACAGACTGTGAGTTAGTGGAATTATGAATTAATCCTGTATAACCTAATTTACAATAGTATGGGTTATCCATACGTCTACGTTGATTAGGTTTAGGTTGAACTGCTATATAAATTTCATTACCAATTTTAATACCTTCCCATGCTTCATTAATCCAATATTCTTCTGTTTTAGCATCAGGAAATGCTTGTTTAAATTTAGATACTTGAAATGATTCATCAACAGTCATTGCTTGTTCTTCACCATTCTCATCAGTATATGTTAAATGATATAATCTTTTAAATGATTTCCATTCTACCCTAACTACTCTTATCAAATCTGATAAATATGAACCTGCAGTATTAGTAGCAGAAAAGTTACTTATACCAGTGTCCTCTATACCATTAGTAGTTAATGAAAAAGTAGGAGAGTTATTAGTATTACCATATCTATTATAATGACGTCTAGACATTGCTTCTAATAATGTTACATCATCAGATGTAAGTTCATCACCTAATTCATCTAATATAGTACTAGGAGCTAACATACGTACTTCTATAACAGCTAGCGCAGCATCTATTTGTTCACTATCCCCATCTAATATTACAGTAGTGTTTAAAGGATTACAACGTCTGAATATAACTTCATTATTTGAAACACCTGTCCAATATATTTCTTCACCTGCACATAATACATCTTTCCAACCACGTTTAAATGTTTCTTTAGTATTTAAATACTGTTTTAGATGTTTATGAAGTTTATTAGCTTTGCTTTCTATAAGATCTGATACATTATACTTATCGTATTTTATAATCTGTTCAGGAGTAGGTGGTGGATTATTAGGATCTATTGTAGAAGGATCTATCTTACCAACCAAATGTTGCTGTAAGGAATACATTATCTTATCCTTTTGTTCTTTTTGTTTACGAGTAATATCAATTGTAGATTCTGATACTACCATACAATTATCTGGTCTAATACCTTCTTCACCAATCAATAAGTTTAAAGCAGGTGATACGATATCCATATGTTGTAATGTAGCAGGCATTTCATTATCTGCTATACCTAATGGGTTACATACATATTCTAAATCAGCTTTATTAAACTTACCATTATATAAATCATAATTGATCTTTTTACTATAGTTAGTATTTCTATTAGAAGATCCTGATCCATATGAAAGTTTTTCAAAGTAATCTAAGTTATCTTTTTTCCAGGTTTTATCTTTTTTAGATATTGGTAATTTTTGAATAGGATATGCGCACATTTAGTATGTAGTTTTATTAAATTTGTTTTTCTGAAATAATTTACGTTGAAAAAATGATTCTGTTTCCAATATTGTTTGGGGTGTTGTATCTAACAAATGTAATTTATGCATTTCTTTAGATTGTAGAATACATAACATAAATGCTATTACTCTATCTGTATTAGCTTCTCTATCATAAGCTACTAGTTCTTTTAGCAAAGGAATAGATTTAATGGTATGTAAGTTCATTAACATTTCACCATCAGCACCAGTTCTTTCTTGATATAACCAATCACGTAAGTATATTTCACATTGATCTTTAATACCAGTAGCACTACCTGAACCTCTATTCATGTGTATTCCATATCCCCTAGCTACTCTAGAATCTTTTACTATATCTTTAATAATCTGAGGTTGTTCACATAAATAATGTAAACTATTTTTCATTTCAAAATATCCTTTAAATCCTTTAAGTTGATTTTCATATAAACATTTAGCATTGTAGTAAATACATAATCTTCTACATGTTTCTTAATAATCTTCAGATATAGCAGGTCTACCTGTATATTCTGCAACTATAGTATCATATGATGTACCATTGTGTACAAATCTTTTATATACAAAGAAACTACCTAATGATTCAGTACTCTCAGCTTTATCTTGATCATACGGATCACATCCTGCAATATATAATCCATATGGTGGATCTGTCATAGGATCTTCCCAAACTACTATACATCCTTTTTTATCTCTATCTTTAGGTAAAGGATATTCATCAATATCTATTAAATCAGGATTTAACTTAG
>Ga0114980_10002481_pt1 | contig 12974 bp, 12 predicted proteins | sample S_140806_EF_Meta_FD_87018 | JGI IMG/M metagenome (GOLD analysis project Ga0114980, IMG submission 87018) | Freshwater microbial communities from Lake Simoncouche, Canada to study carbon cycling - S_140806_EF_MetaG | ecosystem: Environmental > Aquatic > Freshwater > Lake | place: Lake...
AAGTTGGTGACGGGTCGATTTAAGGATTTTCATACGCTGCGCCAGAAGAACGGCATTGCCGGTTATCTCAAGCGCTGCGAAAGTCGCTTCGACCATTTCGGTGCCGGCCACGCCTCCACCAGCATTTCCGCGGCGCTCGGGATGGCCCTCGCCCGGGATCGGCGCCAGGAGAACTTCAAATGCGTGGCGGTGATCGGTGACGGCTCCCTCACCGGTGGCATGGCGCTGGAGGCCATCAACCATGCCGGCCATCTCCCCCACACCAATCTGCTGGTGGTGTTGAACGATAATGATATGTCGATTTCTCCTCCTGTAGGAGCCCTATCCACGCACCTCAATCGCATGCGGTTGAGCAAACCGGTGCAATTTCTCTCCGGTAGCGCAGAAGAAGCTGTTAAAAATCTCCCCTTCCTCCATGGAGAGCTTCCGACGGAATTGCGGACGCTCAAGGAGAGCATGAAGCGGCTGGCGGTCCCCAAGGTGGGGGCTGTGTTTGAAGAGCTGGGGTTCACCTATATGGGTCCCATTGATGGCCACGACATCCCCGAGATGGTGCGCACCTTCCAGGCGGCCCATCGTTGTGAAGGTCCCGTGTTGGTGCACGTGGCCACCACGAAGGGGAAAGGCTATGCCTATGCCGAAGCCGATCAGGTGGGTTATCACGCCCAGTCTGCCTTTGATCTGGCCACTGGAAAGGCCTACCCCGCCAGCAAGCCCAAGCCCCCGAGCTGGAGCAAGGTCTTTGGCCAGACCCTCGTCAAAATTTGCGAGCAGAACCCCCGCGTGGTGGGGATCACCGCCGCCATGGCCACGGGCACCGGTCTTGATTTATTGGAGAAGGCGCTCCCCAATCAATATTTCGATGTCGGGATTGCGGAGCAGCATGCCGTCACCATGGCTGCTGGCATGGCCTGCGAAGGGATCCGGCCGGTGGTGGCCATCTACAGCACGTTCCTGCAGCGGGCCTTCGATCAGTTGATTCACGATGTAGGGATTCAGAAGCTCCCGGTCACCTTTGTGCTGGATCGGGCCGGCATCGTCGGCGCCGATGGCCCTACCCACCAGGGCCAATACGACATCAGCTATCTGCGGGCGGTGCCGAACTTCACCGTGATGGCCCCCAAGGATGAAGCGGAGCTGCAGCGGATGCTGATCACCTCCATCGGCCACGATGGTCCCTGCGCCCTGCGCATTCCCCGCGGAGAGGGCGAGGGGGTGCCCCTGCTCGAGGAAGGCTGGCAGCCCTTGGAAATTGGCCGAGGGGAACTGCTCGCCGATGGCGACGATCTGCTGATCGTGGCCTACGGCGCCATGGTGGCCCCGGCCATGGCCACCGCCGGCCTGCTCCAGGAACGGGGCCTCCGTGCTGCCGTGGTGAATGCGCGCTTCCTGCGCCCGCTTGATCACGCACTGATCCTGCCCTTGGCCCGCCGCATCGGCCGGGTCGTGACCATGGAGGAAGGGGCGCTTGCGGGCGGCTTTGGCGCTGCTGTAGTCGAGTGCCTCAACGACAATGATGTGTTGGTTCCGGTGCTGCGGTTCGGGATTCCCGACCAACTCGTGGACCATGCCAGCCCGGAACAGAGCAAGCAGAGCCTGGGCCTCACCCCCTCCCAGATGGCCGAGCGGATCCTGTCACGCTTTGCTCCGGTGACCACGTCAGAACAGTTCGTGCAGGTGGCCCTGTCCTGAGCCGGGGCTGGCGAGCAAGGCCGGGTTGTCACAAAAAAATCCGGCCTGTTGTCAGGCCGGATCCAGATAAGGCTAGGGCTGAAGTGGAACCCCGAGGACCCTGGGGGTCAGAGCGCGCCGCTGGCGGCCAGACCTTGAATGGCCCCAAGGCCGAGGATGTGGCCCAGGCTGAGGGTGCCGAGCATGGCGCCGTGGCTGAAGCCACCAAACAGATTGGCGCTAGGGAGTTGCAGACCCACGTTGGGTTGCTTGATCGTGGCTTTGCCGATGGCAATGGCGATGACGTTGGCCACAATCATCACCAGGGCAACCTTCGGCGACCAGGAGACAGTGGCGGGGGCGATGGCCAGAAGCGGAGCAATCATGGTGCACGTGCCGACGACCCATCCTCCGGGGAGAGGCCTCCAGCCACGGCCTCCCGTAAGACTTATTCACTAAGGACGCCGGCCATCCCCTCAGGACTGCGCACTGTTCTTGGCTCAGTGTTCACGGCTCACTGCGATCCGAAAGCCCCATCTGCTCCCGTAGTTCACTCACCACTCCGCTGCGCTTGAGGGTGCTGATCGCCAGATCAATGCGTTCGGCGCTGGCCGCCGGCAGGTCTGGGCCAAAGGCAAAGGCCTGGGACTCCGGGTGGATTCCCTGCAGGACCAGGGAGGGCACCAGCCGGCCGCGCGGCCGGCGCAGCACCAGATCCATCAATTGGAGGTTGTCGGCCAGCACGGCATCCAGCTGGTTCCGCTCCAGCCGCTCCAGAGCCACATCCAGGCTGAAAACCCTCCGAATCACCACGGGCGCGGCGGTCGCCCTGGCGTTGAGATCCTGGAGCAGGGCCTCACTCACGGAACCCGGCCGCACGGCCACCCTCTGTCCCTGCAGGTCGGTGATGGAGCGGAGATGGCCCATGGTCTTGCCCTGGGTTTCGCGCACCACGTTCACCGTGAGGTAGCCCACCAACAAGGACGACGACACGATCCTCACCAGGTAGGCGACGATCACGATTGCCTGGCCCCGGCTGGTGGTGCTGATCGTGTTGCTGCCTGGGCCGGTGGCCAGGATCTGAAACAACTTGCTGAAGCTGCGACGCCGCCCATGGGCCACGGTGTCCGGGTGGTCGCGATAGGTCTCCAGCTTCCAGAGCAGCAGGCCCAGGGCTGCGATCACCAGCAGAAATCCGCCCAGGAGCTGCAGCAGTAGGGGGCCAAACAGGGAGCTCAGAAACGCCCGACCCAGATCGAAGCGACTGCTGGCCACCATCACCGCCAGACCGTCCTCCTGAAACGGCAGGCTGAACGTGATCCGGCTCAGGCGATCCGGGGAGACGTTGATGCAGCCCACGGCCACGTCCACCTGGCCACGCTCGGCGGCCTCAAGCAGGGCCGCCGTGGAGGGCCAGGACTGCAGCACATAGGGAAATTGGGCCTGGCCGGCGATGCGCACCCAGAGCTCCACCGCCAGGCCCCGCCAGACCCCGGCCTCCCGCCAGCTGCAGGGGCGCGCCCCCTCCACAAGTCCAACCCGCAGCACCGGAGTGGCTGCGGCTGGGAGCGCCTGCAGCAGCAGGCCTCCGATCGCCAGCACCAGGAGAGGGCGGCGCCAGGACACGCAACCCATCTCAGTCCTGGCGCGGGCGGGCGGCCGCAAAGCCCAGCAAAACCAGCAGGTTGCTCAGGGTGAGGAACGCTTCGGCCCCTCCATGGAGGGGATCGACATTGGCCAGCAGCTCCCCGAAACGCAGCTGGGCCACGATCGCCGCCACGATCGTGACCGCCACGAACAGCAGGGTGAGTTCAAAGCCCCGCAGGGCCAGGCGTGGAAACGCCTTGACCTGCCGGGCCCACCACAAAAAGGCCAGGTAAGGCACCAGGGAAAGCACGAACAGTGGGGCCGGATCCACCAGCCCCAGCCGGGCCAGCCACCCTGCCAGGGGGCCGCTCATCGCTCCGTCTCCGGGCCGGAGCGGCCAAGGCGCTGCTGCCGCAGCAGATTCCAGGCGGCCAGGGCCAGGGTGCCGTTGCCCAGGGTGGTGAGGGCGGCCTGGAGCACCACCAGTCCCTCCAGCTCGTCGGTGTTATCAAACAGATGCCAGGTGCAGGCGGCCATGGCACTGACCAGAGCCGGCAGCATCGCCAGCGCCAGCCAGCGCCAGCCCCCCTCGTTGCGGCGCAGGCCGTAGGCGCGCACGGCCACGATGGCCAGCAACCACTCCAAAACCGAGGTGAGATGGATCCACCACGTGGCCAGGGAGAGCGTGTGCATCGACCCGCCAGGGCAAGGCTCCGTAATGTACGGGCCCTGCGCGCCGACGCGTCCGATGCGGGCCCTGCTCTGCGGTTACTACGGCGAGCACAACCTCGGGGATGATGCCCTGCTGGAGGCCCTGCTGGCGCAGCTGCCGGAGGGCTGTCAGCCCTTGGTGGGAGCCCACGACCAGGCCCTGGTGCAGGAGCGTTTCGGCGTGGCCACCTGCGATCGGCGTCGGTTGGGGGCCATGCTGCGGGCCCTCAGGCACTGTGAAGCCCTCGTGCTGGGGGGGGGCAGCCTGCTCCAGGACACCACCAGCTTACGAAGCCTGGTTTACTACCTCGTTCTGATCGTGGCGGCTCGGAGCGCCGGCCTCCCGGTGCTGCTCTGGGGTCAGGGACTGGGCCCCCTGCGGCGTCGGCTCAGTCGCCTGCTGGTGCGGCTGGTGCTGCCCCTGGCCACGGCGATCAGCTGGCGCGATGGGGCCTCCGCCGCCCTGGCGCGCCGCTGGGGGGTCGTGGGGACGGTGGGCAGTGACCCGGTCTGGAGCCTGCCTGCGGGCCAGTGGCACGGGAATGGGGGGCCGATCGTGCTCTGCTGGCGGCCCGTGGCTTTTCTGAGCCCTTCGGATTGGCAGGCCTGGCTCTCCTGCCTGGATGGTTTGGCTGCCGAGGCCGACCGTCCCGTGCACTGGCTGCCGTTTCATCGGGATCAGGACCAGGGCTTGCTCACCAACCTGAGCCGCCAGGGGCTGGTACCGGAGCGGTTGCGTCAACGCAGTCAGGAACTGGTGATCACCACTCCCGATGAGGCCATGGTGCACTTTGCTGGCGCTGGTTTGGTGCTGGCCATGCGGTTGCATGGCCTGATCCTGGCGGCGTTGGCGGGCAGCCCCTGTGCAGCTCTCAGCTACGACCCCAAAGTGGCCGCCGCGGCCCGTGGCATCGGCTGCCCCTGCCAGGACCTCAGCGCAGACCCGGACCCGGCGCAGGTGAGCCAGTGGCGGGGCTGCCTGGACCAGCCCGCTCCGGCGGACCGCCTGGATGGGCTCCGGCAGCAGGCCGATCACCATCGCCGGGTGCTCCAGCGCCTGGGCGGAGGCAACCGCTGAATCAAGATTTCAGGAATCATCCCAAAAGCTTGTTTGATAATCTCCATAGCTTCGGGGGGTGGGGCCTGCTGGGTGCGATGGAGTTGGCGGCCGGCTTGCGTTTTCCGATTAAGGTTTCGCTCCTTGCTGCTGTTGATCGGGAGTGTTGACTGGGTGGGGGGATGGGAAGTTAGTGTCTTGAAACTTAAATTCCAAGATTTTGATGGAGTGCTGGCGAGTTGGCCCCTATTCCTTAACGAGTGATGGGGTCTTCCGTCTCGGAGGCTCCCTGGTTCCCCTCAGTCCTCTGCAGCGAAAATTGCTTCTTTGTTTCGTTCGACGTCGAGGACAACTTCTTGATAAAGCCCTGTTGATGCAAGAAGTCTGGGGCCATGATCATGTGAGTGATGTGAGCATGGCCCGGGCGGTCCATGGCTTGCGTCAGGTTCTGGAACGGGGGCCGCTGGGGGCCCGCGTGATCACCACAGCCTATGGATGTGGCTACACCTTTGAGGCTCCAGTCAGTCAAGTCTCGGAAGCACAGGACGAGGGGCAGGCCAGGTCTTTCGTTAGCGCTGATTCGTCGCTTGCGCCCCCCCCAGCCCGGGCGCTGGAGTACTACATCGAGGGTCTGGCCCTCCTCCGTGATCGGGATCCTGCGCTGCTCGATAGGGCCGAAGCTTTCACCCGTCAGAGCTTGGAGTTGTCTCCAGACTTTGGCGCGGCGATCGTGCAATTAGCCGAAGTTCTGATGGCTCGTTGCCGCTGGGGGCTGCTTCCTTCCGTCAAGATTGTGGACGAGGTGGATCGCCTCTTGGTTCGGGCCCAGGGTTGTTCCCAGGCTCCAGACCTTGTGATGGCCATGAAGGCCGAAGCGCTTTCCTTGCTGCACTGGCAGCCCGAGGCCGCTGATCAGTCCTACGGAGCCTGGCTTCCCAGCCAGCTCAGCCGTGGCCCCCAGTTGCTCTTCTGGGCCCGCCATCTGCTGGTTACCGATCGTGCGACCGACGCGATCGACCTGCTCAATGATCACCTCGACCCTGAACTGCCCTTGGGGTGGATGGTTCGCTCCCTGGCCTGGTTGCAGCTCAACGCGCTGGATCGAGCGATGGAGGATCTCCGCCATCAAGTGCGCCTCGATCCCTCCTTTCCCTGTGCTCACTTGTGGATGGCCATGATTCAGGCCCATCGCGGTTTCACGGAGCCCGCCCTTGAAGCGTTGCAGGCCGCCCGCGTTCTAGAGCGTGGCCTGTCGCCGCTCCATGCCGGCGCCGCCTATGTGCTGGCCCGTTGCGACCGTCAGGATCAGGCCCTGACATTGCAGAGGCAGGCCTTGGAGCAACGGTCCGAATCGATGGGCCTGGCCAGCTGGTGGGCTCTGGCCAGTCTGGCCCTAGGGCAGTTGGATCCGGCAAGCACCTTCTTCACCCAGGCCCTCGCCAACCGCTGTTATCAGGCCCCGCTGCTGCTCCACAGTCCATTGCTTGCCCCCTACGCCAGCACATCGCCTGCCCTCCAGTTCCGCCGGGGCCTGGCCAAGGCGTTCCCGCTGGATGTCGAGGCCAAGGTGGCCTGATCAGCTGCGCTTCAACAAGGCCTGATCCAGGGGGCGTCCATCGGCACGCCAGGCGTTCAGTTGCAGGTGGTCGGCCGTGAATTGAAGTTCGGCGAAGCTGTAGGCACTGACCGCGCTGGCACTGGTGGCATTAGGGAGAACTGGACGCAGGGAGGCGCCACCCCCTCCAACCACGAGATAGGTGGTGCCATCCAGGGGGCGACTGCGTTCGTAGTGGTGGTCATGGCCATTGATGTACAGCTGCACGCCATGGCGACGGAATAACGGACCAAGGCGGGCCAGGGCCACCGGATCGTTGCCGTAGAAGCCCGAGGAATAGATCGGATGATGGCCCACCACGACCTTCCAGGGAGCGGTGCTGGCCGCCAACACTCGCCGCAACCACGGGCCCTGGTGTTGCCAGGGGGCGTTGACATTGGTGTCGAGCATGAAGAACTGCACCGCTCCGCGCCGCAGGGTGTACCAGCGGCCTCCCATCCCAAAGGGGGGATAGGCCACTTGGGGATTGCCGTTCGCGGTGCGCAGATCGTGATTGCCGAGCACCGCATGGAAGGGCACCCCTTGGCCCAGCAAGGCGCGATAGGGGCGCTTGAACGTGGCCTCCACCCGGGCCAGGTCACCGTCGGGATAGATGTTGTCACCGGCCAGCAGCACCAGATCCACCGGCCGTCGCTTGTGCACGGACGCCATCCGATCCGCCACCGCCTGTTGATCCGCCAGGCCGCTGCCGGTATCTCCCACCGCCAGAACGTGGAGGGTGTTGGCCTCGGCGGCCATGGCTCCCCTCAGGGCCAGCAGGGCCCCGACGCCGGCGGCCGGCAGTTGGCCCAGCAGCCTGCGGCGACCCAGCAGATCGGGCACGTTCATCAGGACATGGACGGGGCGGCGTCCCGGGGTTGGCTGCGTTGCCGCTCCAGCTCGGCTAAGACCTCCTGGCTGTGGCCAGCCGGACGCACGGCGACCCAGCGGGCCCGCAGCACCCCCTCGGGATCGATCAGGAAGGTGTGCCGTTGGGAGAAGGGGGGGATCCAGGATCCGTAACGCCGGCTCACCACTCCACCCGAGTCGGATAGCAAGGGGAACACCAGCCCTTCCGCACCACAAAAAGAGGCGTGGGCATCGGGATCATCGGCACTGATGCCCACAATGGCTGCAGAGGCCTGTTGGAATTGTGATAAATCCCGCTGGAAACCTCTGGCTTCTAATGTGCAGCCGCTGGTAAAATCCTTGGGATAGAAATAGAGAACAAGCCAACGTCCCAGGAAATCATTCAAACCCAGTTCTCCCTGGCGAGGAGCAGCCTGGGCAGAGGGAATCACTCCCTTCAGCTGAAACGTCGGGGCTGGCTGGCCGATTTCCGGGAGAGTCCCCCCCAAGGCCAGGACAGCACGGGGGGAGGACAACAGGCCCAGGGAAAGGCCAATCCCCTGGGCAAGGAGGCCTCGGCGGGAAAGTGGTTTGGCCAGCAGCGGGGCATCCCCAGGGGTCAAGTCTTCCATGCCTTGGCTGCCGTTAACCGGTCCTGAACGCTAGTGCCGTTGGCCCGCGGAACGGGAACCGGGCGGCTTCGATCAGAGCTTGGCCAGATTGATGCCGAGCTCCTTGGCATAGGGGCCCAGGCCCTTCTTCTGAATGGTTTTCAGGGCACGGGTGGACACCCGCAATTTCACAAAACGGTTGCCTTCGGCCCACCAGAGGCGACGCCCCTGAAGGTTGACCTGCTGCAGTTTCTTGGTGCGCACATGGGAATGGCTGACCGCCATGCCGTTGTTGGCGCGCTTGCCGGTGAGTTGACAAACCCGGGACATGACGTTTAACCGCAACACTGAGGAACTGGGCCTAAGCCCAAGCCAACCAATCTATCAAACGGGGGATTGGGGGCCCGCCCCTCCAAGGGCTGGGACGGTCTCGGGCAGAACAGGATCCGCCGGGAGCAGCAGGCTCCGCTCGCTGCGGGCCATGGGCAGCCAGTGGGATCACCACCGCTCTCGCCGCAGGCGCCGGATGGCTCGCCCCCCAGCGCCCCCGACCCTGCTAGCGATTCAGAAGCCGCGCTGCATCAAGCGACCCATCAGATCGCTGCTGCGTTGTTGAAAGCCCGAGAGCTGGTTGGGCTCCAGCCCCCCCACCGCCAGCCGAGCCATTTCGTACAGATGGCGACCCAGATCCTCCGCCAGCTGCTGACTCGGGGACGCGGCGGCGCTGCCGCTGCTGCTGGTGAGGACCGAGCCAGCCGAGAGCTTGAGCAGTCCTTCCACCAGGGGATGGCGGCGATTGATCAGCAGCACGTGATGGTCGGGCAGTCCCGGCAGGCGTTGCTCCATCAGGGCACCCATGTCATTGATGCGGCGCATCTGCTCCGGCAACAGGATCAGGGCGGCAGGGGCGTTGTCCCCCTTCAGCGACTGCACCTGAACGGTCACCTTGTCGTTGGTCAGGGCAGCTTTGAACAGATCGCGCAGTCTTTCTCCGGCGTCCTTGCCCTCGGCATCGCTGAGATCACTGTCGGGTTCCTGCAGGCTGGCATCCAATTCCGCATCGACCCGCTGAAACTTCAGGTCGTCGTGGCGCATCTCCAGCCAGGGGATGAACTGGGAATCGATCAGGGTGTCCGCCAGCAGCACCTCAGCCCCCTGGCCCCGCCAGAGCGCCAGGGCTCCGGCCTGACCGGCCTCGTCCGTGCAATACAGGATGCGGTTCGGGGTGGTGGGGTCCAGTCGGCCTTGATAGCCGGCCAGAGTGGTGTAGGCCCGATCCCCATGGCGAATCGGATCACTCGGGGTGGTCGTGGCATCAGCACCGTCCTCGGGACTGGGGTCCGAGGCGGCTGCGGTGGTGCCAAATAGAACGAGATCGGCCACCTGCTCCGCAAACTTGTCGTCCTCCATGGCACCGATCTTGATGAAGGGGGCTAAGGAGTCCCAGATCTCCGCATAACGAACTGGCTCCTCCTGATGGAGCTGCTTGAGGCGGTCACCCACCTTCTTGGCCACGAAGTTCCCAATCGAGCGCACCCGGCGGTCGGTTTGGAGGGCGCTGCGGCTCACATTCAAGGGAATGTCGGGGGAATCGATCACCCCGCGGAGGGGAAGCAGATAACGGGGAACCACCTCCTTGATGGAGTCGCTGACAAAGACCTGATTGCAATACAAGCGGATCTCCCCTTTTTCCCAGTCGGCGCGTCCCGTGATTCTGGGGAAATAAAGGATGCCTTGCAGGGTGTAGGGATAGTCGGTGTTGAGGTGCACCCAGAGCAGGGGATCACCTTGGAAGGGATAAAGATAGCGATAGAGCTGAATGTAGTCGTCGTCGGTTAGGTCACGGGAGCTCTTGCGCCATGGGGCTTCCCGTTTGTTGACGGTTTCGCCCTCCAGTTGCACCTCAACTGGCAGGAAGTCGCAGTAGGTGGTGATCAGGTTGCGGATCCGGGCTGGTTCGATGTATTCCAGCTCCTCCTCCATCAAATGGAGAATCACGTCCGTGCCTGGTTCGCTGCGTTCGGCACCCTCAAGACTGAAGTTGGGGGAACCATCGCAGGACCAACGCACCGATTCACTACCGGGACGGGCGCTGAGGGTGACCAGCTCCACCTGCTTGGCCACCATGAAGCTGGAGTAAAAGCCAAGGCCAAAATGGCCGATGATGGCGTCGTTCTCCTGCTGGTATTTCTGGAGAAAATCCTCGGCACTTGAAAATGCCACCTGGTTGATATAACGCTTCACTTCATCGGCTGTCATGCCGATTCCGTTGTCACTGATCGTGAGTGTGTTGTGCTCACGATCAATCCGGATCTGGATGCGTCCCTCGCTGCCTTCGCTGCAATCGCCGGCCATCGCCGCCATGCGGCGCTTGCTGATGGCATCGACGCCATTGCTCACCAGCTCCCGCAGAAACACCTCGTGGCCGGAGTAAACGGCCTTTTTGATGATTGGGAAAATGTTCTCGGTGTGGATCTGAATCTGACCCTGTTCCAGCACCGCCATGGCAGGCCAAGCAACGATTTGAACGACCCTAGGGATCGGACGGGTTCAGGCTCAAGGGCTCCAAGGGAGGGGTGACCGAACTCCCCGATGGCGTGCCCAGGCTGGGGTCAGGTTGTCTGCTGAAGTTCTGGACGCTCCTCCGGCAGGATCGCCCCCTCCACCGGGCACACCTGCAGGCAGATGCCGCAATCGATGCAGGTCTCGAAATCGATCCAAAAGAAAGACAGGCCCCGGGCGTTGGTGTCCTGTCCGGGATGGATGCAGGCCACGGGACAGGCGTCGACGCAGTCGGCCACACCCTCACACACCTTGCTCACGATCGTGTGGGGCATGCCTCAAGGCCAAGGAATCGGGGCGATCCTAGGCAGGAAGCCAGAGGGCTCCGCGGCAGCCCCGTTCCGCCGCGAGTTGATCGGCTTCGGCCTGGGTGGCACAGGCCACGCTGCACAGTTCCGCAGCTTCGCCGCGGCCATGCAAGGCCGCCAGTTGGGTCAGCAGGGGCCCGAGGTCGTCGTTGCGGGGGCTGGCCACCAACCACGGTGCCGGCCGCTCCGAGGCCGGGCAAGCAGGACCGAGCAGCTCCCGAATGGCTTCGATGGCAAAGCCGAAACCGGTCCCGAAGGCCTCGGTGGCCTTGGTGCAGAACCGTCCCACCAGGGCGTCGTAGCGCCCGCCACTGGCGATGGCCACCGGGGCGTCGGGCCCCTGGCAGACCAGTTTCAGCACCAGGCCGTCGTAGAGATCGAAATGGGGTTGAAAGGTGGGATCGAGCTGAAGCCGGACCCCCAGGGCCTGGGCGGCTGGAGCCACGGCGGCCAGGCTGTTGGCCAGGCTGTCGAGCAGGGGCAGCGGGCCGATCCATTGCTGCAGATGGGCCATCACCTTGGACGGTTCGCCGCGCAGGTTGAGCAGGCTCTCCAGTCGCTCGCGGATCCCTGGGGGAACGGACAGGAGCGAGAGGGCTAACGGGTCAAACTCCGTGAGGGCGTTTCTGGCGGGCTCACGCTGGACGGCGGGGACCTGGGCCAGCAGGGCATCGAGCAGGCCATGGTGACCCACCAGCAGGGTCGGGCGATGCTCGGCCCGTAGTCCCAGGCTGGCCATGGCGGCCAGCAGCAAGTGCATCAGCTCCCCGTCGGCCGCTGGGGAGGCCAACCCGAGCAGCTCCACCCCACTCTGCAGTTCCTCCTGGAGTCGCTGACCGCCACCCTCGGCCGCCACGGCGCGGAAGGTGGAGCCGCAGGCCCAGAGCCGTAGGGGCCGGGGTCGGCTCGCCAGGCGGGTGCTGGCGGCTCGGGCGATGGAGGCGGTCAGCTCGGGCCGTAGGCCGAGGGGCTCATCGCTGGCCAGCCGCAGCACCTCCCTCCCATCGATGCCACCACCAGCCTCCAGGGTGTCGAGGCGTTCGATCGTGGGTGGTGCCACCTCCCTGTACCCCCAGAGGCGGTACACCTCGGCTAGGCGCTCACAGAGCAGACGGTTGCTCTCCACCTGGCCCGGATTGAGATCGCGCGCACCGGCAGCAGGTTGGAGGGCCATGAAAGAAGGGAGGCAGGAGGGGGCGGCGCTGGAGGGATCCTATGGATTGCCCTGGGCAGGCGGGTCGAGTTCAGGGGCTCCATAGCTAGCTCCCGGCAGGGGACGGCAAGCGGCCAGACCCTCAATCAACGGGTGGCGCAGGGCGGGAGCACAGGCGATCAGCCGCCCGCTGGCCAGATCCAGGGGACTGCCGTCGTAGGCACAGACCACCCCTCCGGCCTGCTCGACCAGCACCACGCCGGCCACCAGGTCCCAGGGCGACAATCCCCGCTCCCAGTAGCCGTCCAGCTGGCCGCTGGCCACATAGGCCAGATCCACGGCGGCGGCCCCGGCGCGCCGCACCCCATGGCTGCGGTGGGTGAACCAGGCGAACTCGGCGTAGTTGTTGTCCTGTCGTTCGATGCGGTCGTAGGCAAAGCCGGTCACCAGCAGGGCATCTGCCAGCTGTTGGCAGCGGCTTACCCGGAGCGCTTGATCATTGCGCCAGGCCCCCAGTCCGGGGGCCGCCCAGAAGAGTTCATCGAAGGCCGGTACCGCGATGGCACCGAGCAGGGGCAGAGCCTCCCAGGTGAGTCCCACGGAGGTGCCGTAAAAGGGGTACCCATGGGCGAAGTTGGTGGTGCCATCCAGGGGGTCCACCACCCAGCGCAGCGATCCTTCGCCGTCGCGTTGGCCGCCCTCCTCGGCCAGCACCGGGAACCCAGGCGTCTGCTGTTTCAACACCTCCAGAACAGCGGCCTCTGCCGCCAGATCCGCCGCGGTGACCAGATTGCCCGCACTGCCTTTCTCGCGCACCTCACCCAACTGGCCCACATGGCGACGCAGGACGGCGGCTCCGGCTTGGGCGGCC
>Ga0114980_10002483_pt1 | contig 12967 bp, 11 predicted proteins | sample S_140806_EF_Meta_FD_87018 | JGI IMG/M metagenome (GOLD analysis project Ga0114980, IMG submission 87018) | Freshwater microbial communities from Lake Simoncouche, Canada to study carbon cycling - S_140806_EF_MetaG | ecosystem: Environmental > Aquatic > Freshwater > Lake | place: Lake...
CAGTGCAATCGTCGCCTGCGCCGCCTGCGTGTAGAGTTCGCTCGCATCCTCAACACTGTCGGGCTGCGCGCCAAAACGCGACAGCACCGGCATCTGTCGCGTCAGGCCAGCACACAAGGCATCGATGGTCTGGATGCGCAGCTGCGATGGATTGCCGGTGAGGTTCCAGCCTTTCTCACGATCCCGGCGCAGTGCAGCGCTGGCGAGTTCCAGCGTCAGGGCCTCATGCGCGGATTCCGGAATCTTTTCCACGTGCGCATCGACCAAGGCCTGCAGCACGCGTTCGCGCATCTCCCCCGCGGCTTTTTTGGTGAACGTTACTGCAATGATTTCTTCGGCGTGATCCACCCGCGCCAGCAACAGCAGGTAGCGCTGGATCAGCAGCTCGGTTTTGCCGGATCCCGCCGGCGCCTGCACGATGAACGAACGTTGCGGGTCGAGTGCCGCACGGCGTTGCGCAATATCGGGAACCTTGGCAGTCATGCGCCGGACTCCCCGTCTTCGACCGGCTCGCCCAGACGTTCGCGAATGCGGCAAAACGGCTGAACGTCGCAAAACTGGCAGGTCTGCGGATAACGCTTGGGGTCAACCGCAGACACACCGGAAGCAAACTGCAGTGCAATGCGCTCCAGATCGCTTCGCCACGCAGCAAGCAGATCCGGCCAAAACGGATACTGATCGCGATGACGGGAATCAGCATGCGCCTTGACGCCGGGCAGCAAGTCGCCGTCACGCGCCAACCCGACATAAGCCATGTCGCCGGTCTTTACCCGCGCAAACGCGACCGCTGCGGCATCGGGCTCACCGGTAATGACATACAGCGGAAGCTGCGGCTCTTCGGGCCGCTCACCGAGCATGTCACCGGGATTGGCATTGCCGGTTTTGTAGTCGATCACGATACGCCGGCCATCTGCGGTTTCATCAACACGATCCAGCCGGGCATTGAGCTGCATTCCACCAATAGCCATGCCGCGCTTGTCTTCAACAGCGATTACGGTGAAGTCGCCGCGTTTTCGGTCTTCTTCGAGAAAGGCACGCGCCAATCCGGTCAGGCGCCGTTTTTCGAGGTCCGCAAAACGTCCCGATAACGCCGCTGGCCGTTCACGCTGGATGCGCGCCATCGCCTCGTCTGCAGCAGTTGCAAGCATCGCGTCGAGTTCTGCCTTGGCGATCGAATGCAACGCTGCGCTGGTACGCAACTGCATCCACACTTTCGCCAACACGCCATGTACGAGATTGCCGCGCTCCAGCGCGTCAAGGCCGGTATGTGGAACTTCCGGCGACATTGCATGCAGGCGACGAACCGCAAATGCACGGAACGGACAGGCGGCCTGATCCTTGAGCAAGCCGGTGCCACCGCCGACCACATGGCCATCGGCCAGAGGCGGCGCCTTGTCGTCGGCGACAAGCTCCAGAGCACGCGTGGCATGAATCGCCGCACGATAATCGGCGTGGATCGCAATCTCCGGCTCCATCGCGGGAACCTGCGCAATCAAGGCGCTGGGCCGCAACTCACGATCATCTTCCCGCAAGGCATGGCTCAGAATCACCTCGCCGGCTGATGCGCACCAGCGCTCGGTCTGCCGTCGCGCCGTTTCGAGTGTTTCAGCCGCTGAAGACTGCGGCAGTCCGGCCGCGCGTTGCACAGCCAGCGGCAGAAACGGATTGGGGCGCTGCGGCGGCGGCCAGTTTTGGTCGCCCAAGCCCATGATCCAGACACAATCAAAGGTGAGTCCCGAAGTTTCCAGCACACCCAGAATCTGGATCGGTACATCAGACGATTCCGGCTGGAACAAACTGTCTCCGGCCATGCGCCGCAGCCGTGACAAGGCTTCCGCATAACCCATGCGCGGCACGACCCGATCCAGCGCGGCAAATCCGGCGACGACTTCATGCCATCGTTTTAACGTCTGGTATTCAACCGAATCCAGCGCGCGTTCTCCGGGGAAACCAAGCGCTGCCAGCGCTTCGGAAAAGGCCCTCGCCCAAATCGACGGCGCCTGCGAACCAAACAAACGACTGCGCCGAAACTCGGCAAAGGCCGTCAGATGCCGCATCAGTTGCGGACAATCCGCACCGTGCCGGCCGACCATCCCCTGCAGCCGTTCCAGGGTCAGCGAGGGCTCGGCGCGGCCGCGCAATTCGACATCCAGCAACGCGCGGCCTGATCGTTCGGAATCACCGCCGGCAATGAACGGTGAACGCAGAATGCGGCTTGCGCGCTCGAATTCGATGTCCCGACCGGCGAGTTCAAGAAGCAATAGTGCCGTGTTAACCACCGGGTGGTCGACCAGCGGTTCGCCCAATGACAGATTAAATGGCAGCGCAGTCCCGGCGGCACCCGGCAACGCAAAATCCGGTGCCATCACCGCACTGAAAATGCGTACAACATCCGCGCGACGCGCGGCAAGGTCGGGCACCACAACACCGATGCGTGTACATCCGCTTTCCAGCCGCGTACGAGCCCAAGCCGCCGCCTGATGAATTTCCCGCTCTGCGTCAGCGCAGGGCACGCGCAATACGCGTCCACTGCGTACCGGTGACACGGCCAGCATTACCGCGCAGCCCGCCTGCTCCAGTCCGCGCAGAAAATCCGCCTGCTGCGGCGTAAAGCTGTCGAAACCATAGACAATCAGCGTCTGCGGCCGCCTGATGCGACCATCCGTCAGCAACGGCAGCACCCGATCAGCGAGTTCAACGGCATCCATCCATCCACCGCGCTGCAGTGCTCTTTCGTACCGCGGCGCCCAGTCGACAAATGCCTTGCTGTCTTCGTTGAGTGTGGCGGCGCGCAGATGCCGCTCCAACCGCCAGATGAGGGTCAGTTGCCAGGCGTCATGCGCCAGCTTCGCCGCATCGGCCACCGCAAGCAGTCCTTCGCCGGTTGCAGAATTGCGCAACAGGTTTTCCCACAACGCTTGCGATTCGGCGCTACCGAGCGCAAGCGGCAGGAGCTCAATATCAGCGTAGTACGCGTCGTGGCAGGCGCGCTCCAGAAATCCGCTCCACGGCAGAATGTCTGCCGATTCCCAGAGCACTTCCCCGCGCAACGCCTGGCGTTCGCCGAACTCGCGTTGCAGCGCCAGGGAAAGCCGGTGATTGGGGGTAATGACGCAAGCCTGCCCCGCCGGCGACTGCGTCAGCCGGACAAAAACGTCATCACGGGGAATCGTTGGAAATTCTGCAGCAGCAGGCATGGGCAGGAATGATAAACCTGCCGCCGTATCGGCGCCGGGCGCGCCGTTACTTTTCGATCAGATGCTTTTTCTCTTTGACCTTGGACCACTCGTCCGCATCAGCCGGCGCATCTTTTTTCTCAATGATCGGCTTCCAGACTTTGGCCAGTTCGGCATTGAGTGCGGTGAATTCGCGCTGGTCGTCGGGCACGTCATCCTCGGCAAAAATCGCCTCAACCGGGCATTCGGCCACGCACAGCGTGCAATCGATACACTCATCGGGATCGATCACCAGCATGTTCGGCCCCTCGCGGAAACAGTCCACGGGGCAGACATCAACACAGTCGGAATATTTGCACTTGATGCAGGACTCAGTAACAACGTAAGTCATGGAATTTCCTGAATAACCGGTCTTGAAATGGTTGCGTGAGACCCCATTTTACCAGATGACGCGGGGCCGCATACGCACGCCCCAAAGCAGTGCGCGGCTTCCCAAGTGCGGGGATTTTGGATAGCATGGGTTTTCCATTCTTTGCTGCGGCCCCGCGGCAGAACACTTTACATATCCGACAAGGCAGGACCAACATGAGTGAGCATATTCATCACGTAACCGATGACTCTTTTGACCCCGAGGTGCTGCAATCGGCAACTCCGGTATTGGTGGACTACTGGGCGGAGTGGTGCGGCCCGTGCAAGATGATTGCCCCGATCCTCGATGAAGTCGCCCGTGAATACTCCGGCCGGCTGAAGGTTGCCAAACTGAACATCGACGACAACCAGGCCACGCCGCCGAAATACGGCATACGCGGCATTCCGACGCTGATGCTGTTCAAGAACGGCTCCGTCGAAGCCACCAAAGTCGGTGCATTATCCAAATCGCAGTTGACAGCGTTTATTGACAGTCATATCTGAACGCTATACCCTTCGCCAACGCCTGTTACACCGCCCGCCGCAAAACCAGCGGGTCGAATACCAAAAGATAATTCAGGCGTTGGCACAGTTTCACGCAGCACCGCCCCTCCCCCCTTAAATTTCCCTGTTTCTTTCCTCCGTTTCTCCCGCGATCAGCGCCCGAAGTCCATGCATTTATCCGATCTGAAAAATTTGCCCATCGGCGAACTCGTCGATATGGCCGTCAAGAATGAAATCGACGGCGCCAACCGACTGCGCAAGCAGGAACTGATCTTCGCGCTGCTCAAGAATCAGGCGAAGAAAGGGGAATCAATCTTCGGAGGCGGCACACTCGAAGTGCTGCCCGACGGTTTCGGTTTCCTGCGTTCGCCGGATACCTCGTATCTGGCCGGCACCGACGACATTTACGTCTCGCCCTCGCAGATTCGCCGTTTCAATCTGCACACTGGCGACACCATTGAAGGCGAGATTCGCACGCCCAAAGAAGGCGAACGTTATTTCGCGCTGGTGAAAGTCGACAAGGTCAACGACGACTCGCCGGAGAATTCCAAGCACAAGATCCTGTTCGAGAATCTGACGCCGTACCACCCGACCGAACACCTCAAGCTCGAACGCGACATCAAGGCCGAAGAAAATTTCACCGGCCGCATCATCGACATCATCGCCCCCATCGGCAAAGGCCAGCGCGGCCTGATCGTGTCACCACCCAAGGCCGGCAAAACCGTGCTGATGCAGCACATTGCCCACGCCATCACCGCCAACCATCCCGAAGTCGTGCTGATCGTTCTGCTGATTGACGAACGGCCGGAAGAGGTGACGGAGATGCAACGTTCGGTGAAAGGCGAAGTCCTGTCTTCGACCTTCGACGAACCCGCCAGCCGCCATGTGCAGGTCGCCGAAATGGTGATCGAAAAGGCCAAACGCCTGGTCGAACACAAAAAAGACGTGGTGATCCTGCTCGATTCGATCACCCGCCTCGCCCGCGCCTACAACACCGTGGTGCCGGCTTCCGGCAAGGTGCTGACCGGCGGTGTCGACGCCAACGCATTGCAACGCCCGAAACGCTTCTTCGGTGCTGCGCGTAACGTCGAAGAAGGCGGCAGCCTGACCATCCTCGCCACCGCGCTGATCGATACCGGTTCGCGCATGGACGATGTGATTTACGAAGAATTCAAGGGCACCGGCAACATGGAAATCCATCTTGACCGGCGCATGTATGAAAAACGCATTTTCCCGGCCATCAACGTCAATCGCTCCGGTACCCGACGCGAAGAACTGCTGGTGCCGAAAGACGTGCTGCAAAAAATCTGGGTACTGCGCAAACTGCTGTATCCGATGGACGAACTCGAAGCCACCGAGTTCCTGCTCGACAAGGTTCGCGCCACCAAGAACAACGCGGACTTCTTCGATTCGATGCGCCGCGGCTAAACGGCGTTTCCCGGTCCGCCAGGAACCGGGACTGTAATATCCATATCGCAAGCAGGGTAACCGTCCCGGGGCCATCCGGGCTCACCCGTCGCGTAGCGACGGAATGACTAACACTTCCATAGTGTTAGCCTGTCAGTGCCGCAAATCACACGCGGCCGATGTGATCCCGGTGTAGGCTTACAGCCCGGATCGTTAGTAATTCCCCAAGGAGCACGCCATGACCAGAACGCTGTTCGTTGCCTTCCTTTTTGCCTTGCTCGCGGGTTGCGCCCAATTACCGCCGCCCCCTGAAGATGCAGCTGCCAAACGGTTTGAACCGATTCCGGACAAGGCCGTGATCTATCTTGCCCGTCACGCCCTTGAGCCGCGCTTTGTGGCGCCCGTCGCACTCGATGACGCCATGATCGGTTCGACCTATCACGGCACTTATATGAAACTGGAACTGCCTCCCGGCAAATACCGGCTGCATGGCATGGCCGGAGATTCCGGATCGATTGCACTCACCACCGAAGCAGGGAAGATTTATTTCGTTCAGCACTCGGCACATGGATACCGCAATTTCGTCAGCGCAACCTTTGACCAGGTCAGCGCTGACTACGGCCGGTCAATGGTCATGGGCGGTCAAATTACGGCGCTAATTACGCGCTAAGACCCTCCCCCGAAAGAGCCGTTTCCGTCCGATGTGACCGGATTCGGCTCAAAAATCGGCCCGATCACCGGCCTTGCTGAATCGGGCGGATTTTGCGATAATTACTGGTTTCCCGCCTCTGCGCGGGCACCACGCTCAGGATATCGCCATGAAAGCCGACGTACACCCGGAATACCTTGAAATTTCAGTAGCTTGCAGCTGCGGAAACAAATGGCAGACGCGCTCGACCATGGCGAAAGACCTCCATGTCGAGGTCTGCTCGGCCTGCCATCCCTTCTACACCGGCAAGCAGAAGATTCTCGACACTGCAGGTCGCGTCGAGAAATTCAACCAGAAATACGGCAAACGCACCCCGGCCAAGGCCAAAGAAGCCGCAGCCTGATGCTTGTTGCGTAGCAAATACGAGGGCAGCCCGACGGGCTGCCCTTTGTTTTGGTGGCGACCAAGTGTAAAACAATGGCGCCCGACCCACTCGGAGGAGGTCTGCAAATGAAAACGTTCCGTATCGCCGTAATTCCCGGTGATGGTATTGGCAAGGAAGTGATGCCGGAAGGCCTGCGCGTGCTGGAAGCCGTCGGCCGCAAATTCAACATCCAGTTCAAGTTTGATGAACTCGACTGGAGCTGCGATTACTACGCCAAGCACGGCAAGATGATGCCGGATGACGGCCTCAAGCAACTCGAAAAACACGATGCGGTTTATTTCGGCGCGGTCGGCTGGCCGGCGATGCTGCCCGACCACATCTCGCTGTGGGGACTGCTGATTCCCTTCCGCCGCGGCTATGACCAGTACGTCAACCTGCGCCCGGTAAGGCTGATGCCCGGCATGAAATGCCCGCTCGCAGACCGCAAGCCCGGTGACATTGATTTCTGGGTGGTGCGTGAAAACAGCGAAGGCGAATATTCGTCGGTGGGTGGCCGGATGTATGGCGGCACTGATCGCGAATTCGTCACACAACAAGCCATCTTCTCGCGCCAAGGCGTCGACCGCATCCTCAAATTCGCCTATGAACTGGCAAAGAAGCGGCCGAAGAAACATCTGACCTCGGCAACCAAGTCCAACGGCATCTCGATTTCAATGCCGTACTGGGATGAGCGCGTCAAGGAAATGGCCGCAAAGTATCCCGACGTGAAAACCGACCAGTACCACATCGACATCCTGTCCGCGCATTTCGTCATGCACCCGGACTGGTTCGACGTGGTCGTCGCCTCCAATCTGTTCGGCGACATCCTCTCGGACCTAGGCCCCGCAGCGACCGGCACCATCGGCATCGCGCCGTCGGCAAACATGAATCCGGAGCGCCTGTTCCCGTCGCTGTTCGAACCGGTGCACGGCTCGGCGCCCGACATCTACGGCAAAAAAATCGCCAATCCGGTCGGCATGATCTGGGCTGGCGCGATGATGCTGGATCATCTGGGTTGCGAAGACGCCGGAGCCGCAGTCGTCAAAGCCATTGAAACGGCACTGCTGGAAGGCCCGAAAACGCCGGACCTCGGCGGCAAGGCCAGCACTGCCGACCTCGGCAAGGCAGTCGCTGACGCGATCTAGTTTCGCATTCAGTACGCAGCGACAGCACCGTCGCTGCGCGGATCAGCCCCACCTTCAAGTACACCGTCGGCATGCCGGATGATCATTCCGGCATGACCGACGGTTTCATCGTACGCACCGATGATTTCTACATCGTGCCCACGTTCACTCAGTTCGCGCACCACGCCGGCATCGAAGCGTGATTCCAGTTTCAGCGATTCACTGGGTTTGCCCCAGGTGCGTCCGAGCAGCCAGCGCGGCGCACTCACCGCGGCTTGCGGGGGCATGCCATGCGCGATCGCTCGCGTGAATATTGCGCATTGCGTCTGGGGCTGGCCATCACCGCCCATCGTGCCGTAGACGACGGTACGCCCGTCGGACAAACAAGCCATCGCAGGATTCAGCGTGTGGAATGGTTTGCGGCCCGGTTCCAGCGCATTCAGCGCCGCGGGATCCAGTGAAAAACTGCAGCCACGGTTCTGCCAGTTGACGCCGCTGCCCGGGAGCACGATGCCGGAACCGAACTCGTGGTAAATGCTCTGGATAAACGAGACTGCACGGCCTGCATCATCGATCACACCCATCCAGATCGTGTCACCCGACTGGGTCTTCCCGCCCCATGGCTCGGCACGGCGGCGGTCAATACGCTGCGCCAGTTCGCGCACATGTTCCGGCTTGAGCAGATCCTGCGCCGCCACCTTCATATAACGCGGATCAGTCACGTAACGGTCACGCACGCGAAACGCCTGCTTGGTCGCCTCGACGCAAAGATGCACATAATCCGCGCTGCCTTGGGGCACCGCTGCAATATCCAGCGCATCGAGAATGCCGACGATCAACAATGAAATCACCCCCTGCGTCGGCGGCGTCATGTTGTGCACCTTACCCGCGGAGTGTTGCAGCGTCAGCGGATCCACCAGTTGTGCGCGGTGCGCGGCCAGGTCACGCCCCGTCACCGGACTGTCCACACGCGCCAGATCTTCAGCCAGTGACTGCGCCAATTCACCACGATAAAAGTCCGCAGTGCCGGCCCGCGCAATCCGTTCCAGCGTATCGGCGAGCCGACGCTGGTAAAAGCGGCTGCCGGCCTCAGGCGCAGCACCATCAACAAGGAAAGTTTCGGCGAATCCGGGCTGCATCTGCAGTTCATCCCGTTTGGCCGCAGTCAGCAACGATTGGCTCACCGTGACCGGGATACCATGCCGCGCGTAATAAATGGCGTCTTCCAGCAAGCGTGTCAGCGGCAAGCGTCCACCAAGCGCCTTGCGCGAGAGTTCGTGGGCCGCGCCCCAGCCGGAAATGGTGCCGGCCACGGTATTGGCCGCCACGCCACTGCGATGCGGGATCGACTGCCGGTGGCCACGTTCCGCATACCAGTCACGTGAAGCCAGTCCAGCCGCTGCGCCGCAGGCGTCAATGGCACCCGGCGCTTCGCCCGGCACATGCAACAGCCAGAAACTGTCGCCACCGATTGAATTCATGTGCGGGTAAACGACGGCAATGGTCGCCGCCGCCGCAATCATCGCCTCAATGGCATTGCCGCCTTCCCGCAATACAGCCAGAGCCGACTGCGAGGCCAGCGCGTGCGGAGCGACCGCCATGCCACGGGTGCCGCGCAGTGTATTGATCATCATCAATCTCCGAATTTTTGAACCGCAACGCAGCTTTTAAAGTTGCAATCTGAATACACTTAATTTTATCTCAGCCCTTGAACACGGGCATGAATATTGCTATAGGATTATCGGGATATCACCAATACTTACCCTACCTTTCTGGACACCCTAATGGATGCATTAATCCGGTTTTCCATTCTGATTGACAAGATGAACGAGAAGTTCGGACTCATCGCCAGTTGGCTGGTGCTGATCGCCTGCCTCATCAGCGCCGGCAATGCCATGATGCGTTACGGCTTCAACCTGAGCTCGAATGCATGGCTGGAAATCCAGTGGTATCTATTCGGCGGCATGGTCATGCTGGGAGCCGCCTACACGCTGAAGGTAAACGAGCATGTACGGGTGGATGTCCTGTACAGCCACTACAGCGACCGCACCCGGCTATGGATTGATCTCCTCGGCGGCATTTTCTTCCTGTTACCGATGGCCATCATCATCGGGTGGTTGTCCTGGCCGATGTTCATCAATTCCTTCCATATCGGCGAGACGTCAGGCAATTCAGGCGGCCTGCTGCGCTGGCCGGTAAAACTGCTGGTGCCGCTGGGATTCCTGCTGATTACCCTGCAGGGCATTTCGGAAATCATCAAACGGGCAGCTGCCCTGACGGGTCATCTTGCTCTTGATGCCCACTACGAAAGGCCCCTGCAATGATTACCCGTGACCTGATGGCGCCGCTGATGTTCGGCGGCCTGATCGCATTCATGCTGATCGGATATCCGGTGGCCTTCTCACTCGCCGCCGTGGGGCTGTTCTTCGGCTTTATCGGGATTGAACTGGGCATATTCCAGATGAGTCTGCTGCAGGCCTTGCCGGAACGCGTGTTCGGCATTCTGGCCAACGACCTGCTGCTATCGATCCCGTTTTTTACCTTCATGGGCGCGGTGCTGGAACGCTGCGGACTCGCGGAAGACCTGCTTGAAGGCACCGGCCAGTTGTTTGGTTCGGTACGGGGCGGGCTGGCCTATGCCGTCATTTTCGTCGGCGCCCTGCTCGGCGCAATCACCGGAACGGTCGCGGCATCCGTGATTGCGATGGGCCTGATCTCGCTGCCGGTGATGATGCGCTACGGCTATAACATCCGTCTCGCAACCGGTGTCATCGCCGCATCCGGCACCATTACCCAGCTGATTCCGCCATCACTGGTACTGGTGATCCTCGCCGACCAGCTTGGCAAATCCGTGGGCGACATGTACGCCGGCGCCATCGGGCCCTCCATTGTGCAGGTCCTGCTGTTCTGCGCATTCATATTCCTGGTTTCAATCTTCAAACCTGAGTACGTGCCGGCGCTGCCCAAGGAAGCACGCACACTGCACGGCTGGCCGCTGATCCGCAAAGTGCTGTGGGGCATGGTGCCTTCCCTCGCGCTGATTTTTCTCGTACTCGGCACCATCCTGATGGGCGTAGCCACGCCGACCGAAGGCGGCGCAATGGGCGCCGTGGGAGCCATCGGACTCGCCGCCATACACAAACGGCTGACCTGGGATCTGCTGTGGCAGGGCATGACTTCGACCATGCGTATCAACGCCATGGTGATTTTCATCCTGATCGGTTCCACCGTTTTCGGCCTGGTATTCCGCGGCGTTGACGGCGACCTGTGGATTGAACACATGCTGCTCGATTTGCCCGGCGGGCCGGTGGGCTTTCTGATCGCCGTTAACATCTTCATCTTTTTTCTGGCATTTTTCCTCGACTATTTCGAGATCGCGTTCATTGTCATTCCGCTGCTCGCACCAGTCGCAGAAAAACTGGGGATCGACCTGATCTGGTTCGGCGTACTGCTGGGTGCCAATATGCAGACGTCATTCATGCACCCCCCGTTCGGCTTCGCACTGTTTTATCTGCGCGGGGTTGCACCCAAGGAAGTCAAAAGTTCGGACATTTACTGGGGCGCCGTGCCATGGGTAGTGCTGCAACTGATTCTGGTTGGCATCATCATTTTCTTCCCGGGCCTGGTCACAAACTTTGTCAGCAAGCCGGAAGTGCAGGATCCGACGCGAATCGAAATCCAGCTGGAACAACCGGCTGCACCTGCTGCCCCGACAGAGTCGTCAACCGGGAAACCCGGTGAGGAAAAGGATGATCAGTCCGCCGAAATCGAACGCATGATCAGGAACCAGAAATAGAAAAAAGCCCCGCAGTTGCGGGGCTTTTTTCGACTGCTGCGGTTCTTATCTGCCGGGTTCGGTAAACAGAAACTCGCTGAGCGAGCGCTCTGCCACCCGATGCCACAGCAATTGATCCTGACGGAATCTTTTCCACGAATCGTAGATCTTCTTCCAGGCAGGATTCTTGCCGGCCTCTTCTTCGTAGAGGTCGAATGCCACCTTGTGCGCCGCTTTCAGGATTTCCGGGCTGTAGGCATGAAGCTTGACGCCATTCTTGACCAGACGTTGCAATGCCGGCGGATTCTTGAAATCGTACTCGGCCATCATGTCGAGATTGGCCTCATAACACGCCGCCTCGAACGCAGCCTGGTATTCCTTCGGCAGCTTCTCCCATTCTTTCATGTTCACATACATCGAATACATCGAACACGCTTCCCACCAGCCGGGGTAGTAGTAGTTCGGTGCGATCTTGTAAAAGCCGAGTTTTTCATCGTCATACGGACCAACCCATTCCGCTGCATCGATGGTCCCGCGCTCAAGCGCCGGATAAATATCGCCGCCGGCAATCTGCTGAGGCACTGCGCCTAGCCGCGACATCACTTCGCCGCCGAGACCGGCAATACGCATCTTCAGGCCCTTCAGGTCGGCGACGGAGCGTACCGGCTTGCGAAACCAGCCGCCCATCTGCGTTCCGGTGTTGCCTGCAGGGAAGGAAATCATGTTGAAGTCCTTCAAAAACTCACGAACCAGTTGCAGGCCGCCGCCCCAATACATCCAGGCGTTTTGCTGCCGCTGGTTCATGCCGAACGGCACCGTTGTATCGAAAGCAAACGTCTTGTTTTTACCGACAAAGTAATAGCCTGCGGTATGCGTACACTCCACGGTCCCCTGCTGCACGGCATCCACCGTGCCGAATGCCGGGACGATCTCGCCTGCGCCGAACACACGAATCTGGAACTTGCCGCCGGTGATGGCCGCCACACGCTTGGCAATGACTTCACCGCCACCGTAAATCGTATCCAGGCTCTTCGGGAAGCTGGAAGCGCAACGCCAGCGAACCTCCGGCAAACCCTGCGTCTGTGCAATAGATGGTGCTGCGACGGCAGCCGCTGCTGCGCCCGCACCGGCACGCGTCAAAAATTTTCTTCGATCCATGACGAACTCCCCTTGTTGACATCAAAAAACAAAACCGCGAATCCCGGCGTGATTGGAAATCACTGCCTGGATCCGCGCTGTTTGAATGGAAAAGAAAACTGCCCCTGAGATCAATATGTTTTATACGAAAGGTACTTGCCGCTCATCACAATCTTCACGCGGTCACCATTGGGATCCGGCTCACGCTTCATATCCATCTTGAAATCAATCGCGCTCATGATGCCGTCACCGAACTCTTCATGAATCAGTTCCTTGAAGGTCGTGCCATAGACGCTCACCAGTTCGTAAAAACGGTAGATCAGCGGATCGGTCGGCACTGCCGTCGGCAACGAGCCCTTGTAC
>Ga0114980_10002484_pt1 | contig 12964 bp, 14 predicted proteins | sample S_140806_EF_Meta_FD_87018 | JGI IMG/M metagenome (GOLD analysis project Ga0114980, IMG submission 87018) | Freshwater microbial communities from Lake Simoncouche, Canada to study carbon cycling - S_140806_EF_MetaG | ecosystem: Environmental > Aquatic > Freshwater > Lake | place: Lake...
GCGCTCGCGGAAGCCGCCGGCCTCGGCACCGTGTCGCCGGTGATCCATCGGCTGCTGCCCCCACCATCACGCGCGGATGCCTCGATCGCCGACCGCTTTCAGCCGTGCTGCCACTGCTCGAGGCCGTGCCTCACTGCGTGCCCGAGCGAGCGCTCGACGGGCCACGGCCACGTCGACGAGCAGCAGTGCACCACCGAGCGCAACGGCGGCGGCTGCGCCGACGCGTGCAACGTGGTGCGGAGTTGCCCCGTTGGCGCAGGCCAAGCAATGCCGACTCACGTGGAGCGCGAGCGCCACCGGTTTGAACTGCATCGCGCGCTCGCCATGCAAGGGCGCGGACTGCTGCCGATGATTCGACGGTGGATTGGGTTCTGAAAGGGCGGGGCCAGATCGGTATGGCGCGCGTCTGATCGGAAGAACTGTCTGTGCAGTTGGTCGCAGGCCTCGAATGCCCGAACGGATTCGAAGCAGGGCAGTCCAATCCGCTCCTGCTCCCGTGTCTTGGGGCCGCCTCCATGTCCTCGGTGACCGAGGCGAAGTTTGGCATGCTGCGACTCGGTTGCGGCCGACCCGTACGCCTGCGCGCAATGCCCTCCTAGGCAAGCGTTGACCCCTCGCCGAGCCCGGCCTATGGTCCCCCGCCCTTTCTCCGGCCCCAGCCCCTCCCACTCGCTTCGTGCGCAAGACCATCTCGATCGCCGACTTCGTCGTGGGCGGCGACACGTTCGCCGTCATGGCGGGGCCGTGCGCGGTTGAGACCAAGGAGCAACTGTTTGCGTCGGCGGATGCCGTCGCTGCGGCAGGCGCTGCGCTGCTGCGCGGTGGGGCCTTCAAGCCGCGAACGTCGCCGAAGTCGTTCCAGGGGCTCGGCGCCGCAGGGCTCGAGCTGCTCTCGCTCGCATCGCAGCGGACGGGCTTGCCGGTCGTCACCGAGGTGCTCGATCCGCGTGACGTTGCCGCAGTGGCAGAGCACGCCGCTGTGCTGCAGATCGGCGCGCGCAACATGCAGAACTTCCCGCTGCTGCGCGAAGTGGGGCGGCAGCGACTGCCGGTGCTGCTGAAGCGCGGGCCCGCCGCCACGGTCGAAGAGCTGCTCTACGCCGCGCAATATGTGACCAACGAGGGCAACGGCAACGTGATCCTCTGCGAGCGCGGCATCCGCAGCTTCGACCCATCGACGCGCTACGTGCTCGACCTCGCGATCGTCCCGGTGCTGCGCGAACGCACGGACCTGCCGATCGTCGTCGATCCGAGCCACGGAACCGGCCGTTCGTCCCTCGTGCGACCGATGGTCCTCGCGGCCGCGGCCGCTGGCGCAGATGGCGTGATCGTCGAGGTGCATGCGGACCCCAGCAAGGCGCTCTGCGATGGAGCTCAGGCGCTGCTGCCGACGGATTTCGCGCAAATGATGGTCGACCTTCGGCGGCTGTTGCCGATGCTGGGTCGCCGCCTTTCGCGTCCGAGCGCTGCCGGCCACGCGACACCTGCCCAGGGAACCATTTCCGACGAGTTCATCGCGCCATGACGCACAAGAGCCGCAAGCCGTACATCGCCGGCAACTGGAAGATGAATCTGGACCGTCCCAAGTGCTTGGACATGGTCAAGATCATCAAGAGCCGGCTCGGGGACGGGAACGACCGCGAAGTGGCGGTGTTTGCGCCTTCGATCTACCTCGCGGATGTGACCGCGGTCGCGCAGGGCTCGCCGCTCGGTGTCGGCGGCCAGAACCTCTGGTACGAAGAGAACGGCGCGTTCACGGGCGAAGTCGCGGCGCGCATGCTGCGCGAAGTTGGCGCGGACCGCGTGCTGGTCGGCCACAGCGAGCGACGCCACGTGTTCCACGAGCCCGATGAGTGGATGGGCCGCAAGGTTCGCGCTGCGTTGGATCGCGACCTGCTGCCGATCTACTGCGTCGGCGAGACGATCGAGGAGCGCCGCGGCAATCGCACGGACCGCGTGATCAAGCGCCAACTGGATGCCGGCTTCGAGAAGGTTCGCCCCGAGGACGCGCATCGCATCACGGTCGCCTACGAGCCCGTGTGGGCGATCGGCACGGGCGAGACCGCGACGGTCGAGCAGGCCGCAGCCGTGCACAAGATGATCCGCAAGTGGATCGCGCAGCGCCTCGGCGACGAGGCCTCGCAGATCACGCGCGTCATCTATGGCGGCAGCGTGAAGCCCGACAACGCCAAGCAACTCATGGCTGCAGAAGACATCGACGGCCTTTTGGTCGGCGGCGCCAGCCTGCAGGCCGACACGTTCATTCCCATCATCGAATACGACGCGCGATGAGCCTCGCACTGCACTACATCTCCTGGGTTCTGTTCTTCCTGTCCTCGGTCCTCCTCATCGCAGTGATCCTGCTGCAAGAGGGCAAGGGCGGCGGTCTCGCAGAGGCGTTTGGCGGCGTTGGCGCCGAGACGTTCGGCGTCAAGTCGGGCGGCATCAACAAGGTCACGATGACCCTCGCCGCTGTGTTCTGCATCTCCGCGTTGGTCATCAACGCGACCTGGAACCAGTGATGCATCGCTGCGGCCGCGCCTAGTCGCGGCCCTTCCCGCACGGGGGACCTGTGAGCGCAGCGACTTGGAGCATGACGGGTACGGGCTCGGCCGCTGGCGCCACGGAGGCGGGCCAGCTGCGCATTGAGCTACGTTCGGTGAACGGACGCGCACTGCAGTTGAAGCAGCGCCTTGTCCGTGAGATCTCGGGCCTTGAGTCCGTGTTCGAGGACGAAGTGCGCAAAGTGATCGGCCGCGGCAGCGTGACGCTCGCGGTCGAGCGTTCTGCGTCGGCGTCGCCGTTGCCGGATCGCGCGCGCTTGCAGGCGATCGCGGCCGACATGCGATCGCTGGCGCGCGATCTCGGCCTCGACGAACGGCTCACGCTGCGCGACGTGTTGGAACTCGCTTCCAACGCGCCGTCGACGTTCGATCGCGAGGACTGCCCCAAGCTGATGGCGTTGCTGCGCGTCGCCATCGCGGATCTGCAAGATCATCGCGCGCAGAGCGGCGCAGAGACGGTTGCGGCGATGTGCGCCGAACTCGACGCGCTGGATCAACTGCGAGAAGTGGCGCTGCAACGCGCGCCAGCGATCGTCGACGATCATCGCGCGCGGCTCGTGTTGCGCATGCGCGAGTTCGTCGCATCGCACGCTCTCGATCTCGACGAGGGCGCGCTCGTGCGCGAAGTCGGCATGTTCTCCGAGCGCGTCGATGTCGAAGAGGAACTGCAGCGGCTGGGCGCACACCTGCGCGAACTCCGCACCGTGCTCAACAAGGGTGGCGCGATGGGGCGCAAGCTCGAGTTCTTGCTGCAAGAAGCCCTGCGCGAGACCAACACGCTCGGCTCCAAGTCGCCTGATGTCGCGATGGCGCACTGCGTCGTCGCGATGAAGGGCGCGATCGACAGGCTCAAGGAACAGGCGGCCAACCTCGAATGAGCGGCAAGCTGGTGGTGATCTCGGGGCCTTCGGGCGCTGGCAAGACCTCGGTCTGTCGCGCGCTCAAGCAATTGCCCGGCGTGGAGTTCTCGGTGTCCGCTACGACGCGCGCGCCGCGCGCTGGCGAGCAAGCTGGCGTGGACTACCACTTCCTCTCGCGCGAAGAGTTCGAACGCCGCGCGCAGCAAGGCGACTTCCTCGAATGGGCCGCCTACAACGGCAACTGCTACGGCACGCCGCGCTGGCCGATGGATGAAGCGATCCGCGCGGGCCGCACGTTCTTGCTGGAGATCGAGGTCGCGGGCACGCGTCAACTGCGCGAGAAAAGCGTGGCGGGCGTCTACCTCTTCATCTCGCCGCCGAGCATCGAGGAGCTGAAGAATCGCCTGGTGCGCCGCGGCACGAACACCGAGCAAGACATCGAGTCGCGCGTGCGCATCGCGCGCGAGGAGATCGAGGCTGCGCAACAGGTCGTCGCGGGAAGGCCGCTCTACGACCACCTGATTCCCAACGTGGACCTCGAGCAGACGATCGCGCGCGTGGCGGAACTGATCGGAGTTCGTCGGTGAGCGCGCGGCGGCAAGCGCTGCTCGGCATCGGCGGCGGCATCGCTGCCTACAAGCTCGCGTTCGTGGCCAGTCGACTCGCGCAACGCGGCGTGTCGGTGCGCGTCGCGATGACGCCGCGTGCCGTCGAGTACGTCGGCGCGCTGACGTTCGAAGGGCTGTCTGGCAAGAAGGCGATCCTGTCGTCGACGCAAGTCGATGCAGATGGTTCGCCGCCGCACATTGTCGCGGCGCGCGATGCCGACGTGTATGTGATCGCGCCGGCGACGGCCGACTTGATCGCGCGCCTCGCCGCAGGCGCCGCCGATTGCGCGGTCACGCTGCTCGCGCTGACGTGCCGGTGTCCGATCGTGCTGTGTCCCGCGATGAACGACGCGATGTGGCTCAACCCCGTCGTGCAAGAGAACGTCGCTTTGCTGCGAGCCCGCGGCATGCGCGTGCTGGGCCCCGTCACCGGGCACCTCGCCGAAGGCTACGACGCGATCGGTCGCATGGTGGAGCCCGACGCGATCCTCGCCGAGATCGAGAGCTTGCTCGCGGTGCGCCCGTGACGTTGCGCGCATATCGCATCACTGGCGCGTTCGCCCAGGATGCGTTGGAACTGCTGCATGCAGTCACAGACGTGCGCGGTGCGATCGAAGAAGACGACGCAGTGACGGTGTGGCTCGACGACGCGCTGCCCGACTTGCCGTTCGATGGCCTCGAGATCTTTGAGTTGCCCGCAGCCGTCGCCAATGCGTCTTCCACGGGACTCGAGAACGACCAGCCGATCCTCGTTGCGGAGGACTTGCTCGTGCGTCCGCCTTGGGTCGAACGGCCCGCGACGTTCACGGGCATCGAGTTGATCGTGCCGCGCGGAATGGCCTTTGGCAGCGGCGAGCACGACAGCACGCAAGCGGCGTTGTTGGCGTTGCACGCGGCATGGAACGATCCCGTGAGCTTCGCCGACGTCGGCACTGGGTCCGGGATCCTCGCGCTCTACGCGATGTCGCGTGGTTGCCGACGCATCGAGGCGTGCGACGTCGAGGAGCCTGCGGTGCTCGCTGCGCGCGAATTGCTACAGGGCGCGGACGTCACGCTCGGCGGCCCGGAGACGATGCCGTGGCGCGCAGACTTCGTCGTCGCCAACCTCACTGCCAAGGAGCAGCACGCTGCATTGCCCGCGATCCTCGATCGCTGGACGCAGCGCGGGCCGCTCGTCCTGTCGGGCATGCGCGAGCACGAAGTGGATGGCGTGGCCGCGCGGTTGCCGCGTGTCGATGCACGCTGCGTGCGCGGCGCATTCACGGCACTGACTGTGCTGCCTTCGGCTTGAGGTAGACGTCGAATCGCACGCGCTCGCCGTCGATCGAGAACGACGGCGTTCCCGCGAGCGGTTGTTCGTGCGGGTGGCGCTTCACGACGACGCGCTCGCGCGCGGCAAGGAACGCGCGGTGCACGAGAACGTCCTGCGATCCAGGTTGGCCAGCGAGCAAGCGGCACACCTGCATCTCCTTCTTCACTTGCGCGCGACCTTGCGTCGGGAACATCGGGTCCAGCAGCACGACGTCGACGGAGTCTGCGCCGAGTTCGTCGAGCACGACCGCGGCATCGGCATGGCGAACTGCGATGCGATCGGCAAAGGGCGCTCGCTCGGCTGCGTCTTCGAGCAGCAACGCGAGCGGCGCGATGCGTTCGCAAGCGGTCACGTGGCAGCCGAGGTGTGCCAGCAGCATCGCGTCGCGGCCCATGCCCGCGGTCGCATCGAACACGCTCGGCGGCGATTCGCGTCGGTGCAGCGATACGGCGCGCGCGATCGGCTGTTGCTTGCTCGCAGTCTGCAGTCGCCTGCCGAGATCGCCATCGTCGAAGTCGATGCGCACGCAGAGTCGCTGCGCGTTGACCGGCGTCGAGAGCGACAACATGCCGTCATCTTCGCGTTGGATCGTCCACGCAGAACGTGGCGCTTCGTCTGCCATCTGCACTTTGAAGCGAGTGCACCGCTGCGCATCGGCATCGCTGCACGGCGTCACGAACACGACCTCGACCGAATCTGCAGGTCCGTCGAAAGATTCGCGTTGGTCGTGTCGCGTCGGCACCATCGGTAGTTCGTCAAACCCTATCAGGCGCGCCGCATGCGCGCTGCGCGCGTGCGCCGTCTCGTTTTGAACTTCGGTGCTAGTCTTTCGCGCCAACGGCCTTGGTCGCTGCTGCGCCGAACGCCGTTTCCCCTGCTCTATCCTCCCCAACTCTCTTGTAGCTATGCGTCGTCTGCACCTGAAGCTGTTCTACCTCCGCACCCGTGTGAAGCGTGAGCCGCAGGGCGTCACCGCGAAGATCCTCGGCGTGCGCCCGGCGACGATGTCGCACCTGGAGCAAGGCCGTTCGCTGCCGACCCTCCCGATGCTGCTCGCGCTGTGCAAGCACTACGACGTCGTTCCGACCTATCTGCTCGATGACGACCGCCCGATCGAGCCAGGTCTTCGCGATCGCTGGAGCGAGCGCGCCAACCTGCTGACGCGCGGCAACTGGCTCGAAGTGCCCGAGGGTTCGTGGGTCACCACGAACGACGGCATCAAGCTCTGCCCCGTGCTCCAAGGCGCGCGCTTCTACGACGCGGTTGCTCAGGCTCAGCGCATGACCTGCGCGAACGGCGACCAGGCTCGTCAACTCGAAGAGTCGATCCAGTCGGCCCGCCGCGACACGGACAAGGACCTCGAGGAGCGCTTGAAGCGCGAGCTGATGGGTCAGCGCAAGCCGCGCGCGAAGGCGCAGCGGATCGCGCCGCAGGCTCCCCGCGCGCAGGTGAACCAGGCCGCGCAGGCCTGAAGCGCGCCGCTCAGCGGCGTTCTTCTTGCAGCGGCCATGCGGGGCCGGCCCGGTATCGGAGGTCGGCCCCATATGTCATTTTCTGCGCGAGTTCGTCCTCGATTCGCAGGATCCAACCATTGATGCCGTTGTGGTCCGGGGCATCCGCCGAGCACCAGAGGTGCGAGCGCTGGAGCACGGTCGAGAGGAATCGTCGGCGAAGTTCTGTCTGATCGTCGCGCATCGCGATGCGCAAGGTCGCAGCGAGATGGCCGGGTTCGGTTGCGAACGCCACGCCAGGAGTGCCGTAAAGCGCTCTGCCGAAGTGCAGCACCGGAGTGTCTGCGAGCAACGCCACGCCTGCTTGCGGCGAGTTGATCGTCACAACCGCGGTCGCTGCCATGCATGCAGCCGAGGTTGCGTGCGCAAGTTCGAGTTGCACGCCATCGAGATGGCGCAGTGGGCGCAGGTCCGCTTCGGCGAGTCCCTCGGGCGGCAGAATGGTCACGACGGTGGCGCTGCGATCCAGCGTCGCAGCCGCTCGCATCGCTTCGAGCGTCAGCTGGAGCGGGGTCGGCGCAACTTTGGCGTCGAGGCACACACGCGGATCGTCGCGGCGCTGCAACAGCACCGCCAAGAACGGTTCCTTCGGCAGGTCGATCGACTGCGCAGGGTGCTGCGAGCGATCTTGGATCCTGCTGCCGATGGCGAGCCCTTCGAAGAAGCCGAGGCCGGTGCCTTCGCCGCTGCCTCGCCACGCCGCGGACACGCGGTCGCGGATCGCGACGGCGCGCGGCGTGCGCAGTGGCAGTGGCAACGGTTGGCTCTTGCCTGCTGCGCTTGCGAGCGCGGCGCGAAGCATCGCTTCGTCGACGTTCGCATTGCGATAGTCCCACGCGGAGCTGCGCGCGATCGGCGAGTCGCCGTCGATGCCGATCGAATCGATCTGCATCGTGCCGGGGAGCAGGCCGTCGCCGCTCCACTGCACGCGGATGCCTGCCTCGCGCGCGGCGAACTGCGCGAGCAAGTGCGCGCCCGTGCGACGCTGGTGCAGCAGCACAAGATCGGGGCGATCGCGGTCGAAGCGGTCGTAGATCGCGGCCGCGATGCGGCGAAGGCGCGACTCGGCACTGCGCAGCGCGCGCTGCGTCCTTCGTTGCCCAAGTCGGCTCAGTTCGATCTCGGCAAACTCAGCGAACGGAACCCGCGCGAGGCGCGCGTCGGAAGGATCGAAGCGTCGTGGCTCGGTCCACGAGCACGCGTGGCCTTGCGCACGCCAGAACTCACGTTCGGCGTCGTCGAAGCACAGCGCCTCCGTGCGATGGCCACGGCTGTGCAGTTCGCGCAGCAGGCGATCTAGGAGGGGAAACCGGTCGATCCCGGGGGCAACTGCGACGACGAGGCTCATCCGGCTCGGCGAAGGATCGGCAATGGAGCCGTCGGACTTGATGGCTGCGGCGCATTCGTGCGGCCGAGTTGCCCGTCGAACTAGGAGCCGAGCGATGAGTCCGCGCGACGAAGCGATGCCGCCTGCGTTCCTTGAGCGCGTGGCCGAGCAGTTCAAGGCGTTGTCCGATCCGGTGCGCCTGTCCGTGCTCAATGCGTTGTTCGAGGGCGAGAAGGCCGTTGGCCATCTCGCGGACGAGGTAGGCTCGTCGATCGCCAACGTGAGCAAGCACCTTGCGGTGTTGCATGCGGCGGGATGGGTGCGACGCACGCGCGATGGCACGAGCATGCTCTATTCGCTCGCGGACGATCGCACCGCAGCGCTGTGCGAGTTGATGTGCGCTCGCGTTCGCGAACGCGCAGCGAAGGAAGCGGAGTTTGCGCAGCCTTCGGTTGCGCCGTCGACTGCGCGCAAGGCGTCGGCAGGCCGCGACGCCAAGTCCTCGCGCGCGCGCTAGCCCTGCCTCACTGAGGCGAGATGGCGCCGCGATGAGCCTCTGCGCCAGCGTCAGGCCAGCCCTTCGATGTGAGGTTGAGTGCTCCGCTGGCGGCGAGCCCGTTGGCCGCAGGGCGATACGACGAGTCGAGTTGCGGGTCGCCTTCGACGCCCGACGCTTCCCAGCCAACCGAGTAGTGCGTGCGCGATTGCGTCCACAGCGTCGACGTGACGAAGCCATAGAGGCTCGTGAAGTCGCGCGTGTTGGAGCCGACAAAGTCCGCGAGCAGCGGCGTCGACGACTGCGCGCCAGTGCGATGGTAGAGATTGCCGTCGAAGCACTGCGATCCATCCAAGACGCGCGCGCGGCGCAGGATCCACTGATCGCCATGCATCACGAACACGTTGTTGAACACTTCGTGCGGGTAGTTGGAGTTAGCCCCCGCGAAGCCATACGCGACTCCGAGCCCTTCGCCGTCCACGTCGACGCTGCCGACGAACGTGTTGCGATACACCTTCCAAGGGTCAGGCGCGTTGAGCGATCCCGTGTCGTGCAGCGAGAACGCTGGGCCCGTCGCCATGCCGTCGTTGTCCGGGCCTTGCCAGTACGCGTAGGACTGCGCGAGTGGGTCACCGCGGCCGTAGAACTGCTCGGTGCTGGTGTCGATCACGTTGTGGTCGATCCACTTCGTGCCTGCGTTGGCGAGCGATGGCGCGGTCGAGCCGTTCCATGACACGCCTTGCGTCGTGCGCCGCACGAGGTTGTGGTCGAAGCGAACGTGATGGCCCGCGGTCGCGATCTCAAACGCGTCGTCGCGGATCCCGTCGAAGTCGCAGTGGTGCACGCGGAAGTTCGTCGGCGTGCCGTAGGTGTCGATGCCATCGAAGTGTCCGAGGAAGCTGCAATGGCCGATCTCCACGGAGTCGACGGCGCCTTGGAACTCGAAGGCCGCATCCTGCATCACGGATGCGACGGCATTGTTGGCCTTCACGTCGCTGCGCGGCATCCATGTCGGGAAGCCAGCGCGAAACGTGACCGCCTCGCACAGCAGGTTGCGATGGCCGCCGCGGACGACGAAGCCATATTGGCCAGGTCGCATCGTGCAGTTGCGGAAGGTGAGCCCATAGCTGCCGTTTGGCAGGTCCGCGATGCGTTCGCCATGACGTAGCTCCATGCCCTCGATGCGGAGGTTGCGCGCCGTGGACACGACGTCGAGCACGGAGCGCTGCGAGAACACGAACATCGGTGTCGCGCGCGGATCGAGGTTGGTCGGCACGGAGAGTCCAAACCTCGCTTGGTCTCGGCTGCGCTTCGTGCGGATGTAGATGCGTTGGTCTGAGTTGTTCCAGAACACGCCCGGGCCGCAGTAGTACGACGACGACGCGCGGTAGTCCTCGGTGTCGGCCGCGAGGTCTGCGTAGCTCTGGTATGGAACGAGGCGCCAGCCGCCGTCGGCGTCGCCGAAGTAGCCAAACGCTTGCCCGACGCCGGCGAAGGTCGCGGTGGACCGCCAGATCGAGCGGGCCTGGTCGTGCAGGCTCCAGTCTTGGTTGCCCGCGGCGCGGAACTGCGCAAAGCCTGCGTCGAGGATTGCGGTCTCGCCCGGATGGCTGCGGACCACGATGTTGGCGTTGGTCGTGCCGCTCACCGCGATGCGCACTTCGCTCTCGAGGTAGGTGCCGCCGCGCACGAGCAGCGTGTCGCCAGCGCTCAATCGCGAGATCGCGTAGCTCATGGTGCGCCACGGCTGCGCTGCAGTGCCAGCATTCTGGTCGCTGCCGGATGTGGCCACATACTTCGCGGTGCTTGGGATCGTCGAGTCGAGCGGGATCGACGAAGGGCCTACGCCGCTGACGCTGCTCGAACCTCCAGAGCCGCCGGTGCCGCCAGTGCCACCAGTACCTCCAGTGCCACCAGTTCCGCCAGAACCACCAGAACCGCCGGATCCACCTGATCCACCAGTTCCGCCGCCGCTCGTGTTGAGTGCGCCGCCTCCGCCGCCGCACGAAGTGAGCAGCGCAGCAACAGCTGCGAAGACCCACGCATGCGTGACGTGTCGTTGCACGATGCTGCGCGAGTTGGCGCGCAGGCGATGAACCGCTGCATTCGTCTCCATGTCCGTTCTCCCGGCCGACCTCGACCCCGAATGGGATCGGCAGCGGAAAAACGGATTGCGGCGAGTGGTCGCTGGCGAGGAGAGGAATGGGCCAAAAGCCACGCGGCCGCATAAGCGGCCGCGTCGCAGAATCCGGTGGCATCGTGCCTCCACGCGCAGGGCGCGGAAGCGCGAGACATCACTTCTTCTTGGCTTCTGGCTTCTTCTCTTCGGGCTTCTTGGCGTCCGCCGCCGGAGCCGCCGCAGCCGCTTCGGCTGCCGGAGCAGCCTCGGCTGCCGGGCCCGTCAGCTTCGCAACGTGGCAGACGACGAGGTCGCCATCGCTGACGAGTTCGACGCCAGCAGGCAGCGCGACTTCGCGAGCGCAGATCGACATGTCGAGGTCGAGCGAGTCGACCGCAACTTCGAGCGACTCAGGAATCGCCGTCGGGACGCAGCGGACCTTGATGTGCGCGTGATCCTTGACCAGCGTGCCGCCACGGCCGATGCCGACCGCGTAGCCAGCAAACGCGACCTCGACCTCGACCTCGATCGGCTTGGTCAGGTCGACGCGGATGAAGTCACAGTGAACCGGGTGGTCCGTGATCACATCGAACTGGATGTCCTGCAGCATGGCGTCCTGCGCCTTGCCGTCGATCTCCAGACGGAACACCTTGTGGTGCTTCTTGATGTGCTGCTCCAGCTCCCACTCGGAGATGCTGATCGACAGCGGGTCCTTCTTCTCGCCGTAGACGACGGCGGGGGTCCAGCCCTTGGCGCGCAGCGCGCGCAGTTGGTTGCGGCCGATGGCAGTGCGGGTCTCGGCCTTCATTCGTGCTACTTGCATCTTCGTTCCTCGTGTTGGAATTCGTTTCTGGGAGGGTCGTGTCTCAGCTCTCGGGCTCGAACAGCTTGCTGACGCTCTCGCTGCGGTGGATGCGGTCGATGGCCCGCGCAAGCAGTTGCGCGATCGAAACCGTCTCCAGCCGGGCGATCTTCGAGTCCGGGAGCGGAATGGTGTCTGCGAACAGGATCTTCTCGACGTCGGCGGCGTTGAGGCGTTCGACCGCCTTGCCGGCGAGCACCGCGTGCGTGGCGATGATGAACACCGAGTTGGCGCCCTTCTGCTTCACGATGCGGGCTGCGTCGACGATCGAGCCGCCGGTGCTGACCATGTCGTCGACGAGGAGCACGTCGCGGCCCTTCACGTCGCCGATGATGTGCTCGATCACCGTCGTGTCGCCGCTGATGCGACGCTTGTCGATGATCGCGAGGTCGCACTCGAGGTCTTTGGCGTAGGCGCGCGCGAGTTTGACGCCGCCGACATCGGGCGAGACGACCATCGGGCTCTCGGCGCCGAGTTGGCGCACGCGGTCGATGATGACCGGGCGCGCGTAGAGGTGGTCGACAGGGATGTCGAAGAAGCCCTGGATCTGCGCCGCGTGAAGGTCGATCGCGACGACGCGGTTGTAGCCCGCAGCGACCAGCAGGTTGGCGACGAGCTTCGCGTTGATCGGCACGCGGCCCTCGTCCTTGCGGTCCTTGCGCGCGTAGCCGTAGTACGGGATCACCGCGGTGATGCGGTCGGCGGACGCGCGACGCAGGCAGTCGGCGAAGCTCAGCAGCTCGAATAGGTTCTCGTGGACCGGCGGGCAGGTGGGCTGCACGACGAACACGTCGGCGCCGCGCACATCGCACTCGACCTTGAGGTTGATCTCGCCGTCCGGGAAGCGCTGCAGCGAAGCCGCGCCGAGCGGGACGCCCATGTGCGCGCAGATGTCCTGCGCGAGCTTGGGGTGGGCCGTGCCGGTGAACACGCGAAGACGTTCGCCACGAGCGCTCATCGGGACTCCTTCTTGATCGTCGACGGATCGCGGCGCTTCAGCAGCTTCGCGGGGATGCCGACCCAAACTTCTTCGTCACCGATCACGCTGTCGCGCTTCACGATCGCGCCGGCGCCGGTCATCGAGCGCGCGCCGAGTTGGCTCGGAGCGACGATCACCGTGCCGCTGCCGACGAAGCAGCCGTCGCCGATCTTCGTCTCGTGCTTGCGCGCGCCGTCGTAGTTGGCGGTGATCGTCCCAGCGCCGATGTTGGCGTTCTTGCCAATCACCGCGTCGCCGAGGTAGGTGAGGTGCTTGGCCTTGCTGCCCGCGCCGACGCGCGTCTTCTTGGCCTCGACGAAGTTGCC
>Ga0114980_10002485_pt1 | contig 12957 bp, 6 predicted proteins | sample S_140806_EF_Meta_FD_87018 | JGI IMG/M metagenome (GOLD analysis project Ga0114980, IMG submission 87018) | Freshwater microbial communities from Lake Simoncouche, Canada to study carbon cycling - S_140806_EF_MetaG | ecosystem: Environmental > Aquatic > Freshwater > Lake | place: Lake...
ATTTATTTAACCTACGTAGATGCTACTGATGGAAAAATTTTATATCGTCAAAACCAAGTTCACCATATCGGTTTTAAGGTTACGGGAGACATTTTACCCTTAAATTCATTTAGCACTCCTATCAATATGCCATTAAAAAATTTAAAAGTAGTTGTGGGTGCTACTACTTATTATTCAGATGCTAATGGATTGGTGAATGTAACGGGTACAAATCCAGTTAATCCAGCTATATCATTAGCTGGCAAATATGTAAAAGTAGTTACAGGAAGCAATGGAAATACCAATGCTACCTATTCAGCTACAGGAGTAAACAACGGTGATAGTATTTTGTTTCCAACCAATATTGCAAATTCATCTTTAAGACATGTAAATTGCTACTACCATGCGAATGAAATACATGATTATATGAAAACAAAGTATCCTACGTTTACTACAATGGATAATCCATTGACTGCTAAAGTTAATAGAACTGACGGAACTTGTAATGCATTTTATAATGGAACTTCAATTAACTTTTATGAAGATAGCTCAGGGTGCAATGCACTTTCTGAAATAGGCGATGTTGTTTATCATGAATATGGCCATGGAATTAATCGTAATTTTTGGCAAGCCAATGGTGGAAGTTTTGATAATGGGGGAATGGGAGAAGGTTACTCTGATGTTTGGGCTATGTGTATTATAAAAAATCCAATAATTGGTGCTGGTTTTTATATTAACCAACCATCGAGCTTAATAAGACAATACAACACAGCTCCTAAAGTTTACCCTACGCATATTATAGGAGAAGTGCATGCTGATGGAGAAATTATTGCAGGTGCATGGTGGGACGTCGCTAAAAATTTAGAATTAAACATGCCGCTTTCAAATGCAGTGGACACAATGTCTGATATTTTTGCTAGATCTCAATATGGATTAGCTACGGGACCTGACGGAACAGAAGGGCAAGTTTATTATGATATTTTGATTGATGCGTTAGCATATGATGATAATGACAACGACATTACTAATGGAACTCCTCATTTTATCGAAATAGTTAAAGCATTTGCCGCACATGGCATTTATCTATTGAGTACAACTGAAGTGATAAACAATACAACATCTTTTCATAGTGCAAATAATGTAATTCCTATTGATGCAGACGTTATTGCAGATTTTCCTGCTTTATTAGGAGATGTTAAAATGGTTTATAGAGAAAAAGGTTCATCTGTGTTAAGTACAATTATACTTTCAAAAACTAGCACCAATTATACTGCTTCTTTCCCTGCTGCAGCAGAAGGAACTATTTATGAATATTATTATACATTTTCTGACATTATAAGCAGTAGCTTTTCAGGAGCTAGCCCTACCAATGCTAATTTTGATGTAGTAACACTTCAAAGAAACATTCCTAATTATTTATTAATAGGTTTTAATAAATTAATTTATAATCAAGATTTCGAATCTCCATTGAGTAGTAATTTCATCATTGGAAACGTAGCCTCTGATAATGCGACAGCAGGAATTTGGGAAGTAAACAACCCAATCTCTTCAGCTATTGGTGGTGTTACGGTTCAAACAGGCAAAGATCACACTACAGGTACTGGAAAATGTGCGGTAACAGACAATGCAAGTAGTTCCCTTACATCGGCTACTACCAACGATGTTGATGGTGGCAGAACCTCATTCATCACAGAAGAAATGGATTTAACTGGCTTAACCAAACCGGTTATTTCTTATTGGAGATGGTATACAAACAGTCAAGGTTTAGAGCCAAGAAAAGATAGATGGAGAGTTTGGTTTTCTTATAATAACAATGGTGCCGGATGGTCTAATTGGTACAATTTAGAAAGAACAGTTCAACCAGATGTATCTTGGAGACAACAAATTTATTTACCAAACCTTAGTTATGGAAACAAATGGAGATTAATGTTTACTGCTACAGACACTTCACTTTCCACATTCTTTAATACCAATGCATTGATTGAAGCTGCTGTTGATGATATTCAAGTATTTGACGTAGGTAATTTTCCTGCTGGAATTAAAGATTTAGGCAATTTATATCTGTCTATCTATCCAAATCCGGCAAAAAATGAAATAACGATTACTTCTAATGAAGAGGGAGATGCAAAATTGACTATTTTAAATACTATTGGTCAAGCTGTTTACACTTCAAAATCACATTTAAAAAACAAAAAAACCATTGATTGTTCACAAATAGCCAATGGAATTTACTTTTTAAAACTTGAAATCAATCAAAAAACATCGGTCAAACGAGTGATTATTCAAAAATAGAATTTAAAAAAAAATTCAAAAAAAGCATTTACTAAATAGTAAATGCTTTTTTTGTTGATTAATGGATAATTTTAAATTCATTTATTTTCAAAGTAGAACTGAATCTTCTACCTTTGCACACTTAAAACGTATATATTTTTATCATGCATACATTACAAGAAATAGCATCACAAGTTAGAAGAGACATTGTTAGAATGGTACATGGCGTACAAAGTGGACATCCAGGAGGATCTTTAGGGTGTACAGATTACTTGGTAGCGCTTTATTTCAAAATGATGAAGCACAATCCTTCTTTCTCGATGAATGGAAATAATGAGGATTTATTTTTCTTGTCTAATGGGCATATTTCACCATTATTTTACAGTGTTTTAGCTAGAAGTGGTTATTTTCCTGTTTCAGAGTTGGCTACTTTCCGAAAATTAAACACTCGTTTACAAGGACATCCAGCAACGCATGAACATTTGCCAGGTGTAAGAATTGCCAGCGGTTCCTTAGGACAAGGCATGAGCGTGGCTATTGGCGCTGCTCTAACGAAAAAAATGAACAACGATCATTCTACGGTATTTTCACTTCATGGAGATGGTGAATTACAAGAAGGTCAAAATTGGGAAGCTATTATGTTTGCAGCTCATAACAAAGTTGATAATTACATTGCTTGCATAGATTTTAATGGTCAACAAATTGACGGTTCAACAAATCATGTTTTAAATTTAGGAAATCTACGTGTGAAGTTTGAAGCATTTGGATGGGTCGTTTTAGAAATGAATGGTAATGACATGGACGAAATAGTAAATACCCTTGAAAATGCAAAAACAATGTTAGGAAATGGCAAGCCAATTTGCATTGTTATGAAAACTGAAATGGGACAAGGAGTTGATTTCATGGTTGGCACACATGAGTGGCATGGCATTGCTCCCAACGATGAGCAGTTAGCAAAAGCCTTGGCTCAATTGCCAGAAACCTTGGGTGATTATTAAACAACACATGCTCAATAAAATAAAATATTTATTTATATTATTAATAGGATTCATTTTTTTGAATCCTTTTGTTTGTATTTCACAACCATCAATCAAAAAAACCAGGATCTTATTTTTAATGGATGCTTCATCCAGTATGACTTACAGCTGGAATCCATCAAATACAAGATTTCAAGTAGCATCTAATATTTTACTGAATATAATAGATAGCATTTACGCCATTAATAATGAAGTCGAATTTGCTGTGAGAGCATATGGTACACAATATTCGGCGCAAGAAAAAAATTGTTATGATACTAAATTAGAAGTGCCTTTTAATTATCAAAATGTATCTCAAATAAAAACTCGTTTAAAATATATAAAGCCTTTTGGATTTTCTCCAATCGCTTATAGTTTACAACAAGCTTCAGAGAACGAATTAAATAATTCTTCTGTTTACGATTATAGTATCATTTTTATAACTGATGGTGGCGAAAGCTGTAATGGAGACATTTGCAGTGTTTTTAATAATTTATTAAAAAATAAAATCAGTATCAAACCATACGTTATAGGATTAGATAAAAATGAAAAATTAAAAAATTACTATGAATGTTTAGGTAATTTTATTGAAGTAAATACTGCTGCTGATATCAATGAAGCAATTCAAATGATTGTAAATGCAAATCGAAAAATCATTGAAAAACCCAAGCAATTAAATCTAGTTACACAATACGCAAACGCGACTGTTATAAAAGATACTTTCAAAAAAATAACCAAAATTGATAGTGTTGTCATCCCATTAAAAACAGACATAAGTTTATTAAACCTTATTGCAAAAAGTCATCAACTTCCTAAAACAGTCATTGCAAAAATACAAGGCGGGAAAATATTACCTCAAACAAAAAAAGCTATTTTACGATTTAATATAGAAGAACCAATTGTAAAAATTGATACTCCTAAAATAGAAAGAGAAAATATTCAATTAGCATTATTAGTCGGTGCAAACCGCTTCAATGCTCAAACGATTTTCAATTTAAAAGCCAAAGCCATTTCCTTTGCAGATAAGAAATCTGCTTTAATAAAATTTGATTGGCAAGAACCATTAATAAAAGATAGCAATGTGTTTGCTATTTTAAAAATGAATAATTATTCTCTTTCTAAAACTGACAAAGCATCCACTAAAGGAGAAAAAATAGCTTTTGCAAAAAATAAAAAAGCGACTCTTTCTTTCAATTGGGAAGAACCTATCATTCGAACTAATGATGGTTTTTCAAACCTAAAAATAATACCTGTAAAATTATTAGCTAACGAAAAAACAAATCCAAAAGGTGTAAATATACCAGCCTCAAAAAATAAAAAAGCCACCCTCTCTTTCAATTGGGAAGAACCTATTATTCGAACTAATGATGTTTTTGCAGACCTCAAAATAACACCCGTGAAATTTTTAGCTTACGAAAAAACAAATCTTAAAGGAGTAAGTATACCTGCTATAAAAAATAAAAAAGCCACCCTCTCTTTTAATTGGGAAGAACCTGTTACCCGATCTGCTGATATTTTCAATAACCTGAAAGTAATACCAATAAAATTATTAACTAATGCTAAAACAACTCCAAAAGGAGTAAAAATACCAACTACTAAAAATAAAAAAGCTACGGTCTCTTTCAATTGGGAAGAACCTGTTATTCGATCTACTGATGTTTTCCCTAGCTTAAAAGTAGCTTCAGTAAATTTATTATACAAAGAGAAAATAACTCCCAAAGGAGTAATAATACCAACTGCTAAAAATAAAAAAGCCACCCTCTCATTCAATTGGGAAGAAGCAAAAAAAGATACCTTAAAAACTCTACTAGCTGCTAATTACCCTAAAAGATATTCTTATGCTTACCGTTTGCCCAATCAAAAGTTAGCTAGAGCTAAAGGGAAGGCTACACTACGATTTATATTTGATGCACCAAAAATTGTTGCAAAAAAAGATACCGTTATTCAACCAAAACCGAATAGCGGCGAAATGAAATATAAAATTGAAACCAAAGAAAGTGACAATACTACTATTCAAGTTTTTTTAGTGGGCCCTGATGGTAAATTTTATCAAAAAGCAAAACCTTTGATTGAAATTGTAGACTCTAAGACAAAACAACCCATCACTTCATTTAATAGACAAGTAATAAATGGCGAACCAGAAATTTTACCTTTTACAGCTGGAACCTATGATGTGTATATTCGAGAATACAATGTTGCCAGAGTATATAATTTTCCTGTAAAAGAAAAAATGCTTAACAAAATTATTTTAGAGCTTGAAGAAGGTACCCTACATTTTGTATATGGCACCAACTTAAAAAGACCTGTAGAATATGTTGCCAACGTAAAAAGGCGTTTCCCAGCTGGCGCTATGATACAGCAAAATTGTGATGAAATTTTAAAATATGATCCAGGCACTTATTATGTAGAAATAAATACCCTTCCTACTTTTAAACGAAGTTTTGAAATTGAATTTTTCAAAGAATATTTACTTTACATTGACGAGCCGGGCACTATACAGATAGACAACACCAATCGTGTAGGAAAAATAGAATTGCAATGTGTTTTAGGTGATCAGTTCGTTACTTTTTTAGTACTGGATATTAAAGGTGATTTAGCTGCGCAAAAATTTGCAATGCAACCAGGTGTTTATAAAGCCATATTCCCTATCGAACCTGCAATGCCTTCAATGGGTAAAAAAATAATCGATTTTAAAATAAAATCGAATCAAACTACTATTCTTGATTTGAAATAATCTAGGCTATTGTACCAATAAAAAATATTGATAAATGATATTTTTTATTTTAGGTTTTAAGTTTTCACTTGCCCCATCTAAAATATAGAAATCACTTGGGAAATTTTGTGGACTATTCCCCAAACGCCTTTTAGTTTCAGCTTTCAAAGCACGTAAATCACCATTGGCTTTAGCAGCAAAATTTTGCCATAACATCGTACTCTCCACTGGCACCGATTTTAATTTTTGTTTACTTTCTTTGTCATAAAATTCAACCATTCCACTCACATTCGCGCCTTTATTTTGTTCCACTTCAGTTACCTTACATTTAAGATGCTTGGTTACTATTTTATACACATCATTGCCTAATGAATCTTTCACTACCTTATCACTGGCATCTTTTGATAAAACCTTTTCTTCAACATCTTTCTCCTCAATATATTCTCGTTGAAATTGTCTTTCTGGACTCACCTCAATATTTTGCAATCGAATGATAATACTGTGCGTGTATGAAATATACTCTCTTCTTCGAGTATCATAGGTCGTCCAATCATTTTGCAAATCACCGGTAGTAATACTCAATACCTTGTTTTCAAAATCTTCTGGCAACATTACCCTAGCCTCATTCACCATTTTTACAAACACATAATTTTGACCGTCTTTGTATGCTTGTTCTTTCAAGTTTTGAACGTCTTTATAATCAGGATTTAGGGCAAGTACTTTATTAAAAATTGCGTATGCTTCCCTCGCATCAAAACGATTATATTTATTTAACAGCAATGTGCCTTTCTTATAGAGATAATCCATTGTTGCCTCCTTACTACTAATCAATTCTTTGTCTATATCTACAAAATTAAAAATAGCATTGCGACGTTGAATTTTATTATAAATTGGGAGCAATGGCTTGATAGCTTCTTGTCTACTTCGAATTACTTGATACAGATTGAATATTTTTTCAACATTGGCTGGAATATTTTGATTTCTTATAAACGCAATATCTTCCAAATCTTTTTTATTAGCTATCGCAAATGACTTTTCTAACAAATCAATCTGTTTGTATTTCTTTTTATTTTGTTGTACTCTATAAGTACTGAGTTGTGTTGCTCTATTATAATCCCCTTGCTTTATAGCCATTTTTGCTTCATTGCACCCACACATTAAGCCCATTGCAAACAGCAATCCTATTTGTATATATTGTTTCATAAACTCTGTTTTATATATTTTGTAATGATAAGAAAAAAAATCATAGTCATCAACTATTCATTATGTATTATATTACATATTGACTCATATAAAACAGCAATGTTTAATATATTTTTAAAGCCAGCCATTTCATTTACCTTCTTTAGTGACAAGCACTAAACTCTTATAATAAAATTAAATTACAAAGATATTTTATTATGTAAAATTATAATGATTCAACAGGAGGAAATTAATCTATAAAAAAATAAATTAGGATTAGACGTGCTCTCTTCTTTGAATGATACTATGATATACAGCATCCCATAGTTGAATTCGTTTTTGCAATGATTCAATAACAGCTTGTTCAGCCTCCATCCAATATTGCTCATTTGAACCACAAAGATTTGAAGTCATTTGCAATGCTAATTGACTGTGTTCTCCTCCATCAACCTCAATATGTCTTTCAAGATAGTATTTAAAATAGGAGATGCTATCAGGGAAATTTTTATTTGCATCATTGACAATTGAAATAAACATATCAGGAATTAAATCTTCTCTACCAAAAGTAAATATTGCAGATTGCAAATAATCTTTTTTACTATTAATTATCTTGAAGGTAAAATCTACGAAATCACATGCTTCAATAGGTGAATTTGACGCGATATAAGCCGCCTTTAAATCATTGGTGTTTTTTAAATTTGTCAAAAAAGATTCTATTTGGCTAGTTCCTGCGCCTGATTGTTTCATCGCATCCAAGTATAATTCAAAATGGCTTTTTCTTTCCCCATGCAGATCAACATCCGATTCTTCTCCAATTACAATTTCATTGATTAAATACCTTGTTTCGGCTGTTCCTTTTGGAAACCATGGAACTGAAGTGCATGTTAAATTATTTTGTAAAGTTTTTAACAGAGACATAAAATCCCATACTGCATATACATGATATTGCATAAAAATTTTCAAGTCTTCAATATCACTGATGACTGAATATACTTTGTGATTAATAATTTGCTGTCTTAATGGCTCAATCGTATTTCTGATTTTTTCTATCTGTATATTCATATTATTTAATTTATTTTTCTTTGTGTATGTTTTTCAAATCATTCAGCTCAATTGGCTTTATTATATCTATAAACAACTCTTTAAAAGTATTATTTATACAAATCAAAACCAAAGAAATAATTTGTATTCGAAAGTAGTCAATTACTGAAAAATATGCTAACAGAATCATTTATTTCATATAATCAAAAGGAATATATTTTATCAAATGCTAACTTTGCAAAAAATACAAGCCACTTTCATCAAGTACAAAACCACTTAACCATATTGCTGTTGATTATTCATAGGATAAAAAAAGGACAACTTTCGCTGTCCTCTTTAAATTAAAAAAACAAAATCTGAAAATATTAATCAGGCACTTTTCCGTTAAGGAAACTATTTCTATTAGTAATTGGAGAATTATTTTGATTGCCATCTAAAACATTGATGTTTGAGTAAACTTCTTCATTAGACGCTGGATGATTTTCTAACTGCAAGCCACTTCTCATATAAGCCGGAATATTGCTTTCATCGTTGTCAATATCTGCTTTGTTTACATTAAAACTCATTGAGCGAAGTTTAGATGCACGATCATCAAATGCACGTTTTTGCAACTCAAAATTAGCTTCAGCTTCAAGCTCACTGTCGGTCAATAAGCGACTTCCTTTTCTGCGATTTAGGGTAATTCCTTTAATGGTTACATATTCATCTTGAACAGGATTTTCTATTTTTTCTTCAAAGCTCATTTCTGGCAATGTTGTCGAAAACATTTTTTCTAATTCATTGTGGACATCCATTTGAATAGGCGATGTAGTAATTTCTTCATAACGCAAAATTGGTTCTTCAATGATTTCTTCTTGGATTGAAGGCGCACTAAATTCTACCATTGGTTCTTCCACAATTGACAAGGCTTCTTCTACAGAAGGTGTCAATTCAAATACCACTTTAGGTTCTTCTACTACATCGAATTGAGTTGTTGTATGAGAAGTTGGACGCATCATTGTTTTTGCAAACCCCATACCAATTGAAAGTACGTTTGGTATTGCTGGTTCTTCAATAATATGCATTGTTGGAGCCATTGCATCTACAATTGCTGTAGGCGTTTCTTCTATACCAGCAGTTGGTTCTTCATTATTCGGCATTTCACTTAAAGGACTTTCAGTAACCTCACCCAATACATAAATTTCTTTATTTCTTTCTGAGAATGGTTTTTTCACTTCTGCAGAATATGCTTTTTCTGTGTTGTTATGTTGAAAACCAGTTGCAATAATGGTCACACTGATATTCTCACCTAAATTATCATCAAATCCGGTACCGAAAATTACATCACATTCTTCACCAGCTTGATCTTGCACATAAGCCTGTATCATTTCTACTTCATCTAATGTATGTTCATGAATTCCATGTGCTGAATTGATATTTAATAAAACCCATTTAGCTCCTGCGATATTATAATCATTTAACAATGGAGAGTTAATAGCATTTTCTACCGCCTCATAAGCCCGATTTTCACCAGCAGCAACCGCACTTCCTAAAATAGCAGAACCCCCATTTCTCATAACCGTACTAACATCGGCAAAGTCAACTACAATATGCCCTTGAGAATTAATTACATCGGTAATACATTTAGTCGCAGTTGCTAATATATCATCTGCTTTTACAAATGCTTGAGATGCAGGAATGTTACCAAAATTTTGACGTAATTTATCGTTTGAAATTACCAATATGGTATCTACTTGACTTCTTAATTGATTAATCCCTTCTTCCGCTTGACGTTGACGTCTTTTCCCTTCATAAGTAAATGGCGTAGTAACAATACCCACTGTTAAAATCCCTAAGTCTTTTGCCGCTTTAGCTACAATGGGTGCTGCCCCAGTACCGGTTCCACCACCCATACCTGCAGTTACAAAAACCATTTTAGTATTATTAGCTAATAAATTTTCAATTTCATCGATGCTTTCAACACCCGCTTTTTGACCAATTTCAGGATTAGCACCAGCACCTAAACCTTGTGTAAGAGATGGCCCTAATTGAATTTTTGTTGGAACTGAACTATTATTTAATGCTTTTTGGTCGGTATTACAGACTATAAAATCGACACCATCAATGCCTAAATTATACATGTAGTTTACTGCGTTTCCGCCACCACCTCCAACACCAATCACTTTGATGATGTTAGAATTTTCGTTTTTTGGAAGCTCAAATTGAATCATTTTTTTGAATTTTATGGGTTTTGTAAATTTTTAATTTATTGGGTTTATTTTTATTTTATGGTCAGTGTTTTTTTAAATTAATCTAGTTTTTGATCATCAATATTCTCAAACCAATAAATCACTTTATTTTTTACCGATCCGAAAATATTTCCGATGAGCTGTGTACGCTCTTTTGTTTTTGCTGCTTTAACTTCTTGAGATTCTTCTTCATATTGAGTTTGACTTGCTATTGTATCAAATATATCCGTTTGAGGAAAATTAGAAGACATCATATCATCCGAAAGCGTTTCATTAGAGGCAACTGCATAATGTTGTGCCTCTGGGATGTGCATACTATCTCCAAAAGCTTCACGTAAAAAATCTTGTGGAGTTGGTTCAAATGTTTTTGCCATTTCTACAAAACGACCTTCTACATCTGCTTCTGCGTTCTCTGAATTTAAAGACTCCTCTGAATTTGAAGAAATAAAACGCAAACGATTGCTTTCAAAATCATCATATCCTCTTAAAATCAATCCAATACAAGTGGCATACATTGGCATCATTAATTCTTTGTGATGACCAGCAGCTAAATGTTCATTCGGGAAACCAATACGAGCAGATAAACCTGTTTTATATTCTGTTAATTGTATTAAATGTTTTAACTGACTTCCTCCACCAGTAAGGATAATTCCTCCATGTAATTTATCAATTAAGTTTAATTGCTTCAAATGATAAGTTACATACTCTAAAATTTCCTCCATACGACATTGAATAATGTGTGCTAAATTTTTAGCAGAAAGCTCTTTCGGTTGTTGTCCTTTCAAACCAGGAATAGTAATAAATGCATTTGATTTTGCTTCATCTGCCAATGCCATTCCAAATTGTGTTTTCATTTGCTCTGCCTGAGAACGTAACACACCCAATCCTTGACGAATATCATTTGTAATATTTACGCCAGCTATAGGAATAACGGCTGTATGCTTCAACATACCTTCATGAAACACAGCTAAATCGGTTGTTCCTCCACCAATATCAACGATGGCTACGCCTGATTCAAAATCTTCAGGACACATCACTGCAGCAGCTGAGGCCAAAGGTTGTAATACTAAATCTTTCGTATTTAAATCGGCACGAGTTACACAACGATGTATATTTCTGATAGCCGTTTTATCTCCTGTAACAATATGAAAATTGGCACCGATTTTTATACCTGTCATACCAATCACTTCTTGCATTGAAAAACCAGACAATGAATCAACTGTGAAATCTTGAGGAATAATGTCAATGATTTGATCACCAGAAGGAAGGAATGTTTTGTATTGATCTTTTAATAAACTATCAATATCTTCTTTACGAATTTCTTCTTCAATATTAGCCAACACTCTATCCCCATGCGTTTGAATACTTTTGATATGATGACCTGCAATACCTACATACACTTCTTTAATGGTTAAATTAGGATTACTAGCCATGCACATATTCAATGCAACGTGTATAGACTTAATACAATCTTCTATATTTAAAACCATGCCATGTGTAACACCACTGCTGTCTGATTTTCCGAAACCTAATATTTCAAGTTTTCCGAATTGATTTTTGCGACCAGCGATGCAAGCAATTTTTGTGGTTCCAATGTCAAGACCAACGATTACAGGATTTTCTTTTTGCATAATATCTATTTTAATATTTTTATTTTAATGTTATTTATTTTGAGGTTTTGATGTGCTTTGAGACTTTATTTTTGAATCTAATATTTCTTTTTTGACTGATACATTTGGCACTTTTTTAGGAGTTGGTTCGGCTATATTCATTTTAGGTTTTTCTATTTTAGAATTTGGATTTTTTGCATCCTGAATTTTCTCTTTAGGGATTTCTTTTAAATTTTCCTTCGAATAAGGGTCTTCTGCTAAAATTTGTCCTCGAGTGTTTCTACAAACAATTTGTCCTTTAAATCGTAAATCTATTTCGTCATACAAGCTCCATTTTATAGTATTTACACCTTGTTGATAAAAGGTAAATAATCGAGCCATTTTATTTTCCAAATCATCTGTACTGCCTAAAATAATTGTTTGTGCACCTATCATTGGAACTAATACTATTTGATTTTTTGCATTGATATCGATTTGCGCAATGGCTACACTCCAAAAGGTATCTTTGTCAATAAATTGAGCCAATTGAACCATCGCCGATTTCATTCTTAAATCCGTTTTGGTAAATGCCAATCGTTCTGTAGTAACCACCGAAACTCTTGGAGTATATTGTTTGCTTAAAGGAATTGGATTAGCAAATTCATCTAAATAATAAGCGTAATCGGTACTATCTTTTTGTTGAATGCGAACTACTGGTTTTTTTTGCTGCACTTTTACATTTATAAAATTATTAGATGAAACAAATAATTCAGCAGACTTTACCCATTGATTATTTTCGATGTTTTTTTCTATCTCTTTACAGTTCACCGTATTGATCAATGTTTGTTCTGGATAAATTCCCATATCTTCAATGATATTAATTATTTCCTCTTTAGTTACAAAATTAATTTCAGGATTTTCAATAGTTACAATCAACC
>Ga0114980_10002486_pt1 | contig 12950 bp, 2 predicted proteins | sample S_140806_EF_Meta_FD_87018 | JGI IMG/M metagenome (GOLD analysis project Ga0114980, IMG submission 87018) | Freshwater microbial communities from Lake Simoncouche, Canada to study carbon cycling - S_140806_EF_MetaG | ecosystem: Environmental > Aquatic > Freshwater > Lake | place: Lake...
ACACATATATCTAAAGGCTTATATCAACTATTAGTTGGTAGTTCAGAAAAAATCGAAACATTTAAATTAATTAAAAAATAATTGAGTGTTCAATACCACCCTAACCAATTTTAAAATGGAAAATGAAAAGCTCCCCTGAACAAGGGGAGATTTTTTATTTAAATTATTATAGGTATTAATTTCAGAAAATCAGGTAAAAAAATAAAGAAATAACTGGAAAAAATTTAATTTAAAAAGGATACAAATTACTTCATGTATTTTTTTTAGCTAGATAAAGAAGTTTAAGTCTACTTTATGATGTGCATTATTTTGAATAATTCTGATTTTGAGTTAATCTTGAGTTTGCGATATACTTTTTTAACATTCATTCGCACGGTATCAAGAGATATACTATATCTGTCTGCTATGAGTTTATAACTCAAACCATCCACTATCCCGTTTACAATATCTCTTTCTCTGGTAGTTAATTTTTCCGTAATTGAATTAGGTCGGTTGATATAATTGATAACCATTCGAGCAATTTTTGGGGTCATATAAGCTCCTCCATTAGTAACACTAGCAAAAACCTCTTTAAAGTTTATTTCAAAACTTTGTTTGTCAATATATCCTGAAGCTCCTAATTGTAAGGCTTGAAAAATTGTCTGAGAATCATCCTTAATTGTATTCATAATAATAATAGATTCAGGATATAATTTTAAAATTTTTTCTATAGCATCAAGTCCATTCATTTGAGGCATTACAATATCGAGAAGATAGATATCTGCTCGCATTGGATTTTTTAAAAACTCAATTGGATTGGTAAAAATAGATGCACATTGCAAATTGTTAATTGTGTTAATATTTTCCTGCATCAATTTTGCTAAATGAATATCATCTTCAATAATAATAATTTGTTTCATTATATTGGAATATTAATTTCTAATGTTAAACCCGTCGTACCTTCTAAAATAGAATAGGAAAAATTACCTTTATTTCTCGAGATACGCTTTTTTATATTTCGTATGCCATTCCCTTTATGAGCATCAAGTTCAAGGATTTCACAAATACCGTTATCACTTATTTTAATATTAATTTTGTTGTCAAGTGCTATAAAATGTAAACTCAATTTGTTTGCTTTTGAGTGTTTAAGTGAATTTGTAACAATCTCATATATAGTGAGTTTTATATCTCTAAACAATTCACCTTTTAGTATATAATTTTTATCAAAATTCATAGTTACAGTTGCTGTTATTTCAGTGTCTGCGCAAGCAGCATGTATAAATTCTTGAAGTTCATCTGTCAGATCTATCCATGTATGTTTTACTCGGGAGATAGAATCCAGATATGTTCTAAAATTATACAAAGCTTCTGTCAAGCCATTTTGTAATAGCTCTTTTTCTTTGGCTTCATATTTCTCTCGTTTACTTAGCATTAACAGTCTTGTTAGAATGGTTCCAGATTCGTCATGCAAATCCATTGCAATTTTAGCTTTTGTTTCAGATTTGATTCTGATAGAACGGTAAAAAAATAAAATGAACAAGAAACTTAGCAGAAGTATTAAGAAAATGATTAGAATATAAAATCCAGATTGAACATAAAAGGGTGCTTTTGCATGCAGTTGAAATGATTTTTCTTCTACAAGTTGTCCGAAAGGGTCAAACATTCGAATTTTTAAATCATAATGACCATATGATAGGTTTGACAGTAATATCCAATTTTTTTTATCTGTTTTGAACCAGTTTTTTGAATCGATTGTATATTGAAAGGTATAACCTTGTGTAAAATGAAAGTCTAAGTTGGTAAGGTATATTTTTACGGCTTCTTTTCCTGTATTAAAAGAAATTGTTTCTCCGTCATTATACGCTGAAAACCATTTATTTTTTTCATTTTGAATGGTTTCAATGCCCGATATTTCAAAAGTGGATGCATAAACATATTCGTTTAATGCCGTTGGATCGATTCGCTCGAATGCGTTTAGACCACCAAAAACAAGTTGTCCATTTTCCAATAGACAAGCCGATTTGTAATTAAATTCCGTATTGAAGATACCTTGGTTTTTATTGACGAAATGAATTGCACCGCTTCTAGTGTTATACATTGTTAAACCTGAATAGGTGGAAGCCCAAATATTCTTGTTTTTATCTTCTATTAAAGAAACCACCATTTGATGAGATACTTCATGTTCTTTCGTGAATTTTTTTCGAATTTTTAAACTGTTCATTGCAAAAACGTAAACCCCTTTATTTGTTGCGGTCCAAATTTCATTTGAATGCGGGCGAATTAGAATATCACGGATATCGCATCCAGATTGCTCGTCTGATGCAACTTTTTCAAAACCATATTGACTATTTAGTCGAACACACCTCAAGCCCTTGTTTGTTGCTAAATAAACTAGTTTTGTGTTTTTTAAAGGAACAACTTGATGAATTACGATTCCTTTTTCTAAAAAATAGGGAAAGTCGCTTTTAGTTCGTGGATTGTATACTACAAGTTTATTACCGCCTGCAAGTAGCATAAGAGAATCTGAAAAACGCGCAATGCTTTCAAAAGTTTCATTTAAAGAAATCGATTTGCAGTTATGAGAGCGTATTTTCTTTGATTTTATATCAATACTGATTAATCCCTTACCTTCTGTTGTACAAAATAATTCATCGTTAAAAAATAGTCCATCATAGGTTGAAAGATTTTGAGATGTAATGCGATTTAAGGATTCACCATTTTCTTCTAAAATGTATGGAAACCCTAAAAAGTAGCGTTTATTTTTATGTTCAATAATTCGTCGTCGCACAATAATTTGATCACCCTTGAGAAATGAAAAATCATCAATCCGTGAACTCACTGCTGGCATTTGTAAAATTTTTACAACTCCTTGATTCGTAGCAATTAAAAAGCAAGTTTCATTTATTCGACAGATTGACTTGAATTGTATATTCTCTTGACCGCCAAAGCGAAAGGCAATAGAATTAGCGTAAAAATTAAGAATTGGAACTCTATTTTTTTCGATGTACATATTTTTTCCTGAGGCTTCCTCATGAAAATAACTGATCATTTTTTTGTCTACGAAATCCGGATGTGCAACAAAAACGTTCTTTTTAAGAATGCGCACAAGGTCACCGTTCCAAAGAACAAGACCATATTTTTTCGACTTGCAAAATTTTCCAGATTGTCCATCATCAGAAATAGTAATTTTTTTTCTTATAGAAGGTGTTTTCGGATCAATTCTAAACACCTCTTTGTTGTTTAAACTGATGTATAGTTTCCCTTTATGAATCAGAAGGCTCGATACATCAAAAACATTGAACTTAAGAGTGAAAAGGGTTTTGCTTTTCACTTTAAACAATAAGGTACCTGTCTCAAACAAAATGGCTGTTGTGTCATTTGAGTAGGTAAGTGCGACAGGATTTGATGAATATATTTTCTTAAATGTAATCGTTTTCGGTTGCAGTTCAATTAAACCGTCGCCGGCAGTCAACAAATACAATAGCGTGCCTCGTCGTTGAATTTTTAAAATCCGGTTTGTTTTAAAAATTGATGGATGAGTTAAATGATTGAAATTAATAAAATTGAGCCCATCATAACGGGACAATCCATTTTCCGTAGCAATCCAAATGTATCCTTGCTGATCCTTTACAATGTCATTTATTTCATTGTGTGGTAGGCCTGAACTAATATCAAAAGGTGGAGCTATTCCTTGATAATATTGACCATATAAAGACGAGGAGAGAAGTGCGAAGTATAAAAATAAGGATAACCTACATTTTTTAAGAAAATGAGATTTAAGAAAAAGTTTTAAAATACGAATGGACACCACCAAATATACTTTTTTTTCATCGAACGGTTTATTGATTATATTTTTTAGCCCTTGAATACACATTAAAATGTGTATTAGATAAATTTTATCTACCTGCTTACTATTGTACTTTTACGCCAAATAGCGCATTATAATTATCTAATTCAAAATTCGAATTAATTGCAATATATTATGGTATATTTAAGAGGTTTTGGCAAGCAATTATTGCAATTGGCAGTAGTTTCATTTTTGTTATTTACAAGTAATCAAAGTTTTGCGCAGAACGCATCTTGCTATGGTCCTTACAACCCAACTCCTGCTGCAGTGTGGGGCATCGCTGAAAAATTTCAGTCCAACGCTGTAATTTGGAATGGTGCAACGCCTACTGCTGCTGATTTAAATGGTGATAACATTTCTGAATTGCTTGTTACAGCAAATGATTACTCCGGATACTATGTGTATCAAGGAAATGGTTCAAATGTAACTACCGCAACAAAGAATTATGTCATAGCAACAACCAGCGCAAGGTCAATCCAACCAGCGGTTGCTAATATAATTGGAGCAGCTTCTTCGGCTCCTGAAGTGGTAATGGTGAATGCTACTGGCTTTGTATATATTTTTAATAATGTTGGCGGAACAGAAACAAGCTATTTATATAAATCAACCACTGCTTCTCAATATGCATCAGATGTTACCCCATATATCGTTGACATTGATGAAGATGGCACGGCTGAAATTGTATTGGGTTCGGATATCTTTGGAATTGTTGGCGGTGCTTTGGTAAAAAGAGTCGCGGGTACACCTTTAAATTACATAGGTGCAACATCGGGAGTCACTGGAACAGCGATCGATGTGGTTGTGTTAGATATTATTGCGTCCAATCCTGGAAAAGAATTGGTGTATGGTTCACGTGTGTACAGTGTCAACTTAACGGCTGGCACAATGGCCGTGTTGAAAGATTTAAGTACTATCGCTGGTTCAGGTGCCGCGGCCGGTGACAATGGCCCAACTGCTGTTGCTGACATGGATTTGGATGGCGATTTGGATATTGTATACAACGGTTCAGCAAACGTATACATCTGGGATCCAAATCAATCAATCGTTTTATTCAAGAGAATCCCCCCTGCATTTAGTTATGGTGTTCGGGGTTTACCTCTTATTGCTAATGTGTACAATGAGAAGGTAAACAATGGAAAAGCAAACGATTATCCAGAGGCTGTCATTATAAACTCTACAGGTTCTGCAGGTATTGTCACTGCTTACAACTTAAACTTTACAACTGCTACAGGAAGTGCAAATCAATATATTTGGTCTTTGGCGACCAATGACTTATCCGGTTGCACAGGGATAACCGCCTTCGACTTTGATGGCAATGGTATCCGTGAAATTGTATACCGAGACCAATCCACTTTGCGAATCATCAATGGGAATTTAGCAGCACCAGTAAATTATGCGTCTTTTGCAGCTGCATCTGCTACTTGGGGGGAATACCCAATTGTTGGGGATTTTGACAATGATAACGAAGCAGATATTGCGGTATCCGCAGATGGTAAATTGCGTGTATTTAACCGCGCAGTCAATACCTTTGCTTGGAAAGACGCACCAAATTATTGGAACCAACGCAACTACCGCATCGTCAACATCAATTCCAATTTAACGGTTCCATCAACAGAATCCAATCCAGCGAGTTCGGCGTCCATCAACAACAACGTTGCGCAGCTTCAGTTTGCCGATGCTGCCGCAGGTTCTGGTGCATCTTATGGTACAACCTCGGTAGCAGATGCTACCATTACATTATCAAATGTTTCAGGACCTTGTCCTGCGTTGACAATTTCAGCAACGATCTCAAATATTGGCGCGGCGACCTTAGTTATTGGGACACCGATTGCTGTTTATGATGCCAATCCAACCACAAGTGCCGCTACCTTAGTAGGCACGTATGTAACAACGGCTGCAGTGGCGGCTGGATCCACTTTAAATGTGAGCATCCCTGTAACTGTACTGACAAATGTTACGACTTTATTTGCAGTAGTCAATGATAATGGAACTACCGCACGACCATTTGCGTTGAGCACAGCCTTGCCCAATTCGGGGATTTATGAATGTGATTATACAAACAACATGGCATCCCATGCTGTGGTGTGTTTAGATACAGATGCCGATGGCATCAATGATGTTCTTGACATTGATGATGACAATGATGGTGTATTGGATGCCGTTGAAGCAGCAAGTTGCTATATGGCCGCAAATGATTGGAACACGGCTGACAAAACATTGTATGCCACAATTTCCTCTCAATTAAACACGCTCGCACCGAACACTGATTTCAGTGCACTCACAGATAATGATGGTGCTGTAGCTGCAGTACAATTCTCAACGGCTGTTGCTCAAGCACAATTGAACAAGGAGCTCTTCAAAGTGACTTTTTCGCAACCTGTGCGTCTAGATGCTTTGTACATTAAAAAAACAACCGCTACACAAATTTTTGCCGCAACTGCATCAAGTATCAAGTTACAAGGGTCGAATGACAACCTTGCTTGGACGGATCTTACTGCAGCAATCGCGTCCCCGGCAAATGCGACAAACATCACCGCAAATGGTGGTGTTTCACTCACCAATTCAAATAAATTTACGGTTACCACCAATGCAGGCAACTATAAATATTACCGTGTCTATGGTGTGCTTGCAGCAAATATCCTCGCAGGAATTGCATCCGAATTTTATTTTGATGTGAATACAAGCACCTATGTAGCATCCAACTTCCCATTAACGAACTGCACCGTAGATACGGACAACGATGGAACATTGAATCAGTTGGATCTCGATGCTGACGGCGACGCATGTTCGGATGCCAAAGAAGCTGGGGCAACAAATAGCTCAACAAGTAATTATCAATTCACAGGTGCCGTTGGTGCAAATGGGTTGATCAATAGCCTCGAAACTTCTGCCGAAAGTGGTCTGGTTACTTACACTGAAACCTATGGTCTTTATGCCGCTGATAACACCATCAATGGCTGTATAGATACGGATGGAGACAATATCACAGATGTCAATGACATCGATGATGACAACGACGGTGTCTTAGACGCGAATGAAATCACATGTTCGACCTATGCGGCAGTCACAGATTTTTATGGCCCAACATATTGGAGCTCTATAACTTGGACGGGTGGTGCCTACACAGCGGCTTATCCGACGGCAACACCGAACATATACATCGATGGAAATTTAACCAATGGTGTTGAGGTCTTTAGACCGGGAACAACGGCAAACCCAATTGCTGGTGATGATTTTACAGCAACGCCAATCATTTTCACATTAAAAACAACAGCACCACTGCATGCCGATGGATTTTCCATTGTGAATGATTACGGAGCACTAGGAGATAACATCGTAAAAGCAGACATCAAATTATTCAGTGGAACTGCGCCGAACTATACCCTCTTGGGAACAGAAACCATTGACAACATGCTCGATGTTTCTTCTACTACGCGCTATCCATTTAGCACAGGATATGACAATGTAACCTCTATTCAAATCTTAGTTTACAAAACAACTCCTGGTGGAACACAGCCAGATAACGGAATGCAAATGGGCGAACTCGGCCTTTATTCAAATGCCGGAACGTTTTGTATAGACATCGATACGGATCTTGATGGAATCGTAAATAGATTGGATCTCGATTCAGATGACGACAGTTGTTCTGATGCTGTTGAAGCCGGAAGCTCAACTACAGCGACAAGCACGTCCGCTTTCCCTGCAGGAACTGATACCAATGCGAATGGACTTCTCAACACTTACGAAGGAGCAACAGCAGGCACCATCAACTACACGAATGTGTACACAACGTATGCCTTATCGTCCAATTTGGCCTCTTGTGCAGATACAGATGGTGACGGCATCACAAACAATAGTGATATCGACGATGACAACGATGGTGTATTGGATGCGGCAGAATCTCCAACGTGTTTTTACACATCCAACGATTGGTATTTAGGTCCACGCCCAGAAATCACGGTAACAACGCCGCTTTCGATGGCCATTGGTCAGAACTTCCCGGAAAGATTGGTGAATGGCTTTAACGCTGCAACAATCTTTGATGTGCGTTTTGAAACGACCACAGCATCAATAAATACACTCGGAACAGGCCGTGAGGTATACCGATTTAACATGAAGATTCCGGTTGAACTGAGCAATATTTATTTGGGCTATGTCAATACCAGTACGCATTTTGCTGCAGGAACAAACTTGGTCTTGCGTGGATCATCAGATGGACAAACCTGGACAAATCTTTCGCTTCCCTTGGTGTACGATGGAACGATCGGTGCTCCTTCAGCCACGGAGGTAACCACCATTCCAATGTTGCCCAATATAAATAATGCTAACCTCTTCACCGTAACACAAAACGCTGCTAAGTATCAGTTTTATGACATTTACTGGACCACAGGTGGGGGAATCTCCAATGCAGGATATGCCAATGAAGTGTATTTTAAAACGGCAGCAGGATACATTCCAAGTCAGCACCCGAAGATCAGTTGTACTACAGATACGGATGGAGATGGAATCCTCAATCATCAAGATTTAGACTCAGATGCGGATGGCTGTGCGGATGCAAAAGAGGCCGGTGTTTCTGGAACCTTGACAGCACAATTATCACTGAATAACGCCATTGCAGCTGGTCCATACAATGCCAATGGTTTTGCCAATGCCTTGCAAACTTCAGGCAATGGAATTTATACAGGGACATACACCTACAACAATGCACGCAATGGTGCCGTAAATGGCTGCACTGACTCAGACAATGATGGCGTCCCTAACATTTCTGATATAGACGATGATAACGATGGGGTATTGGATCTCGTTGAGTGTCCTCCTCCGGGAATTGAGCCGCTAGTTCCGCGTTTTGATATCAGTAGCGGTGCCTCAGTAACCCAAACAATAAGTGGTTTTCCAGATGAACTGTACATCGATATTTGGAACATCGACAACAACTTCAATTTGAAGATCAATAATGTAAACATTACAACGGTCTCAGAATTGAATTTCGCCATTGGTTCAACCTATACAGTTCCCTATACAAACGTTGTTCAGCAATCAGGTCTTGGTCTGAATTCACCAAACAATGTTTGGCTCTATGGAAATAACCAATCGCGACCAATGATTCGCGTGGTGATCAATAGTTTTGGAGAGGTTAAAATTTTGGGCTTGGATGGTTACAATGGAACGGGTAACTACCAAGAGTTAGTCCTCTTAAATGCCGCTTACAATGTTGTTCCGATCAACTTGAATGGTTCGAATACCATTGCATTTAGCCAAAACAATGAATATCCGCCGACATACCTCAATGCTGAACTCAATACATTTGATGGCAGTGGGTCTTGTGATTTTGATAACGATGGCATTGACAATACATTGGATCTTGACTCCGATAACGATGGCTGCAGTGATGCCTTGGAAGCAAAAACAACAACAAGTACTGTAGCCAATTATCAGTTCACAGGAACTTTTGGTGCCAATGGTTTCCTCAATACATTGGAAACAGCCATAGACAATGGCGTGTACAACGGACTATATCCATACGATTTCGCTATTAATGCATCAATTCTCGCTTGTCTGGATTCCGACAATGACGGCGTATTCAACGTTACAGATTTGGATGATGACAACGATGGTGTCTTGGATGCCATTGAATCACCAACATGTTTTTACTCACTTGCTGAGCTGGCAACACCTGCAAGTGCAAGCAGTGAACTCAATCCATTTGTGAGCGGCTCTGTTACTTATATACCGAGCAATGCCATCGACAATAGTGCGACGACGTATGCTGCAACTATTGCTGGGCAATACCTCACTGATAAAGAACTCTACAAGTTTACTGCGAATGGAATAATTGCTATTTCTTCTTTGAATTTAGACCTGTTTTCTTGGCCAATTTCTGCCAATGTATCATCAACCTTCAAACTTCAAGGTTCTGGAGATAATGTGCTTTGGACAGATTTGTCAGCTCCATTGGCGTCAACGGGCACCACAGGAACCTTGACTATTTCAAACACCCTTGCACCTACAACGAAATTTAAGTATTTCCGACTCTATGGTACAGCAGGAACGACGGGTATTGGAGGAATCACCAATGCGACATTTGTCTTGGCGGCCTCAACAACTGCAAGTGCAAATCCAAAAATTGCATGCACCAACGATACCGATGGCGATAATCTCGTCAATCATCTGGATGTAGATTCAGACAATGACTTGTGCTTCGATGTGGTAGAAGCAGGAGTTTTAGCAAGTTCAACCACAGGAATTGTTGCAGGAACTGGCAATGCAAATTATGGAGCAAATGGTTTTGCTAATAGCATAGAAACAGCGACAGAAAGCGGGATCTTTACAGGGGTATATGTGTACAATTATGCGATCGGTGCCGCAATAAATGCATGTCTAGACTCAGACAATGACGGCGTGAAAGACGTTACAGACATCGATGATGACAACGATGGTGTGTTGGATGCCATTGAATCTCCTACGTGTTTTTACACGGCACTTGAGTTGGGTAAGCCTAATGCCGTAAGCACAGAGCTTGCACCATACTCAACAAATGTCATCACCAATTCTATTGACAATAGCCCTACAACTTTTTCTGCCTTCGCGCCAACAGTCAATTGGGTGAATAAAGAAATCTTCAAATTTACAGCGGTTGATTTCATTGCTATCACAGGCATTACATTTGATTTAATCAATTGGCCCTTGTCATCAACGGCTGCCATGACTTTTAAATTGCAAGGTTCTTCTAATGAATCGAGCTGGACAGACTTGTCGCCAGCAGTTGCATCAACCACGGGTACAGGAACATTTACCATCTCGAATACCTTAGCCACATCAAGTAAATTCAAGTATTACCGAATTGTTGGTGTTGCAGGAACCTCAAATTACGGTGGTGTTACGAATGCTACATTCAATCTTTCTGCAAATACAATCCTTAGCGAAAGTCCGAAAGCTACGTGCAGCAATGACACAGATGGCGATAGCATCGTGAATCATTTAGATTTGGATTCAGATGGTGACGGTTGTTCCGATGCAATTGAAGCAGGAAGTTCAACTACTGCAACAAGCACAAGTGCATATCCAACGGGTGCAGATGCCAATGCGAATGGATTATTAAACAATTACGAGGGAGGTATTGCTGGAACGATAAATTATACGTCTTCCTATGGCTTAGCCTTGTCGAATAATGTAAATGCATGTACTGATACGGATAACGACGGAATAAAAGATATTTTTGATATTGACGATGATAATGACGGTGTTACCGATATCATAGAATTAAGTTGTACACCTGTACCTATACCTAATGGAACATGCACACCTGCGCAGTGGGGCGCAGCGACCTATGGGATTTTCACTCATTGCTCTGGATGGAATGCATTCGATTTTGATCCTTCCCCTGCTATTGTTGACCGATCAGATTTCGATTACATGGGTTTAACAGGTACAGATCCTTACTTTGATTTACAAGGTTCTTATACAACACCACTTTTTGGAAAAATTTATAAAATTTTTACTACAATTCCAGGTATGACCTATACGTTCGATGTAACGTTAATGAGTGTATTTACCGATGCGTTAAATGGTTCAAAACCGTATATAAAAGCAATTGACAATTCAAACGGGATTATTTTAGGTAGTGTGTACATGAACGGAACGGGTTACCGAACCGTTACTTTTATTGCAACGAGCACCTCTACTATGATCACTTTTGGTCATGATAGTCGTGTAGATTTCTCAGGCAATCAATTCTGGAGAGGAGGAAACCTAGTTCAAAACGGTGGACCAAGCCAAGAATGCGTACTTTTAGATTCAGACAACGATGGCATACCAAATCATTTAGATACCGATTCAGATGGCGATGGTTGTAGTGATGCTAAAGAAGCAGGAACCACTACAAGTACTACTGCAAATTATACACATTCAGGACCATATGGTGCAAATGGTTTTGCAAATGCATTAGAAACAGTTGCTGATAATGGTATTTACAATGGAACATATGTGTACAATTATGCAATCGATGCGACACAAAATCTTTGTATCGATACAGACGGTGATGGAATTGGCGATTTAATAGATTTAGATGACGACAATGATGGGGTGCTGGATGTAACAGAATTAGCTTGTACAGAGCAAATTACTTCTAAAGTAGGTGTAATTGTGACGAAACCTGCAACCATTAATTATAGTTTCAATTCCAACACCTTAGCCAATTTAGTGGATGGTGTAGATGCGAATGTCTATGTAATAAGTGCGCCAACGGGAACACTAACGAATAGTCCCTTGTTAAATTTTGAATTTCCAACGCCAATAGCCTTGAGTTATTTAGAAATTGGGCATTATGTAGGACAAACATTGTTTTCTGCCACAAGCACCTATAAAATCCAAGGAAGTACTAACAATACCACTTGGACGGATGTTACAGGCACCTTAACCTATAACAATGTTGCCACCTCAACAAGTGGTGGTCTGTCAACAAACAACTCCAATATTGCGAATTTTCCAACCAATACGACAGCGTATAAATATTACCGTGTATTTGGAATCAATGCTGCCACAGGTGGCGGATGGGCAACAGAAGTTTACTTCAAACAAAACAACTGTTCATGGGATATTGATAACGATGGAATCGTGAATAGCTTGGATCTTGACTCTGACGGTGATGGATGTTCGGATGCGATTGAAGCGAGCAGCTCAACAACTGCAACAAGCACCAATGTTTATCCAACAGGAACAGACACCAACACCAATGGTTTATTAAACAACTACGAAGGCACAACAGCTGGAACAGTTAATTATGGTTCTACTTATGCGAGTTATGCATTAACAAATACAATCAATGCGTGTTTAGACACCGACGGTGATGGAATTACAGATGTTCTTGATTTAGATGACGACAATGATGGAGTTTTGGATGTCAAAGAACAAACTTGCACCTTAACCTCTATGAGTAAATCGGGTGTTTCCGTATCATCAACAGTCAATTGGACTTTCCAAAATGCACCAACTGGTTTAAATGCATTACTTGATGGATCCCTCATCCAACAAATGTATCCGACCGATGTGTCCTTAAATAACAAAACGATTTTCCAGTTTAATTTACCAACACCAAAATTACTTACCCTGATTGAGTTGGCCAATA
>Ga0114980_10002489_pt1 | contig 12920 bp, 26 predicted proteins | sample S_140806_EF_Meta_FD_87018 | JGI IMG/M metagenome (GOLD analysis project Ga0114980, IMG submission 87018) | Freshwater microbial communities from Lake Simoncouche, Canada to study carbon cycling - S_140806_EF_MetaG | ecosystem: Environmental > Aquatic > Freshwater > Lake | place: Lake...
CACCGACGTGCCGCACCACGCATACACACAAGCAATGGCAAGAAGGGCGCACCGCTACGCGCTCATGACCGCCGCACAACACGTGGGCGAGATTGATTGGAAGTACACCAAGCAAGACTGGACTGTGCTTAAAGCAGGGGACAACGGCGAGACCATGTTTGTATCCGTTCGCATGGCCATTCCCAAAACCGAATACGAGCGCAGGGTACGCGACTACGGGCGTATGCAGAAGATGCGCAACGCCAAGGCAGCAAAGCGGGAGGCCAAGGATGACACCTGATGACACCAGCCACAGCCGCAGCAGGAACTATCACCAACGCAAAGCTGCAATCGCCGACGAGAACAAACGCAAGCGGTTACTAGCTGAGAACAACCAGACATACATCAAGTATGTGTTAGAGGCCAAGGAGAGACAACGTGGAAGCAAGAGGGAGAGTAATAACGATGCGCGTGACCGCGCACATGGACGAGTGGTTAGAGCAACGCAGTCAGCAGGCGGCGCGAACTAAGTCTGGGTTTATCTACTGGGTTCTTGCGCAAGAGATGTCGAGAGGCCAACAGGAGGCAGAGCATGAAACTGTACGACGAGCAGGGTGAGAACAAGCCGAGCAAGGCAGAGCAACGCCTTGTGTATTTCGTAGCTATCACGGCCATCGTTGTGGTGGTTGTGCAAATCGCCAAAGCATTTGGCGCATGGGGAGGCTGAGATGATTGACGAAGATAACTTCTATACGGGCCTGATGGTGGGTGTGGTGCTTGCTGTGTTGGTGGTGCTGACACTTATCAACATCGGTGTTGACTGGCAACTAAAAGCCTTGGACTGTCACGCGTCTAGCAGCATGGGTGTTGATGCGTACGTCTGCTATCGAGTGGGGGTGTGAGATGGTCGAGAAAGTTTTTAACTACGCGGAGCTTGCGTTGATTGAAGATTGCCTTGACTCCGAACGACGCAGCAACAGCACGGAACTCAATGGCCTGATGACAGGAACCGCCGAGCATTACGAGCGGCTGCACCGCATCCGCTGGCTGCAAACCCGAAACAAACTAATCGACAGTTTGCTGAAGAAGATTCGGCAAGACATGATGATGGAGGCATGACATGGGATACCACAACAGCTACGGCAACCACCCGCTATCTGGAGCTTTCATACCAAATATACGTACATACAACGAGGCATACAAACGGTATCAGGACACCAAGCCTATCCGTGGCAGCAACCCTGAGATTCGGCCCATCGGTGCGCGTAGATACAAGCACTTGGAACTGCGCATGGACAAGGACGAGAACATCGAGTGCGTTCTCTACGGTTCGGCGTGTGTTACGTTTCACAAGCAGACCGACACCATTCTTCTCAAACACAACGGTTGGATAACCCCAAGTACTGCTGCGTTCATAGACAGGATTCTGCCGTCGGACTACGGCACGGTGTATATCGACAGAGGCAAGATGATATTCGTCGAGGCTAACGCCCACGCGCGGTCGTCACTAGAGTTTGCACAATACCCTGTAACCGACAAGTACATCATCGGCTCGACTGACCCGCTGGTTATCAACCTCAACACCCTATCGTCGGTGTTCAACAGCAACCTCGGCGGCACACACATTCTTACCGTGGAAGGTGAGCCTTACTGCAACTGGCACATGGACAAGAAGGAATGGCACAAGGTATGCAAGGAAGTTACACAAACCATCGCGCCGTTCATGGACTACTGTCGAACACTTAATGCAATGCGGCAATACGACAACGGCGATATGCGACGCGTTGGCCTTGAGGTTTTGGGTATACCACCAGACACGCCAACTTCAGAACTGCCAAACACCGTGCCCGAATTGCGTAAGTTGTTTGAGGGTTCCGACCATCCTTACTGGAGCAGACAGCTTACGGAAGATTATTTGGTTGAGCATTTCATCATGGCAATCTGTCATCGAGCGCACTCAATCAGGATGTCGCAAATCCATAGGGCAAACACGGCGACGCTGGGTTACCTGACCAAGCAACCGTTCAACGGACTGCCAGCTATTCTTGAGAATGATTCAGCGCAGCTTGGCATGAACGCGAACAAGCTATTGCAGATGATGCAAGGTAACGACCCGACTGAATGGCTGAAGGCGCACATCATTACCATCTTTAGTGGACCGCGTGGTATTGCATATGCATGGCCTGATTTACGCGGTGTAGCACCCGAGCTTGCTGCGTGTCGCAATGACAATATGTACGAACTATTGGAAGAAACGATAAAGATTTGCTACGCCGACAGGATATTCAAGCCCGCCGAGAACGAGGCTAAGAACTCGCGCAACCAAAACTTTATCTTCGTAAACGCCTTCACCGAATATAAGAAGGTACAGAACAAATCGACACCAATGTCGATGTGTGGCAGCAATGAAGTTAGCAGCATCGAAGTTAGCAATTAATCCAACGTCTTATCTACTATCTATTCAGGAGAACTCGCAATGTCACAAGTCGCAACCAACGGCGCCGTCACTCTCAAAGAAGCGGTTGACCTTATCTGCACCAACCCGCGCAATACCTTTCACTTAGTCGGCACGCCGGGTATCGGTAAGACCGCGATGCATAAGGTTATCGCCGAGCGCCTTAACATGAAGCCTATCTACATGGACGTACCTAACCTAGAGATTGGCGACATCGGCATCCCCATGCCCAACCATCAGACGCGCACCACACAGTTCTACCCCAACGAGTTCTGGGGATTCCATCTGGACGAGCCGCTTTGCATTTTCCTTGACGAGTTTACCAAGGGCGAGAACGGCGTGAAGAACACCCTACACCCTGTGCTGACGCACCCGCGCCGTATCGGTGGGCTGACCATACATCCTGATTCTGTTGTGATTACTGCGGGTAACTTTAGCGGTGATGGTGTCGGTGATGTGATGAAAGCACACAGCCGCAATCGCTTGACTGAATTGCCAATCAAGAATCCCACTACGCAAGAATGGATTGATGATTGGGCGGTACACAACGACATCGTGCCGGAAGTTATGGCATGGGCGCGCGAGACTCCGCAAATCTTCCAAAGTTACAAGGACGCCGCGCAAGCTGACAACCACTACAACTACAACCCCAAGCGTCCGCAAGCTGCGTTCTGTTCGCCGCGTTCTGTTGCTGGTGCATCGACGATTGTGCGTAACCGTGACAAGTACACGACCAACGCATTGATTACTGCGCTAGAAGGAACCATCGGCTATTCGGGTGCGCGTGACATGGTGGCCTACATCCAGATGGCAGATGAACTTACACCGTGGGCTGAAGTTATTGCTAACCCCTCGACTGCACCTGTGCCGAAGCACGTGTCTGCGCTTTGCATCATGGCGTTCGGTGCGGTTATGCGTATCGACAACAAGAACATCGGCAAATGGTTTGAGTACCTCAAGCGTTGCCCGAAGGAACTCCAGTCCATCTTCTGTTTGACTGCAAGCAAGAACCCGCAGAAGAAAGATGTCCTGTTCAGTAGCAGCGCGTTTGTTACGTGGGCGCGTGACAACGCTTACTTGTTTTGACCCTCAACAACAAAGGAAAGAGTGATGAACGAGAAAGAAATGATAGCGGCGATGATTGTCGCCGCCAACACAGCAATCAAAAACCTATCTGAGTCTGAGGCCGAAGTCTTAGATGACATGGGCAACCCTGTGTCTGCACACGTGGTCGCAATAGTTGCAAGCACAACGCTTGCCGGTATGTACGCAGTACAAGCAGGAATATCTAGAGAGCTATTTGTCAGGGGGTTGGCGTCTACTTATGACGCTATCAGAGATAGCTACGATGAAGCAGTAGAACTTTTACAAGAACAAGGAGAGACGAAATGGGTGCAGTAAATTTTGGTAACAACCTGACCGAAGAGCAGCGCGTCGAGCGCGTCATCTACAAGGTACTGAGCAGCCGTCGCTGGATTCTGTTTTCCGGTTTGCTCATGGTCGGAACTATTGAAGTAGTCGATGACCACCCGACTGCGTACACCGACGGCATCAACATCAAGCTGGGCCGTGAGTTTATCCGCGTCCTCAATGACAAGCAGTTGTTGTTTGTGCTTATCCACGAGCTTATGCACATGGCGTATCGGCACACGATTGTGTGGCGTAGTCTGTACGAACGTCACCCGCAAGTGGCGAACATGGCTTGCGACTTTGTTATCAATCTGCAAATCGTTGACATGGACCCGCATGGGAATGAAGTCGAGTTCCCTACTGATGAGAACGGCGAGCTACTCGGTTGCTATGACGAGCAGTATCGGGACATGGACGCCAAGCAAGTGTTCAACAAAATCTATGAGGACAATGGCCTTGAAGATGGGCAGGGAACTAACGAGGGATGGGACGTCGTATCACCCGATGGTCAAAATAAACCAAATAGTTTTGGCGAATTGCTTAAAAAGCAGTTTGACGAGCATGGGTGGGATGGGGCCAAAGCTTTGACGCCAGAACAAGAAGACGAGCTGCGCGAGAAGATTGACGGCGCATTGCGGCAGGGTGCGCAGTTGGCTGGCAAGCTGAACGGTGATGTGTCGCGTGACATCAAGAAACTTCTCGCACCCAAGGTCAAGTGGGAAGATGTGCTGCGTGACTTTGTGAAAGCCACGTGCAGGGGGCACGATGACGCAACCTTCAAGCGTTTCCACAAGCGGTTCGTAGGCGTAGACATTTTCCTACCGACTACCATCGCGCAAAAAGTTGGAAAAGTTTTGGTTGGTCTCGACACAAGCGGTTCCATTGGTGATACGCTGTTGGGTAGGTTCCTCGGTGAGTTGACTTACATTGCAGACGAAGTAAAGCCCGACGGAATCATCCTGCTGTATTGGGATACCGAAGTTGCATCGGTGGAACAGTACGGCAAGGAAGATATGCACCAAATCGCATCATCTACCAAACCTGCGGGAGGCGGCGGTACTAACCCTGTATGTGTCCCTGTGTGGATGGCAGACGGTGCGAACAAGGATGTGGTCGAGGATGTGGTCGCAGTTGTGATGCTTACTGATGGCTACTTCTACAACGATGACGGCGGCTCTGCATTTGAGCAGTTGGGGGCGCCTGTGTTGTGGTGTGTGGTGGGGAACGAATCGTTCGTTCCTTCTTATGGTGTTTCCGTTTACGTTGACAAGGAATAATGAAATGAGACAAGGCAGACATGATGGCCGCGTGGGCCTGAGCGTATCCCCAGATGCAGTTGCAGTTCTGGACGAGGTTCGTGGGGAGTTGATGAAGCAGCTAGGGTTTGCGCCGTCTTACGCGCAAGTGGTTCTACACATTTGCCTTGAATACCAAAAGGCTAAGAAGCAAGAACAAATCGACACCAATGTCGATGTGTACCAAGGAGATGACAAATGAACACACAGGGATTCGAACCGCAAAGCGAACACATTAGCATTGCTTCGAGCGCGATGTTAATTGAACTGTCCGTCAAGGCATGGGGCGCAAGCAAGACAGACCGCAAGGTTAGCGAGGAAGTTGACATTGCGAAAAAGACGCAGGCACGGGGCGGTAAGTATGAGAAAGACCTGATGGCTGGCACTCGGTTGTTGCATGAGATTACCAAGTGCGCGGCGCGTATCCGTGGCTGGAACGTACAAGTAACCCTACCGTGGAATGACCAAGGCTTGCGATTGCTTCCATCGTCCAAGTTTTTTGATTACATGGCGCAGCTAGACAAGCACCGCACCGAATATGAGGGCATGGTAGATGATTTCCTCAATCGGTACGACGAGATGGTGTCTGCTGCTGCTATGAACCTTGGCGAGATGTTTGACCGCAACGAGTACCCAAGCGCGGAGGAAGTCAAGAAGAAGTTTGCGTTCGCGTTTGCTATTTCTCCAGTACCAGTCTCGGGTGATTTCCGCGTAGACATTGGCACTAAGGCAAACGAAGAACTTGTCAAGCAGTTTCAGGAAGCGTTCGACTCTCGCATCAGCGAGGCTATGTCGGAATGTTGGCAACGACTGCACAACTGCCTCACGCATTTGAGTGACCGACTCCAAGTTTCGGATACTGGAACGAAGACGGTGTTTCGGGATTCGCTTATGAGCAATGCGCAAGAACTGTGTGACCTACTCAAGCACATGAACTTGACCGGCGACCCGAAACTTGAAGCCGCACGTAGGGAACTTTCCGACGCAATCTTTGGCTTGGACTCGCAGGATATGCGACATGACGCCGATATGCGTACCGAAGTTAAGTCCAAGGTGGACGAGATTCTTTCGAAGTTTCAATTCTGAAGTAAACATTTACCAACAACGGAGAAGTGAAAATGTCATCTAGCAACCGTATCAAACTCGCACGTAACACTAACCGTATGCACCCCATGCTTGACCTTGCAGTTAATAAACTGCTGAAGCAAAACTCTGACTTTATCTTTGAGAGTGACAACGGCACTACTGAATACGGCAGCGAACTTGTGACTGATGGGTTTAAGATATTCGATGGGGTAGATTTCGTCGGCACTATTGATTACGGCAGACAATACGGCAAAGCTAACGCCGAAGGACACGTTGACCCCGCCTTTGGTATCGGCTCACCCAATGTCAATAAGCGTCGCGGTAATCGTAGCAAGATAATCACCACCGATTTGAACGCAGCGGTTCGCCATGCCAAGAAGCTGATGTTTAAGCCAAGCATAGACAAGATGCTTACCGAAACACTTAACTCGCTGTATCGAAAAATTGATTCTGCAGCCGACAGCGCAGAACACGTTATGCAACGGTGCGTATCAATTAAATCGCATGGGCTTGCGGAATGGCTGGCTGAAACTTTGACTTTCGAGGACAACAAAATCGTCGGCCTTGACAAGCTAACCTTTGCGGATATACCAAAGGCTTTGAACTTTAGTGTTACGGAAGAACTATTCCCCGCCGCTCGTAAGTTTAGTATTCTTCAAAAGGTTAGAAAAGATTTCACCGAAGCAGTAGGTAACGGTGACGCAGCGTTTGCGATTAGATTACGTAACGGCGGCATCCGATTGTTTGAGACTATCCTGCAAAAAGAAGGTGAAAAGATACCTGACGGCACTAGCTTGATTCCAGTCGTTCGCTTTGCATACTCAAACATCACAAAACACAACGTGTGCGCAAATATGACGGACTACCATAATTTGGAAAGTGCGCCGGATTGGATAAAGGAAAAGATTGCTACGCTTACACTAGCGGAGACCGACCATGCAATACCGAACATCGGCATTAAGGTACAAAGCAGCGACGAAAACTATCTGTTTTTTATCTATCGAAAGCAATTTGTGGAGAACGAAACAAGTGAAGACACAACCACGGTTTGAAGTCCACGACGATGACGGCGCTCTGCGTAAGTTTTATATACGCAAAGAGGCTGAACAGTATCTAAATGGCAAGTGCGGCCTCAGGTTGGTAGTCCAACCCCGCTTGAAAAAGGAAAAGCAAGTGGTTAGTATTAAATCAGTAGTTGCGGAAGCTGCGCTCTACTGATGACTGTAATCATTCCCCACGACATAGACGCCTAGCAGATGTTGCTATGAACTGGGGGGCTAGAATACAAGCCCGACTCTCCAACACCGCGCGGGGGCGCGGAATCTGCTAACCCCCACATAGGCCACCTTCGGGTGGCCTTTGCATTTCTGACCGCCTTCGGGCGGTTTTTTTACGTCTGGAACATTTCGACATTTATGTCGATTTGTGCCTTTGGGGTATTGACATCGGACGGTTGGCCGCGTAGTGTAGGCCCATAACGACAACAACGAGACACCCAATGGCGACTCCAGAAAGCCGAGTCAAGGCTAAAGTTTCCGCAATTCTCAAGAAACATAATGTCTACTTCTTCTATCCCGCTACTGGTGGGTATGGACGGAGCGGCGTCCCTGATGTCATTGCTTGTGTCAGGGGGCGTTTCGTGGGGATTGAATGTAAGGCTGGCGACAACAATCCGACAGCACTACAACAGCGGGAACTTCAGCGCATAATCGACTCTTTGGGGCGCGCATTGGTTGTGCGGGAAACAAACCTAGATGAACTTGACTTGCTTATAAAGGAACTTGTAAATGCAAACTAGCCTCGCCCATGATGAACTGTTCGACTACGCCCCAATCCTGCTGAAGATGGACAAGATGTGCCAAGAACTCCACGACCTGTGTTTGCATAAGAAGGTAGACAATGTTCCCGAGATGACTAATGAAATGATTGTGGCGGCGCGTCAACTTCGTGCTTGGGCAACGAACGAGTCCGACAAGGCAGGGAACTGGTGAGACGCTGCCCCGCAGCCCCTACGTGTGTTTGATTTTTAATTCTTGAAATGACAAATCCAATTTCCGTTATCGCAGCGACTTTGGGCATGAAGGAGGGGGAAGTACAAGAAAATAGGCACAAACCTATCACCTTAGAAAACCCCTCCGTTTATGCTATTGACTACGACTACTTCTGTGTGTCCCCAGATAAACCAATACATAAAGGTTTTTCATGGCGCGAATGGCACGACCAGTATCACGCAGAACAAGTGTCAACAAAACTATGGGCGAGTCCTATCTATGAATAGAAACAAAAAACAAGTTACTTTTGCTAGCAAACTACCAAAATGCTGGCCGGTTGATAAAGTAAAAGATTTTGTTTTGTGGAAAGACGCAGCACGTACATCTGCGATAAACCAAAAATCTTCTGTGTGCGAAGATTGCACACCGGAATACAAAGAATGTATGCTAAACGAGGGTAAGTGCGAAAACCCAGAGATAGTATTTGCCATTGATGAAGATGGATTTATTTTCGGTAGGTTGCCACTACAAAAAGAGTTGACCGACAAATGCAATGCACAAAATGTTCCGCTGGAACAAAAGTCATCGAACGCCGAGGAATTAGAAGAAGGCGAGAATGTGTAGCTTGTGGGCATAGGTTTTCTACTAATGAAATAGCTTTGGATGAATTAAATCTTCTCAAACAACAACCCAAGGCAGCACCTAAACCCCCGCCTGAACCCAAACCAAAAACACCAACAATAAAAAAAGTAGCAAAAAAGACATCTGCTACGCCCAAAGTTGCTAACGCTAGACGTAGAATAGAAGAACTCAGGGAAATGCGAGAACTACAAGACTCTTGGATGTACCCTGACTTTGATTACTTACCAGACTATCTTTAGGGTGAATTAAATGACATTTGAAGAATTGGAGCAGCGGGTACGAGAGTGGGCATTTGCCCGAGACATCACTGCGTATTCAACCCCACAAGCGCAATTGTTAAAAGCTGTTGAAGAACTTGGTGAGTTAGCAAGCGCAGAGCTAAAAGCTAACAACGAGGGTAGGATAGACGGTGTAGGTGATGTTATTGTATGTCTGATTATTTATTGTCAGATGTGGAACATGGACGTGACCAAGTGCTTGGCCCACGCATACAACGAAATCAAGGACCGCAAGGGCAAGGTGATAAGTGGTGGTGCTTTTGTTAAAGAATAACCAACCAGCCAGAGTGGTGAAATCGGTAGACACAGCAGACTTAAAATCTGCCGACCATAACAGGTTGTGCCGGTTCGATTCCGGCCTCTGGCACCAAGGAGAAAGAAGTGAGTATTAGGTTTAAGTTGTTTGGCCGACGTTTCTTCTGCCGCGTGTTTTGGTCAGAGGGGCGGCGCATCAAATGGATGCCGTCTTTGCTTGTTGGGTATGCGAGGAAAGCAAAATGAACCGCTATGACATCATCCGCATGGCTGGACATAGAGAGGTGCCGCCTTGGGTCATGAAATTGGTACAAGATTGCGTAAATGCGGAGCGTGAGGCTTGCGCGCACATGATTCTTTCTCGAAACCGTGGGGATTCACCAAGGCTGTACAGAGATACATTGAAGCTATGCGCAATGCTTATAAAAAGGCGGCAAAATAAATTAACCAAGGGGAATGAAAATGCAAGTAACTGTTGAGATAGATGACGACGCGTTTGATTTAATTATGGTTAAAACTTTAGAAGACCATATTTTGTACACTTACAGTGACTTTACTTCTTTGCACCCAGATGATGTCGAATGGAACAACAAACTTAGGGAAGCACTGTGGGTTATATTTGAGTACTTTGCTGGTGAAGAAAAGGCGAAGGGTTTGAAGGACCTCATCGAAGGAGGGGAAGATGAAGCTTGATGTTATTAGTTGTCTTGAAGCCGACAGCGGCTTGATTGTGAGTCTTGATGTTGATGAGGAAGGCCGTCAGTATTTGATGGAGCGTGGGTTCAACGCAATACTGAACGATGCCATTAAACTAGCGGAGGACACCGCTAAACTGATGGAGGAAGACCATGAACGAGAGCCGCCGGAAGGCATTTGAGCAGTGGTGGTTTGAGAATAACGGCAAGACACACAACCCTAACGACATCTGGGACGCTGCTTGTGACTGGATGAAGGAAGAACTTATTTGGCGTATGGAACAGTTTGTGGAGAAGCACCGAAATGAGCAGAGTTGAGTACGCCCTTGCCGAGGCACAAACGGCAGAAGATGTAATCATTATTTGTTTTGATGAGAATGGAGAACTCGCTCTTCACTCAACCATTACCCGTGGTCCAGATATTTTGTGGGCGCTTGAACTTGCCAAAGCACAAATTTTGGAGATGGGACAGCCGGAGGATGCGTGATGTCTGATTTTATGCAACGTCAGTTTGACATTAGCCAAGAGCTTATTCGTTTGATGAACCGAGAACATGAGCAACGCAATCGTATTTTTGAAAAATACGAAGAAGAACTTAAAGAGAAAGACCGCTACATTGCGAAGCTAGAGGCCACTATCCAAGCACTAGAAGTTCTAGTGAAAAAGTAGGAGCTATCATGTACATCTGGTTTAATCTATTGTTATTCAGCAGTGGGCATTGGATGTACATGGATGTATTTGAAACATTAGAAGAGTGCCAAGACGAACGCAAGACGCAAGAAATTATTAACCCCGGCGACTACTATTGTTTCCCCACGCAAATACAAAAATCATAACGAGAGACTCATGCGACTTACTCAACCGACCGAAGCTTTGGAAGTTGGCCAACGATACATGATGCCGTCTGGCCGTACTGTAACCATCTACAAACTCTACAACAACTACAACAATGTGCAGGAAGTAACTCTCAAGTACGAGCAAACCCAAGTTAAAGGGCAGAAAGAACTTGTAGATTTTTCTGAGTACAACGTGCGCAACACTTGCTACAGGCTGGCGCAAAAATGAGTGACCCAGTAGACCATCCGATGCACTATAATGCTGGTACGATTGAGTGTATTGATGCTATTGCCTCTGCAACTATTGGGCTTACCGGCATTGAAGCAGTCTGTACTGGCAACATCATCAAATACACATGGCGATGGAAGAACAAAGGCAAGATAGAAGACCTCCGCAAAGCACGGTGGTACCTTGACCGATTAATAACGCATCTATCCAAGGACGAGAATGAACCTGACGCGGTTAGTGGAGACAGCGCTTCGCCCACTACTTAAAGACCATACGGTGATAGTTCTCAAACGTATGGACACGCACCCTCAAGATTTCTCAAAAATATCTAGCAGAATCTGGCAAGCTAATGGATTGCGTTGGTTGGATTTGGCTATACATGGAAACTTTCCCATGTTAGACAGACTTATCCTAGATGGGCGACTGCGCGAAATTAGCCTAACTAGCACTAAAAATTCTGTGCTGGAGCTTCTTGTTAATGGTGAACACGACAAGGACGTGCCTTTCTAACCATGAACCTTATAACTATTGATTTCGAGACGTACTACTCTCGTGAGTTCAGCTTATCCAAAATAACTACGGAAGAATACGTCCGTAGTGATGAGTTTGAAGTGATTGGGTTTGCCGTAAAGCAAAACGATGAACCCACCGAGTGGTACACCGGAGAACCCGAGCATTTGAAAAGGGTTTTAGATAGCTACAACTGGTCGGAATCAATAGCCCTTGCTCATAACGCAGCGTTTGATGCGGCGATTCTTTCTTGGCGGTTTGGTATACAGCCCCTTGTCTGGATGGATACGCTGAGCATGGCTCGCGCAGTAGATGGTTCAGAAGTAGGCAACAGTTTGAAAACCGCTGCAGAACGGTACGGTCTGGGGGAGAAAGGCACAGAAGTACTAAATGCGCTAGGGAAAAAAAGGCGTGATTTTTCTCCCGAAGAACTACATAGATACAGCAAATACTGTATCAACGACGTTGACCTGACATATCAACTTCTTCTGAAACTATTATCAAGGTTCCCGCATTCAGAACTTGAGCTTATCAATCTGACTATCAAGATGTTTTCGGAGCCGGTGCTAGAGCTTGACTGTCTTATGCTTGAGCAGCATTTGGAAGATGTTAAAGACCGCAAGACCAAACTGTTGGAAGCAGTCAAGGTAGACCGCGAAACTTTGATGTCAAACAATAAGTTTGCAGAGGCGCTTAAAACTTTGGGTGTAGACCCACCAACCAAAATAAGTGCAAGGACAAACGAAGAGACGTGGGCGTTTGCCAAATCTGATGACGGATTCAAGGCGCTCATGCAGCACCCCAATGTATACGTTCAAGCACTTGTCTCAGCTAGGCTGGGCAACAAATCAACATTGGAAGAGACTCGCACCCAACGATTGATAAACATATCCAGACGTGGAAATCTCCCTGTGCCACTCAAATACTACGCTGCGCATACAGGCAGATGGGGTGGGGACGGAGACCTAAACCTACAAAACTTACCGTCTCGTGGCGCAAACATTATCAAACGGGCAATCATTGCACCTGAAGGATACGTGATTATTAACGCCGATTCTTCGCAGATTGAAGCGCGAGTCCTTGCTTGGCTAGCCGGACAGTGGGACTTAGTGGAGGGTTTCGCTGCTAATCGAGACGTTTACAAAGATATGGCGGCTAAGATTTATGACAAGCCAGTAGACGAAATAGATGGAAGAGAGCGGTTTGTTGGCAAGACAACAATCTTGGGCTGTGGCTATAGCATGGGTGCGGACAAGTTC
>Ga0114980_10002490_pt1 | contig 12918 bp, 22 predicted proteins | sample S_140806_EF_Meta_FD_87018 | JGI IMG/M metagenome (GOLD analysis project Ga0114980, IMG submission 87018) | Freshwater microbial communities from Lake Simoncouche, Canada to study carbon cycling - S_140806_EF_MetaG | ecosystem: Environmental > Aquatic > Freshwater > Lake | place: Lake...
CGTTCAGCCACAAGACATCGGCATCTCGTTTGACGTAAACCGATCAAGCGCAGAGGTTGGCGCAGCGTTTACTGCCGACAACGGTATCGCACCATTGCTTGACCTCATTGCTGAGTACCTGACCCGCGAAATCATTTGGCGCTTTGATGAAACGCTTCGATTCGCTTACACCGATGTTGGTCGAGCAAGTCAGGCCGTCATTGCTGAGTATTACAAGGCTGCACTTGGCGGCCTTCCGTGGCTTCGTATCAATGACGCGCTTAAGGAGCGCGGTCAGGACGGCATTGGCGAGTACGGTGATGAGATTTGGGTAATGTCGCCAAAGGGCTACATGCCAATGTCGCTTTATATTGAGTATCTTGAGCACGAATTGCTTGGCGAGAAGCCAGACGAAGAGCCCGAAGACGAAGGCCCAGATGAAGATGGCCCAGATGAAAATGGCGGCGGCGAGGGGGAACCATCACCCGAGGACGCAACAGACCCAGAGACAATGCGTCCGGAAAACCCACAGATGGGACCGAACCAGCAACCAGCAGACCAGAAGGCCGCTGGTAGGCCTGTAATCACGTGCGACATCGATGGAACGCTAACAACGCCAAGCGGCCCAATCGAAAACACTGTTGATTTCTTGCTTGACCAGGCGGATGAGTTCGCAATCTACATTCTTACCGCACGAAGCGAAAGCAAGCGCAGTGAAACAGAGGCAATGCTAAGCAAGTTTGATGTTCCATACGATCGACTCATCATGAACGACACGGGCGAGCCGCAACCCGTGTTCAAGAAACGCGTGATGAAAGAGTTGATGGCGAATAACGACATTGCTTTCGCAATTGAAAATGACGAGGATGTTTTGGCCGAGTATCGAAAACTTGGCGTGAAGACAATGACTCCGGCCCAGGTTCCTGATGATCCAGAGGATGCAGAGAAGGGATTGCTTAAGTCGGTTAACCTCACCGTTCCAAATGGCGTCAAGGTTGAGGCTGCTCGCGGTCTTGTCTGGCGCAAGCAGTATGGTCGGGGCGGCATCGGCCCAGGCCAGCGAACTGCGCGAATGCTTATTGGCAATAGGATGACAATTGCTCGCGTCAAGAAGATGGGCGCCTATCTTGCTCGCCACGAAGTAGACAAGAATGGCGAAGGGTTTAGCCCAGGCGAACCAGGATACCCATCGGCGGGGAGAATTGCATGGGCCCTGTGGGGCGGCGATGCCGGAAAGTCGTGGGTTGCTAAGGTAATGCGCTCGGTTGAAGCAGAAGAGCGCAAAGAATAGTCTTGTAGGGGGTTCTATATGTCGATGACTGTTTCAGCATCAGACCAAATTGCCGACTGGATTGCCACGTATGGAGATGATGACGCTGCAGTAGTGTGGCAGCGCTGTATGGATGCTGGCATTTTGACAACAAAGACTGTGCTGTTCAACATCGTTGTTTTGTGGGCGCGGCCAAATTTGACCGATGAAAACGAGCCACTTCTTGAGTCGCTTGTGCGTGACGGGATTATCACTGAGGATTTTTATCCAGTAACGAAGACCGGCGAAGTGATCCGCTGGGGAATTGCTAATTGACCGCAGAAAAACTGCATCATGCACAGCCATGCTTTTGTTTGCCGTGCAAGGTGTTAAACTTGTCTGGAACATCGACTATCAAAAAGTCGACAGCAGATAAGGCGGTTAAGCGTGCTAAGAAAACTGTTTCAAAAGAAAAAGGAAGCAGAGCCAGAACAGGAAAGTCAGCAAAAGAGCCCGCCTAATCTTGCCGGCCTTCTTTCTGGAACCTCTGCGGAACTTCACGCCCTCGGGATCAAATACGCCATGGCAAGCATTGTTGCCACGGACGACCAGGATGTCATTGCCCTTCGAACTGCTTCGCTGAGGCTTGAGCGGCTTGCTCGACAGTTCTCCATGAGTGCCAACCTACTTAATTCACGGCGCATTGACGAAGAGGCGGAGTAGTGGCGAGGAAAGACCCAGTAACCCCAGGCCTGCGCTATACGCTTATGTCGCGTGACCGGGGGTGCGTTGGCCCGCAAATTGGCATGCCGGGGCTTTGCGGAAGCCAGTTTGGCTCCGGCGGGAGTGTTATTCTGGAAGTAGATCATGTAAACTCTGCTGGATTTGGGAAACGGGGTCCCAGCACGGAAGGTAACTGCGTTATCCTCTGTGGGTACCATCATCGGCTTAAGACGGAAGCCTCAAGGACATGGCGGCCGTTATTGAATAATTATTTGGAGAAGTACAATGGTTAAGTTTGCAGATCAGTTCTCTCGCATGAACTCTATATGTCAGTGGGCGCAATGCCCTAATCGCGTGCGCCTCAATGACAAAACGGCAGCCATCAAAAACCTGGGTCCGATGCTTCAACTCGGCACCATGCAACTGCACGTTTCGTGCGCAGAAGCGCGAAATCGAGAGGGAACTCCATACCGCTCTTGACGATACGGTTGTGATACCTCATACTTATTGCCTATGGAGAACAGTGAGGTCAAGCAGTCGGGGGTTCGGTGCCTTGATTGTGGCGGCCCAAAGTCAACCGAATTTTCTGTTCGCTGCTGGGATTGCGCCCTTCTTGAAAAGAGAAGCCGGTGGCATTCGTCAGCAGTAGACCGCGCAGGGAAAATCCTTGACGCTCGCGCAAGGGGCATGACCATGATTGAGATTGCTCGTGAGTTTGGAGTTTCCAGGCAACGTGTGTATCAAATTGTGGACGCTTCTGGGCTTCCGCTGACAAACAAAGATCGAAGAGGTGGAAAGCGTGACTGAAGAAGAAAATCGGCTAGAAATCACTGACGAAACGGCAGAGATGAACCGCGAGCAGGAATACAACCTTATTGGATTCAGCACTGTCAGGGAATCTCTTGCAAGTGTTCCGTTCCGTGGCGGGCAACTAACCATGGTCGAGGAGATTGCAAAGTCTGTAATGAATGAAACTCTGGCTGGGTATTTTTCTGAAAACGAGGGTCACTATCTGGACCCAGAACTTCGGAAATATATTATTGCGGGGGCAACCATGGCTTATGTATATTGGCACTCAGGAATTGAGGCAGACAGCGGAAAGCAGGCGTATGAGTAAGCAGAGCGGAGTAGACAACGTAAAGAAGCGCCAACTGCAGCGGCAGTCCACCCAGAAGGTGTGGGAAATCATCGCTGCATCTGGAGTAAAGCGCAGGTGGGTTGCAAAGCACCTGGGTATTTCTTATGGGTACCTAAATCAGGTGCAGTACGGGCAGAGCCCGATGACGGATGCTCTTCGCAAGAAGTTGAGCACATACTTGGGGCGACCCGAGTCAGAATTGTTTGTAGACATTGAAGAGGAGGCAGAGTAATGGCATTCGATAAGAGCGCACTCAAGGATTACGTTGATGTCGCGGAGCGCATTCGCGCATGGTATGACGCATACCCAAACGGTCGCATTGAGACTCGCATCGTTGAGCACAACGAGAAGCGCGTCGTCATTGAGGCTCGCGCCTATCGTGGCGTGAAGGGTGACAACACCCCAGACGATGAACTTGGCTTTATGGACGACCGACCCGCTGGAGTTGGCCACAGCGCCATGCAGATTCCAGGGGCAACGCCATACACCCGTGGTTCCGAAATTGAAAACTGCGAAACGTCCGCAGTTGGCCGAGCACTCGTGATGGCAGGGCTTCCGTCTAAGCGCGTTGCGTCAGACGACGAGATTCGCGCGAAGCGAGAAGACTCCCCACGAGAGACCGACTCCGATGGCGTGATCAAGGAGACGAAGACCAAGAAGGTTGCAGCAAAGCCAACTGAGCAGGAGCAGGTTGCCGCTGACGAATGGTCGTCAACGATTGCAAGCGCGACTTCGGTTGATGAACTGAGCAAGATTGGTTTGGACATTAGCAAGACGTCACTTGGCGTTGATGCGCGCAAGTATCTTGCGGATGTGTACAAGGCAAAGCGTGAGGCACTTACCCAGTGAGCAACGCTCCGTTTCCAGACCTTGGCGGTCACGGAATTATTGAGCGCAACCCTACCTATATCAGCGTGAGTGAGTTGCGAGAGTATCTCTCGTGCCCACTTCGCTGGTGGTACAAGTACAAGATGGGCCTGTGGACCGAGCGAACGACACCGTTCTTTGCCTTGGGCACCGCAGTGCACTCTGGCCTGGCGCTCTGGTATGGCAACAAGTCCAACAAGTTGTCAGGCGGCAAGGCAAAGGAATTTGCGCTGCGAGGATTCTCCGATACCTATCAGAAAGAGGCGGAGAAGGTTGACTGGTCACTAGAGACCACGCGCAACATCTTGACGGACAGCGCGACGGGGCAGGAAATGTTGGAGGCAGCAATTACTGCAGGCGATAACTGGACCCCGCACCAGGATGGCGGTATCGAAAAGACGTTCATGGCTGATATCAAGCACAGCAAGTTGGGCACGCTTCCCATTCAACTAAAGGCCACCGTCGACATGTTGCTTGATAACAAAAATGTTGTTGAGCACAAGACGGCAGAGCGTAAGTGGGAGCAGGGCCGAGAGCACGGAGACATTCAGGCAACAGCCTACGCTTTGGCAGTACGCGATAACTTTGGGCACGACCCAGAGGTGACGTTTAACATCATCAGCAAGTCTGCCAAGGGCCCAAACGTTGACCGACGCGTTACGCGAAGGAGCCAGGACCAGATCGACCGCCTGTACATTCAGGTTCGATCGTTTCTTGATGCGCGCGAGAAGGGTGCGGTCTATCCGAACCCAACAGCGTTCATCCATGAGAAGTGCGAGTTCCGTGCACTGTGCGACAAGTGGGAGAGCCACCCACAGCAGTTGCCAGACTCCCGTAGGGCGCTGAAAGTTCTTCTCCCAACACTTGCCGACAATGCAGTAAAGACGCTGCAAGACCCACCGGTAGTCCGCTGATGAGTGGCGTGGACGTGGTTGATTTTCTCGACTTCGCTCCACCAACATGCGAGCATGGATCTTCGTATCAAAAAGACTGCGTTGCTTGTGCGGTGAGGGTGCTGAACCTCTACATGCCCGTTAGCATGCGGCTCTACGTGGAATTCAAGTCTGGCTTGTACGAGGCGGGGGCGGCAGACCGTGACGGATTCTTTCGGGTGGTTGCCAGCGGTTTGACACCGGCAGATGCGCTCGCTAATCTTCGCAACCCACTTGCACTGATTGCGTTTATGGAGAAATCGGAAGGAGGCGAAGGGTGACGATGCCAGATGAGTATGGCTACCAGCCGTGCGAAGACTGCGGCGACGAGATGAGTGAAACGCTGAAGTCGGGCACGGGACTCGGGGTGTGGAGATGCGAGAAGTGCCACAACATTGCAACATGCGGATGTGAACTCTGCATCGCGGAAGGGGGCCACTAAATTGACCGACTACAAGGACATTCCGTTCTTTCCTGAGGATCTCGTTGCAAACGAGGTTGTTCGACGCGTGTGGTGGCGCTGCTATAGCGACCTACCAAAGCACAAGAAGTTGTGGCGACTGCCCGACAACAACGCACGGTGGGCATGGGTCGTCATGTTGTGCGCAGCATCGGAGACGCACGGCGTATTTGAATCTGATCAGCACATCGAAGCCGTCGTTGGAACCCAGAACGCCAAGTGGCTCGCCGTATTCCGACGGGTTGGACTGCTTGATGGACTGGTCATTCACGATTGGGACGAGTGGCAGGAGACCCCGCAGGATGCGTCACGCGCAGAGCGACTGAAGAAGTCATCCGAAGCGCGAGAGCGATACGAGCGCCTACAACTCAATCACGTCGACGACAGCCCCGTTCCAGTCCGCACCATGAAGGAATGGCTGGAGTACGTGGTCGGCGGGCCAAATCCGCAGGGCAGGCTGACCGAATTCATCGCCGCGCAGTTTGGCATCATTCCCGACAAGAATGATTACGGTCGCGTGGCACGACTCATCAAGTCCTATCCGGGCGGCATCCCCGCGCTCATGTCTGCGGTATGCGAGGCTGCACTACGTGATGTGAAGGGTGACTACATTGCGTACATCACCAAACTCGGTCAGGGTCGTGCCAAGTTCAGCGCCACGGTCCCTGCCACCACGCGAAACGAAAGCCGGGATTCTTTCGTCGAATAACAAACACATGCAAACAATCTTCCGTCGCGGACGGAAGATTGAGAATGGAGGTGAGGCATGCATGCCGAAACGACTCCGCCGCAGGCGGAAAGACGCGGAAAAATTTTAGAAAAAGTAGGGATTCCGCAGCGTCACGCTGCCTCATCCCTTTCTACCTGGATTGATCGTCCTGGCACGGAGAAAGGGCTCAATGCTGCACAGGAATGGATTACCAGCCCGCTGTCAGATCAGGGCTTCATGCTTTTGGGAACCCCAGGCACAGGCAAGACACACCTAGCAGTAGCAGCACTACGGGGTAAGACAGAGGCATGGCTTGCGGAGCAGGATGCAGAAGCGAAACGCGAGATCTACTACCAGCCCTCAGCACAACCAGTCCATAAGATGCGCTTCCTCAACGTGCCGCTGTTCCTGGAGCGTCTGCGCTCACAAATGCGCTACTCCGATGGTGAGGCATCGCAACTCTTCGAATACTGCCTCGACAAGGCATCTGTGGTCGTCCTCGACGACTTGGGGAAGGAGCGAGCGACGGATTGGGCCTCCGAAAAACTGTACGTGCTCATCGAGAGCAGGTATAGTGCCTGCAAGCCCACGATTGCTACCAGTAATCGCACGCTTGATGAATTGGATGATCTTGGCTATGGCCCAGCAATCTCTCGGCTCCAACACACCTGCAGAGTCGTCCGTATGGACGCCCCCGACTATCGCCCTCGTGCGCGAGCCGCTGAGGATACGACTGCTCGGTAGGCCCCCCTCCTGGAATGCGGCATACCGTGCGCATGGCAGCATCGTCTACAAAACACGAATTGCAAAAGAGTGGAAGACCCTGATAGAATCTTTGGTGCGGGCCAGGGCGCTCGAGACGGACTGGTCCGCAAAAGAAGAGAGGACAATCGTCGACATTAGTATCAGCCTCAAGAGGCCGATGGATGCCGACAATATCCTGAAACTCACGCTTGATGCCGTTGCATCAGGTTTGGGTATTAATGATCGGTGGTTCTTGCCAAGGGTCTGGTCTCTCCAGACGCAGCAAGACACCGAATATGTAGACCTGTCGATATGGCAGGAAGGAGACATCGGATGATTAAGGTCACACTTCTCGGTCGCGTCGGGAGCGACCCAGTACTCCGCACGACGAAGACCGGCAAGACGGTTGCCAACTTCAGTGTTGCAGACAACCAGAAAGAGGCAGGAGAGCAGAAGACCACGTGGTACAGCGTCTCATGCTGGGATGCCAAGGCAGAAATTGCCGAGAAAATCGTCCGTAAGGGCGACTTGGTCTATGTCGAAGGCGTCCCTACGGTCTCATCGTGGACCGACAAGCAGGGCGCAGCACGCAACGAAATTTCGATTTCGTGCCGCTTCCTCCAGGTCGAGAAGCAGAAGAAGGACGGCCCTTCGCAGGAAACTGTCGGGTCGACCCAGTCTGCTAATATCAACGACGACATCGACATTCCGTTCTAGGGTCATCACGCCCTGGTCACGCTTCTGAAGTCATCACAACTTCGGAGGGAGATGTACTCAACCCCCAGGGGAAACCTTGGGGGTTGTTTTTCCCCAAAAACAGCCTAAGGAGCGCCCCATGCACCAAGACAGCCCTTCCACCCAAATCGCCGCTCTCCGTGGCTCTAAGGACCTTCTCCTGGAGTTCTGGGCCCCTTGGTGCGAGCCGTGTAAGCGCACGATGCCAGAAGTAGACCGTTTCGCAGCCCACAACCCTGACATCACCGTCATCAAAGTCAACGTGGATACCGAGCGAGCCCTCACTACGGAGTGGGAAGTGCGCACTATCCCGATGATGGTCTACGTACCGGCAGACGGAGCCCCACGCGCGATCCTTGGCTTTACCCGTGCCGAAGATATCGAAAAAAAAATTAGGGGATAGGGGTATCGGGGGGTTCTTTCCCAGCGGGAAATAGGGGGTTGACATCCGATCCTTGCGGATTGGAGAAAAAATCTAGGTGCAGCCTTTGAAAACGCCAACCCCCCCGCCTGACTCGGCGAGGGGGTTGGGATAGTTCTGAGCCGATAACTTCGGCGACTAACTGCGCCGCCACGCGACGGCGACGATAACCCAAGTTGCGAAGATGAAGAGCATTGTGGCGACGGGCTGAATCTCGTTCACGCTTCCACCTCTCGGAGCAGTTCGCGGACTGCTGCCGTATGAGCCGCGCACGCTGGGACTACGAGGGCTGCCGTCTGGCGTGCCCCGTAAAGTCCCGCCGTTGCGGGGTATCGCTCGGCGACGCTGACTGCGACGATGGCGACTGCGCCTTCGCCGCACGCTGGCGCGCCGCACGCTCGGACTGAATCCGACGCGAGCCGTGTGATTGTTGCGCTCATAGTGCCCCCTTTGTGTGCCGTGGCGATGATGAGGGGGGCAACGCTCCACGGCGCGTTGCCCCCCCTTTGTCGGAGCGACCCTGACCGACTTACCGCCCGACTTACCGCCCGACTGACTGCGCTTCCCCGCCGTGGCGGTTCTGGCGACTGACTGCGGGACTGACTGCGGGACTAATCGCGGTTCGGCTATCTCTCCGACTGCTTCACTATGCCACCCCGCCGCCCTGATTCCACCGACCACGGCGAGCGGCGAGGCGCACGCCGAAGGGCGACCCGAAGGGCGACCCGAAGGGTGAAGGATAGGGAAACGGGAAGGCGGGTATAGGTTATGCGTAAGGCATAACACATAACCCATAACCCATAACCCATAACCTCGCCAGAAACAAAAAAGGGGCGACGCGCCCGAAGGCACGCCGCCCCTTGCTCCTACCTGCTCAACCACCAAGCGGCGAGCGACCAGATGACGACTAACGCCACCCACTCCATCAACGCACGAGGGCGACGACGAGGTGCGCCAAGAAGTACCCCGCCGCCGCGCTGATGGCGTACCACGCCATACGCCCGACGAAGGCGCGATTCTTGCGCTCCTGCTCAATCTCCGCATAGGTGCGAAGGCTGACGATTGTTCTCCGATTCATAGTGCCCTCTCTTTCTGCGACGACGCGCCGCCCCGAAGGGCGACGCGCCGCCGCGCTCTACTTTACAAACTCTTCGCCGTTCACGACGACCGAGGTGATGCGCTCCAAGCCGAAGGCGCGGTGTGAGTGTCGCTCTTTGCGCTCCTCGCACGCGCTACCCTCGCGCCCCGCGTTCGGGCACGCCGTAGCGTGTCCGTACTCTTCCATCGCCGAGACGACGAAGCCGAGCGTTTGCGTGCCTTTCTTGCTGAGGCGTACGGCATCGCCGCCGCCCCACGCGAAGTCTGGGCGACCGCTGACGCGCACAACCGAGATTGTGCCGCCGTCTACCTCTTCGGTGCTGAGTGTCTGCTGCGCGCGGAAGGTGTGCCCTTCTACGCTTCGCTTCTCCGCATCGGCGGCGCGCTTTGCGAGCGTCTTCTCGCTCGTTGGGAGTGTGCTCGCCACGAGGGTGAACACGCGCCCCTTCGCCGCTGCGATTGCGGCGTGAATCTGCTCTGCCGTTGCCATAGTGCGCTCTCCTTTCATACTGCGGGGAAGCCCCCGACTCCTTTACAATGCCACACCCACGCGCTCAATCCACCGACCACGGCGAGGTGCTCCCCGAAGGTGAAGCGCACGCCGAAGCGCGGCGGATTCTTTCGGATTGGGTTATGGGGATACGGGTACGGGTAAGCGTATACACATAACACATAACCCATAACCCATAACACATAGCCCAGAAACACAAAGAGGCGACATCCCCGAAGGGATGCCGCCTCTTGCCGTTGCCCCTGTGTGCGCTACCTGCTCTGTGGCTCGTAGGTGTCCATCCACTCGCCGCAGAGTCGCGTGCGCTCTACTGCCTCTGCGCCCTTCGCAGTCCTGCTGCTCGTTTCTGGGTCGTTAGTCCACGCGCGAACCTGCGCGATGGTGAGCCCATCGGCGACTGTTTCGCTTGGATACCGACCACCCGCAAACACGCGAACGATTCGGAAAAGCGTTTCCGTTTCGTCTAGCGATGCCCCGCAAGCGAAGCACGCGGGGGTGTCCTCGTTCACATCGGGGCTGTACACGGTGTCCATCGCCTCTGTTGCGCCCTGTGTGCCATCGGCACAATCGCGGCACATCACGACCCCTGCCGTTGTGTCCACATAGCCGACCAGAACGATGCCGCTCCCTGTGTTCGTCATAGTGCGCTCCTTCCATACTGCGGAGAATCTCTCCGACTACTAAACAATGCCACACGGCAACCCTGAATCCACCGACCCCTACACGCCCACGCCAGAGGCGACCATCGGTGAATCGGTACGGGCGGATACGGGTATGGGTAGCGGGTAATGGGTAATACATAACGCATAACGCATAACACATAACACATAACCAATAACCCCCAGAAACGCAGAAGGGGCGAGCCGCCCCGCGACCCGCCCCCTCGTTGTGTGTGTGTGTCTTAGAGCGCGCGCCCCTCGTACATCGGGAAGCCGCCATCGTTGAGCACGCGCTCAATCTTGGCGATTTCCGCATCGGTGAAGCCGCGCAACTCGTCATCGTGTACCAGTACCGCATCGCCGACCAAGCCGCCACCTGCTAGGTAGAGCGGCGCGCTCTTCGTTGCGACCGCGAACACATCGCACGCGGTGAGGTTGAGCCGCGCGTTCGGCGCGAATAGCCCCTCCTCATCAACCAGAAGCGCAACGGGTACGCCGCCGAGATTGCCGCGACCGACCATCTCAACCAGACTGCAACCGATTGCGTCATACATTGGCTGCAACCCGCGCGACTGCTCGCCGCGCTCTGTCTTCACGATGCGATGCGTGCCATCTTCTAGCGCGCGAATCACATACATCAACCCTGCCATTTGTGTGCCTCCTTCTTTCTTCCTACGGGGAAGCCCCCCGATGAGTAGACAATGCCACACATCGGGGGTGAATCCACCGACCTCTACTTAGCGAATCGCCGCCGCTTCATCTCCTCGCGGAAGCGCGCGATTGCCTCGCGCTTTGTGTATCCGTAGTAGGAGATGGATTCTAGATAACCATCAACCACGGCGGAGATAACCCACGAGCCGTTGTGCCATACGCGCGTTGCGCTAATCGTCATAACCCCTCCTAGCGTTGGCGGCGGAGCCGAAGCCCCGCCGCCGTTGTTGTGGCGGATGCGCCGCCTACGCGTTGTTGCGTTGGCGAACCTCTTCCGCCGCGATAGCGATGAGCGAGTCTACGAGGTAGAGGCGAATCTGCTCAACCGCGAGCAACCGCCGCTCCACGCAACCCTGCGAATCGCACGATGCGATGGTGTCGCACGAGCCTTCTGGCTCGTTGTGCACAATCGCCTTAGCGATTCCGAGAATCGCCGCCTCAATCTGGTGAGGCTCCAACGGGTGATTCTTGCCGTGTTGCATACGACCTCCTCAATGTGCGAGCGGTATCGCCGCTCCCGATGAATACACAATGCCACACACCACACCCCAATCCACCGACCTCGCAACGGCACGCGGAGCCGAGCGACAACGGCAAGAGCAGGGCGGATACGGAGCAATGGGGATACGGATACGGGTATGGGTAATGGATAACTCGTAACACATAACGCATAACCCGTAACTCATAACCCCAGAAACAAAGAAGGGCGAGCCGCCGAAGCGACCCGCCCTTCTCGCTACTCAACCCAGAGAGCAGCAACAACAACCCAGACCAGAAAGATGAACACCATCTCCATCAGTCTGGCTCCGACCACTTGGCTCGCCGAGCCTCAGCGATCATCCTCTTGCGTTCATCGGCGCGCTTCTCGCGGCGATGCTTCTCACAACAATCACCATCAGCAGCAGGACGCTTCGTCCAACGGACGGAGTGCTCTGGGATGGCGATCTTCTCAATCTTGCGACGATTCATACACCCTCCTCTGTGGCTCGCGGCGACGGAGCCGAAGCCCCGCCGCCGTCCGCCGATTGTTTAGGCGACGACCTCTGTCGCCGACTCCGCTAGTTCCAGAACATCGCTCTGGTCTGCGTTGTCCTCCAACGCGCTGCGGATCTTGGCGATGATTGCCGTCAGTCGCTCGTTCTCGGCGACCACCTCAGCGACCATCTCCTCAACCGAGTCCAGAACTTCCTGAACCTCATCGGCGTAGGACTCAGCAGAACCCGCCGAATCACTTGCCGAGTCAGCGTAGGACTGCGCGTCCTGTGCCTCAGATGCGGCATCCTGCGCCGCTGACGATGCGCGCTCCGCGCTGCGGCGTGCCTCCGCCAGAATGTCCGTGAGTTTCTGTGTGTCGGTCATAAGACCTCCTCACTTGGGAAGCGAACACAGCACCTCCTCTACTTCTACAATGCCACACCCCAGAGATGAATCCACCGACCTCCCCGATGAGGTGCGCGACGGCACGAGGTCAGGGTCAGCAGGATTGTAGAGCGGGGATACGGGAGTGCGGATACGGATAATGGGTAATGTATAACTCGTAACTCATAACACATAATCCATAACTCGTAACTCATAACAGCAACAAAAAAGGGGAGCGAGAGCCGAAGCCCTCACTCCCCTCATTGCGCGTCGCCGCGTATCGCCTAGCGCGAGGTCGCCCCCGCGTATGCTGCGTCGCCCTTCACCCACACGGCGAAGGTCATCGCATCCTCATCGCGCACCCAGAAACTAATCCCCTGCGCGAAGAGGTTAGAGGTCGGGTCAGCGATGACCGTCACCTCGCACGGTAGCGTGCCCTCTTCGCACGCTGACTGAATCTTCACGCCGAGGTCTTGACCCTCAGTGCGCTCGCCCCAGAGCAGCAGGTCTTCCTCAACCTCAGTCCACCCGCTCTTGAAGACCGTATCGTAATGACCACGCCACGCCGACGATGCGCGCCACTCACGCTTCCAGTTGGAAGCGTCAACAGGCTCGCCGTACTC
>Ga0114980_10002492_pt1 | contig 12913 bp, 14 predicted proteins | sample S_140806_EF_Meta_FD_87018 | JGI IMG/M metagenome (GOLD analysis project Ga0114980, IMG submission 87018) | Freshwater microbial communities from Lake Simoncouche, Canada to study carbon cycling - S_140806_EF_MetaG | ecosystem: Environmental > Aquatic > Freshwater > Lake | place: Lake...
GGCCGCTCCGATTATCATTACATCCATGAGCCCTGTCTCTACGGATGGAAGGCCGGCGCCGCTCATACCTGGGAGAGCGACCGCTGTCAGGTGACGGTCTACGAGTGCAAGCGGCCGCGTCGCTCCGATGTCCACCCGACGATGAAGCCTGTCGAGCTGTTCGCTTATCAGATTGGCAACTCATCGAAGAAGGGCGAGGTAGTCCTGGACTCCTTTGGCGGCTCCGGAACGACGATGATCGCTTGCGAGGAGATTGGCCGCTCCGCCCGCCTCATGGAATTGGACGCTAAATATGTTGATGTCATCGTCCGGCGCTGGATGGAGTTCACCGGCAAGGTTGCCACGCTCGAGAAGGACGGCCGACCCTTCACCGCCTGATGCCGATCTCGCAGACCCAGCTTGCGGAACGATGGGAGTTGTCGAAGGGTCGCATCTCCCAGCTCGTCTCCGCGGGGATGCCCCTCGACTCTTTCGAGGCGGCTGAACGCTGGCGCGCGGAACGGCACGCGGAGACAGGCATCGCTCCGTCGAATTACCGGCTCGACCCTGGCGAGGTGCCGCGCGTCGATATGCCGGCGGACGCTCCCCAGCCCACTGATCCGAAGGCGGGGCCTGCCCTCGAGACTTTCGAGACCATCCTCGAGCGCCAGCGCATTTTGGTCCAGCTCTCGCGCAACCAATACATTCAGGCCGTCCGCGCCGGCTCTCCCCAGCAGTCGAAGCTTTATGCGTCTTATGATAAAACGGTTAATACGCTGACGAAGCTCAAGGCCGAGTCCGATCGGCTTGCGGTCATCGCCCGCGAATACATCCGGGCGTCCGACGCCACCGACGAGATGCGCCGGCTAATGTCAGATGTCGTCAACCGTTTGGACAAGCTTGCCCTCGATGTCGCCGAGGCCTGCAACCCTGAAAACCCGGCGCGCGCCGTCAAGGTGCTCGAGGCCTGGACCAGAAAGGTCCGCGAGGAATTGTCGCGCGATGAATAAGTCCGAGCTTCGCGCAATCGGGAAGAAGGTCCTGAAGCCTGCAGAGTCCGGCGACATCGTCGAGTGGCTCGAGGCCAATGTCGAAGCCATCCCCGACTCCCCGATGCCTGGTCCCTTCCGATCTGAACGGACGCCGTGGATTGCCGCGGCCCTCCGTATCATGGCCGACCCCGAGACAAAGATGGCCTGTATGCTTGCAAGCATCCAATCGGCAAAGTCATTGGCCGCTCGTCTTTTCACCTGCCACATCATCGCGAACGCCCCAGGACCCTGCATGGTCCTTCAGTCCAACGACCCCGAGGCCAAGGATTTTGCCATCAGGTACCTGCGGCCGATCTGGAACAACTGCCGCCCTGTCCGCGAAAGGTTCAAGGCCGACGACATGGACCGATCGACGACGGCCGACTTCGACCGCATGACGCTTTATTGCCGCGGCATCTGGAACGAGTCGAACCTTCAGCGCCTTTCCTTGCGTTATGTAATCGTCGATGAATGTTGGCTTGCCCCTCCCGGCCACCTTGCAGAAGTGTCCGCGCGCGTCACGGCTTTCGGCTGGATGGGGAAGAGAATATTCATGTCCCAGGGCGGGCGCGAACAACAGGAGTTCCATCAGCTGATGGGGCAGACCGACGAGCGCGATTGGAATTTCCGATGCCCTCAATGCGACTTTCTCCAGCCCTGGATATGGAAGCAGGTCAAGATGCCGGATGAGGCAAAGGTCGCCGGCAAATGGGATTTGATCAAGGTATCGACCGGCACGACCTACGAGTGCGCCGGTTGCAAATGTCACCTACCCGATACCAACGCGACCCGGCATGAGGTTAACTTGCGCGGCGAATTTGTAGCCACAAAGCAGGCCAGCCATGTCGGTTATGTCGGCTTGCACTGGAACGCCCTGGCAACGATGTCCTGGGGAGAGCTTGCCGTCATGCGCCTGAAGGCCGAGGAGTCCCTCGAGGAATACGGCGACGAGGAACCGATGAGGATCTGGGTTCAGAAGCGCATGGCCGAGCCCTACCGCGAGGAGGCCGACGAGGTCGATTTTGAGCTCTCTGGCGGCGACTTCAAATTGGGCGAGGATTGGCCGGAGGAGGGAGGGTTCGTCCGCGGCCGGCCTGTCCCATGGTCCCAGCTCAACGACGAAATGCGCGCGGCCCCCGACTTCGTCCCGCTCCGCTTCATGGGCGTCGATGTCCAGAAGCGGGGATTTTATTGGGTCGTCCGCGCTTTCAGCGGCGACGGCCGCTCCCGCCTGATCTCCTGCGGCTATTGCTTTACCTGGGGCGAGGTGTCGGATGCCCAGAAAAAGAACCGGGTCCACCCGGCAAATACCTTTGTTGACTCCGGCGACCAGCAGGACGAGGTCCTGGCCGCTTGCGCCACCCATGGATGGGTTGCCACCCGCGGCGACCAGCGCAATGACTTTGCCTGGAAGATTCGCACCCCGATGGGGATGAAGTCCGAGCTCCGTCCCTACTCCCCGCCCGTCGTCGAGGCCGTCGGCCAGAAAAGGGTGAAGCGCTTTTACTTCTCGAACCTACGGCTGAAGGATACCCTTAACCTGTTGATCCGCAAGGGGCGGCACCAGCGGCCAAAAGACGTGCCGGAGGAGTACCTTGCGCAGATGCAGTCCGAGAAGCGCGTCGTCTCCGTCAGCGGCCGTCCGATCTGGGAACAGATTGGCGATCGGGACAACCACTTTTGGGACTGCGAGGTCATCTGCATCCTGCCTGCCCTTGCTTGGAAGCTTACCGGCCGCGCCGAGCAGATTGTCGACGCCGAAGCCACCGACGACCGCGGTCATGAGGATTGACTTTCATCCCGCCGCTGACAGCTTGTCCATGCGCTTCCAATCTTCCGGGCATGGGATTTTGGAAGTGGCACCCCTTCGCCGTCCATCGCTGGACGGACTGACGGGGCCTGCCTTTGACTCCCGCGTAGGTTCATGGCGAGTCCCTCCGGCTGTTTCCTTATTCTTTCCCAAGCGCGCATCGAAGCTATCGCAGAGAAGGCTGGGGAGATGTTGCTCGAGGGAAAGACGATGATGAGTTATTCTGACAGCGGGACGAGCGTGAATAAAGCCTTTCCACTTTCGGTTCAGCAGACCTTGATCGAGTGCCGATACGCGCTCCAGATTAAGGACCCTGAACAGTATGGCGGCATTGACCGTGTCCGCGTTTACAACGGCTTGTGGAATTTCCGCGGCCTCTGATCTCTCTATGTCCACCCCGAAGAAGTCACTGAAGAAGGTCGTCCGCGGCGCTGTCCGCGACGTAAAGGCTTACGCGAAACGCCGCGGCCTGAAGACCCGCGCCGACGCCGGCGGTGGAAGCTCTGGCATCTTCTCTCAATTCGAGGGTGCTAAATATTCCAATAAGCGCTCTTGGATCAATACGCCTTGGCCGGCTGACCAGAAGCGGACGATGACCGTGTTCGACCGTCAGGAGCTCACGCGCAAGATGCGCTGGCTCTCGGTCAATGCCGGCCTAGTCCGTCAGCTCATCTCGGACAATGTTCTTTATTCGATTGCGGACGGCCTGAAGCCCCAGCCTGCTTCCGGCGACTACTCCTGGGACCAACTTGCTTTTGCCTACTTCATCGACTGGGCCAACAAGCCTTGCGAGATCACCGGGCGTTATAATTTTTGGGAGTGTCAGCAGATTGCCTGCCGCAAAGTCGATGTAGACGGAGAGATTTTCGTCCTCAAAACCTACGGCCCCGGCGCCGCGACGATGATCCAACTCATCGAGTCTCACCGCGTAGGCACTTCTGCATCTGCCGCCGGTACGCCGGACGGAATGTGGGATGGAGTAATGTTCAACAAGTACGGCGCCGTCATCGGTTATAATGTCATCAGGTCGGACGGAACGACGCGGCTTGTCGGCGCTAACTCGATGCTCCATGTGTACCACCCGGAACAGGTCAGCGGCGCGCGTGCTTATTCCCCCCTTCAGCACTCGATCAACAACCTGATTGATATTCTCGAGATCCTCTCCCTCGAGAAGGTCGCAGTCAAAACGAGTTCGGACATTACCCGCACTATAACCCGCGAGAACCCGCAGTTCGACGGATCCGCCGCGGACTTCGAGGCCTTTGGGATGCGCCCGCAGGATTATCCGCAGGGCGTTTACAATAACCCCGAGCAGGTCGGCTCTTTCATCGGCGGGAAGATTCTCTCTCTCGCCCCTGGTGAGAAGCTCGAAAGTTTCCAGAGCCAGCGACCCAATCAAAGTTTCAACGGCTTTATTGAACAGCTCGAGAAGGACTCATGCGGCGGCGTCCTCCCCTATGCTTTTTCCTCTGATCCGACAAAGGCCGGCGGTGCGGCGATTCGCCTGGTCGTCTCGAAGGCAGAACGCCATTTCGGTTCTCGTCAGCACATGATGATGACGCGAATGCTGACGCCAATCTGGGGCTATGTTATCGGCAACGCTATTGCGCGCGGCGATCTTCCGCCAAACAACAATTGGCACAAGGTCAATTGGGTCACTCCGCGCCGCGTGACCGTCGACGCCGGCCGCGAGGCGACCGCCAACCAGACCGACATTTCCATGGGTTTGAAAACCATCAGCGACCATTACGCCGAGCTCGGGATGGACGGCCGTGAAGAAGTCCGTCGTCGCGCCGCCGACGCCCGCATGATTATCGATACGGCAAAGGAGTTTAATGTCCCGCCGTCGATGATCTACAACCCGCAGAACGTCCCCATCTCCGACGTCAATTCCACTGCCGCGGCTTTTGAAGAGTCTCCCCCTGGCAAGCAGTTCACTCCTTTGTTCCCTGAAGAGAACCCCTAACCTTTACGCCATGCGCAACCTATCCAAAGATTACAAGTCCCAGCGCCCCCTGCTGATCAACCCTTCGCAGGCCGAGGCTTACCTCGAGCGCGCGGCCGGCATCGAGCTTCCCCTGGGGGCCAAGATGTCCGACATGGGCGAGATGCTGGCCGCCATTTTCGGCGCCAAGCAGACGCTCGAAAAGTTCCCGCCTTTCGCGGTCGTACCTGTCCACGGCGTCATCGGGCGTAACCTGTCCGAGCTCGAGTCCATGTGCGGCTGTTGCGATGTTCACGCCATCGAGGAAATGCTCGAAGAGTGCGAGCGCGATCCGTCGATCAAAACCATCATCTTGGATATCGACTCCCCTGGCGGCACTTCTGTCGGCGTGCCAGAGCTTGCGAACCGCATCAAGGCCTGCTCAAAGGAGGTCATTGCTTTCACCGGTTCCGAGTGTTGCTCTGCCGCCTATTGGATTGGCAGTCAGGCCGGCGCCGGCTTCTATGCCACCCCCTCGAGCTCCGTCGGCTCCGTCGGCGTTTATATCGCTTACCCTGATCTGTCGAAGGCTTACGAGATGGAAGGCGTCCGCATGGACGTGATCCGAGCCGGTGCCTACAAGGGCGCAGGCATCCCAGGGACGAGCCTTGACGCTGGACAACGCAAAATGCTCGAGGCCGAAGTCGCGGAAATCTGGGCCGACTTTAAGGCCGCGGTGAAGTCCGTCCGGTCTTTCGTCGACGATGCTTCCATGGAAGGCCAGACCTTCTCCGGCAAGAAGGCCGCCGAAGCCGGACTTGTCACCGGCCTGGTCAACGGCTTTGACGAGCTGATGATGTCCCTGAACGCCCAAGTCGCCGCGCAGATGGAAGCCGACGAGGAAAACGACGCCCGCGCCGGCGTCGGCGCCGGTGAACCTGGCGAGGCCGGCGAGGAGGGCGAGGAAGACGAAGGCATGACCAGGATGGCCGCCGGTCGCGCCCTTGGCTCCCTGTCGTCCCTGATCGTCAAGCACCTGTCGGCCAAGGCCGAGGATGCTCCGGCCATCCCCGATGAAGGCATCGAGCCCCAGCCGTCTGAAAAGTCCGCAAAGCCTGTCAACCCTTCTGATCCTGACGACCCCGACTACGACCCCGATTTCGACCCGGAGCTGAAGTGCGTCGTCTCCGACTTCGACGGCACGATCCGCGAGCCTGACTCCGGCAAACTTAACAAGGCCGTTGCCGGCCATCTTCGCCGCGCGGCCTCCGAGGGGAAGGCCATCCACATTGTCACCGGCCGCTTGGAGTCCGCCCGCGCCGAGACCGAGGAATACCTGAAGGCCAACGAGGTCCCCTTTGCTTCTCTCCGGATGAAGGGTGACGCGGCCATGGCAACCCCTGGCTACAAGGTCGACGCCGTCCGCTCTCTCGAGTCCGAGGCCGGCCGCATCAAGCATATCGTCGAGAACGATGGCGAATGCTCGAAGGCCTATGCCGCCGCCGGTTATCATTGCATCCACCCGGACTCCCTGTCCGCGGCCGAAGCCGAAAGCGACGCCTCGAGCCGTCCCTTGGATACTGATCCGAAACCGTCGCGCGCTTGACTCCCGCGTAGGTTCAATACCAGACCATGACCCTCGAGCAATCCCTGCAGGCCCTGAAGTCCGCCTTTACCAGCAAGTCCTCGGAAGCCGAAAAGCTTGCCGCGGAAATGTCCGATCTGAAGGCGAAGAACGACACCCTTGCCGCCGAGTATTCCGCCGTTGCCGAGAAGCTTGCCGCTTCCGCCGCGCTTGCCGGCGATCGTGACTCCCTGGCCTCGAAGGTCGAAGAGCTCACGAAGGCGCTTGCCGCCACGCAAGAGATGAAGGCCCAGGCCGTCGCTCAAATTGAGTCCGTCGGCAAGGAGTCCGCAAAGATTGCCGCCGCTGTCGGCGTCGCTCCGGTCGAAATCTCCGCCGCCGATCAGTCCGTCCAGAAGTCTCCCGATGAAATCTGGACCGAGTATTGCTCGATGAGCGACCCGTCCAAGAAGCAGGCGTTCTACAACGCCAACCGGTCCGCCATCATCTCGCATCTCGGCGTCAAATAATTTTCCCTAACCTAACCCTCCCCTCCCTATGTCCTCCAACTCCGTCCTCAATCAGGGCCTGGCACCGCAGTTCGTCGCCGCAGAAACCCTGCGCACGCTCGTCCCGGTTCTCGCCCCGCTGAACAAAATCGTCACCACTGACTTCTCCGCCTATGTCGCCGAGAAGGGCCAGGTCGTCCACACTCGCTACGCCGACGCTTTCACCGCGTCGACCTATGATCGCGCCACCGGCTTCGTCGCCGAGGACGCCGTCTCGAACGATGTGGCCATCACCCTGTCCGACCACAATTATGTGATGACCTCCTTCACCGACACCGAAGTCGCCACCATCTCGCTGGACATGCTTCGCCGCGTGTTCATCGCTCCGATGGCCAACGCCACCGTGACGAGCATCTTCAACGGCGTTATCGGCCAGACCACTGCCGCCGCTTATCCCGCCACGCCTTTCTACTCCGGCACGAAGGCCAACTTCAACCGTATTGCCATCGCCGGCGGTGCGACGAACATGACGAAGGGCAACCTTCCTTTCAACGATCGCTCTCTCCTGCTGACGCCTGACGCCTTCGGCCAGCTCCTGCAGGACCCCAGCGTCGCGCAGTACCTCTCCATCGGCGACACCTCGGTGATCCGCGACGGCAAGGTCGGTCGTCTCCACGGCATCGACATCTACGAAGTTAACACCTGGGCCGCGGCTCCTGCCGGCGAGCACCTTAACGGCATCGCGTCGTGTCGCGAAGGCCATGTTGTCGTGACGCGAGTCCCGGCCGCTCCGACCACGGGCGGTGGCGAGCAAATCACCGTCCAGGATACGGACAGCGGTTTCGCTTTCTCGCTCCGCTCCTGGTACGATTGGACCGCTGGTCTGTCGAACCTCTCGGCTTCTTGGATTATCGGCCAGAGCGTCGGCAATCCGAACGCCGCGCTTCGCGTCGTCATCTCCGATCTCTAAACCTCACCCGCCAAGCGCGGGAAGAGTTGAGGCCTCCCTTCGGGGGGGCCTCTTTTTTTGTCCAGAGCTTTGACTCCCGCGTAGGTTCATGGGATCCATCCAGAACGAGTGGGCCGCAGACGCCGCCGAAATCCTCAACGAAATACCCAAGGCCGTGACGGTCCGCCATGGCTCTGGTCCCTCCACTTCTTTCAATGTCCTTATGTCCGCGCCTATGGTCCAGCAGGATATGGAGACCGGCGGCTTCCTGAATTCCACGAGCTACGACGTGAAGTTTCTTAAGGCCGACTCTGATCTGAACCCCGGCGTCGTCGTCTACGGAAACTTGATTAATTACAACGGCGGGGACTTCCGAATTGTCGCCATCAACGACCGTCCTCCGTCCGCTTGGATAATTGTCCGGGTACAGTCGAAGGCCGGCCCCGCCTAATGACCGTCACCGCCAACAAGGGCGTCGTCATCGACGACTCCGCGCTGAAGGCTCACCTGCGAGACTTCTCGAAGGTCATGGGCCGCGAGCTCTCCGAGGTTATCCGCGACCAGGCGGCCGCCTTCTGCATCGACATGATCAACTACACCAGGCCCTACGAGTCGAAGGGCGAAGGCATGGCAAAGACTGCCCTGGACAAGGGCGTGAAGAATGTCCGCAATTCCGTCTTTCACATTTTCCGTCCTTTGAGCCGGGCGACCTCCGAGCAGGTTGCGGCCATCGGCCGTTTCGATGTTTTCAAAATGTGGGAAAAGAGGAACGGCGGATCCTCCGACGCGGGGAAGGCAAAAAAGATGCGCTGGACCAAGTTCCAGCAGTCTTTCGGCGGCGGCAAGTCCGTCCCCTTCATTGCGGCCGGCGACATGGGTGCTCTCGGCGCTATCCACTCGAAGCTACGGCGCGACGGCGGCCGTGGTTCGCTCCACGACTCCGCGGCTAAATCGGCGGACCCTTACGCCATCGTCTCCCGCGAGAAGGACGTCGAGGCTTACGCGAAATTAAAGGCAAAGGATGTGGGCATCCTCAAGTCCGCCTATTACTTCGCGGCCCTCCGCATCAAGGCCAAGGTCAAGGGTGCCGCCTGGGTAAAGAACCCCGAGGGCGCGTCAAATGCGATTAGCGACGACAAGACCGGCGCTGTCCTCGAGCCTTTTGTCACCGTCGGAAACCTGAAGGGTCGCCGCGGCATCACCGACTCGCTCGTCCAGGCCGCCATCAACCACCGGGGGTACGCCATGCGCAATGCCATGGCGCGCCGGCTAAATAAAGATAAGATTTCCCTTTGGCAGGCCACCGCCAATGGGTCCGTCGCTGGTACCTCCAGCAACTTTTCCTGACCCCTATGCCTCCCCCCACCATCTATGGCATCCGCACAATCGCGGAGCAGTCCCTGAAGGCCTGGTTCGATCTGAACGCGGGGATGCTCCCTGGCGTCCAAATCCACGCCGGCCAAACGGACGACATTCGCTCCGTCCCGATTGTCATCCTTCATGCCGAGACCGCCCTGGCCCACCCTGATCTGGGGGCCTTCTCCCAGGGCAACTTTGAGCTCACCGTGAAGCTCTATGTCTATTCATCGGCGGACGACTCTACCTTGGCCCAGCACCGTGAACGCGTCGAGAATGTCCAGGCCATCATGCAGGATGTTTCGGGCCTGCAATCGGCTTGGGTCGCCGGCGAGCTCTATTCCGCCTGGGTTGTTTCCGACGATGAGGGGGTTGCCGATCGGCGTTATGGCAATGTCCTCTCTTATACGCTCGTAGCGGTCTATCCTCCTGCCCCTTGACTCCCGCGTAGGTTCAAGACCTTCTCTCCATGTCGCTCCCTCAAACCTTCGGCGCCAGCCACGTCTTCGCCCTCTACGACACCGCCAGCTTTGTCACCCTTCAATCGGACGGCATCAGCAAAAAGCCGGCGCTCGATGTCGAGGTCATGGACGAGACCGGCCGCGTCATCACCGATCGCTTGGACGACGAACGCATCGAGACCTCCCTTTCCGGCGTTCTCAAAACCGCCGCTGTAATCCCCGAGGTCGGCGCGCGCCTGACTTATAATGCCGTCAGCTACATCATCAAAGGTGTTTCCAATGACGGAACGAACAACGGCTTCCGCAAGGTCACTCTGACTCTCGTCAAGTACCAGGAGATTGCCTAACCCGAAAGGGGCGCACCGCCGTGTCTAACCGGTGGACTCAAGCGGCGACTATCCTCCCCCCGACCTTGAAGGTTTGCGGGCGGCGCCTTTTGCCTTTCTGCCTCCGGCACCGCGTAGCACTTGAGGCCATCGGTTCGCCAATTATCCAGACGCACCTCGAGGCCACCGCAAAGGATGTCCTGGCCGCTTGTCGCATCCTTTCGTCCCACGATCTGACGGCGCTCCGGAAGCCGCCCACATTCTCCGAGGGGCTTTGGCTTGCGCGGATGAGCTGGAACAAAAAGGCCCTGATAGCCGAGGCCGTGAAACTCCACTATTACTTTGAGGCGCAGTCCCTTTGGCCCCGCTTCTGGGAAAAGGAGAACGCGGGAAGGTCGGATGGTTCTGTCCCCTGGCCGCTTGCAGTTGTTGCGAGCCTGATCCGTAACGGTGCCACGCTCGAGGAGGCCTGGACCATGCCAGAGGCCGAGGCCGTTTGGCTCCATGTTGCTCACTCGGTTGCATCTGGTGCTGACATCTCCGTCGTCTCCGATACTGAATGGGAAGCGATGGAAGAATACAAAAAACAAGAGGCCAGCCGGAATTGACCCATGGCCGACGACGTAAAAGTAAAGTTTGGCGGGGACTTCACCGATGTTCCGAAGGGCGCCGATAGCGCCGGCAAGCTTGCCGGGACTGCGATTGCGGCGTCGTTCAAGGAATACACCAAGAGCCTTACCTCATCCCTGGCAAGTTTCTTTTCCGTCTCGAACCTAGTGGGAACGTTTGCCAGCAATTTCTCGGCCGCCCTAGAAAAGTTCAGAGAAATTGACCAGCTGTCCCGCCAGCTTGGAGTCAGCCGCGTCGAATTGCAAAAGTTCAGCAAGCTTGGCGCCGAAGTCGGCATTTCAATGGAAACAATGGCGCGCTCGATTGGCTTTGCCAATAAGACCATCGGCGCCGCCCAAATGTCCGCCGGCGCCCAGCGTCAGTCCTTGATCGATTTAGGGTTCACCCTTGAGCAAATCACCGGCGGTCACATCAAGGCCACCGACGTCATGTTTAAATTGGCCGAGGCTTACGACAAAAACAAAAACTCTAACAACCTGGCAAAGCAGACGACCGAGGTGTTTGGTCGCGCCGGCCAAGAGCTGACGCGAATTCTTAAAGGTGGGAATGTCGAATTGCAGGAACGCATCCGACTGATGCAGGTTTACAACGAGCAGGCCGTCCGCGGCGGCGCGGCAACAGCTCGTTATCTCGAGAAGTCGGAGAAGAAGTTAAAGTATCATTTCGGAGGCAAGCAGGCCGAGCGTTTAGGATTTGAAATGATGTCGGCTCAATTGGAAGACGTGGAGTCACAGACCAGAAAAGAAATGGGGATCAAGGGACGCGTCGGCATTCAAGAAATGCGCGAGAGCGGTCAGTTCCCTGAATTTTACAAAAAACTTTTAAAGAACGCGGCAAAAGTAGGAATGAAACCCGAGGACGTTCTTTCGGTAATTGAAACCCAAACAGATCAAGCTGGATTCACCACATCCGAAAAAGCCAAGGGAGAGCTTGCGGTGCTTGGTTCATTTCTCCGCAATACTGTTGAGCAGGAAGAACGGGACAGAAACAAAAAGACCCTTTCCGATACCGGCGATCTCGTCGACCTTGGAGCTGGAGGAGCCAAGGAGCCTCTCGCACTTTTATCTTCTTCCCTCCAGGCCATAGGCGGAGGCGACATTTCGTCCGTCATGTCCGGCCTCGGCGCTAACGAGGTTGCCGAAAATACCAAGCGCACCGCGGACGGCGTGCAGAAGCTTGTCGAGAAGAATGTCGACCAGACGCCTGTCAGCGACGTCGCAAAATAAAAACCACCTATGCCTTACAAATCCGCCACGCGTCAAGATTTCGGGAACGCCCTGAACACCGTCCCTGGTGTCGCCCAGCCGACCGGCACGATTGACTGCGACGCCTTCGGTCTAGTCCAGGCCCAGCTCACCTACACGCTCGACTCCGCGGACGGCGTGCTCTCGAACCTGCTGACCTATTTCACCGCGGCGCGCGACTACCCTTACGCGATCAGCGCCAAGCTCTCGACGAACATGAAGTCTTACAAGACCCATGTCACTTTCTCGAAGGGCGGCATCGCCAATGTGACGGTCGACTTCATGGGCATCAACCGCACCGGCGGCATCACCGACGCGAATGTCCAGGGCGTCGTCGCTACCAGCGCCCAGCCTATCCAGACGCACCCTAATTTCACGGCCATCACCGACTCCACAATCGGCACCGCCGGTCAGCCCCTGGCCGGCAAGCCCGACTCGACCTACGCGCGCAACAGTCCGAACCGTCCGATCTTCATGCCCATCGCGGCCGATGTCGCCGGCGTCAATACCTCGACGGTGAAGCGGTGGGAGTTCAAGGGCTTCGGCTTGTCCGATACCGATACGCCCAACCCGAAGGCCGGCGTAATGCAATTTCTCCGCCCGCAGACAACGGTCCGAGGCGTCATCTATATCGAGGCCGGAATGTCTACCTTTGCCGAAGGCATCACAAAAAATGTCGGCCGTCGTCTCGACGCCACTGCCCTGGCTTACCTCATCCCGTCGTCTGTCCTGGCCGGCTCCCTGAACCCCGACAAGTACCTGCTGACGCACGCCGGCATCGAGACGATCGGCAACGCGAATACCGGCTCCGGCTCCAACACGGTCGCGTACAAGGTCACCTATGACATCATGTACGGCGGCAAGATTGGTTGGGACGCCGATATCTACGGAGGCTGGATCTGATGCAGGATGTCGGCTTCAACGGCTCCGGCAACCGGTTCGTCACCCGCTTCCAGGCCGGTGCTCCGATCTTCGCGAGCCAGCTGAACGACATGACCGCCGGCCTTGGCGTGATCATGCCCCAGCCGTCCGTCGGCGGCGGTACCTCGACGAGCTTCACCAGCACCGGGACGAATATCTACGCCTTGCCGACCGGCGACAGCGGCTTCGGCCTTTCCGAACCGAACCCC
>Ga0114980_10002498_pt1 | contig 12897 bp, 13 predicted proteins | sample S_140806_EF_Meta_FD_87018 | JGI IMG/M metagenome (GOLD analysis project Ga0114980, IMG submission 87018) | Freshwater microbial communities from Lake Simoncouche, Canada to study carbon cycling - S_140806_EF_MetaG | ecosystem: Environmental > Aquatic > Freshwater > Lake | place: Lake...
CGCCCACCCGCAGGCTCGGCCGTGGAGGTAGGCGTGAGACACCACGGTCCGTGACTGGCCGGCCGTGCGGGCACCCGTGAATTTGGAGCGGTCGCCGCTGCGGCGGCTTCCTCTGGTGAGCCGAAATCGAGCGGTCAACTTCCAGCGATCAAGCGCGCTTGGCGAAGTCGGCCATGAAGTCGGCGAGGAGTTCGCAGCCCTTCACGGGGAACGCGTTGTAGATCGACGCGCGCATGCCGCCGGCCTCGCGGTGGCCGAGGAGGCCGAAGAGACCGTGCTTCTCGGCTTCGGCGACGAACTTGGCATCGAGCTCGGCCTTCGGCGTCTTGAAGCACACATTGAGGTGCGAGCGGCACCACTTCTCCGCGGGCCAGGAGTAGAAGCCGCCCGAGTTGTCGACGGCGTTCCAGATGAGGTTCGCCTTGTAGGCGTTGTTCTTGGCGATCGCGTCGGGGCCGCCGACCTTGAGGGTCCACTCGGCCATGAGGCCCATCACGCGCACGGCAAACGTCGGCGGCGTGTTGAGGATCGACTTGGCGTTGGCGTGGTCCTCGAAGCGGAGGATCTGCGGGAGCTTCTGCGTGGCGCTGGCGAGGAAATCCTTGCGCGCAACGATGAGGCTGGCGCCCGAAGCGCCGAGGTTCTTCTGGCCGGCGGCCATGACCATCGCGTGCTTGGTGAAGTCCCACGGGCGCGAGAAGATGTCGCTGGTCGCGTCGCCGATGAGCGGGAGGGTGGTCTCGGGCGGCGCCCAGAAGGTCGTGCCTTCGACGGTGTTGTTCTGGCAGTAGAGGAGGTACTTGGCGCCCTTGGGCTCGGCGAATTCGCCCTTCTTGGGGACGCGCGAGTACTTGGCCGGCAGCGCGCGGCCGTCGAAGGCGACGGTCACGTTGCGGCAGCGGAGCGCCTCGGTGTAAGCCTTGTAGGACCAGATCGAGGTGTCGATGTAGGCGGCGGTGTCGTTGTCGCCGAGGAAGTTGAGCGGGAGCAGTCCGAACTGCATGGTCGCGCCGCCCGGCATGAAGAACACGGCGTAGTCGCTGCCGACGCCCGCGGCCTTGCGGCAGGCGGCCTCGGCCTCGTTGTTGAGCGCGTCATAGAGCGCGCCGCGGTGGGAGAGCTCGAGAAGGCCGATGCCGCCGCCGCGGCAGTCGATGAGCTCCTCGCGGAGCTGCTCGAGCACGCACTCGGGCATGCAGGCCGGGCCGGCGCTGAAGTTGTAGACGCGGCCCTTCGAGGGGGTCTGCGGGAAGAGCGTGCGGGCGACTTCGTGAGCGGCGGGGGTGGCGGCGGGGTTCATGGTGGTCACGGGTGGGCTCGCATCCAAGCAATTCGGGGCGGAACGCGATGGTAGCAGTCACTGGGGGGAGCAGTCACCGGGCGGATTTCGGCATGGACCGGAGCCGCATTGGGCTCAAATGGAAGCCGCGCCGAGCGCGACCAGCAAGCCTTCGGGGAACTCCACCGCAGGGCCGACGCAGAGCACCGCAAGCGCCGCCGAGGGCGCGGTTTCGGGCATCAACTTGGCGGCCTCGGCGAGGATGTTGCCCGCGCCCGCGGCCTCGGCTTCGAAGCCCGAGTAGGTGATGCCTTCGGGGGTCATACCGTGGAAGACGGGGCGCTGCTTGGTCTCGTACTCGAGCATGGCGCGGAGGCGAACGGCGGCTTCGTGCTCGGGGTCGGTTCCCAGGATGCAACTGTGGGCGGCGAGGCCCGCGCGCATGGCGGGCGGCGTGCCGTGGCCGTGGATCGCGAGGACCACCGCGAAATGCTTGACCCCCGCGCGACTCGATCGGAGCACGAACACGCGCTCCGAGATCACGGTGTAGACGCCCGCCACGATCAGCTCCTCGAACGCACCGCGGAACGACGCGTCGTCGAGCGTCGCGAGGCAGCCGAAGCGTCGCGCGTCGGTCTCGGGGTCTCCCGAGAAACCCTGCGCGGTCACCGTCGCGGCTGCTGTGCCGGTCGGAACTGCGAGTCGCGCGACGGGAGCGATTTTCATGGGTGGGCTTTATACATCGTCGCATGGAGCGGAGATCGCAAGTTCTCAAGCCGCGCGCGCAGAAGTGCCGAACTTCTCGCACGTCCCGCACGCTGTCGCCGTTTGCATCCATGTCTGTACCCGCAACGCTTTCGCCGCTTCCAACGAGTGCCTCCCGGGGCCCGCTTGGTAATTGGTGGCCGGAGCGCGAGCGCTTGCAGCAGCCGTTTCGGATCGAGCGTCGGCGCGGTGACCGCTGGCCGCTGCATGGCGTCGCGACGCTGCTCTCGCTTGGCGTCGACCTCGGCATCCTGGTGGAGCTCGACACGCTGGGCTGCTCGCCGTGGTGGCTCGCCGGTCGGTCGATCACTCCGATCGCGGTGGGCACGCGCGTGAGCGTGGGCTTTAGCGATCAGCGTTGCCGACCGGGCATTGCGCATGTGCAGCGCTGCGAGCGCGCGTCCGACGGTCGCTATCGCATCGCGCTGCGATTCGACGGCACGGCGCTCTGCTGAGCCGCTCGGCGGCTCGCTCCAGTTCCATCTGTAACGGCTTCGACGGGTGTTTCGGATGTACGGGCCTCTGGCCGCGCACTTCGTTCCCGAATCGACCTACGTGCTGAAGGGTTGATGGTCGCAGGACGATCACAGAGTTGCTTCGTGTCCTTGGTCTCCCGCCGGAGGGACGGTGAGGCCTCAGGGAGGGATCCGAGCAAGCGCCGTTGCGGACGAACAGTCCGCAGCGGCATTCAAACGAGGGCTCGTGTGAGCCCAAATGATCGTCAGGCGGCCGATTTCCTCCTCGGATCGGCAGTGCCCCGGATGGAAGAAGAAGACTCCGAGGGAAAGAAGGAACTCATGCACATCAATCGCTCGCTCCGTCGTGGATTTACGCTTATCGAAATCCTCATCGTCGTCGTCATCCTCGGCATCCTCGCCGCGATCGTGATCCCGCAGTTCACGAACGCTTCGCAGGAAGCCGCTGAGAGCTCGGTCAAGAGCCAGCTCCAGACCGTCCGCAGCCAGGTCGAGCTCTTCCGCGTCCGTAACAACGGCAACCTGCCCGCCGACTTCACCGACCTGATGACCCCGCCGGCTGGCGAGGATCCGTACCTCCAGAAGGAGCCGACGCTCCCGACGGGTTACGAGTTCGTGTGGGGCGACAACGCCTCGACGCCGAACGTCGAGACCATCTACGTCACCTTCACCGGTGCGACGCTGCCTGAGGGTCTCACCCTCCCGGCGATCGAAGGCTGGTAATCGAATCTGACTGAACGTCCCGGGCTGCACGGAGAAATCCGTGCAGCCCGCTTGCGGGTGGATACGGCACACAACAAGCAACCTCGGCCATCGTCCTGGCCGCTTACTGCGAGAAGTACGCATGTACACCAAAGCACGTCGTGGTTTCACCCTGATCGAGATTCTCATCGTTGTGGTGATCATCGGCATCCTTGCGGCGCTGGTGCTCCCGAACATCACGCGCACCGCAGAGGATGCGGCGCGTGGAACCGCGAAGTCGCAGCTTGCGACGGTCCGCGGTCAGATCGAGCTCTACCGACTTCGTCATAACGGCGCGATTCCGCCGGCGGCCGGTCCCGATGGAACCGACACGCTGTGGGAATCGATGACCGTGCTCGACGAGGGCCGCCTGCCGCTGCTCCAGCGTCGCCCAGTGCTCCCGATGGGATACACCTGGAGCTTCGACGGCGTGCGCCTCAAGGTGGCGTACGAAGGCCGCGACACGCTCGCGATCGCTGATGCGCCGACCTGGTGATTCGACCAGCGGTCTCCGAACTCAGGCACAAGTCTCGGCCAGCAATGGTCGACACGACGGGGGAGAGAAGCCATGAATCACTCACACGACACCGACAACTGCCCGGCCAGCAACGCAACCGACCGCAAGAACACGGGCGCGCGGTTCGCAGGCTGGACCATCCTCAATGCGTGCATGCTCGGCATCGGCGTGTGGCTGATCGCCACCAGCGGCAGCAATCCGATGATGCAGCGTGCGCACGCCGGTCCGCCGGCGCCGAGTGCGCTGAGCATCGAGCAGCGTGCCGCGAGCGGCAATGACGTGCTCCTCGACGCAGGCGCGCAGCAGGCTGAGATCATCAGCCAGCTCCGGTCGCTCCGCCAGGAAGTCGCGGAGATGAAGGCCGCGATGCTGAGCGGACGCGTTCGCACCGAGGTCACGAACCTGCACGACCTGAAGCTCGAGATCGACTACGCGAAGCTGCGCGATGCTTCGCGCGGCCAGTGACCTGCGACCGAGCGAACGAGGAACCCCATGCGCAGCGGAACCAGCATGTTCAAGGCGATTCGACGCGGCTACACCCTCATCGAGGTGCTGATCGTCGTGGCGATCCTCGGACTTGCCGGTGCGCTGCTCGTGCCGTATCTCTCGGGGCGCGGCGACTTCGACACGCAGGCTGCGGTGCGTCAGCTGATCGCGGACATCTCGTTCGCGCAGAGCGATGCGCTCGCCAACCAGGGGTTCCGTCGTGTCGTCTTCTTCGAGGACGGCACGGGGTGGGCGCTGGTGCGCATGGATGAAGCAGACCTCGCGTCGCCGTTCGACGCCACGACCGCCGACTACGTGCTTGATCCGCTTGCGGACAGCGCGCAGCGCGGTGCGTACGTGTGTGACCTGACCAAGAGCAACCGCTACTCGAGCGTGCGCGTCAAGCGCGTCGATCTCGACAGCGGCAAGCGCTGCATGACCTTCGACGAGCTGGGTGGAACGGTCGGCGCCGGTGGGCTTCCGGGCACCGGCGGCAAGATCCGCCTCAGTTCGCCTGACGCGACGTACCAGCTCGATGTATCGGCTGTGACCGGCAAGATTCGCGTCACGCGCCTTACGGCCGAAACGCCTTGAGCCGCTGCGCGACGATCGGGTGATTTCCCGTCGGTCCGCGAACAGCCCCAAAGCCAAGCCTCTGAAACGCCGACGAATCCTCCGTGGCGGCCTCGTGCCGCCCTAGGAGGACTCGATGGCGTTTTGGCGCATGCCCTGGAATCGCAGCATCGGACCGATCGGACTGGACCTCGGCGCGGAGTCTCCGCGCGCGATGCAGGTTCGTCGTGGCGATGAACGCCCGTCCGCGGTCGTGCACGCGCATGTCGAGCCCGGCGCGGATCTCGCGCGTCGCGCGAGCGCGGCTGCTGCCGCGATGCGCAGCGCGGGATTCGTCGGTCGCGACGTCGTCGTCGGGCTTCCGGCGACGGTCGCGCGCATGCATGTCGCCAAGCTTCCGTCGGTCGGCGGCGCCGATGCGCGCGAGGCGATCGCATGGGAGGCGTCGGAGCGCAACGCGCTGCCGCGCGAGTCGATCGTGGCCGATGCGATTCCCACGGGTGCGCCCGCGAATCCCGGCGATGCCAAGGAAGAACAGCTGGTCGTGGCCGCGTCGGCCGAGGTGCTCGAGCAGGCGCTCGCTGCGCTGATGGACGCGGGATTCGATCCGATCGCGGTCGAGCCGCGATTCATGTCGATCGCCCGCGCGATCAGCCGCCGCTCGCGGCGCGATGTCGATGTCAACAACGTGCGTGCGGTCCTGCATGTCGAGCAGCATGGCTCGTGCATCATGGTGCTGCGCGGCGACCGGATCGCGTTCTGCCGCGAGATTCCCATCGGCGGCGAGTCGCTTGACCAGGCGGTCGCGGCGCGTCTGTCGGTGCCGATCGATGCGGCGGCCGTGCTGCGCGCGCATCGCATCGCCGCGGTGCGCGGGATCGCGCCTGCGGTCGACGCCGTGGCCGAGGAAGCCGCGCTCGCCGCGACGCGCGCGACGATCGACGCCCTTGCTGGCGAGGTCGCGCTGTGCCTGCGCTACTACGGCGTGACGTTCCGCGGCGGCCAGCCGACGCGCGTCGTGCTCTCGGGTCCGCACGGCGCGGAGCCGCGACTTGCAGGAATCATCGAGGAAACCACGCGTGCCAGCGTGGTCGCGTACGAGTCCGAGCTGCCCCAGGCGGCGCTCGACGCGAAGGTGGCGTCGCGTGATTTCGCGCCGTGGCTTGCGGCCTTCGGGCTCGCCTGCCGCGCGCCCGAAGCGCGCGCATCGGCGCCGCGCGCCGAAAGGAACGCAGCATGAGCATGCATGAAGTCAACCTCGTCCCGCCGTCGATCGCGGACCGCGTTGCGCGCGGCCGCGTGTCGCGTCGCGTGATGCTCGCCTCGGCGTGCATTGGCACCGTCGCACTCGGCATCGCGCTCACTGCGCGCTGGATCGACGTGCGCTCGGCGCAGATGCTCGCCGCCGCGCGCGAAGCCGGTGCGCCGGTGATCGCGCTCGACGAGGAGATCGCCAAGCTCCGCTCGGAGCAGCGCGACATCGCCGCGTCGGTCGAGCTGCAGCGTTCGGTCGGCGTCGCGATCCCCGCGAGCGGCCTGGTGCGCGCGATCGCAGGCGCGCTGCCCGCAGGCGCGCTGCTCGAGAAGATCGACCTCAACTACGAGAACGTGCAGGGCACGAACAAGAAGATCCGCCGCGTGGCCAAGGACGCGCCGGCGACGCGCGAGCTCGTGGGCGAGATCGCCGGCATCGCTGCCGACGAATCCGACGTGAACAGCATCGTCGACGGACTCGGCGCGCTGGCGCCGATCTCGCAGGTGAGCCTCGAGTCGAGCCGCAGCCGCGAGTTCCGCGGGCAGAACGCGCGCGAGTTCCGCGTGAAGTTCCGGGTGGACCTCGATCGCCGGTGGAAGTTGCCGGAGATCACCGCGGCGGAAGCGGCAGGGGTCGGCACCGCCAAGGAGGCCGGACAATGATGCGTGCAAGCAACACTTCGCTCACCTGCCTCGGCCTTTCGGTCGTCGCGCTCGTCGCCTGCTCGGGCTTCATGCTCTGGCCGGCCGTCGCCGCCTCCGACTCGCGCACCGCCGAGTGCGGTCGTCTCCTCGCCCGCGCGGCCAAGCACGACGTGATCGTGCTTGAGCGCGATCGCGTGCGCGGCGACCTCGCCGATGCGCGCGCCAGCGCGGCGCGCGTCCTTCGCACGATTCCCCGCGATGCGGACCAGGCGCATCTCATGCGCATGCTCGCGGTCGGCACTGGACCCGACGTCGGGACGCAGACCATCGTCGCGGGCGTTTCACTGCCGGCCACGCCTGCGGCGAACTCCGCGTTTCGCGCGATTCCCGTGACCGTCGAGATGAAGGCGACCTTTGCGCGCGTGATGGAAGTCCTCGCGCGCGCCGAGTGCGACAAGCGCCTCGTGCGGCCCATCCACATCGCCATCACGCGGCCCGCGGTCGATCCGTCGACGGCGCGCGGCGGCGGCGGCAGCAACGCCAATCCCGACACGGGCCTTCCGCTCGTCGAGGCGCGCATCGAGCTCGATGCAGTGTTCGGCGGCGCAGTCGCCGCAGCAGGGGAGGAACAGCCATGAAGAAGCACTCCGCAAAGTCGTCCTCATCGCAGCGCGATGGGATGAAGCCCGCCGCGTCGTCGTCGACTGCCGGCTCGCGCTCGTACGCTTGGATGCGCTCCCGCAAGACGGCGCTGGTGTTCGTCGCCGCGTTCTCCGTGGTGGCATGGGTCAAGCCGATGGGACTGCTGCTCTGGGCGCGTCTGCGCATCCTCACCAGCATTCCCAAGACGGCGATTGCCGACGATCCCGCAACGGGCCCCGTCGAGCCGGAGAAGCCCAAGGACATCGACCCCGGCCTCTCGGGCGGCAACGTCGGACTTATGGATCCGTTCCGCGTTGATCCGTACAGGTTCCCCAACCCGAACACTGCGCCGCAATCGGGCGCCAGCATCACGCCGTCATCAAAGCCGCAAGTTGTTCCCGCCGAAGTAGATGCGCTGGTGGCAAGCGAAGGGGCGCGGCGAGCGGCGGAACGGTTCCGCCTGCAGTCGGCCGGACGGGGTCTCACTATGGCGGTCATCGACGGACGCACCTATCAGGTCGGAGACACGCTCAAGAGCGTGGACGGCTTTGATTTCGTGCTCGTCGAGGTCCTCGAGTCAGCGGCCGTGATCGGTCGCGGCGGAGAGCGATTCGAGATCGTCATGCGTGGCGCAGCCGTGGGAAAGACCACGGCAAAGACCACGGGCACCCCTCCAAGGAACTGACAGCAAATCCATCGGGACCAGAGAGACGCGAGTCGTCGCGCGAACTCCCCACGGCCAGCGATATCCACGAGTGAACTCACTATGAACAACAGCAACAACAACGCCGCACTCTGCGCCTTCTTCAGCATCTCGAAGACGGCCACTTTCATCGCAACCATGGCGGCGTCGAGCGTCGCGTTCGCGCAGGCTCCGGCCGCCGCGACCGCAGCTCCCGCCAAGCCGGCTGCTGCCGCCGCCGCTGCGCCCGCTGCTGCTGCTCCTCAGGCCGCGAAGCAGGCCGGCGCGAAGCCCGCGCCCGGCACCGCGCAGGTCAAGCCGACCGCTGGCCAGGCCGCGTCGGAGACCTTCACCATCCAGTTCCAGGACACCGACATCCTGCAGGCTCTGCAGATGCTCTCGATGCAGGGACGCCGCAACATCATCGCCGCCAAGGGCGTGACCGGCGCGGTCACCGCGAATCTCTACGACGTCTCGATCTACGAGGCGCTCGACGTGATCATGCGTGCCAATGACCTCCGCATGGAGGAGGCTGGCAACTTCATCTACGTCTACACCCGCGAGGAGTGGGAAGAGGTCACCAAGTCGCGCCTCAAGAAGGTCAGCCGCAACTTCCCGCTGCAGTACCTCAACGCGAAGGACGCGGGCGAGTTCATCCACCCGATCCTCTCCGAGGTCGGCAAGGTCTCGTTCGTCGGCGACGTCGAGAAGGGCTTCCAGCCCTCGTCGACGGATGGTGGCCGCGACAGCTGGGCCTTCCAGGGCATGCTGGTCGTGAGCGACTATCCCGACAACCTCAAGGCCGTCGAGACGCTCCTCAAGGAGATCGACACGCCGCCGGCGCAGGTCGTCGTCGAGTCGACCGTCGTGTCGTCGAAGGTCGACCAGAAGGACGGTTTCGGCGTCGATGTCTCGATCATCGGCAACCTGAACTTCGCCGACCTGACCAACCCGCTCTCGGGCGCCAACGACATGATCAAGGGCTCCGTCGGCCAGCAGCCTGGCCAGGGCGCCGCGAGCTCGGTCAACACCGCCGTCGCCGGCTGGGAGCGCGAGTCGACGATGCGCGTCGGCGTGCTCTCCGATGATGTCGCGGTGTTCCTGCGACTCCTCGACAGCGTGACCGACACGACCGTCCTGGCGCGTCCGCGCGTCATGGCGCTCAACCGTCAGCGCGCGCAGATCCTGATCGGTCGCCGCGTCGGCTACCTGACGTCGACCACGACGCAGACCTCGACGACGCAGAGCGTCGAGTTCCTCGACTCGGGTATCAAGCTGATCTTCCGTCCGTTCATCTCGGCTGACGGTTCGATCCGCATGGAGCTCGCGCCGAGCGTGAGCGACGCCAAGGTCGAGAGCCTTGTCGACGCGCAGGGCAACTCGCAGCCGGTGCCGAACGAGGACACCAGCGAGATCGTCACCAACGTCCGCGTCAAGAACGGCCAGACCCTGGTGCTCGGCGGTCTCTTCAAGGAAGACACCAAGATCGAGCGTCGCCAGGTGCCTGGTCTCGGCGACATCCCGCTCCTGGGCAACGCGTTCAAGGGCTACGACGATCAGATGAAGCGCGAGGAGATCATCTTCCTCGTGACCCCGACGATCGTGAAGGACGAGATCGCCAAGGTCTGGTCTGAGGAAGCGAACGAGTTCGAGCACGCCGTGCGCATCGGTACCCGCGAGGGCCTGCTGCCGTGGTCGCGCGACACGCTCACCACCTCGGAGAACCAGAAGGCCATGGATGCGCTCTCGAAGGGTGACCGCGAGCTCGCGCTCTTCCACTGCGAGAACTCGCTGCGCCTCTCGCACAACCAGCCGGAAGTCGTCCGGATGCGCGAGGAACTGACCTCGAAGGGCAGCGCCTCGCAGTCCGACTACGAGCACAGCATGATGCGTCGCCTGATCGAGGGCCAGATCGGCGCCAAGAAGACCGCGGCTGCCGAGAACACCTCGTCGGACGAGAACACCGAGCCCGCCTCGGACAACTCGACCAACGATGCTGGCTCGACCGGCGCCTCGAACGCCGCTCCGGCGAACAGCTCGGCCAACGCCGCGATGAGCATCGATGGCAAGAATAACGGCACGACGCCGAACAGCCTGTGGTCCAAGTGGACCATGAACGGCATGACCAAGGGAACCTCGCAGAAGATCGCGGGCGTTTCCGACAAGTAAGCCTGAACCCGCTTCCCTGAAGCGCCGACATATCGAACAGCGGGACCGCGCCCGAATGGGCGCGGTTCCATTTCATGAAAGGTCCCTCCATGCGCAAGCAGCACTTCGTCTTCGCCTCCGCCCCGATCGCACTCACGCTCGCGGTCGCGACCACGCTCATGACCCCGATGATGACTTCGTGCGCACCGCGCTCGACGGGCATCGAGGCGCGCAAGGAAGCCGACGCGCGGTTCCGCCGCACGACGAGCCTCGTGAGCTACGACCAGGCGAAGCAGGCGTTCGAATCCGGCGAGCTGGACAAGGCGCGCAAGGAGCTCGAGAGCGCGATCAAGCGCAGCGACAAGGAAGCCAAGTACTGGGCGCTGCTCGGACGCGTCGAGCTCGAATCGAAGCATCTTGAGAAGGCCGTGGACGCCTTGACCAAGGCGATCGAGCGCGATCCGACCTACGCCGAACCGTACTACTACCGCGGCATCGTCTACCAGCGCTGGTCCGACAACGTCAAGGCGATCGCCGACTACATGAAGGCGTCCGAACTCGACAACGACCGCATCGCGTACGTGCTTGCCGCAGCCGAGCTGATGATCGCCGAGCGCAAGCTCGACGACGCGCGCACGCTGCTGCTGCCGAAGCTCGCGTACTTCGAGCACAACGCCGCGATGCACGAGCTGCTCGGCGACATCTCCGAACTCTCCGGCGACGCGAAGGCCGCCGCGCGCAGCTACGAGCGCGCGATGGTGATCGACGCCGAGGCTCCGCTGATCGGCGACAAGCTGGTCGCCGCGCTCTTTGGCGCCGGCGAGTGGCAGAAGTGCCTCGAGGCGGCGCGTCGCCAGCACGAAGCCGCGAACAAGGCCGGCGACGGACATCGCGTGGCGATCTCGAAGGACGTGCTCCGTCACGAGGGTCGCTCGCTGGTCATGCTCGGCCGCATCTCCGAGGCGCGCGTGATCTTTAGCGATGCCGTGCGCGAGTATCCCGAGGACGTTGCCGCATGGCGCGATCTCGCGTCGGCTGCGCTCGCGCTCGGCGACCTCAACCGCGCGGAGAGCGCGTCGGAGCGCATCGTCGCGCTCGCGAAGGATGAATCGATCGGCTACACGTTCTGCGGCCTCATTGCCGAGAAGCGTGGCGACTACACCAAGGCCGTCCGTTGGCACCGTCTCGCGTGCCAGGCCGCGCCCAAGGGCATCGAGGAGCGCGTGGCGCTCGCGCTCGCCCTGCGCCACGACGGCCAGATGGAGGAGTCGATCAAGGTCCTCAACGAGGCCCTCGGCATCGAGCCCCAGTCGCAGCTCGTCAAGCAGGCCATGGCAGACGTCAACGGCGGCTGAGCAGGGGCGCGCGCTCGACCTCTGGTTCGGCGCGCGTGGATCGGAGCCGAAATGAAGAATGAACCGGGCGGGAACCGTCGCGTGGACAGCGAGCCTGCGGGCCGCGGGGATGCTCTGCATTCGCGCATGCACGCGTGGTCGCTGCCGATCGCGGTGGTTGCTGCCATTCCGGCCGCGGCCGCCGCGGGTCTCGCGCTTGAAGGCACGGCATCGTGGATCGTCGCCAGCGGCGCGGCTGCGATCGGCGTGGCTGCGACGCTGCTTGCGTCGGGTCGCGCGCCGGCAAGTGCGCAGCAGCAGGGCGATGCCGCGGGCGCGTCCGCCAACGAACACGCACAAGACCATGCTCCGAGTGAATCGCTGCTCCGCCGCGCGATCGAGGTCCGTAGCGCCGAACGCACGTCGCTCCTCGAGAGCCTCGTCGACGCGGTGATGCTCGTCGATGCGCACGGCGAGACGCGCTTCGCGAACCGCGCGGCGAGCGAGATGCTCGGCGAGCAGGTCGCGGTCGCGGGCACGCGTGCGGCGATCGAGTCGCTGCCGCCGCAGGTGATGCGCGCCGTCCAAGGCGTGGCCGCCGCGCGCGCGGGCGAACGCAGGCGCATCGAGTGCGAGCTGCGCGACGCCGAATCGACGCCGGTCGTGATCGTCGTGGTGTCGGTCAAGAACGGCGGCGACGACCTTGCCGCGATCGTCGTGCGCAATGTGCGCGCCGAACGCGAGGCCGACCGCATGAAGAGCGAGTTCGTCGCCAAGGCCAGCCACGAGCTGCGCACGCCGCTGTCGTCGCTGTGCGCGACCGCGGAGATGCTCGCCGACGGCGAGATCACCGAGGAGGCGCAGCGCGCGGAATTCGCGCGGATCATCCTTGCGGAGACGGCGCGCCTTGGTGCGCTGGTCGACCGCATGCTCGACATCAGCCGCATCGAGAGCGGCATGGCACGCGCGAGCTTTGAGCAGGTCGACCTGGCGGCGTTGGCCACCGAATGCGTCAACGAGCAGCAGAACGAGGCGAACCGCCGCAAGACCGCGCTGTCGGTCGGGCGCGCGAGCGCCGGCGCGATCGCCGCCGCGGACCGCACGCTCATGAAGCAGGTCATCCTCAACCTGCTCTCGAACGCGCTCAAGTACACGCCCGAGGGCGGCACGATCCGCGTCGAGGTCGATATCGACAACCTCTCGCGCTCGGTGGTCGTCTCGGTGCGCGACAACGGCCTCGGCATCCCCGCGCACGCGGTCCCGCGGCTGTTCGGAAAGTTCTACCGGGTCGAGAACCATGAGCGGGTCGCCAAGGGCACCGGACTTGGACTCAACCTGTGTCGGAATATTGTCGA
>Ga0114980_10002503_pt1 | contig 12886 bp, 9 predicted proteins | sample S_140806_EF_Meta_FD_87018 | JGI IMG/M metagenome (GOLD analysis project Ga0114980, IMG submission 87018) | Freshwater microbial communities from Lake Simoncouche, Canada to study carbon cycling - S_140806_EF_MetaG | ecosystem: Environmental > Aquatic > Freshwater > Lake | place: Lake...
GAATGAACCTGCGTGCAGCAGGCTGACGGCGATCAGCCAGCGTTGCGGCTTGACAGAAGGAGCAGTCTGCAAGGTCAGGCCCGCGACAAGACAAACGAAGGCGCCTCCCCAGCGAACCCAGAACAGCAGCGGTCGAGCTTCCATCGTCTTCAGTGTAATGGCTGTGAGGCCTCTGCCGCCTCCGCCAAAAGCATGACACCGATTCGAGACTTCCGGCCGATGCGGCATTTCCGGCCGACCCCTACGCTGGCCTTATGCGATTTCCACTGTTTGCAATCCTCCTCGCGTTGCTCCCCGTCCTACCGGCCCAAACCGGGACCGCCGTACCAGCCCTAGCAGCCCTCGACCGGGCCATGACCAACTACCTCGGTAAGACCAAAACCAACGGCGGCTCCCTCGCCGTAACGCAGGGTGGGCGCCTCGTCTATGCCCGCGGCTTCGGCTTGGCCGATACCGCGCTCAAGACACCCGTCCAGCCCGATTCACTTTTCCGTATTGGCAGCATCAGCAAACCGATCACATCCATGACCACGTTGCGCCTTGTCCAGGATGGGCGCTTGTCGCTCGACGCCCCGATCGTCCCTCTGCTCGGTACCGCAGTGCTCCCGGCCGGTATTCTCGCCGATTCCCGCTGGAATCAGATCACCGTTCGCCACCTGCTGCAGCACTCCGGTGGCTGGGATGCCGAAGCGTCCTTCGACCCCTTGGGGAGCTACGCCGTGGTAGAGGGCCTGGGCCTCACCCTGCCGTTGCGCCAGCCGTTGACCGTTGACGATGTGATTCGCTTTATGGCGAAGCAGCCGCTGCAGTTTCTGCCTGGGACGCGCTACGCCTATTCCAACTTCGGTATGCTGTTGCTGGGCCGTCTGATCGAACGCGTCACGGGCGTACCCTACGAAAAGCTCGTGCGCGACACGGTGCTGGAGCCGATGGGCATCCAGCGCATGGCGCTCGGTGGCGCGCTCCCATCGCAGCGGCGCCTGGGAGAAGTCGAATACTACTCCTCGGAGCGGCTTCCTGCGTTCTATCCGGGCATTGGCGCGGAAGTGCCGGCACCCGATGGCGGCTTCTACTTTGAGGTCATCCAGGGCGCTGGCGCCTGGATCGCTTCTCCCATTGACCTCGTCCGCTTTGCCAACGGTGTCGACGGGCGTAAGGGACCGGCGCTCTTGCGGCCCGAAACCATCCGGCAGATGACCAATCGCCCCTCGTTCACGCCCACCGGTGGCTACTATGGCCTAGGCTGGATGCTCGAGCAAAATGGCGCGAGCCTCGACTGGCTCCACAGTGGCGGCCTCGAGGGGACTTACGCATTGCTCTACCGCAGCGACCTGGCCGGCGTGTGCTTTGCCATGACGTTCAACGGCGTGCCGGAGTCGGAGACGGCGGTAGATGAATTGCTGGAAGCCATCGCCGGCACCCTGCTCAGTGTCCGGCAGTGGCCCACCGGCGATGCCTTTGATTCGCTTTTGCCGTCGGCTGCGCCTCGCGTCGCGGGAGCAGTCAGCGCGGCCACTCAAGTGGCGGGCGTGAGCCCCGGCGGCCTCGTCTCCCTCTACGGCATGAACCTCGGTCCGGTCGAAGCGCTCGGCACCCGGCTCGACTCAAGCGGCCGCGTCGCCACTTCGCTGGGCGGCGTGGAGGTGCTCTTCGACGGCCTGTCCGCGCCCTTGCTGTACGTCTCGCGCAACCAGATCAACGCGGTCGCGCCCATGGCCTTGAAAGGCCGGGCCCTGGCGCGGGTGGAAGTAGTGCGCAACGGTCAACGCTCGGCCACCTTCGCGGCGTCCGTGCTCGACACCGCACCCGGGGTCTTCACGCTTTCCGGCAATGGCCGCGCCTTGGCCGTCGCCCTGAATAGCGATGGCGCCCTCAACGGCGAGCAGACGCCCGCCGCGCGCGGCAGCGTCGTTACGCTCTGGGGCTCGGGCCTTGAGAACTTCTCTACCGTACTCCAGGACGGCGAGGTGCCTAGAGGCGCCAACGCGCTCCGCACCGCCCCGCGCGCTCGCATCGGCGACCAAGCCGCTGATGTCCTGTACGCCGGCGCCGCACCCGGCTTTGTGGCGGGCGTGCTCCAGTTCAACGTACGCGTGCCCGCGAACGCCTCCGCCGGGCGGGCCTTTGTCGAACTGTTCAGCGCCGACGGCTCCAGCCGCCAGGGAGTATGGCTATGGGTACGTTAATGCTGCTGCTCCTGTCGATAGACGTGCGCGGGCGCGTGGTGGACGCCCGCACCAAGGAGCCCCTCTCGGCCGTCAGAGTGGCTTCCCCGGCTGGTACGGCCTCCACTGATGCCCAAGGCAACTTCGTCATCGCGGGCGCCACGCCCGGCGAACTCAGCTTGCGTATCTCCCTGCCCAGCTACGCCCTGCTCAAGAAGACCATCGAGGTTGCCGAGGGAGGTACGGACCTCGAGATCTTCCTGCAGCCCGACGCCGGCAGCATCAGTTCTGTCGTCAACGTCACCGCCGGTGTTTTCGACGGACTCGAAGGCAAGTCCGCCCCGTCGGAGTACACGCTCAACAAGACCGAAGTGCAGGCGCTCGGCACCAACCTCGTTGCCGATCCGCTACGCTCCGTGCAGGCACTGCCCGGCATCACCGTGGCCGATGACTCCCGGGGCGAAATCTCCATTCGCGGCGCCAGCTTCCAACGCACCGGCATCATGCTTGACGGCATCTATATCGACGGCTTTCAGCACCTGATCTCCGGCGACTCGGTGGGCAACGATCGCGACCGCGGCTCATTCTCCATTATCCCTACTGACCGCATCGCGGAGATCAGCGTCCTGCCCGCCGCCTTCCCTGCCCGGCACGGCTTCGTCACCGGCGGCGTGGTCAACCTCGTCTCCCGCGAAGGCAACCGTCAGAAGATCGACACCCGCATCAGCACCGGCTTGCAACTCGGCACCTCCCTCGTGGTCGATGGCCCCTTCACCCGCCGCGGTTCCTTCCTGGTCGGCTACCGCTCCAGCGCGCTCGACTACGTCCGCCGCCTGTCAGCGAAAGAAGGTGATGGCGGCACGTTTTTCGACGACGGCCAGGTGAAGATGCTCCTCGACGCCAGCTCACACCATCGCCTCGGCTTCTCCGCCGTAGGCGGACGTTTCCGCATCGATGATCGCCAGAGCACCCAGCGCTTCGGCCTCAATACCGCCACGAAGCAGGACTCGGTCAACGGTATGGGCGTTCTCAGTTGGGATTGGACGCTTTCGCCGCGCGCCGTCGCCCAGACCAAGGTCTTTGCCCTGCAAGCCGGCCTCCGTGCCCGCAACGCTGAGGCGATCCTTCTGGCCCGCCAACCACAAACCCAATTCGGTGGCCGGCACGACTGGTTGGTGCAGTCCGCTGGCCACCGCATAGAGGCGGGCACCTATCTCCGTTCCGTGGCTACCGAGGGCGAAGCGCAGTTCTATCTGCCTTCCGTACGCCAACCGATACTCGCCGATCGCTTCCGCGGTTCGACAACGCAACGGAGCTTCTATGTGCAGGACACCCTTGCGCTCCGCGAGAATGTGAGTCTGACGGCTGGTACCCGCCTCGAAAACGACCGCTACACCCGGCAAACCCTGGTCTCTCCCCGTGCGGGTCTTGTTTGGAAACCGGGTCGCTTCGGTGGCGCCCTCCGCGCGGGCTTCGGACGCCATTACCAATTTGCCCCGCTCGCGCAGCTCTTGAGCCGCGACGGCAATCCTGCGCTCGTAGCCGAACGCTCCGATCATTTCACGCTCGGCCTCGATTATCCCGTAGGTGAGAAGGCACGACTCACGCTGGAACTTTTCCGGCGCGAAGACCGCCGGCAGATTTTTGCGTTGGACGAACCCCGGCTGATAAACAATCGCGTCGTCTCGCTTGCCGGCCTGCCGCTCAACGCAGTCAACGGCCACGCGAAGGGTTTGGAAATCATGCTGCAGCGCCGGAGCGGCAATCGCTTCTCCGGCTGGCTCTCTTATGGCTGGCTGCAGACTCGCCTGCGGGAGAACACAACGGGCTTAAGCTTTCCCACCGACTTCGACCAACGTCACACCGCCACCGCCTTCGGGCTCTACCGCCTTTCGCAAAGTTGGAGCTTGAGCAGCCTGTGGCGTTACGGCAGCGGGCAACCGGAAGCCGGCTTCTTCCGCAAGGTCGACGGTACGCTTTTCCTCGCCAGCGACCGAAATCAACTCCGCTTGCGGCCTTACAGCCGGTTCGACCTTAGGCTGAACAAAAGTATCCATCTCGGGCCAACGCGCTGGACCGTGATACTCGAAGGAATCAACCTGCTCAATCGGGGAAACCGCGGTTTTGTGGGCCTGGAATCGTTTGATCCGCGCACCGGCCGCGTACTCAGCGAGACTTCGCTGAATCAGTTTGGACGCGGATTTAGCCTCGGCCTGATCGTGCAATTCTAACCCCTGCAGTCGGCAGCCTGGAATCGTCCTCCATTCGCTCTCACGCTTCCGCGCAGGACCACCCGGGTCCGCTTGCGCTCCGGTGCTGACTCTCCGCAGTCAGAACCGGCAAGCGGGTGGGCGGTGGTCGGCTGTTTGGGCAATGCGGTACGGCAGACGCGGCCAAATGACCGGTCGTTCTAGGGTGTTTCCAAGGCGGAAATAAAATCTACGCCCGGTTGGCAAGTTTTTCGGTTGTTCTGCCGATATCCCCAGCATGATGCCCGTAGACGGTCTCCTCTGGATCCTCTTGCCTTTGTTTATCGCGGCCGGTTCGTCGCTCCTCTCCTACTTTGTCATGCAGGCGAGGCTCGAAGTCGCCGTCTCGCAGGAACGCGAATCCATCGCCAAGCTGCAGGCCCAACTCAACGCCCAACAGCAGTCCACCGAAGACAAGGTCCGGGCGGCGGAAGAAGAGATGAAGCGCCGCTCGCTCGATAACTTCCTGGCCGATATCCGCGTCGAAGAGCGCCACTACGTCCGCGAGTCCAAATCGCTCACGATGGACAAGCGCGCCATGATCCTCCAGGAGCGGCTCTTCTTCCGCAACATCCCGCTTTCCAACTGGGTCGAGCACGAAATGACCGTGGACGAAGGCGGTGATCTCGGCCGCCTGGCGAAATCTGTCTCGGTCTTCCATGCTGAGCAGGGCGGCGCCCCGCCATTCTCCGATCAGGTCCTGCCTGCCCCGGAGCCGTCTTTTGTTCCCGGCCCCCGGCTCGTCCAGCGGGCTGACGCCAAAACCTCGACCGCCGGCCTGCTCGTCAACTAGCGATTGCTCTGCCGCACGGAGAGGCGCCGCGGCGAACTACAGTTCGCCGCGGCGCAGATCACCAGGTCACTCGTAATCGTCTGCAGATCCACCGGAATTCGCCCATTCACCTGCTGGACCCCGATCAGCCCCGGCGCCGATCCCGCGTAGAGCGCCTCGCTGAACGCCCGGTCGTGCACCCGCACCGTCGCTCCCCCCTCGCCCAGCCCCGTCAGAAATACCTGCACTACGCTGCCCGCCTCCGCCGGATTTTCCGCCGAATTCACCGAGTTGTCCTGATTCAGAATCGCGCCCGGAAACACCCCGGGGTTCGCTGCCGCCAGCGGCACGGCCCGCGGCGTCGACTGTTGGCTATCGACCGTCACAATCAACTGCGCACTGGCCCGCCCCGCTATCCCGGGCGGTACCTGAAAGTTGATCTGCCGGCTGTCGCCGTAGAGAATCCGGCCCTCCAAACCGTCCATGGTCAACCGCACCGCCGCCCCGGCCAGGTTCTGTCCGAACACAGTCCCCAGCGAACCCGGCACCAGCGGCCCACCGACCAACGCCCCGTGCATCACCGCCGTCACTACCGGCGCCGGAGCCGCCGGACCACTCAACTCCCGCGCCACCATCCGCACCGTCGCCTGCCGGGTCCCCGCCAACGGACCAGCGTCGATGATAATCGCTGCCTCATAGGTCCCTGCGGCGATGCCGCTACCCGCCACCGCATCCAACCGCACCGTGCCGTTGTTCAACCCGCTCTCCGGGTCCAAACGAAGCCAACCCGCCCCGTTGCGATAAACCACCGAGGCCGTCCACACCAGCACCCCGCCCCCCTGGTTCAGCACCCGGATGTACCGAGTCTGTCCGCTCGAGCCAATCCACACATCGTAGGTCAGCTCCGGCGCCTCCACGGCCAACCGCGGAAACAGGTTCGCATCGCAATCGCCCAGCGCACTGCAATCGCCCGGCGGCGCGACCTCCTGAAAGCGCGGCACCGGAGCAATCCCGCTCGGCGCCGCCGCGTTCGACAACGGCCCCAAATTCAAACTCACCCCCGCCCGCACCGTCCCCGACTCCGGCCGCTGCTCCAGAATCAAAAACGTCGGCACCTGCGCCGACTCCCGCAGGTTGGCCGCGCTGTCCATCACCTCAAACACCGCCACCCCCGCCCCGTTCACCAGCGGCACCTCCACCAACTGGTCGAACTCCATCGCCCCCACCCCGCCGCTCGGCGTAAACACAGGCGTCCCGCCCGCCCCCGTCATATCCGGATTCTGCACCCGTGCCAGCAGCAGTTGCCCCCCGGCTCCGGAAAAGTAGCGCCCCCCGCTCACCGGCAGACCCAAATCCCCCGCCGAAGTCGGCGTAGCGCCGTTCGAACCCACCACGACACCCGGCGTAAACAGCCGCGCCCCGGCCGGAAACCCCGCGTACCGCACCAACAGCCGCGTCCCGGCGTCCGTCTGCGGACTCCGCCGCTCAAACGCCGCCGCAAACCCTTCCGTCAACCGCACCGAGGCAAACCGCACCCCGCGCCGCACAAACTCCCCGAAATTCACCACCTCCGGCAGCCGCGACTGCGTGCACAAAAACGTCGTCGCATAGGTCGCCAAAAGGCCCCGCTGCGTAATCCCCACCGTGAACGGCGCCGCATCCGTCCGGATCGGCCCCGCCGCTACCGACGCCAGCGCCACCCGTACCGGCTGCTCAGTTGCACTCGGCGGCGCAATCCGCACGTTCGTAATCCGCAGCGCCACGGTCCCCGTCGCCGACAGCACCACCTGCAGCCCCCCCAGCGTCACCTGGTTGGCCGCCGCCGCCAGCGCCGTCGTGTTCACAATCGTCTCCCCCAACCCGTTGTTCGCCGTCACGATAATGTCCAGCGCCCCGTTGGCCAGCAGCCGGTTCGTCACCGGTCCATCAAAGGAGAGCAGCGTCAACTCGCCCCGCAACGTCGCCCCCGGCGCCCCGCCCGTGCAGTTCAGCACCATATCGCCCACCCGCTCGCTCAACCCCTCCACCCGCACAATCGCCGGCACCGCCGCCGCCCGGCAGTTCACCCCCGCCGCCGACTGCCCCCACGCCGCGCCCGCCGCCGCCAGCATCACACCCAAGAGTCGTAAATCCATTCTGTACTCCCCCGGCAGGATACTATAGAGAGAGGCGGGCGCCGACCCGCGTTTCCGTAAAATTTATGACTCCAGTCAGTGTCGGCATCGCCGACGAGATCCTGGCGCTCAAGCGCCAACGCAATGCGGTCATCCTCGCCCACCACTATCAGGAGACCGAGATCCAGGAACTGGCCGACGTCATCGGCGACAGCCTCGAACTCGCCCGCAAAGCCAAGGAGCTCGACTGCGAGGTCATCGCCTTCTGCGGTGTCTGGTTCATGGCCGAAACCGCCAAGGCGCTCAACCCCACCCGCACCGTCGTCGTCCCGGACCGCGATGCCGGCTGCTCGCTCGTCGACAGCTGCCCGGTCGACATGCTCCGCGCCTTCAAACGCAAGTACCCCGACCACGTCGTCGTTAGCTATATCAACACCTCCATCGAGGTAAAGGCCGAAAGCGACATCATCTGCACCTCGTCCAACGCCGTCAAGGTCGTCAACTCCATCCCCGTCCACCAACCCATCCTCTTCCTGCCCGACAGTAACCTCGGCAACTACGTCAAACAACAGACCGGCCGCGAAAACATGCGCATCTGGCAGGGCGCCTGCATCGTCCACACCACCTTCGCCGCTCGTAAGGTCATGGAAGCCCGCGCCGCCCATCCGGAAGCCATGGTCGTCGCCCACCCCGAGTGCCCCGCCAACGTCCTCAGCCAGGCGGAATTCATCGGCTCCACCTCGGCCCTCATCAAGTACTGCATCGAAAGCGACCGCAACTCCTTCATCGTCATGACCGAAAGCGGCGTCCAGCACTCGCTCCGCAAATTCGCTCCCCACAAACAGTTCTACTTCGTCACCAACGAAAACTGTAACTGCAGCGAATGCCCGTACATGAAGAAAAATTCATTAGAAAAGCTCCGCGACTGTCTCGACTCCCTCGCCCCCCGCGTCGAACTCAGCCCCGAACTCATGGAACGCGCCCGCCTGCCCATTGAACGCATGTTAGCCGTGAAGTAAATGGCCGAAGCACCCCTCATCGACGCCTTCGCCCGCCTGCACGATAACCTGCGGATCAGCATCACCGACCGCTGCAACATCCGCTGCTTCTACTGCATGCCCGAAGACGGCGTGAAGTTCATGCCGCGCGAAGAGATCCTGTCGTTTGAGGAGATCGCCCGCTTCGCCCGCGTCGCTGTTTCGCTCGGCGTTCGCAAGCTCCGCATCACCGGCGGCGAACCGCTCGTCCGCAAAGATCTTCCGGTGCTCATCGAAAAACTCACCGCCATCCCCGGCGTCGATGACATCGCCCTCACCACCAACGCCGTCCTCCTCGCCGACCAGGCCGAAGATCTCTATCGCGCCGGCCTCCGCCGCCTCAACGTCCACCTCGACACCCTCGACCGCGACCGCTTCGCCCACATCACCCGCCGCGACGACCTCCCCAAGGTCCTCGCCGGCCTCGATAAAGCGCAATCGCTCGGCTTCGGCCCCATCAAGATTAACGCCGTCGCCGTCAAAAACCTCGTCGAACCCGACATCGTCCCCTTAGCCCAATTCGGCCGCCAACGCGGCATCGAAATCCGCTATATCGAGTTCATGCCCCTCGACGCCCAGGGCCTCTGGGATAAGTCGAAAGTCCTGCTCCAGGACGACATGCTCGCCCTGCTCGCCGCCAGCATCGGCCCCCTCGAAGAGATCCCCGATCGCGACCCCCGCGCCCCCGCCAGCGAGTACCGCTTCACGGACGGCATCGGCCGCATCGGCTTCATCAGCTCCGTCAGCCACCCCTTCTGCCTCAACTGCAACCGCATCCGCCTTACCTCCGACGGCAAGCTGCGCTACTGCCTCTTCGCCATCGAAGAGACCGACGTCAAAGGCCTCCTGCGGAGCAACGCCTCCGACGACGAAATCCGCGCCACCATCCGGGAGACGGTAGCGCGGAAGTGGATCGGCCACGAGATCAACACCCAAAAATTTGTGGCGCCCCCGCGGCCGATGTATTCCATCGGCGGCTAGCTTACTGCAAGCCCAGAATGCGCCGGTTGCGCTTCGAGTCGCTCGAGGCGCCCGCAAAGTCGTCAAACGCCTTCTTCGGCACGTCAATCAGGTGCGAGGCAATAAACGGCGCCCCTTCGGCCGCGCCCTGCGCGCTGTCTTTAAAGCAGCACTCCCATTCGAGCACGGCCCAGCTGGCATAGCCCGCCGCCGTCAGCCGCGAGAACACCTGCTTGAAGTCCACCTGCCCGTCGCCCAGGCTGCGGAACCGCCCCGGCCGCTCCTGCCAGTTCAGGTAGCCACCGTACACCCCGGCCTTCGCCGACGGGCGGAACTCGGCGTCCTTTACATGGAAGGCCTTGATGCGGCTGGAATAGACGTCGATGAATCCGACATAGTCCATGCACTGCAGCACGAAGTGCGACGGGTCATAGTTGATGTGCACGCGCGGATGGTTGCCGGTGGCTTCAAGGAAGCGTTCAAACGTGGCGCCGTCGAACAGATCCTCGCCCGGATGCAGCTCGTAGGCAAAATCCACGTCGTGCTGGTCGGCGAAGTCCAGAATCGGCTTCCACCGCTTCGCCAGCTCCTTGAAGCCCTCCTCCACCAGCCCCGCCGGGCGCTGCGGCCACGGATAGATGGTCGGCCACAGCAGCGCGCCCGAAAACGACGGCGTCACGTTCAGGCCCAGATTCGCCGAAGCCTGGATGACCAGCTTCAACTGCTCGACAGCCCATTCGCTCCGGGCGCCCGGATTGCCTTGCACCTCCGGCGCCGCAAAGACGTCGAATAACTCGTCGTAAGCCGGATGGCTGGCCACTAACTGGCCCTGCACGTGCGATGCCAGTTCGGTGATCACCAGGCCATTGGTCTGGCCCTTGAGATCATCGCAGTAAGTCTTGGACTCGGCGGCCTTCTTCAGGTTCATGATGCGGCTATCCCACGAAGGGAGCTGCACGCCGAGATAACCGAGCGATTTGGCCCACTCGGTGATGGCGGGAAGGGAATTGAAAGGAGCCTCGTCGCCCATGAACTGCGCGAGGAACAATGCGGGACCTTTAATCTGTGACATACCCTGTCAGCGTACGCCAAAACGCAACCGCATGCACCCGTCAGCCATGTCCGAAACCGGCAGGCGGCGATCCCGGCCATCCCGTAAGGTAAAAGCAGTGAATCTTGATCCGCATCTCTGCCAGCAAGCCCGCCGCGCGCGCGACGCCCGTTTCGACGGCCGGTTCTTTGTCGCCGTGCGCACCACGCGGATCTACTGCCGGCCCGTCTGCCCCGCCCCCGCGGCCAAGGAGGCCAACGTCGTCTACTACCCCACCGCCTTCGCCGCCGAGGCCGCCGGCTTCCGCCCCTGCCTCCGCTGCCGGCCGGAGACCGCCCCCGGCGCCGGCCTCTGGCTCGGCACCGCGCCCACGGTGGCCCGCGGCCTCCGCCTTATTGAAGAGGGCGCCCTCGACGCCGGCAGCGTCGAACAACTCGCCGCCCGCCTCGGCGTCACCGGCCGCCACCTCCGCCGCCTCTTCCTCGAACACGCCGGCGCCACCCCCGTCCGCATCGCCCAAACCCGGCGCCTGCAGTTCGCCAAGCGCCTCCTCGATGAAACCAGCCTTCCGCTGACCGAAGTCGCCCATGCCAGCGGCTTCGGCAGCCTCCGCCGCCTGCACGCCGTCGTACAGGCCACCTACGGCCGCTCCCCCGGCCAGCTCCGACTGCTCCACGCCCCCTCCTCCGCCCTCCGCCTCACCGTCCACGAGCCCTACGACTGGTCCAGCCTCCTTGCCTTCCTCCGCGCCCGCGCCATCCCTGGCCTCGAAGAGGCCGGCGACCAGCACTACACCCGCCTCTGGGAAGGCGCCACCATCACCGTCCGCTACGCCGCCCCCCACCTGCTGCTCACCGTCGCCGGCGCCGCGCCCCGCCAATGGCCCGACATCGTCCGCCGCACCCGCCGCCTGTTCGACGCGGCCGCCGACCCCACCCTCCTCAACGAAACCCTCGCCGCCGACCCCCTCCTCGCCCCCCTCGTCGCCGCCCGGCCCGGCCTCCGCGTCCCCGGTGCCTGGGATGCGTTCGAAATCGGTGTCCGCGCCATCCTCGGCCAACAGATCTCGGTCGCCGGCGCCCGCACCCTCGCCGGCCGCCTGTTGGCTTCGTTTCGCAAAATGCCCACTCCGGAGCAGCTCGCCGACGCCGACCTTTCCACCCTCGGCCTGCCCGCCGCCCGCCAGCAGACCCTCCGCGCCTACGCCCGCGCCGTACTCGACGGCAACGAGCGCCTCGAAGGCATCCCCGGCATCGGCCCCTGGACCCGCGCCTACTACGCCATGCGCGCCCTCGCCGACCCCGACGCCTTCCCCGCCGGCGACCTCGTGCTCCGCAAGGCCACCCACTGCACGGAAAAAGAGCTCACCCAACGCGCCGAAGCCTGGCGCCCCTGGCGCGCCTACGCCGCCGTGCACCTCTGGAGATCCCAAGCATGACCCACTGGCAACCCCTCGAAACCCCCATCGGCGAACTCACCCTCATCGGTGACGGCGAATCCCTCACCGAGATCCTGTTCGCCAACTCCCCCCGCCGCGAGGCGCTCCGTCAATCCCTGCCCCAGGGTGAACTCGCCCTCGCCGCCCGCGAACTCACCGCTTACTTCGCCGGCACCCTCCAAAGCTTCACCGTCCCGCTCGCCCCGCGCGGCACCCCCTTCCAACTGCGTGTCTGGGAGCTCCTCCGTCAGATCCCTTACGCCGAAACCACCACCTACGGAGCCCTCGCCGCCCGGCTCGGCAACCCGCAAGCCTCGCGCGCTGTCGGCCTCGCCAATGGCGCCAATCCCCTGCCCATCATCGTCCCCTGCCACCGCGTCATCGGCGCCAACGGCCAGTTGACCGGCTTCGCCGGCGGCCTCCCCGTAAAATCCTGGCTCCTCGATCGGGAAAGGCACTGCAAGTTCTTCGGCGCTGACAGAGAATAGTATCCATGGCAATTGCACTCGAAGAGTTAGAAGTTGGTCTGATGTTCTGGGGCGATACCGAACCGCTGAAGATGATCCGCGCCGTCAAGTCGCTCGGTATCCGCTGCGGCCACCTCGGCTTCACCGGCGCCGTCCCCCTGGCCGGTCTCGGCGCCGTCTATAAGCAGGCCCTCGCCGATGAAGGCTTCGCCGTCACCGCCGTTTTCGCCGCCTACGACGGCGAAAGCTACGCCGACGCCCCTACCGTCGAACAAACCGTCGGCTTCATCCCCGCCGCCACCCGCGCCGAACGCGAGGCCCGCACCTACCAGGTCATCGACGAAACCGCCGCCATGGGCGTCCCCATCTTCGCCTGCCATGTCGGCTTCGTCCCCGAAGACCACGCCCACCCCAATTACGCCCCCGTCCGCGACCTCGTCCGCCGCATCTGCGACTACGCCGCCAAATCCGGCATCACCTTCGCCCTCGAAACCGGCCAGGAACCCGCTGCCTCGCTGCTGCACTTCCTCGAAGACGTCGACCGGCCCAACCTCAAACTCAACTTCGACCCCGCCAACCTCATCCTCTACGGCACCTCAGAGCCTATCGCCGCCCTCGAACTCGTCGGCCAGC
>Ga0114980_10002506_pt1 | contig 12881 bp, 9 predicted proteins | sample S_140806_EF_Meta_FD_87018 | JGI IMG/M metagenome (GOLD analysis project Ga0114980, IMG submission 87018) | Freshwater microbial communities from Lake Simoncouche, Canada to study carbon cycling - S_140806_EF_MetaG | ecosystem: Environmental > Aquatic > Freshwater > Lake | place: Lake...
CGCGGCGAGGTGCTGGCCCTGCTGGGGCGCAGCGGCAGCGGCAAGAGCACCCTGCTGCGGATCATGTCCGGCCTGATCCGGCCCAGCCAGGGGGAGGTGCGCAGCAATGGCATCCCGATGCGCGGCGCCAATCCCAACCTGGCGATGGTGTTCCAGAGCTTTGCCCTGCTGCCCTGGCTCACGGTGCAGGACAACGTGGAGCTGGGGCTGGCGGCGCGCCATGTGCCCTTGGCCGAGCGGCGGGAGCGGGCCCTCAAGGCGATCGACATCGTGGGCCTCGATGGTTTCGAGAATGCCTACCCCAAGGAGCTTTCCGGCGGCATGAAGCAGCGGGTGGGCTTCGCCCGGGCCTTTGTGTTGGAGCCGGAGGTGCTGTTCATGGATGAGCCGTTCAGCGCCCTCGATGTGCTCACCGCCGAAAATCTGCGCGGTGAAATTGATGACCTCTGGAATGCGGGCACCTTCCCCTCCAAAAGCATCTTGATCGTGACCCACAACATTGAGGAGGCCGTGTATCTGGCCGATCGGGTGGTGATCCTTGGCTCCAAGCCTGGCCGCATTCGCGGTGAGCTGCTGGTGAACCTGCCCCGGCCCCACGACCGCAGCCATCCCCGCTTCAAGGCTTTGGTGGATTACATCTATTCGGTGATGACCAACCCGGACATTGCCGTGACCGGTGAGGTAGGCGCCGATGCCGGCCGGGATCCTGCCCGGCAGCGCAGCAGCGGCTCCCCCTTTGCCAAGCCCCTGCCCCACGTGCGGGTGGGGGGCATCAGCGGATTGCTGGAGCTGGTGGCCGAGAAGCGCGAGGGTGGTGGCGACCTTCCCCAGTTGGCCCAGCGCCTGCAGTTGGAGGTGGATGATCTGTTGCCGTTGCTTGATGCGGCGGTGATGCTTGGCTTCGCGGAGGTGGCCGATGGCGATGTGCACCTCAGCGCCATTGGCCGCGACTTCGCCACCACCACGATTCTGCGCAGCAAGGATCTTTTCCGCCAGCAGGCCCTAGGCCGCGTGCCGGTGCTCAGCAGCATCGTGCACACCCTGCAGGAGAAGGAAAACCGCGCCATGCGCTCCGATTTCTTCCTCGGCATCTGGGACGACTATTTCCCGCTGGAGGAGGCTGAGCGCCAGCTGGCCACCGCCGTGGATTGGGGGCGCTACGGCGAGCTGTTCGAATACGACGCGCTTGAAGGGCGGCTGTACCTGCCCAGCTGAGCTGGAGGGACCCCTGGCTTATCCAGAAATATCGCGACGACCATTGAGAAAATAGGTGGATAAGTTGCCCAGGCCCTTGGTCTGCACCATGCCCCGATATTCCAGGTCGAAGGCATTGCCAAGTAAACCGGCAGTGATGGCTGAAATTTGAATCCGACCAGGAAGGCCGGACGATTCCATCCGACTGGCTTCATTGACCGTGGTGCCCCAGATGTCATAGGTGAACTTGTGGGTGCCAATCACCCCCGCCACCACGGGACCGCTGTGGATGCCCAGGCGGATGTTGAGATCACAGTTGTAGGCAAGATCAATTTTTTCGACGGTTTTCATCATCTTCAGGGCGACATCGGCAACGGCATGGGCGTGGTCGGGCCGGGGATCGGGCAGACCGCCAACTAGCATATAAGAATCGCCAATCGTCTTGATTTTTTCTAGCCCTGCTTCGTCAACCATTTGGTCGAAATTTGAGAACAGATCATGCAGCATTTCTACCAATTGGCTGGCACTCATGCCCTTGGACAGGGTGGTGAAACCAACCAGATCGGAAAACAGAACTGTTGTATTGCTATGGCTGTCGGCGCAGCGTTCTTCTCCTGCCTTGAGCCGCTGGGCGATGGATTTTGGCAAAATATTGAGCAGCAGGCTTTCTGTTTTGTCCTGCTCTAATTGAAGTAGATCATGTTGGGCCTGGAGTTGAAGGCGCTGGGAGCGCTCAAGGTCGCGGAGTTGTTTCTTCTCCAGCGATGAGGTGAGGCGGGCCCTCAGTAACACCTGGCTGAATGGCTTGGGGAGATAATCTTCGGCGCCCATTTCGATGCAGGCAACCACTCCCTCAATGCTTTCGGCCCCTGAAATCACAATCACAGGTAAGCCCCGCAACTGAGGATTGCTCTGCATCCTGGCCAGCACAGCGAGCCCATCCATCAGGGGCATCTCCATATCCAACAGCATCAGGTCAAACGGTTCACGTTCAAGCCGCTCCAGGGCAGCGATGCCATCGGCTGCTTCCTCGATGTTTTGCACGCCGAGTTCCCGTAGCGAGCGGCTGATGCCCATCCGCAACATGCGGCTGTCATCGACCACCAAGATTCGGGCGCGACCTAGTAAGTCCTGCGCTGAGGTCGGTAACTCGGGCAAGCTGAATTCACCGCTGTTCATGGCTGTAGGCGGCTGAGGCCGTCGATGATGGCCTGCGGCATCCCATCCAGCGGAATGCTGCGATCCACAGCATTCAGTTCCACCGCTGCCCGAGGCATGCCATAGATCACGCAGCTTTCCTCCGCCTCGGCCAGGGTATGGCCACCGGCCCTTTGGATCGCCTGCATGCCAACGGCACCATCGCTGCCCATGCCCGTGAGCAGAACCGCCAAGGCATGGGACCCGGCCGCCGCCGCCGCCGAACGGAACATCACATCCACCGATGGCCGGCAGTGATGCACAGGCGGCGTTTGAAGTAAGCGGACGCGGTAGCCGCTGTCCTTGACAACCATCAGGTGGAAGTCGCCGGGGGCGATCAGGCAAAGGCCTGGGCGTAGGAGGTCCCCATCGCAGGCTTCTCGCACCTCGTAGGGCGTCAGCAGGTTGAGCCGATCCGCCACCGCCTTGGAGAAGTAGGCCGGAATGTGCTGCACCACCAGGATCGGCGGCAACTGGGCTGGCAGGGCCGGCAGCAGATAGCGCAACGCCTCGACCCCACCCGTTGAGGCACCGATCAGGATCAGGCGGCGATCCCCAGGCCCCGGTTGTTGGGGCTGGGCGGCAAAGGTGGGCTTTTGCCGGGCTAGCAACCGGCTCCGGTCGGGACGGCGTGCCCGGTGGGCCGCCTTGATGTGAAAGGCCAACTTGCTCGCTAGCGCTCCGATCGAGCTGTGGCCATCCGGCTTGGCCAGCACCTCCTGGGCCCCTGCCTCCAGGGCCTCCAGGGCCAGTTGGGATCCCTGTTGGGTGAGGGAACTGATCACCACCACCGGCAGGGTGGATTGCTCACTGCGGAGCTGGCGAAGAAAGGTGAGCCCATCCATGCGGGGCATCTCCATATCCAAGGTCAGCACGTCGGGCTGGAGCTTGGGGATTTTGTCGATGGCAATCAGGGGGTCGTTGGCAACGCCAACCACCTCGATTTCTGGATCAAGCTGCAGAGTGTCGGTGATCGTTTTACGCACCAAGGCCGAATCATCGATGACCAAGACCCTGATTTTTCTTGTTGTCATGGGCTGGAACCGGATTGGCTGAGGGGAGGAGGATTACTGAGAAATAAGGAATGCCGTTAAGGCCTGCGTTTGTAGATGCTACCACCGAGTGAGATGAAATCATGGTCGAGATGCACCAAGCTGTCGGAATGGCCGATCACAAGTAGCCCTCCTGGAGCCAGGATGGAGTGCAGTCGCTTTAGGAGCTGGTTTTGGCAATCGACCGAAAAATAGATCAAAACATTGCGGCAGAAAATGATATGCAGTGGCTGTTGCAGCGGATAGGTTTTTTGAAACAGGTTGATCTTGTTGAGGCGAACCCTTTCCAAGATATTTGCCTTGACCTTGGCTTGGCCTTCATAGGGGCCAGATCCTTTTTGGAAATAGCGTGCCAGCAGCTCTGGACGCGGAAGATGCAAGGAATTGAGAGGGTAAATGGCTCTCTCGGCCCTTCGCAAGGCCTTGCGAGAGATGTCGCTGGCATCAATCGACCAGTGGCCAAGAGTGCCACCATGGCTGAGGGCATACTCACTCAGCGTGATGGCGAGTGAATAGGCCTCTTCGCCCGTCGAAGCGGCAGCAGACCAGCACCGCAAATCCCCACGAGCTTGGGGGCAATCCAGCAACAGCTGACTCAGCAGTCCATCGGCCAGGCGCTGGAAATGGATCGGCTCGCGAAAGAAACGGGTGTGGTTGGTGGAGATAAGATCAATTAAGACATCGTGTTCATCGCTATTCTTTTCATCCCTCAGTAGGTCGCGGTAGTCTTCCCAGGATTCAAGCCCTAGTTGATGGAGGTGGAGCCCAAGTCGACTCGTCAACAGTCCCTCTCGGCCAGGCCCTAGGTGAATGCGGCTGTGTTCAAAGATCAAGCCACAGAGTTGCTCGTAGGTCGTTGTTGAGATCGTGGCCGGAGCTGATCCGATCCGCATGGGGGCAGCTTGCTCAGAAGTCGCGGAAGTGGGCATCAATCTCCTCCTGCCGCACCCTTCGCTTCGTTGCTGGCAGCGTGAAGGTCTCCTGTTGTGCTTCGGTCAGTAGGTAGGGCTGGGACCCGTTCTTGGCACCGTCCTCAGCCGGGGTTCCACTAACCACATGGCGCAGGTCTGAGGTGATCTGCCGTTGCCGCACGGCCTGACTGCGCATCTCTTCGGCCGCACTGGCAATCTCTTCGGTGTTGTCGGCGCTCGATTGGGCGACTTTGCTCATTTGTTCGATCGAAATCGCACTGTTTTGAGCAACCTTACTCATCTCCTGAATCGCCATGGTGATGTGTTCAATGCCCTGGGCTTGTTCCTTGGCTGCCAGTGCGATTTCGGCCACAAGGTTGTCGGTTTGTTTGATCTTCGATTCAATGAGATTGAAGCTTTCTCCAACACTTTTTAAGCATTCCGATCCCTGCTTGCTGTTCAGGATCGAGGCTTCGATCTTGGTGGCGGATTCGTTGGCCGCCGCCGCACTGCGCTGGGCCAATGAACGCACCTCCTCGGCCACCACCGCAAAGCCAGCCCCGGCTTCGCCCGCACGGGCCGCCTCGACGGCAGCATTGAGGGCCAGGATATTGGTTTGGAAGGCGATTTCATCAATGCTTTTAACTATCTTGACCACCTGGTTGCTGGAGTGTTCGATCGCTGCCATCGCATTGGTCATCTGGGCCATGCTGCTCAGGCCCATCTGGGCTGATGTTTGGGCATCCCCAGCCAGGCTCTTGGCCAGATCGGCATTGCGGGCGGTGGAGTGAATCATGCTCGACATCTCTTCGAGGGAAGCGCTGGTTTCTTCGATCGCTGCTGCCTGCTCACTGGCCCCTTCCGCCAACTTTTGACTTGAGGAGGCCACCTGTTCCGCCGCGCCAGCAAGGGTCTGACTGGAGTTGGCCACCTGGTCGGAGGCGCTCAAGAATTGTGCCGAGCCCGTTCCTAGATCGTTGGCGATCAAATCAAGGGGACGGACGGTGTAGCGCTGCATCAAGTAAAGAATGGCATAGGCTAGTATCAGCAAGAGTAGGGTGAAGATTATCACTGTCATGATGGCACTTCTGACGTTGCGATCGGCATCTTCTTGACTGGTTTCTATCTCCTTATTCATGAGATCGACCAGCTTCAGGTTCTCCTCGCGATGAACGGCGAATATGGCCCCAAGCTTGCTATTAATGGCTAGGGCTTGGGCTCGATTGCCGGAGAGAATGGCTGGTAGTAGGGAGGAGTCAACCATCTCCATCCAGCGGCTGGCCGTCTCATGGTTGCTGTAGCGAACCATCTGTTTAGCTTCGCGATCAATCACTTCATTGGCAAGCCAATACTGGCGACGTTCGTTGTAACGCTTCAGAAAGGCAGGGGATTCGCGTTTGAGGGTTTGAACCCATTCTCCTGTCTGAAGGTTGCTGCCATCTTTGGCCGCGGCGACCTCAATCATCGCTTTGGCGACAACGCGACTGTACTCAACGAGAAATAACGGTGGCGGCACCACATCCGCAATCAATTGATTGCTGGCTTCGATTTTCCTGTAGAGCAAGCTGTTGATCCAGACGCCTTTTGTTAGGCCAAGGATCAAAAGTGCTTCGCTAATCAAAGCCACCGTGAACAGCAGTGCGTTGGCGCGGATGAGCAGTTTGATGTTGAGTTTCATGGGCTTGGCAACGAAGGGTCTGTGCAATGGTTTTGGTGGATTTCAGGGGCCGCTGGGTTCGGCGCTGATGGCTGCCAAATCACTAAGGAGAAGTTCCGCTGGATCCGCAGCTAACAGGGCATCGATGTCCAGCACGGTGATCACCGAATGGTCACTCTTTGCCAGGCCGAGGATGAAGCGGAGATCGAGCTCCGAACCAAAATCCGGTGCTGGTTCAATGGCTTCGGGGTTGATGCTGGCCACCTCCTCCACCACATCCACCAACAGACCGATCAATGATGATTCGCTGGAGGCCTGAATCACGATGATGCAGGCCCGCTCCAGCTCGGGTGCCGGTTTCAAGAGCAGCCGCTGGCGTAGATCCATGACCGGCACAATTTTCCCCCTGAGATTGATCACCCCAAGCACATGGGCTGGCATGCATGGCACCGCCGTAATCGGCAAGATGCGGATGATTTCGCGCACCTTGGTCAGCGGCAGGCTGTAGTGCTCGTCGCCCAGGAGGAAGTTGAGATACTTGCCATGGGCCGGCAGGCTTTCCTTGGGATTCGCAGCTTGGCTGGGTGAGGCTTCGGGAAGCATGGTCATGCGTTGTTCAAGGCGGCTTCAGCAGCCAGGCCTCGGTGAACGTCGGTTCGGCCGAGGGAGTCGGGATCGAGGATCAGGGCCACCCGGCCGTCCCCCAGGATGGCGGCCCCCGAGAAGAAGGGTTGCTGTTCGAAGGTTTCCCCCATGCCTTTGATCACCACTTCCTGCTTGCCGATCAAATCATCCACCAGCACCCCCAGGAGTTTGCCACCGGAATCGATCACCACCACAATGCCCTCGCAGGGATTGAGTTTTTCCTGGTTGAGGCCAAGGCGCCGCGAGAGTTGCAGCAGGGGAATCAGGCGGCCCCGCACATTCACCAGCTGGCCCTTGCCCTGCACGGTGGACAGCATCGAGCTCTGGGGGCGAAAGGACTCATGGATTGCCAGGGTTGGCAGGATGAAACGCTGATTACCAACGGCCACGAGCATGCCATCGATGATGGCCAGGGTGAGTGGCAGGTGGATCGAGAAGCTGGTTCCCTGGCCAACCAGTGAAGTGATTTCAACCCTTCCCCTCAACCTGGCGATGCTGCCCCGCACCGCATCCAGGCCCACCCCTCTGCCGGAGAGGTCGGTCACGGTTTCGGCGGTCGAAAACCCCGGCAGAAAGATCAAGGAGAGCAGATCCTGGGTGGTGCCATTGAAATCGGCAGGCACCAAATCCCGCTGTATGGCCCGCTGCCGGATCTTTTCCGGATCGATGCCCTTGCCGTCGTCCTGGATACGGATGCAGATGCCCCCACCCTGGTACCCGGCCTGCAGCTGGATCGTTCCCTGGGGGGGCTTGCCGACGGCCAGCCGCTCCTCCATGCCACCAATGCCATGGTCGGCCGCATTGCGCAGGAGGTGAATCAGGGGCTCGGCAAGAGCCTCGACAATGTTGCGATCAAGTTCGGTCTCCTCCCCTGAAAGCACCAGCTGGATCTGCTTGCCCTGGCTGGTGGCCAGATCCCGCACCAAGCGATTCATCTTCTTGAAGGTGGAGCGGATCGGCACCATTCGCAGCGACATGGCATTGCGCTGCAGATCGGAGGTGATGCGGGCTAGCTCCCTTAAGGGGCGGGCCAATTGATCGACCTTCAGATCCGCCATCCCTGGATGCTCCACCACCATCGACTGGGCGATCACCAATTCACCCACCAGTTCAACAAGAGAGTCGAGTTTGCGGGTATCGATTTTCACGAAATGGGGTAGCCCATCGACGGCACCCTCCGGCGGGTTTGGCTTGTTGGCCCCAGCAGGATCCCCTGGCGACATTCCTGCTGGAACAGCAGCATCTGTCAGCTCGGGTTGTTGGGCCTCGGGATTGTTGCCTGCTCCATCGTGTACCCCTGCAGCCTGCCGCTCAGTGGCGGCGAAAGGATCGGGCTCGCCCGCCAGGCAGGCCTGAACCCTGGCAATGAGCTGGCGGGTTGGGATTCGAATCAACTGCGTTTTAAAGTTGGAGCGGATTTCCTCCTCAATCGCATCGACAAACTGCCTCAGGGTGTCCCCACCGGCGAGGATCAGGTCGATGACGTTGCGATTGATGGCAAGATTTCCCCGCCGCGCCTCGTCCAGGAGGGATTCGAGGATGTGGGCGAGCTCTTTCATCGGCACGAGGCCAAGGAATGCGGCTCCCCCCTTGAAGGTATGAAAAGCTCGGAAGACCTGGTTTAAGGTCTCCCGGTGCTCCGGGTTTTCCTCAAGAATCAGCAGACCCTGTTCGATCTGGCTGAGCAGATCCCGGCCTTCATTGCAAAATTCGTTGAGCAGCTCGAGATCGTCTCCTGCACAGATTGTTAGGGACTCCTCCCCGTTCAACGCCTGGTCTTGGCTCAGGGACGATGGCGACCCACCAGCGTTTGAGCCCGCTGGCGCCAGCAACTCCTGAGAGGGATCCCTATTGCCAAGGGCACTCTCATAGAGAGCTTTCTCCAGGCGGCTGAAGCCCTCCAGCAGGGTCTGGTTTTGGCCATGGTCAAAGCCATTGGGGCCGGGGTGCTGCTGATCGAGCCAGCCGAGCAAGCCTGCGATCTCCGATTGGATGCGCTCAGAACCCCTGCTTGCCTTTTCCTCCCGCAGCGCCCGCAGCGCAACGCCAATGGCCGTGATGCTGGAGGCATCGATCGCAACGAACGCCAGTTCGGTGGCGATCTGCTGCAACAGGACGTCGCTGTTGGAGTCGAGCAGTGCCATGGCTTGGTTCCTCGACAACGGTTGGAGCGACCCACCCGGCCACCGCGCCATCCTCCGTGTTGTTCGCCCGATCCACAAGGGATGTCCTTCTCGATCTCCCCGCCGAGGCGGGCTCCGGCTTCAGGATCCCTGCTTCACCAGCACTAGGGGTAGGGCGGTGTTGCCCCACCCCTTCTCGCCGAGCAGCTCCGGGGCGCCTGGTGATGGCCGCACGGCGGCGCCGGCCTGGAAGGCACCCCGTACCCAGGTGAGCAGCAGGCCCTGCAGGGGCCCGCCATCGCCGCCGGCTGGGGCCCGCAGGTTGAAGTGGTCGCCGCCCTGCACCAGCACCAGCCGATGGCCGAGGGCTGCCGGGGCCTGAAATCCCTCCACCGCTTCGGGGTCGGGAGTGGTGATCCAGTCGCGGTTGCCGGCGATCACCAGGGTGCGCGCCATGAGCCCTTCGCGGGCGCCATCGGCAAACAACAGGCTCACCATGGGACTCACCGCCGCCACGGCCACCACCCTTCGGTCTGGTTTGAGGGCCCGATCGGCGCTTTCAGCGAAGCTGCACTGCAGCACCCAGCTCAGGTTGCGCTGGGGGTCACGGGGGTTGTGGCAGCGCTCCACGATCTGGCGTGCGTTGGGCCTGGCGCCCGCCAACTGCAGGGCCGTGGTGGCCCCCCAGGAATGGCCGATCACCACCACCGCATCGCTGCGGACCTGGCCCAGTCCGGCGATTTGGCCGGACGCGACCCCATCCAGGAGAGCGCTGAGGTCGCGGGGACGGAGCTTGAGTTCGTCCGGGCTGGGCGGCGGGATGGTGCCGGCGAGCATCGCCCGTTGTTGGGCGCCATCGCTGCCCGGGTGCTGGGGCAGCAGCACGCTGTAGCCATGGCTGGCCAGGTGGTCGGCCCAGCCCATGAAGCTGGTGGCGTCATCCCAGATGCCATGGGAGATCAGCACGAGCCGCCCGTTGCTGCCCCGCTCCGGCTGGACCACCTCCAACACCAGGGGGCGGGGGCGGTGGGCCACCACCAGGCTGGTGCTGGTGTGGATGGGCCTGAGGGGGCCCGGCTTGGCGAGGGCCGGGTCAACGGCCTGGGCGATCTGGCCTGCCAAGCGCTGATCCGCCTGCCGCTGCTGGCGGCTGATCCCGCCGATGTGCCACACCGCCTCCTGCAGGTCGATCGTCACCGAGCGTCCCGGTAGCTCCCGCAGCACCCTCGCCAGGGTGAGGGTGCCCTGCCGGGCAGCGGCCTGCTGCAGCGCCTCCACCCAGGCCATGCCCCCCGTGCTGTCCGCGGGCAGATCGTCCACCCCCACCACGCTGGAGAGGGCCAGCAGGATCTGCTCCTTCAGTGCGGTGCCCGCCGCCTGGTCCACCACCTGGCTGATCTGGATCGGGAGGGGCTGCTGGAAAAGGTCCACCAGCTGTCGCCCGAAGCTGCCGCCGCTGGCTCGGTTGAGTTCCGCCACGTCGCTCTTGCCCCGCAGCAGGGTGGCTGGATCGCTCAGCTCGCTGAGTTTGAGCGTGAACGAATCCGGCAGCAGCGGCAACCGGATCAGCACCATCTCCACCGCCTTGGCCGGACCGCCGCTGAGCAGGCCCAAGACCAGGGCCAGGGCGGAGCTGCGGCGCCAGCCCCCCCGGGCGGGCCTGCCCTGCCCCACCTTGGAAAGGCAAGGACCCGGGTGGTCGTGGTCCGTTCCAGAGGGCTGGGCGGCGAGCATCGCCATTGCGGTGAAGTGTGTTCCTGGAATCCTGGTCCAATACCGCTTCGTTGACGTTGCCGGTTTCGATGCAGCTTCTTGAACCACCCTCACACCACCCGCGATCCCGTCGCCCTGCGCGGTTGCCGGCGGCCGCCCTGGGCTGAGGCTGCTGGCCGATACATGGGATGGGGGCCTGGTTGGCCTACCGTCCCGGCGCCGAACCTTGCCCATTTGCCTCCTTGGCTTCCCCGTACCGCAACCAACTGGCCGCGATCCTGGCCCTGGGTTTGGCGATGCGGTTGCTGTTCAGCCTGATCCTGCCGCCCGGCTACGACGAGAGCTATTACCTCTTCTATGGCCAGCACCTCGACCTGAGTTACTTCGACCATCCCCTAGCGATTGGGGTGTGGTCGTGGCTGGGCAACGTGTTGGGCGGGGGGATCGTGGCGCTCCGCATCCCGGTTCTGCTGAGCTTCACCCTCTCCACGGCCCTGCTGGCGGAAGCCACCCGCCGGGCCTTTGGGGCGAAGGCCGCCCTGCTGGCAGCGGCCCTCGCCACCTTGTCGCCCCTGCTGTTGGTGGGGGGAGGCCTGTTGCTCCTGCCCGACAGCCCCCTGTTGCTGGCCCTTTCCCTGCTGATCTGGTGGCTGGAGCGCCATCCCCTCAGCCAGCCCTCCACTCCCCGCCAAAGCCTGGTGCTGGGGGGGCTGCTCGGGCTGCTCACCCTCTGCAAGTACCAGGCCTTTGTGTTGATCGCTTCGCTGCTCGTGCTGCGGCTGCATCAATCGTGGCGTCTTCGGGCCTATCGCCCCGGCGAAACGCTGCTGGTGCTGATCTCCTGGCTGCTGGTGTCATCACCGCTCTGGATGTGGAACCTCAGCAATGGCTGGGCATCGCTGGCCTTCCACACGGGTCGGACCACGGCGCGGGCGGGCTTCCAGCCGGCCGGCCCGCTGCTCTTCGCGCTCAGCCAGTTTGCCCTCCTCTTCCCTCCGATCGCCCTGGCCCTGCTGGCCGGACTACGGGCCAACCCCCTCCGCCATCCGGTGCTGGCGCGGCACCAGGAGTGGGCTTGCACCCTCCGCTGGATGGTCATGCCCCAGTTGCTGTTGTTTCTGTTGCTGTCTGGTCGGATGCAGGTGCTGCAAACCTGGCTGCTGCCGGCCTGGTGGCTGTCGCTTCCCCTGGCCGCCGCCGCCCTCGTGCCGGCCTGGGAGCGGCGGGATCGGGGTGTACTCCGGGCGGCCCGAATCACGCTGGTGGTGGTGCCGTTGCTGTGTCTGCTCGCCGCCAGCCACGTGCGCTGGGGCCTGGCCAGCGCCCTGCTGCCAGGGGGTGTGGATACCTCGGCCGAGCTGATGGATCCGGTCCATCTGCGCCGCACCCTCCATCAGGACCCCGGGATCTGGACGGCCCTCACCGAGGCCGAGGTGATTGCCACCAACCGCTACGAAATGCCTGGTTTTCTAGCCCTGGCCCTGCGGGGTGAAAGCCGGGCCCGATACACCGTGTTCTCCCGCGATCCCAGGGGCTTTCGCTTTTGGCGAGCCAGCATCCCGCCGAAAGCCCAGCGGGGGGTCTTTTACAGCCTCCACGCCGATGCCAGCCGGATCGCTTCCCTGCAGGCCGCAGGCCAGTTGCAGGAGCTTCAATCCCTTGGCCGGGTGAGCTTGATGCGCGGTACACACCAGGCCCTGGAGCTCGATTTCTATCGCTTCAATCCGGCCCGTTCCGCCCAAGACCCGTTTCGCACCCCTGGGCCGACCTCCGCCCAGGGGCCAACCGCCGAGGGCCGGGGCTGAGGTGGCCCGAGGGCGAAGGTAAGCCGGCTAACGGATTTGAACCGATGGCCTTCGCTTTACAAAAGCGCTGCTCTACCACTGAGCTAAGCCGGCGATGGGCTGAAACAACCCTCCGATGAGCCTAAGGCCGGGCAAGGGCCCAGAGCACCAGCTGGGTGCGGCTGCTGCAACCGGTCTTGGCCAGCAGGGTGGAGATGTGGCTCTCCACCGTGCGCACGCTCAGGTAAAGCACCGCGGCGATTTCCCGGTTGCTTGCGCCCCGGCCCAGCACCTCCAGCACTCGGCGCTCGGCGGGGCTCACGGTCGGCCAGATGGGATTTGGCAACGAGCTCCACCGGGGCTGCCCCAGGATTCCCCAGGGCCGACAGACCGATAGCGCTGGATTCAGCCCATGGTGTTCACGGCCCGGGAGATCACGATCACCAGGAGCACCAGCATCAGTGAGGAGTGCAGCAACTGGATGGATTTCAACCGCGATCCCACCGGCGAGTGGTTTTCGGGGGCACCCAGGGTGTTGCTGGTCATGACGGTGAAATACAGATAATCAAGGAACCCTGGTAGCCAGTGGGGATTTGCACTGACCG
>Ga0114980_10002507_pt1 | contig 12870 bp, 19 predicted proteins | sample S_140806_EF_Meta_FD_87018 | JGI IMG/M metagenome (GOLD analysis project Ga0114980, IMG submission 87018) | Freshwater microbial communities from Lake Simoncouche, Canada to study carbon cycling - S_140806_EF_MetaG | ecosystem: Environmental > Aquatic > Freshwater > Lake | place: Lake...
TGAAAGATTATTATTTTTCTTCTTCTTGTGACTATGATAATTTAGACTTATTTCCCAGTATTTTTTCTTTTTTAGATTATACTGGACAGAATGTAATAAAAATGTATTATATTGAAAATAAATCTATGAAGCACATTGGAGACTTTTTGGGTGTTAGCGAATCTAGAATTTCTCAAATGATTGCTAAATATAAAAAAATAATTAGGAATAAAATAAAATGAAAGAATTTATATTTGTTGTTTTGTGTTTTGTATCAACTTTTTCCTACGCTCAGGAACAGGTTGTTCCCTACCCTGTTGAAAACCCAAAACAAACGCTGCAACCAGAAATACCTGAAGACTTAAAGGGTCTTGTTTGGAATAAGTGGAGCACTAAAAATTTTATCATAATTAGTATTGATAAAAATCAAGGTTTGTTTTTAAAAAACAACATAGAAAAATTTAAGTCTCAATTGTTTGATAGTTGGGGCATAAAAGATGTAGATTTTAAGGGGGAATGCAAAGTCGTTTGTGTTTCAAATAAAAAACTATTAAAAAGAATATTTAGACTAGATGATTCAAAATTTGAGGTTAGAAAAAGTGAAAACGGTGATATTTCTTGTGTTATTTGGTTCTCTTTAGAAGAAAAAAATAATGACTTTCCAATTTTTGAACTCATGCAAGTTTGTTCTACTCAATTAGAAGCTGAACTTAATGATAGCGTTCCTTTGTTTTGTAAACGAGGAATGGGACTGTTAAGTGAAAATTTTGAATCAATAAGAACAAGATTACTTGAAAACAATCTAGATAAAATTTCTTTTAATGATATTTCTTCAAAAAAAGAACAAGACCTAAAAAATCAAAAAGAAATGAATGATTTTGACGTAAGTAGCGCTGTGGTTTGCTTGCTGCTCAGAAAAGAATACGGTCAGGATAATTTTTTAAATTACCTTCATACAAAAAATATTGGAGAATTTGGAATAAATAATATTGAAAAATTAAATGAAATAATAAATAGATATTATGGGCATCTTATGGAAGACTTGAAAAACAATAAGACGCCAAAAGATTATCTACAAGTAAAAAATAGCAGGAGGTAAAAATGGATTTATTTGTTTTATTAGGCTGGTTAGTTTATGGAGTTATTGTTGGTGTCATTTCAAAATCAATCTACAGAGGAGATGTTCCTTCTGGTTTGCTTTCGACTGTTGTAGTTGGCACTGTCGGATCTTTTGTTGGCGGATTCATGAGATTTTTATTGACTAATGAGGGAAATCCATTTCAACCATCTGGGTTGTTGATGGGAGTTTTAGGTGGTGTTGTTGCTTGCTATATTCACAAAAAGTTTCTAAAATGATCAGTGATGATTTTATTATTAGTATTAAGAAAAGATATAAAGATTTGCATCCTTTAGTTTTTCAAAGATCTTTGGAAAAAGCTGATAACGAAGTGGAGCTTTTTGAAATTTTAGAATCAATTCCAAAAGCTCCATTTATTTGGGATGATTCAAATAAAAGTTGGTCAAAAATACCTGATTTATTTTTATTAAATAAAGTTAAACCCATATTGAAATATAAGGAAGAAAAGGATTCTGATTAAATGTATATTCTTGAAGAATATTTGAAAAGAATCGGATATGAAGAGCCTCTTGTAAGATATGCAGAAAAGACAGTTGTTTTTATTGACAACCTTCCTTACAAAATATTAGAGATTAATAGAGTTGTTTCTCGAAACTCTATCGGAAAATTTATAATTTCAAAAAGAAATTTTTTTGTAAATTTAGAGCAAGTAGAGGTTGATTGGGAATTTTATGAAGATTATATCATAAAAAATTTTCAAGGCTTAAAAAATGCCATCACAGACGCTAATGATATTTTTTTTATTACTTGGGAATTTTTTTTGTCAAGCAATCAAAATTACTTTTTAAGTAATTTTGGTCATAATTCTATTTATAAAACGATTGATAAATCCTTGCCAAAACACGAACGAATCAAAAGTATAGAATTTATTATCAATATTTTAAAATTAGAGTGTAATTACATTTATAATTCTTGGCTAGAGACCAAGAAGAGTTCAGATAATTATTCTTACTGGCTAGCAGAAATAATAAATAGCTAAAGAAAATGTAGTTAGTATTGATTATTTGGCTGTGTTATTATATATTATAATAACACAGCCAAATCAATTTTTTATGACTACAAACATAAAATTTGCCAAACAAATTAAAAAAAAGCCCGATTCTGGGCATTATTCTTTGGGTGGCGAAGAGCTTGATTGGATAAGTTGTAGAGAAAACTTTGCTAAGATTTTTAATCAACATCAAAAAGGCTTATTTTTTTCTCATGAGCCTAATTATGAAGAAAGAATTTTCGCTTTCATAGAGAAAACAGAAGAAATATTAGTAAGAGCAGCTCTTCAAAATATAAATAAATCTAAATTTTATAAAACTAATTTAAATTTTGCAACTTGGATAGAGCCTTCTAGTTTTTGGATGAAGTGCCCTATGAAGAGATCATTATTTACTATGCTATTGAGATGCGGTTCTTTTTATAATTTTAAAAACTATGAAGAAGCTCTTTATAGTATTCAATATTCGCAATCTACAAAAAAGGCTCTTCAAAGATTTCTTTATGGATTTACTGAATTTCAATTGAAAAATGAAAGCTTTGAAGGCATTGGTAAAGGTTGGGTTAGTTATTTTGCAAATAAAGATTGCAATGTTATTTGTGAAAAGCTTAAACCTCCTGCTGATTATTTGTCTGATGTTAAATTTCTATTTGGAGAGGAAGTATTATGGGCTTGAAGTATAGATGGATGCAAAAAAAAGACTTGGATAAGGTTTCCGAGACAAAAAAAGACTTTGAAATTCTATTGAACAACAATAGAACCGTAGCCAATGTTGTTGAATTTGAAGATTCAATTCTTGGTTATATAATTTATAAAATACTTAAAGATAAAATAAAAGTCATTAAAGTTGTTTTTTCTGATGATGATATTTTAGATTTTATTATTGAAAAAATTAAAAAAAAATCTAAGCTAATAGAAATGCCTGCTTCAGAATATGATTTGGATTTACATTTGTTATTGAAAAGTAAAAATTTCTTGGCAACTAGAATAGAAAAAAATCAAGATCAAGAAGATTTTTATATATTTGAACTAAGGGTCTAATAATATGAAAAGAGTCGCACTAGAAAGGATTTTTAGTTGGGCTATTCTTAATCCTCAATGGATTCATAGCTCGGATAATCTATGAGAAAGTTATGGTTCACGGCAGATACTCATTTTAGTCATAAAAAAATTCCTTTATATACTAGAAGATATTTTTGCTTAAATAAAGAAGAAAGAAGAATGGTAGATTCAATTTGGGCAGATGGAGGTCCAAGTTCTACTAAATGGTCTAATTGGTCTCCTAGCTGGGAATCTCTAGCTAGAATGAATGATTATATTATAAATAAAATAAATGATACGGTTAGACCAGATGACACTCTTTGGCATTTAGGAGATTACTGTTATTCTCCTAAAGATAAAATTGAAGAGTATGCTCAAAAACATCTTAAAAGAATAAATTGTAAAAATGTATTTCTTTGTTGGGGCAATCATGATAGTAAAAAAATTGCTCAATTTTTTAAGGAATGCCATGAGAGATTTGAACTTAAGCATAATAATAAATTAATTATTCTCAGCCACTATGCACAGGCCGTATGGAATAAATCTCACCATGGATCCTGGATGCTTTATGGTCATTCTCATTCAACCGCAGAGGATTGGCTGAACCAAGCAATGCCCCAAAGGTTTTCTATGGATGTTGGGGTCGATAATATTTATAAAATTTTGGGAGAATATAGGCCTATTTCTTTTGAAGAAATTGAGAAAATATTTTCAAAAAGACAAGGACTTAGTATTGATAAAAGCAGGTAATTAATAAAAATTAAATAATTTAGCCACTTTACTTCGGAATTATTTCGTTCTATGATCACTGTATGAAAAGAAAATTACTCGAAGATCATCTCGATTTAGTTCGCTCTATTGTTTTGAAATTCGATAGAAACATTATGGATTCCGACCTTTTTGGCATAGGCTGTGTTGCTTTGGTGGAAGCCGATAGAACATACGTCCCTGAAAGGGGAGCTTTTTCAACTTGGGCTACAAAGCTGATCAAGCAATCAATATTCGATAATTTTAAAAAAACTAAAAAGCATAATAAAAATCAATCGTTAGAAAACAGCGATCCGATTGACGATTCTAAGAGTCCTATTCCTTTGCAAGTTTTGTCTGTTTTGCTAAGTGATCAAAAAGAAGAATCCAAGACGGACAAAGAAAATAAAAAAATATTAATTGATCATTATTTGAACAATAAGTCTTGGGCCGAAATAGGTCGAGAACTTTCTCTTACTCGTGAAAGAGTAAGGCAAAAGGGAATGGAAGCAATTCAAAAAATAAGAGAAAAATATCGTTTGGTACTTGATGACGTTGAGGCTCTTTACCTTTAAGTAAGGCAATTATTATGAAAATTATTTTTACATTATTTTTATTAGTTCAATCTGCTGCTATCGCAGGGGAAAGGCTTGCTGTTCAAATTCCTTCGGATGACGAAAGGCAAGTTCAGGATTTACTGGATAATTTAAGAATTTCTGTAGATAATGAAGACGCAAAAACTTATTTGTCATGTTTTACAAAAGAAAGGTCTTCAAAGATTAAGAAAAAAATTGCCCTTATGTTTATGAAGTATGACTTATCAATGGAAATTGATAAGTTTAATATTTTAGATTCCGACGAGGATTCTGTCGAATTTGTTGCCAAATATACAATTTATGAAGATTCCACACCAATTCGTATAGTTTCTTCTGTTATCGCTAAAAGAGAAGCGGATTGTCTCTTTGTAAGTAAAGAAGAGATCATCTCTAGAGATGCTGGCAAAAGAAGAAAGGTTGAAGAAAATAATGATGATTTGCTGGCTATGCCTCTATTTGCACAAAATGACCAGCAGAACAACTGCCCTGACGGTAGATGCCCTATCCCTAATCCTAAGCCAAAGGTTGTAAATAAAGAAGGTCGCGAGGTTTTGGATGGAATTGGTATGTTCAACGACGAAAATGGCAATCCTAGTGAAAATGGCATTATGTGGATAGATCCCAAGAAATTACTTGCTAAGTTTCCTGATAAGTATGGAGTTCCTCCTTGTTTTAGAGCCAAGATGGTTGAGGTGGCTGAGTAAAGATGGTTTCTAAATCAACATCATCTATCGTCCAATTTTTATTTATTTGATTGCCTAACCAAGGAAAATTTTCTTTTTTTATCCAGCCCATTTTCTTTGGCTTTATTTTTTCGTCATTTCCATACAAATCTCTAGCCATCAATAATATGTTTTTAGTGGGAAGCATCGAAAATAACCTAGCAGATCCTCCTGCTCCTATTATTTTCCAATCCAGATTTATAGAAGACAATATTTGTACAGCCATGTAATGATGCTTAGTTTTTTCTAATATTTCTCTCTGAAAACAATAATCCAATCCAAATACATTTTTTTTTCTTAGTGTTTTTATTAAATTTTTAAATGTTGGTTTAATTTCTGCAATAAATATGTTCTCAGGCAGTTTTAAATTTTTGAATGCTTCAAAACTTGATTCTCTAATAAAAACTTTTTTATTTAATATAAAATTATTTAATTCTTTTATATCTACTTCATTGTATATTTTTTTAATAATTCCTGTTTTATCATAGCAATCTCTTTCTAATGGATTTTTTCCTATTTGGTAAAATCTAGTTTCAAAATATCCAATCCATATTTTTGTATTAAAAAAACTAGAATTCAAAGTTGTTACATTATCTGTGGAATCATATGCTTTTTGCATATGGTCTTTATTTTCTACTAATATCAATTCGTCTGCGTACTGAGAGTTCACAGGAAGATAGTTCATTGTAGAAAGAACTCTTAGTTTTATATTATTTTTGTCACAATAAATTCGCAGATTGAATAAATCAATGTCATTATAATGTTCTGTACTAAAAGGATTTATGGTTATAACTTCTTTTGTTTTTTTATCATTAATAATTAGTTTATAAAGATTACCATTTTTTTTAATAAATTTATCTTTAATTATTTCTATCATAGTTTGATTTCAATAAACGAATTCGTACTTCTCCTCAGGAATAATTAATTCAAATTTTTTGTCTTTATTTGTGTAATAAACTTTTGAAAAATTTAATTCTCGCAACATTTCCATGCACCCATTGCAAGGACGACTATAGTCTATTTCATTTTTTCGATTTATTCTTGTGTTTATCATTACAAGATTTTCTTCACAAGATTCGATCCCGAGTTTTATTACCGCACTCATCTCTGAATGCGTCCCAACTATATGGCTAATTTTATGCTTTTGTTTGTTTAGATAATTGTATTTTAAATTTATTGGGTGTGTTTTTGGGCTGTTTATTCCAATTGAAATTAGCTTGTTTTTATTAAAAATAAAGCTAAAGTGTTTGCATCTTTGACGATACCCACGACTTCCTGCTAAAGCATAGCTTATTTCTATCATTTTATTGAAATTCATAATGCTTATTATATAAAAATTTTTTCAAACTGTCTATATGCTTTTTGGATATAATAAAAAATATTCTCAAATAGAAATGCTAAATATAGTAAATGGTTGCTTCGTGTAGTGGCAATTGTCCAAGAAAAAACAAACTCAAAAATGGCACTTTCCTTTGATAAAATTTTTCAATAAATATTTTCCTTTTATAATGTCGATTATAATATGTTTTACATTTTTAACTTATAGTAATAGACAAAATAATATAAATAGTTTTATTGAAAATAGTGAAGATTGTGTTGTTTTGTTGAAAAATTTTGATGAAAAAGAAGAAGAGCCACTTAAGAACAAATTAAAAAAGCTTACATTTCAAGACGTTAGAATAGAACAAAAAAATGGCGTTACATATGTTAAGATAAAATGTCCTCCTGATCGTGTGGGTTTTTTTTACAAATGGATTTTAGAAAACAACAAGGAGAAAAATGAGTGAAGCAAGAGCAGAAGGTTTTTTAGAAATTCAAGATGGATTTTACGAGAAGAACGTTCAAGTTGATTCGAACTTAAGAAGAGGAGTTGCTAGACAAGATCTTATAGAGCCTGAGCCATTAAAGCCGAGATTCACGCCCAGCGATAATAAAAAAAGTTTTAAAGTAGATGTGTCCTGTACTAGATTTGCCTCTGTTTATAATGAAGGTATAGCTAGCGACACTAGAATAGTTATTCAAAAAGATACTTCATTTACAAGAATTGCTGGTAAAAATATTATTAAAGATATAAAAGATTTTATTTGTCCTATATCTGGAAGTTACGAAGCTTCTTTGTTGAGAAAAAGATTAATAGGTTTGCAAAAAATTCACAAAACAATTTCTAATGAAGTTTATAGGTTTGGCATCCAAGAACCATGAGTTGGTGAAAATAATCAACATATATTTTTAATATGTATAAATACTATTGCTGACAGGATGTCAAGCTAGGGCATGGATGCCCGATTTTTTTTGGAGGTCTACAATGGTTGCTTCATCGGTTACTGGAGTTTCTGGTCCTGGCGACTCAAATGGCAAGTACAAGCCAGCAAATAATTGCAGTTGCAGTTGTTGTTGTGGCGATAATAAAAATGAAATTATTGAAAAAACAAAAAAAAATGGCTGTTACAAAAATTATAAAATTTGCAAAAATTTTACCTATAAGTCGGGCAATGCTTCATCAAGAGTGAAAACTTGTTAAAATATATCCATTTTTCTTAAAAAGTATTGATCAGATCCAACTAAGCATTGGTTTTTTTTATCTAATTCAAAATTCTCAAATTTAATCTTTGCATCCCCACAGTAGTCACAGAATAATAAATTATTGTTTTTATAATACCAAAAATATCTTTCTACCTCTTTATGGGCATCGTTTGATTTAATAGCTCCGTCTTCTGACAAATATATTATTTTTAATTTTTCTGAGTCTTTTTTATAAATATTTTTTTGTAAAAGTCCTAATGGAATGTTGCAAAATTCTATTCCTTTTTTTTCTAATACTTTATCAAATATTTCTAATAATTTTGCATTTTTATCTTCACACATGTTATGAATATGTGCAACGTCGCCAGTAAAATATTTTTGAATTTTAGATTCTGATGATAACAAACTAATAGTTGAAGGAAATATCTCTGTTACTTTGCACAAGTAACAGAAAAGTTGATCGGTATATCCGTTTTCAATTTTTGATCTTTCTTCTATTTCTTGTTTGTTTGCCTTAATAACTTTTTCAAAAGTTGCATTAGAATAAATTGCAATTTCCATTTCGTGGTAATTTTCATTTCCTAATTTTTCTAGTTTGTCAAATTTTTCTAGTACTTCTAAGGACAGTGCTATAGCGCCAGCAGTTTGTTCTGCCACAAAATAATTTAAATTTTCACAATTGCGGTAAGATAAAAAATTCATTAATAATTCAATATTTGTTATACTATCATCATCTAGCCTAACTATCCACTTGGACTGGTCAAATTTTTCATATCTATTATAAAATTCATATACTTTGGATGCTGGGTGGTTTGTCTCTGACTTGAAAATATTAAATTTTACATTTTCGGAAAAATTATTTTTAAGATTAGAAATATCCTCTTTTCCAACTAAAAAATTTATAAGAATCTTATAATCACCACATTTTTGCAAACCTCTTTTCAAGAATCCTTCTAATCTCTTCTCAAAAACTCCATTTTTACTAACGGGGATTATTATTTCTAAATCATATTTATAATCTTTCATACTCTATAAATAGTATGAAAGAACTAAAATTATTGGTAACAGGAACTGGTAAAAGCGGCACTTTGTTTATGGCTAACTTGCTAACAAGCATGGATTTTCCATGTGGGCACGAATCCATCTTTACAGAAAAAGGAATCAAAGAGGCTAAATCAAGACTAATTGACGCAAATAAAATAAAATTTAGTCAGTGTTCAATAAATGAATTGAAAAGTAACTGGACAGACCCAGCGAATATAGTGGCAGACTCAAGTTATTTAGCAGCTCCTTTTTTAAGTGAAGATTTTCTTATAAATACAAAAATTATACATGTTGTTAGAAACCCAATATATGTAATTTCTTCTTTTGTTTTTTCTGGCGGTTATTTTGGTGATGATTGGCCTTACCACAGCATTGATTTTCAGAATTTTATAAAATCAAATTGCCCTATTGTTTATGACAATAATTTAAATAATATTAATCGTGCTGCAATTTTTTATATCGAATGGAATAGAATGATAGAAGAAAGATCAAATAAAAATAATTATTTCTTTTATCGATTAGAAGATAAAATTGAAAATCTTCTTAATTATTTAAATAAATATGAATATAATAAAAACTTGGGCAAAAAAATTAATTGTTGGAATAAAAATAATTTAAAAATAAAATTGAATGATTTAGAAAAAACAATAAGAAATGAAATTCTTGAAGTCTCAGAGAAATATGGATATCATTTATTTAAATTATAATCACAATCGCAATCTTCAAACCCCCAGCTTTACTTTTCTCTTTTTTGGGCCTACAATGTAATTGTTGGTTGATTGTTGGTTTTGCAAGACTATTTTTAGGAGCATAAACGAATAATAGTTTTGAAAATGTTTTTGTGTAATTTTTAATTCTTAAAATTGGAAGGCAATAACAATGTCTAGTTTTCATGTTGATGGTAGAGTTAGTATCAAATTGGAATATGATTTGGCTATGAGACTTGGTGAGTTTATCTTGTCTTCTTGCTCCGAAGATAAGCAGTTTGTTGCATTGGGTCATAAATTGCTAAATCTTGATGAAGATGATGAATCGCCAAACTTCAGAAAAAGAGAATTTTATCAGCAAAAAGAGGTAATTCGTTCTACTGGTAGAGTTCTTAAGGATTCACATAACCAAAGCATGAATGTTGAGCCATGGCATCAAGAGCATGAGCATGAGATTGCAACCAAGACTCCCATCAGAATCAGATCAAAATATTCTAAGAATGTTTGATTTAGATTCAATCTGACGAATGATAAAGCCGCCATGAGGCGGCTTTATCTATTTAAATAAATAGTTTTTCATCTTTGTCTGAACCGAATTCGTGTTCGTATCTTTTATTGTATATTTCCCAAAAATACTCTTCATCAATTTTCAATGATTTTATCCAATTTTCAAATTGAATCATTGCTTTTTCTCTGGAATAAAGGGTTTGTTTTGGATGTAAACATTTTATTTTATAATCTCTAACTACTAATTTTTTATCTTTGTGACTAAAATAAGACGCTAAATTTTCAATTCCCCATCCTAAAGAGTTTTTATCAAGGTCTATTTTTCCAACTTGTAATACTATTTCCTGTCTCAGACTCCAAATTGTACTGTCTGTTCCTGGTACTTTTCTGAATCCAAGTTTTAATTTTTCTAAAGAATAAGGATCAAAGCTCCAAGTTGTCCAATCGACATTAGGAGCATAAATTGCTCCTTTATCCTCATAATTTTCATAAAATAAGTTCATTCTTCTTATTAATTTTTTAATATTTGGAATATAAACATCAGAATTAATTATTAAAATAACATCACAATTCGAAAGTTCTACGGTCTTATTCCACTGTCCAGAGTATCCTAAATTTGGCAGCTTTATTATTTTCTCTGTTTCTTCAAAATCGGGGTCATTTTCACAATGGCAATTTATTAGAAAAGTTTCTATTTTTTCATTATTAAATTGATCGAAAAGATTGATCGCTTGATCAAATCTACTGTAATTAAAAATAAAAACTTGAGTTTTCATATATAAATTATATGATTAATTTTTATGCTTGGTTAAATGAAATTAGTTCTGTGGATTCGCAATTTAGCTCGCCTTCTTATACTAGTAGAAAGGCCTCAAAACTATCCCCAGATTTTAATAAATTTAATGTTATACCTGTGGATTTAGGGTATGATACATATGTAGTATTTAAAAAATATTGTTCAAAAGATCCTAAATTTAGAGATTCCAACAATCTCTTGGATAGAAGAGGGGCTAGGGGGGATTTGAAAACTGTTCTTGCTTCTAATGGCGAAATATTTAATTTAAAAGAATTAGCCAATTATATTATTACTTACTCAAATAACACAGAGGAATTTGAAGTTGCTAATAATACTTTGAAAACAATTTCTAAATTAGAACAAAACCTAGCATCAAAATGATAATAACACGGGGCTTTAATGACACAAATTTATTATCAGACACATACTCCAATCTTGCTGATTCCAACCCCAACGATAACTAATACAAATACAGTGACAAATACTGTTACTGTTACTTCTACGCCCACATTGACTCCAACTCTTACAAGAACTACAACTCTTACAAGAACTCCTAAATTAACGGCAACTAATACAAGAACTCCAAATATAACTCTATCTAAAACGCAAACTCAAACCCCAACTTTTACCAATACTAAAACACCTACTTCTACACCTACTCTAACTCCGACTCACACTCAAACAATTACATTAAGAACATTAACGCCAACGCCAACAAAAACACTAACTAAAACTATTACGCCGACCAGAACAGAAACTGGAACTTTAACTCCCACTAAAACATCAACGCCGACAAATACATTATCTGCTACTTTAACTAAAACTGTAACAAAAACTCCAACTATAACATTGACTAGGACGGTTACAAAAACTTTATCTAAAACACCAACTCCAACTCTAACATTAACTAAAACTCCTACGCAGACTTCAACAAATACTATAACTCCAACTATAACCAGAACAGTTACATTTACTAAGACTCCCACCTTAACAAAAACACTGACCTCTACTTTGACACAAACTTTTACTCCAACGAGAACTTCAACCAGCACTCCATCTAATACACTAACAGCAACATCAACATTAACAAAGACATTAACACAGACGAGAACTTCGACACTAACTAGAACAAACACACAAACTCAAACTTTAACTCAGACATTAACACAGACTCCAACGACTACTAGCACTAATACATTGACTCCAACTCAAACTTTAACCAATACTAGAACTCCAACGATAACAAGCACTAATACATTGACTCCAACTCAAACTTTAACTAATACTATAACTCCAACGACTACTAGCACCAATACATTGACTCCAACTCAAACTTTAACTAATACTATAACTCCAACAAAAACAAACACCCCGACTTTAACTAATACGCAATCTATCACCAAAACACCTACGCCAACTGTCACTGAGTCTAGTACTAGCACATCTACACCAACGATAACTAAAACCAATACGCCAACTTCAACCTTTACACCTACTCCGACAACAACTCAATCTAGCACAATAACACCTACTCCGACAACAACTCAATCTAGCACAACAACACTCACTCCAACAACAACTGAATTTAGCACACCTACGCCAACCGTCACCGAGTCTAGTACGAGTACGCCTACGCCTACAACAACCGCGACATTCACTAATACTCCGACCGTCACTGAATCTAGCTCACCTACTCCAACGTTGACATTTACCAATACTCCAACGTTGACACTGACCAATACTACAACTGTCACTGAATCTAGTACAAGTACAAGTACACCTACACCAACGTTGACATTGACCAATACTCCAACGTTAACCGAGTCTAGTTCAAGTACACCTACACCAATGTTAACCGAGTCTAGTACAAGTACACCTACTCCAACGTTGACATTGACCAATACGCCAACTTTCACTGAATCTAGCTCAACTACTCCAACGTTGACATTTACCAATACTCCAACGTTGACATTGACCAATACTCCAACTTTAACCGAGTCTAGTACAAGTACACCTACACCAACGTTGACATTGACCAATACTCCAACTTTAACCGAGTCTAGTACAAGTACACCTACACCA
>Ga0114980_10002510_pt1 | contig 12866 bp, 12 predicted proteins | sample S_140806_EF_Meta_FD_87018 | JGI IMG/M metagenome (GOLD analysis project Ga0114980, IMG submission 87018) | Freshwater microbial communities from Lake Simoncouche, Canada to study carbon cycling - S_140806_EF_MetaG | ecosystem: Environmental > Aquatic > Freshwater > Lake | place: Lake...
AATGATCTCCGCGAGGCCATCACGGTTCTCCTTGCTGGCAAACCTGCGCCACAGCCGCAAGAGCCCGCGCAGGGGTGTAAGATCGGTCAGATCAAATAGCTCCAAATAACAAAGCCGGACCTCGCGGCCCGGCTTTGCGATTGATCGTGTTGGTCAGAACGAATTACTTCTTCTGCAACGGCGCTGTCTCCGCACCCGCAGGCACTTTGTCCGCCGGAACGAGCTTCCAGAGAGCACCGCGTTCGCTGGTGTAGGGATCGACGGGGCCGCCGTAGTTGGCGGTGGCGTGGGTGAGGTAGAGATTGCCTTCTTCATCGAAGCCGCTGCCGGTGGGGCGCAGCGGGGTGTCGAGATCGAGCAGCTCTTCCATCTGGTAGCCGCCTTTGCCTTTGGCGATGCCCCAGACCTTGCCGCTGCCCCAGTCGGCGCAGAAGTAGGTGCCTTCGAGGCTTGGATTCGCCTTGCTGCGGCTGATGCCGATGTTGATGACGCAGATGCCTTGATCGACGTGGCTGTACTCGGCCACGGGGAGCACGCCGACGCGTGGATTGTCCTTCTCGGTCTCTAGCGGGAAGGTGTGGGAGCCACACATGAACTTCCAACCGTAGTTCTCGCCGCCTTTGCTGCCCGCAGGCTGCATGTTGATCTCTTCCCAGTGATTCTGACCGATGTCGGCCATCCAGAGATCGCCGGTCTGGGAGTCAAAGCTGAAGGTCCAGGGATTGCGCAGGCCATAGGCCCAGATTTCGGGCTTGGCTTTCGGATGGATCTTGGAGAAGGCCAGTTCGGTGACGCCGAAGAGCGTCATCTGCTGTGGCAGGGTGAGGAAGGGATTGTCCTTCGGCACGCTGTAGTTGCGGTCGGGCGTGGTGTTGTCCACGTCGATGCGGAGCATCTTGCCCATGTGGGTGTGCAGGTCCTGACCAGCGCTGATGACATCGCCTTCCCAACCGCCGTCGCCGACGCCGATGTAGAGATAGCCATCCGGACCAAAGGCGATCTGGCCGCCGTGGTGATTGCAGTAGGGGAAGTCGAGTTGCATGAGCACCTTGATGCTGTCCATGTCCGCCTGATCAGGCTTGTCCTTCTTCGCTTTGACCTCGGCGATCATCGAAGCGCCGTTGAACCACAAATCGGAGTAGCAGAAGAAGATGCGGCCGTTCTCTTTGAACTTCGGATGGAAGGCGATGCTGAAGAGGCCGAGTTCGAGGAAGGAGCTGATGGTCTTGTCCTTGATGTCGAGGAAGGGCTTTTTGTTCACCTTGCCGTCTTTGACGATCTGGATCACGCCCGGACGCTCGGCCACGAAAAGGCGGCCGCTGCCATCCGGTGCGCCTGCGACGGCGACAGGATCGACGAGGTCACCAGCGACCTTCACGAGGGCGATTTTGGTTTCGACGGGCAATTTGCCGCCGGGCTGGATGGTCTGTGCCGGGAGGGCAAAGGGCAGCGCAAGGGCTGCGAGGAGTGCGGTAGGTGTTTTCATGGGGAAAAGAGGCTTGAGGCTATGTAAACAGCGCTGAGACGGCAAGCGTGAAATTTGGCGGAATATTCGCGAGCGGTGAAAGAGAGGCGGAAGCGCCTGTGACGCTCGCATCTGCCGCAGAGAGGCAAAGGGGCGGAGGTCGCAGAGCTTTGTGCAGATCATTCAAAATCTCCGCGTTCTCTGCTTCTCTGCCCCTTGGCGGCAAAAACCAAAAGGCTCACAGCCTCACCTCGGCCTGCGCATCTCAAAGACATCCGTCGTCCTCGCATACCAGTGAGGGCTCTGCATGCGGCCGATGGGGAGGTAGGTGCCGGGTTTGATGAGCCAGGTCTCGGGATCGAAAAGGCCGTCGCGCACATGCACGCGGAGGACTTCGCCAATGATGAGGCGGTTGTCGCCGATCTCGAGGATGCTGTGGCTGCGGCATTCGAGGCTGGCGGGAGCTTCGAGGATGCGCGGTGGCTTCACCACGCTGCTGGCGGCGGCGGTGAGGCCAGCGTGAGTGAGCTCGTTTTCGCCGGGAGGCAGGGAGGCGGCGCAGAGGTTCATCTGCTGGGCGATGGCTTCATCGACGAGGTTCACGACGAACTCGTGTGTGAGGCGGATGTTCCGCGCGGTGTCTTTTGGCACGCCGGGTTCGCGGTCGCCAGGGCAAATGCCGACAATGGGCGGCGAATCGCCGAGTACGTTGAAAAAGCTGAACGGCGCGGCATTCACACGGCCCTCAGGATCGACGGTGGTGACGAGGGCGATGGGGCGCGGTGTGACGAGCCCGGCGAGGATCATGTAGGCATCGTCGCGATGCGGTCCGGTGAGGTCGAGTTCCATAAGGTTAGACGGCTTCGACGATGATTTTATCGGCGCTGATCTCGCGGACACGCACGGCGCGGCCGCTTTCGAGGTAGGCATTCGCATCGGCGACGGCTTCGATGATTTTGCCGCCGATCTCGACACTGCCGTAAGGCCGCAACGCACTGCGAGTCAGACCGGTGTCGCCGATGCGGGCCTTGGCGGCATCGCGTTGAGTCGGTGCATCGGCGGCGGTGCCACCAGCGGCGGCTTCGAGCACGAGAGCACGGAAGGGGCGCAATTCCGGCACCCAAGCGATCATGAGGGCGATGAGGATGCCCGCACCGGTCACGCCGAGGGCAAAGTTTCGCAGGCCCACGGCATACTGCGCCAGATTGAAGCTGCCGCCGCTTTCGACGGGCGTCGTGCTGCCTTCGGGCGGCATCACGGGAGCGATTTCCCAGCCGCTCATGGTGTAAACCAGCGCCACCATGATGCAGAGGAAACCGAGGAGGCCTGGAATGATCGTTCCAGGTGCGGCGAGCAGTTCCACGCCGATCAAGACCACACCGACGACAAAGAGCAGCGTCATGATCATCGTCTCGTGCCCTACCAGACTGCCCGCGACGTAGTGCCCAAAGAAAAAGATCGAGAAGGCGATGAGCGCCACAAAGCCTGCGAGGCCAAAGCCGGGCGTTTGCATCTCCAGGTAACCGGAGGCGAGACCGACGAGGATGAGCAACCACGCAAACTGCGTCACCCAGATGGCGATCCATTCAAACATCGTCGGCTCGGCGATGAGTGTCTCGCCTTGGAGTAGCTCGCGGCTCTTGATGTCGTCGATGCTCTTCACGATGGCCTTGGCGAGGAGCGGCTTGCCATCGACGAGCATGGTGGCCTGATCGGCGTCTAGAGTGATGATCTGACCTTTCGGCACGATGACCTTGCCGTTGATGACGAGACCCGCGTTCATATCGATCATGCCTTCCAGAATGCGCACGTCGTGGCCCTTGGCCCGCACAGCGGCGCGGGCCATGCCGAGGAAGGCGGAATTGTATTTCGCCCGCTCGGCCTCGCCCATGGACTCGCCACCGCCGGTGACGGGCGTGGCCGCGCCGATGCTGCTGGCGGGTGCCATGTAAATCGCATCGGTGGCCATCGCCGTGAGCGCTCCGGCGGAGATGGCGCGGGTGTTCACATAAGAGAGCGATTTGATCGCCAGCTTCTGCAAATCTTGCATCATGAGCGTTGTCGTTTCCCAGGCCATGCCACCGGGCGTGTCGAGATCGAAAAGCACGGCCTCGGCACGCTGCTCATCGCACAGGCGCAGTGTGCGCTTCATGAATTCAAAACGCGCCGGTATGATGAGGTCTTCTTCACCCACCGTGATGACGACGACTTTGCCGGTGTAGATGCCGGTGGAGGACTTTCTCTCCGTTTTGGTCTCCACAACGGCTTTGGAGGCCTCCGCAGGCTTTTGGTCAAACCAAGCCGACGTCAGCGTGATGACCTTCGCGTCCTTCGCGAGGCCCTTCAGGTCGGCGGCGAGGCCTTTGGCCAGCAAGGGCACGGCGTTGTCCGCATCGAGCAACAGCAGTTCACCCTTCGCCGCGTGCGGTTCGAGGCCTTTTTCGCGATCCACGAAGGCCTCGGCGATCTCCGGCTTGTGACCTTTGAGCTTCGCCAGGCTGCGAGCGCCCGCTTTGAGCACCGCGAGGGATTCCGCCAGCTTCGTATCCTGCGCTTTGGGAGATAAATCCTCGCCCTCTGGCACGGCGGGCGCTGCCGCGCCGATGCGGGAACCGGGTGCCATCCAGATCTCATCGCAGGCCAGCGCCATCAAGGCTCCACCCGCCACGGCGGAGGTGTCCACATAGGCGATGGTGCGCAGCTTTAGCTTCGCGATTTCCTCCGCCAGCGGCATGGCATCCTGAGCGCTGCCCTGGGTGACGTTGATTTCGAGCACGAGGCTCTTCGCGCCTCGCGTGGCGGCTTCGTTGAACCAGCGGCGCAGTTCATCCCAGCGGCTGGCGTTTTCCAGCTCCGACTGCGTGATGACCACATGCGCGATTTCCTTGTCCATCGTCGCCGCGGCGAGCAGGGCTGGATAGAGCAGCGAGAGGCCGAGTAGAAGCGTTTTCATGAGCCGACACTAAACAGCGTGCCTCCGAGAAGCAATCGACAGAACAAGAACCGAGAGTGTCCCGCCTTGGCTGCTGCTCCACGACCTCAAACCTGCCCGGGGCGCAGCCAGTAGAGGACGCTCATGCGGACGGCGATGCCGTTTTCGACCTGCGTGTTGATGAGAGATTTCTCATAGGCCATGCCGGCATCAGTGATCTCGACGCCGCGATTCACGGGGCCGGGATGCATGACATGCAGGCCACGCTCGCGGATGATCTCGACGCGTTCGTTGGTGAGGCCGTAGTGCTTGTGATATTCGGCAGCGTTGGGGAAGAAGGGCTCGTCGAGGCGCTCGCTCTGCACGCGGAGGAGGTAGATGACATCCGGCTTCCAATCGAGGGCATCGCGCCAGTTGCCAAACTGCGGAATCTCCCCTGGCACCTCACGCGGCATCATGGAGCCGGGGGCGAGGTAGGCGACCTGCATGCCGAGGCGGCGGAAGATCAGGCTGGTGCTGCGGGCCACGCGGGAGTGCTGGATGTCCCCGACGATGAGGGCGCGGCAGCCGCGAAGGTCTTTGTAGATTTCTTGAAGCGTGAAGGCATCGAGCAGGGCCTGCGTGGGATGGGCGTGCCAGCCATCACCAGCATTGATCACACTGGCGCGGGTGTTTTTGGCGATGAGACTGGGAATGCCAGCCTGCTTGTGGCGGACGACGATGTAGTCCACTCGCATGGCTTCGAGCGTCTCGACGGTATCAAGCACGCTCTCGCCTTTCACGACGCTGCTGGATTCGATGTCGAAGTGCGTCACATCGGCGGAGAGGCGGCTGGCGGCGACTTCAAAGCTGGAACGGGTGCGGGTGGAGGGCTCGTAGAAAAGGGTGAGCACCGTCTGGCCTCGCAGTGGCGGGACTTTCTTCACGCTGCGCTTGAAGAGGTCTTTGAATTGCACCGCGTTTCCTAGCACGAACTTGATCTCGTCATCCGAGAGCGAGGCGATGTCGAGGAGGTCTTTGCGGGGCTTGAGGGTCATCGGCTGGTGGGCTGGGTTTCGATGGTGCAGGAGTCGCCGGTGGGATCGACTTCTTCAAAGCGCACCGCGACGCGTTCGCCGGGCTGGAGGGTGACTTTGAGGGCAGAAAAATCCGGCTGCACGGGGAGTTCGCGGCCGCAGCGGTCGATGAGCACGGCGAGTTGGACGCGTTTGGGGCGGCCGAAGTTGTAAAGCTCGTCGAGGGCGGCGCGGACGCTGCGTCCGGTGTAGATGACCTCGTCGCAGAGGATCACATCCATGCCGTTGAGGTCGAAATCGATCTCAGAGCCTTCGAGCTTCGGCACCATCTGAAAGGTGCTGAGGTCATCGCGGTAGTGCGTGATGTCGATGGTGCCGAAATGGACCTTCACGCCGCTTTGCACGAGGGCGGCGGCGAGGCGTTTGGCCAATGGCACGCCGCGAGTGAAGATGCCGACGAGGGCGATTTCTTTGGCCCCGACATGCGCCTCCTGGATGCTTTTTGCCAAAGCGGCAATGCTCTCGGCCATTTGGGCTTTTGTGAGCAGGGTGCGGGAGGCTTCAGGCATGGGAAAAATCGTGGGCGGATCGTCCGCCGGATCGCTCGCTTGTCAAATGAGGCGAGCTGCGGCTGACGAGAGAGTTCAAAGGGATGGCAGAGGGGGCATCTAGGCTTTGGGGAGGATTCTTTTTTCATCGCGAATACATCGTCTGCCACACATCACCTGCTCAAGCCGGTCCAAGCCGCACAAACTGGAAGCTGCTGCTGGTGCATCCGTCCTTTTTGAAGAACACTCGCTCGCATGCCGCTGCCTGATTTGCCCCTCTCGACGCCTTCGCTCCTGTTTCCCGCCATCTCCCTGCTGCTGCTGGCCTATACCAACCGCTTTCTCGGCCTGGCGAGCGTGGTCCGCGCCCTGCATGTGAACTGGCAGAGCACCCAGGAGCCGCTGCTGCTGGCGCAGATTCAGAATCTCCGCGGTCGCATCCAGATCATCAAACACATGCAATCCCTCGGCGTGCTGAGCCTGATCCTGTGCGTGGTGAGCATGAGCTGCCTGTTTTTTGGCAGTCAAGGGGCAGGGCAGGCGACCTTTGGCGCCAGCCTGCTGCTCATGCTCGGTTCGCTGACGCTTTGCTTGGTGGAGATCCAGATGTCTGGTCGTGCCCTCGACCTCCAGCTCCGCGATGTGAAATGCCGGGAGCGCTGAGCCCCCTGAGGAGGTGCTTCCCGCGCCTTGCGCTTTGCCTTCTCTGCCCTACTCTCCGCGCCCTCCATGAGCAACGCCGCCCCCGCCATCTCCCCGACTCGCGAAAAAGATTTCCCTGAATGGTATCAGCAGGTCATCCGTGCTGCTGATCTCGCCGAAAACTCCGAAGTGCGAGGCTGCATGGTCATCAAGCCCTGGGGCTATGGCATCTGGGAAAACATCCAGCGCCAGCTCGATGCCAAATTCAAGGCCACCGGCCATGTGAACGCCTACTTCCCACTGCTCATCCCGCTGAGCTACCTCGAAAAAGAGGCGCAGCATGCCGAGGGTTTTGCCACCGAGTGCGCGGTGGTGACCCATCACCGACTAGAGGCGCAAAAGCAGCCGGATGGCACCACCAAGATGATCCCCACCGGCGAGCTCGCCGAGCCGTTTGTTATTCGCCCCACCTCGGAGACCATCATTGGTGCTGCCTTTGCCCGCTGGGTGGAGAGTTATCGTGATCTGCCGCTGCTCATCAACCAGTGGTGCAATGTCATGCGCTGGGAGATGCGTCCGCGCCTCTTCCTTCGCACCGCCGAGTTCCTCTGGCAGGAGGGTCACACCGCTCATGAAACGGCTGAAGAAGCCATCGTGGAGACGGAGACCATGCACAAAGTGTATGAGAGCTTCCTCCGCGAGCATCTCGCCATTCCAACGATCCCTGGCGAGAAGACCGAGCGTGAGCGCTTCCCCGGTGCCGTGCGCACTTTGACCGTCGAAGCCATGGTGCAGGACAAAAAAGCCATCCAGGCCGGCACCTCGCATTACCTGGGCCAGAACTTCGCCAAGGCCGCGAACATTCAGTTCCTCGGTCGTGACAATACCCGCCAGCTCGCCCACACCACGAGCTGGGGCGTCAGCACCCGCCTCATCGGCACCCTCATCATGGCGCATGGTGATGACGATGGCGTCATCATGCCGCCGCGCATTGCCCCGCAGCAGATCGTCATCCTGCCGGTCACGCCGAAGCCTGATACGCGCCAGGAAATCATTGATGCCTGCGAAGCACTCGCGCAGACGCTCCGTGCCCAAACCTGGGCCGGTGAACCCATCCGCGTGCTTGTGGACAAGCGTGACCTCCCCGGCGGCCAGAAGAACTGGGAGTGGATCAAAAAAGGCGTGCCCATGCGGGTGGAAATGGGACCTCGCGACATCACCAGCCGCAGCGTGGCCGTGGCCCGCCGCGATAAGGGACCGAAGGAAAAGGAATTCATCGGCAAGGAAGACTTCCTCCAGGGCGTGCAGGAACGCCTCGCCGATATCCAGCAGGCTCTCCTCGACCGCGCCACCACCATGCGGGACGCGAACATGAAGAAGCTCGACACGTTTGACGAATTCAAAGCCTACTTCGCCGATGAAAACGGCGGCGGCTTTGCCCTCATGCACTGGGCTGGTACGATGGAAGAAGAAGAAAAGATCGCCAAGGAGAACAAGATCACCATCCGCTGCATCCCGCATGGCGATCAATACGCCGAAGAGGGCAAGTGCTTCCTCACCGGACGTCCGAGCAGCCGCCGCGTGGTGTTTGCCCGGAGCTATTGATCCATCTTCCAAACTGCATTCGCATGAACGAAGAAGCCCTCCAGCAAGCCCTCGCAGACACGCAAAACCTTGGCGAGATGCCGGACGCGGACGCCGTGGGCACCGTGGGCAGCCCGGACTGTGGCGACATGGTGCGCATGTGGATCAAATACCGTGACAAGGACGGCCGGAAGGTCATCGACAAAGCCAGTTTCCAAAGCTTCGGCTGCCAGACGGCCATCGCCGTCGCCAGCATCGCCACCGAGCTCATTCGGGGTAAAACGAAGGAAGAAGCGCTGGCGATGCAGGCGGATGATTTGAGCCGTCCGCTCGGAGCGCTGCCACCGATGAAGATTCACTGCGGCCAGATGGTCGAAGGAGCGCTCAAAGCCGCTCTCGAAGCCGAGAGCATGGAGCAAGGAGCCAAGAGCCTGGAGGCTCCGAGCCAGGCGGGAACCCTCGCTGATGCCCTCAGTGCCGCCGGCAAGACAGCGGGCAAGGTGAAGATTATCATGCAGCCGCCCACGACGGCAAACTAAGCACCAAGAACGGCGAACCGAGCACTTCTTCCACCCTTGTCCGAAGTCACCGCCATCAAGAAGTTTGCCTGTCCGGCTTGTGGAGCCGAGGCGGTCTGGACCCCATCGAAAAAAGCGCTCGTCTGCCCGTATTGCAGCACCGTTTCACCCGTCGAGCTGAAGGTGGATGGCTCACTCATCGAGGAAAATGACCTCTTGGTGGCGCTGCGATCCATCCCAGAGGATCAGCGAGGCTGGGCGGTGGTGCGCAAGACGGTGAAGTGCCAAAGCTGCCAGGCCATTTCCGTCTTTGATGAGAAGCGGGTGGCGCAGCGCTGTGACTTCTGTGGCTCGCCCTCCATTCTCGCGGCGGATGATGTCACCTCACCGATCCGTCCGAGCAGTCTGCTACCCTTCAACGTGGCGCAGGGCCAGGTGCGGGAGGACATTCGCCGCTGGTATGGCAGCCACTTCTGGGCACCGAACGCCCTCGGGCAAAAGGCGCTCACGGATACGCTTCACGGCATGTACCTGCCGTTTTGGACCTTTGACGCCCACGCCGAGTGCCCCTGGGAAGCGGAGGCAGGCCACGACTACACCACGACCGACTCCAAAGGCAATACACAGACCGAAACCCGCTGGGAATATGCCAGTGGGCACATCTCCAGAGCCTTCGATGACCTGCTCGTGCCCGCCTCCAAAGGCGTTCACACCAAGTTGCTCGATGATTTGCAGCCCTTTCCCACCACGACGGACCTCGTGCCGTATGATCCGGGCTATCTCTCCGGCTGGGTGGTGGAGCAGTATCAGATCGACCTCGTGCAGGCGGCGGAAGACTCGCGTGGCCGCATGCATCGCGATCTCGAGCGTGCCTGCGCCAAAGAAGTGCCCGGCGACCGCCATCGCAACCTGCACATCTCGCCGTCTTACAGCAACCAGACCTTCAAGCATGTGCTCCTGCCCGTGTGGCTCCTCACCTACACCTACGGCACCAAAACCTACCAGGTGACCGTGAACGGCAGCACCGGCAAAATCACCGGCGAGTATCCGCTGAGCTGGGTGAAGATCACCATCGCCATCCTCATCGGCTTCATCATCCTCGCGATCTTCTTTGGGATGCAGGAGTAGGTGGAGGAAGTTTTGGTCTGTGCAGGCTCAGGGTAGATCCACGAGAAATGCGTCAGCAGAGTAGCCATCTTGCTCCGCAAGATGAGCGTGCGGCGGGCCCATCGTCCCAGCGTGTTGTAGCTCGCTGACCGTTGATGTTGCGATGATCTAAGTTCCTCTCGCGGAGCGAGAGGACAACTTTGCTTCGCCTGTTCGTTTCCGTTGGGTTTTCAGATACGATTCAGGCGCACTCATTGTGCCGCTGCCCGCTGAATCCTCGCTGGCACATCATTGATCGAGTAACCGGCCTCACGAAGCGCGTCCCAGATTTTCACGAGCATGCCGAGGTTCGCATCGGTATCGGCTTCGAGTTCGAGTTTGGCATCGGGTTTGGCCTCTTTGAGGGAGGTGAGGGCGATGGCGAGCTTGTCGAGTTCGACCGGTTGGGCGTCGAGGAAGAGCTTTTGCTCCTTGGTGACGGTGATGGTCGTGCGGGCTTCAGGAGCGCTGGTGGCACCGCCGAGGGCTTTGGATTCCGGGAGGGTGATTTTAACCTCCACCTTCTGCTTTTTGAAGGTGGTGGTGGCGATGAAGAAGATGAGAAGGATCACCATGATGTCGATGAGCGACACGATGGGGATGGTGGGGACGGGGCGGCGGCGGGGGCGCAGGTTCATCAGCGGGCGCGGGGATTAGAGATTGGCCTTTTCGCCGACGTGCTTCACCTCGAAGTGGGCGAAGAACTGGTGGATCGTCTCCTGCAGGATGCCCTCGACCTTCACGGCGATGGCATCAATGCGACGGGTGAAATAGGTGTGCGCCAAAACGGATGGCACGGCCACAAACAAACCCGCGATGGTGCAGCGCAAAGCCACGCCGATCTCCGCCGCGATGGCAGCGGTGTCAGGACTGCCTTCACCACCGGCTCCGAAGGCCGTGAACATACCCACCAGCGCCGCGGTGGTGCCCAGCAGGCCCAGCAGCGGGGCCACGGACACCATCACCTCCAGCAGGGGGATGCCTCGTTCCAGATAATGGATCTCTTCGCGGGCCTTCGAGGTGCAGGCGTCAATGCACTCCTGCTTGCTCGTGTAGCTGCCGCTCACGGCCATATTGCCCAGCCGGGCCATCATGGAGCCATCGCGTTGCAAAAACTCCTGGAGCGGCCGGATGTCGCCCTTGGCGGCATAGTTCGGCACGGAGCGGAGCTGGCTCACGACGGCGGGCGGCAGGATGATCTTTTCACGCAGATGCAGCCAGGCGTTAATCATCGCCGTGATGGCCGCCATGGAGCAGATCACAAGCAGGCCCATGACAAAGCCCCCCGTGGCGAGGAATTCCCAAACGGATTGCAGGCCGGAGGCCTTTTCAGTGGCAGCGAGGAGGAGGGGAGCGGGCATGAGCTAGTAAATGAGCACCTTGTATTCGATCTTGAGGCGTTGCTTGTCCATGATGGGCAGCAGTTCCTTCACCTCGCGGGGCATTTGGGGAATCTCCGCGTCGCGGATGGCCCGCACGGTGAATTCCGAGAGCAGGGTGTTCGATTCGCGATCGTTCACGATGCGCAGGTTTTCGACCTTGCCATTCGCGTTGACGTAAAACTCCAACTGGAGGCTGCCCGGACTCACCATATCGCGGCGCAGCGCTCGGTAGAGGTGCCACTTCTTTTCCACCTGGCTGGTGACGGTGCGGATGTATTTGCCCTTGGGCGAGCCTTCCGCATCGACGGCATCCTCGGTGCCGCGATTGGAGATGGCGCCCTTGTTTTCGCTGGTGCGGGTGAAGGGCATGAAGGCCTTGTCCTGGGGCTTGCTGGTCGTTTTGGCTACTTCATCGCTCACGGGGATGGCTTTGGGCACGGGCGGGCTCTCGGCCACCTCACGCATCTGCGGCTTTTCGGGGGGGGGCGGCGGCGCATCGGGCTCTTTCATCTGCCGCGTGGGCTTCCGCACCTCAATGGGTAGGCGGTTCATGTCCACGCGGGCGAGGTCTTTATCCGCCTCCTCCATCATTTTCGCCAGTGGTGAGGTCGAGGCGGCCGAAGCAATGCTCTGGGGTTCCGGCTGTGGCGGTGTGGGAGGCTTCGGAGTCGGAGCGGGCGGTTTGGGCGGACTCGGAGGTGTCGGCTGGGTAGCCGCCGTTTGGGGCTTTGGAGGCGTGTTCGGCGTCTTCGGGGCGGCGGCGGCTTTTTTCGCGGCGTCCTCCATGATGTCGCCATCGCGGTAATCGCGGTTGGCGAGTTCGTTCATCTGGAATTTGAGCCCTTCCGTGGTCGGCATCGGGTTGGTGGCCGTGGGGTCAGGCGCTTGGGTGGCACTGGCCTTGGTATTGCGATCCGAGATGAAGGCGGCGTTCTTCGGCTTCTCGCCGGAGGCCTCGTTTTGCGTGGTGCGCATGTAGATCTCCTTCTTCGGCGGCGGCACGGGAGTCTTTGGCAAGGGCGGTGTTGGGATGAGCTGCTCAGGAAAGATGAGCGTGACCTCCTTTTCTGGCGGCTTGGCCGTCACCTCAGCGGCTTCTTTGAAGTCCCGCTTGGGCGGTGCGGCAAACAAGACCGCGAGCAACAAGAACAGCACCACATGCACCAGCAACGAGCCGGCGATGGCGATGGGCAGCTCTTTGTCTCGGGCGGGGGTCAAAGTTTGAAGTTCAAGGTGTCAGGTTTCAAGTGGAGCGGGTTCGAGGCCAAAGTTCGCGTTTCGCAGGCGGTTTCAACTTGGAACCTGAAACTTGAAACCTGGAACTCGAAGTTACGGCAGCGGCTTACCCTCCGGCACCGTCGCGGCCGTTTTCTTATCCTCGGGCTTTTTCTTGCCGGCGAGGGCATCAGGTTTGGTCACGCGTTGGCCGTCGAGGGTGCCGATGTTGACTTTGGCACCATCGGCAGGGAAGGGGATGGGCGTGAGGCAGAGGATCTCGCCCTCCTTCGGCGATTTGGCGGCGCTGGCGGCGATGACGAGGTGTTTTTCGTTGCCGAAGAGAGGCTCCACGTTCGTGCGCTTCAGCGTGTTTTGTGGCGTGATGACGATAATCTCATTTCCCGCCCGCACGGCG
>Ga0114980_10002513_pt1 | contig 12862 bp, 12 predicted proteins | sample S_140806_EF_Meta_FD_87018 | JGI IMG/M metagenome (GOLD analysis project Ga0114980, IMG submission 87018) | Freshwater microbial communities from Lake Simoncouche, Canada to study carbon cycling - S_140806_EF_MetaG | ecosystem: Environmental > Aquatic > Freshwater > Lake | place: Lake...
TAAACAATTTCACAATCCACAGCGAATGCCTCTTTAAAACGCTTTTCGAAAGCACCAACCGAGAGATTACCATTGATGGATAACTCTGATGAACCGGAAGGAGAGTACTCCCCCTTTGCTTTCGATCGAGCCCCTGCAATTGTTAGGTCATTATCGATGCCTGACCCATCTTCTAACCTTAATGTTGGAACAAGGTATGGAAACCGTTCAATAAATTCTGCTTGAAATGTTTTGACCTTCACGCGGCCATTCAATTTAATCTCTGCCATATTTTGTTGTTTTAAATGAAATTACTGCTCAATCAAGATGCGTTTAAATTCAATACTAATCTAACCGCGAATATTTTTGATGTATTCCTTCACTCTTTCAATATCTCTCCTTTTATTATCAATCTGGTTAGCTATAGTTGTGACAGCGCTAATCTTACTTTGTCTGTACGACCTCTTGCTATTTGCGTCTTTGGTGTTTTTGATTGCATTCGCATAATATTCAGACTTCCGCTTTTTATCATCTTTCAAGTTCTGTAAATCCTTGCGAAGAGATTCAATTTGAATTTTGTAAGAAGCTATTTGACTTCTCTGGGATGGTGTAAGTGGCATGTGATTATGTTGTTTAAATTAAGAAGTTTAAATGAATGAATGAATGAACGATTAGCCATTGGGATTTCCGTCTTTCAGAACAATAAACTCGATTCTTCTGTTTTTAGCTCGTCCTTCTTCAGAGTTATTATCAGCGATTGGCTTTTTTATTCCCTCACCGCGAGTCTTAATTCGATCAGTAGGAATACCCATTGTAACCAAATGCTTCTTTACAGCAATTGCTCTCTTCTCAGAAAGTCGCTGATTGTATGATTCATTTCCTTCTTCGCTTGTATGACCTACTACCTCAACATTCAAATCTGAAAATTCTTTGAGAAGGTCAAAGGTCTCAGTGAGGATGGAGTCGGAACTTGGGAGAATTTTATCACTATTAACCGAAAATAGAATGTCGTTGAAGGTCAACGATCTGCTTTCCGTGTTCTCTCCGGATGCTATATCCTTTTTGAGCTCGTCTATCTGACTCAATGTTTCTGCAACAACTGTATCTTTTTTAATTTCTACTGGCTGAGAAGGAGCAGCCACCGGCAATGGCTCTTCCTTTTTGTTGGAGTTGAAATACCACAGCAGCAAAGCAACAAGAGCCAGTATCAATAATAACCACAGCCACCTTCTGTCGGATTTCGGTTTGCGAATTGCCTCTAGAAGAGGAGCATTAATGATCTCTAAATGATAATCGCCTCGATTAAATGCTTCCTTCTTTTCAACCTGAATAACATGAATTCCAAAATTTTTGGCGTGATCAATCAAACTTTGTAAATCATGAGTTCCTGTCTCTGTGTCGGATGATTCCCAACTTCTTGATACTAGCACTTCAACCCCATCCGATGTTCGAAACACTTCATCTGCACCTGTAAAATGAGAGCTGGCAGCGTCAAGCCCTTGCGCAACACATTCCTCACGGATACTTCCCGGCTGCACAACACCGTACAACCTGTCTGTGTAAGGCTTAAAAATTGACTTGTAATTTTTGGGTGCTGAGTGATTAATGCTATCCGGAAGTAACTCCTTCAGTTCCTTGAAGGTTATCGAAGGGAACATTTCAAAAACAGCGGCCACCACACCTAAGGCGGTTCTATTCATGGCCTTGCCCGTAACTTGAATAACGCCGGTCTTTAGCTCGTCTCGTTGCTTTGGAGACAAACGGCTAATCGTTTTAATCATAATCAAAGTTTAGTGTTGGAAATTTGGTTGTAGAATTCCACAATCTCTGACTTCATAACATCTGAGAATTCCTCAGGGTTATTCACTTCTATTAATTTACCATTGTACTCGAACCTTACCAAATCATTTCTCAATCTGGCAAAGCAACAAGTGCGGGTACGTGAAATCGGACTGAGAGTAGCAATGGTCAAAAAACGAGGGGTGAAGTTAATTACTGCATTCTCACCAAAACGCTCAGTGGCCCAATCGTGCAGTGATTTCATAACAAGCACTACATTTTGGGGATACTTATTCTCTTCAATCATGCGTTGAAATGCATCCCAACTTGTGTAACGGGTGCGACCACCAACTACAATGAAATCCTCTAGGTCTTCCTCGACATCCACAATAAGTTCACCTTCCATTTCTTGTACTTCGAACAACATACGCGCTACAGCCTTTTCCATTGGTATATCCAAGGCTTCCGCCAGGGTAAGGATATTAGCAATCTCATCTTCCGAGATAACACCATCTGCCAAGGATGTAACTAAAGCTGCCTCAAAAACCCTTGGGCGATGCTCTTCCGGTATTTTATCGGAATTTTGATGTAGTAATTCAGTGAGCTGATCATCGCTGAGCAGACTAGCCATAGATACAGCTTGTCCTATCGAAGCAGCTAATCCGGGCATCTCAGCATCTTGTTCTAACTCGGCCATCAATTGCTTCTCTGCTTCACCCACTTCTCCGTCCGCCAACATAGCTACCGCTATGATGGCTCCAAATTCATTCAAATATTCTTTCATAAATCGATTCGTTTTTACCAGAATTTAAACCATTTCTTCTTACTTGCCTTCTTTCGAGCCGCTCTCGCTTTTGCCATGCGCGCTGCAATTTCTTTGCCCTTTCGGGTCCTCTTATCAAGACGTCCATCCGCCCTGCGTTTCGCTCGAATTCTGCGAGTTCTTGTTCTTTTTGCCATAAAATATGTTGTTAAAAATTTAAAGACATATGAACTACTTTTATTTTCAACTTTGCGGGTAGGCAACTACACTATTTGCACATACACTGACAAAGCCAATTGCAATCTTTTGAAATCAAATTTTAAAGGTTTGTGTTCTTTGGTTAGGGTAGGTGACAAATGTACATAAAAAACAAACCTAGTCAAACATATTTCTTCAGGAATGAAGAATAAAACGAACGTAATTCTAAGCTGTCTAAACACCGCCTTATGACAAAAATACCACCCTCATTTTTAAAATCACTCGATGAAATAGCAATAGCCAATTTCTATGAAGCAAAACAACGCTACATCTTGCATCTCGGTGAGAGTTTAATCATGCACCTCAGTTCGTTTGTTTTAGCTGAGTATCGTGATTCCGGGCTGACATATTTAAAAGTTGAAAAGGAAATTTTCAACATGAAAAAATCCCTGTCATTGGGTGTTTATGTTGGATGGATTCGTGATACTGCGCAATTTCTAGCCAATAACAACAAGCAATCGCGCATCCATGATTTACTGATGAAACCACAAATAAACGAGGAGTTCTCGCGATTCATCAATTCTTTTGAAACATTCAAGAAGGCACTTGAAACATCGGAAGGAGAATCGGTACTAAGCACAGCAGAAAAGCTTTTAAAAAATGCCAGTACAAAGCAAGTTTCGATGAATGATTTTCTGAATGCATTTGTGCAGCTGAGAAATAAGATTGCTCATCCCATTTATGAGGTTAAATCGCGGCCGGGAAAAATGATTAGTTGGCCATTCAATGATGAGTATTATAGTTTCATTCTACCACCACTCGAATCAGGGGTGAAGAAAATGATTGATGAGCTTCGTGGCATTTGGGAATACGATCAATTCGTTGTCAGCGAAGTCGATAAAGAAAAAGTAATTCTAAATGAGGAAAACGGGACGCTAAGCAAAACGCTATCGATTTCTCAAGGTATTTCAGAAGAACTAAAAGTTCTAATTAACCGTGAAAATCACTTACTCGTTAATGATTGGTCGGCTCTCTTACAACCCAAACAGGAAGCATTGAATGCGATTCAGGAAGAGCAAGAACAAATTAAGAAGATTGGCACACTAGCTGAATTAAAAAACAATGTAATTCATTGTTTAGATGATGGACAAATCAGCGTTGATGAATTTAAATTTCTTGAGTCCATAACCAAGTCGAAACTTCAAATGTCGAGTGATGAGCTTCGGGCATTCATCATTTCTACAGCCAATGAAATCGAGATTGAAAATCCATTCCCTGAGGTTGATAACAGATTCATTGAGGCCATTGATAAAGCCATTAAAAGCAAATCATACAATGATTTAATTCTTAAGTTAATCGGTGAACAATACGGCGTAACAGCAGGAGAATTTGATAAACACTTGGACTCGCGGGCATATGCCTTAGGACTTTCCCCAAGCGAAGCCAGACAATCGGACAACTACAATTTCGACAGCCAAGAATTGAAACTTTATCAATCGCTGGCAATGTCGAGAATGTGGCTTATGAGTATAGCAAAGCTGAATGAGGGAAACAATTTCAAAATAGACGGTGACTCTAGGGCAACAGGCACGAAGGAATACTGGCACAAGTTTGCGTTCAAATCGGTTCAAAACTACGTTGAACATAAACTGAATAAACTGCAGCAAGCAGGTGGCCTGGAATGGACCACCAAACAAAATCAGTGGCAAATAGGAAATATGACCTCCTACGCCTGGTGCAGCTTTTACCCACTGAATGCGCCTACTAAAGCAGCTCTAGCCCTTCACGTATCGGCATATTCCGATGGAAGTATTGCGATTGGATTTTTACCCGACTGGAAAGACCAACGCGACCTCGATCATTTCGGACTTTTACAATATCATACCCGACTCAATCTTCAGCGTTTCTTCAAGAAATATAATGAGGAATTAAAAAAATATCCTGATTTGGTTCTTTGGAACAGGATCACGGAGACGAGCTACGCCCCAATTATTGAGACACTGGAAAAATATCCATGGTATTTCGAGACCGATTACCATTTTGAGCAGATTCAGTTCTTTCAGGCTATGACAAGAACATTGGATCATCCCGCAATAGTATCAGAATCCTTTGATATCATTTTCAATTTATTCAATGCACTGATTCCTGAAATAACGAATGACTATCTTAATAATCTTGCTTCCCTTAGCGATCCACTCGAAAAACAAGCTGCTCTTTTAACTTCACTCTGCACTAGCGCAAAAGAAATTTTAAATGTTTATTTAAAAGACAATTCCATAATTGAAACTTTCAGCGAAGCCAATCAGGGATTGATCGGAGTTAAAATTCAGGAGAAAAAGGAAGGCGCACCAGTTATTTTGCAAATGCGATTTACAGCGGACTATTCCAATTCAAATATCCATTTTGACATTCGAGTCCAATGTGGAAACAAACACAATGAATTTCATGACAAAATTGACGACATTCTGAGCACACTTGCTCTGCAAGATGATGGGGTTGAACGGCTATATCGACATAGCTGTTTGATTTTCAGAAAAACATTCTCTGACATTTCACAGCATACAGACAATATGCTTGTGTTTGTTGAGCAATTTTTAAACAACTTCACAATCTCATTAGCTAAAAACAATATCCAAATACTTGGACTTAAGCCCCAACTTCGGAACGAGGAAGAATGGAAGTCTAAACTTACTCCTGTGTTGGATGAATTAATTCAGAGTGAGCAGCACCACTTCTCCAATAGCATTAAGAAAGAAAGAGACGCCAATAAAAACCTCTTGTTTTTGGACTATGTGTCTTCAAACAAGAAACACGGGGCGCATTGGCTTGGATATGGAATTGACTGGAACGACAGCCAAAATCCCCAATGGCTCTTAATGATGAAACTCGAGAATAGTATTGAGGGTTCAGCGCTAACTAACAAAATGGATGAGTTTTCGAAGCTTCATGATTACGAGTTGGATTATTCCGGATCGCTTCCGGATCGGTCAGAAGCAAAATGGATGATTGATTCAATTTCCGATGACAATCTCAGCTCTTCCTCTGATTTTAACAGAAATCATAATGCCCGATTAGCGCGATTACATAGTGAACATAAGTATGCGAATTGGAGTGCGAAAATTTGTGACACTGAGCAATGGATCCAAATGAAAGTTGACTCAGTCTCCTATATTTGGGAGGTTGCCGTGCAAGGCCGTTTCAATCGTGATCAATGGGTTACACAGTTTGACATTGCTATTAGTGAAGATGGGAAAAACTGGACGAAAATTGCTGAAAATTGCGATGGCCCACAATCCGGAAATGACATAGTCTATTTCATTTTTGAAAAAGCACAGCTAGCGCAGTATATAAGAATTATACCTATCGCTTGGAAGGGCTGGATTAGTGTGAGATTTGACGTGAAGGCCAGCCCGGTTCAACCCAATAAAATTACCTTAGCTAAAAGATGGAGTTTAGTGGATGCCTCTGTAGATAGTATTCTTGAATTGACTCGAAAGGAAATTCAAGAAGTAAGCAGTTATTTCAATGGCGATTTCAGTATCAAGTCCGTGTAGGAAGACATGGACTAAACCAGCTATTTTCGGTTGTATAATCAGTCAGTATGATTGGAAAAACCAATTCCTGTGCTGGAAGTATAATAGTAAGCCGGAATATTTACCACCGGATTGGTATCGTACATCGACTGATAATTCAGCTGAAGTGATAGCCATGAATTGAACTTGACAGAAACATTGAGTTGTGCTGCCCATCGAAAGGAAAAGCGATCAGTACTGAATGGCATTTGAAAGAAGTTGATAAAGCTCAACTCGATGTGCTCGCCGATATTGGAAGTCATGCGAAGCACATTGTTTGATTTGATCAAGCTTCTTCTCACTAATCCTAGAGCCGCATCAGGACTTCCTGAAATATTCCAGCGCTCGTCTTCTTGCATAGCACCAGTAGATAGCTGTAAACAAAAATTGTCGCCTCGGTATGCGTCGAATCGCAAGTTGGCACCCGCTAAGTTGCGCATCAACAAGCCGCGACCTGCGTCTATTTGCTGCTGCAAGAAAAACTGGGTTGCAAGACGTTTGTGAAAATGGGGGGTAAATCGGACATAGTAATACCCGCTATTGATGAGCACTCCATCGCTTGTGCCGGTATTGAGGTATTTTCCATTGAGCAGTAACTGGTGCTTGTCATTTCGATGATATACTGCCTCTGCAATGACACCATAATCGTAGACAACCGTGCTTTGTCGCGACAAATTGCCACTGAGACCAATGCCCCATTTGAAATCATTTTTACTCAGCGAATCAAGGGGAGTCGTAGGGTCTTCGATATTGAGCACCTGCGCATTTATAGCGGGTGTTAAGCACATCATTGAAAAGAAAAAGACGAACGAACTTACCTTAAGCATCGGTGGTATAATATTGCATGCATATTTACGGCAAAAAGTCACATTTCGCTTCTGCTGAAGAAACAACCGAATGAAACATCCTATAAACGAAGCACTCATAAAAATCGTAGGTGTGTTTGCTTACGAGCATAAGAAACATATCCCTCAATTTCTTTCCGGTCAATATGAAACTATGGACCTAGTTGATTTACCCCAAATAATCCTGGACAAGGGAAGAATTGCAAGGCAAGCAGCATTAGATGGAACTCGCGCCAATTACAAAAACACCTACTACGCTGAGTTCCGTGATTTCATGTTTACCGGAAAGAACATCAAGGACATCGATGGATTCCAAAAAGCGCAGATAAGATCGTTTCAGCGCAAGAAGAATCTACAAAGTTCGTTTCACTTTCGCCGTTTTGATATCGAGACCAAGCAAATGCAAGCTGTCTCATTGCCACTTATTTCTCATACACAAGAAATTTATTTGTTTCCCGGTGGCATTGGCATTTTCTCTTTGAATCTTCAACCCGATGAAAAAACATTGGAGCACATTTCCGATTTAATAAATCAAGCGCGCTCGTTTGAATCTAAAGTCGGTGACGTACAAAAAGCCATCGATTTTCATAAATGGGTTTCTGAAGAAGTGCTTTGCGGTATACCCTTGGTGGGAATTAAACTGGAGCTGGATGAATACAGTGGGTCAAAATTTAAGGTGTATTCCGTTATTGACATGCCTGCTGTATCGGAAGTGCTTCAATATAATCGCGAGCATCTGCTTTATGAAATAGGTACCTCTTCCCCCATAGGTGTAGTCGCCAATACTCATCGCATGCAGCCGGCAGAATCGTATTACGATGAGTTGCTTCAAAATAAGATTAGTGCGTTTAGAAATTATGATTGCCTAGCGCTACTCGACTCATTCACCGTGATAGGAACCGGAAATTATGCAGCGCTGAATGACAATAGTGAATCGTATATACCTCATCATTTGTGGAATCGAGCATACTTCGGAATTTACGTTTATAACCTTTTTCTTCGATACAGCCTATTTAAATTCAATGCCCAATTCCTCTCGAACCCGGTAAAGTATCGCGATCAATTTCAGGACTTTCTTAATCACTATGATTTGAAGCACATATCGTTCAACTTTCTGCCGAATATGATTTTCGAAGGAACACGCAAGGCGATGCGTATCGACGAAGAAATTGAAACGTTTGAAAAGCGATTAGGCAACCTAGCCACTTCAATTCAAGAACAACAAGAAAAGCGACAAGCTTTCTTGCTTACACTTATATCCGCCATATCAGCATTTGATGCTGTTGATAGCATTTGGGCCGGCGTCAACCAAGTTCAAACCATTCTAGGATGGAGCAATCTATTTTTTTTCCCGACACTGTTGGTTTTGTTGCTAACTACAGGGTATTTCCTAATGGAGTATTTATTCCCTCTGCTAGCCCAAAAACTTAAACGTAAATTGAGAAAAATAATCAGCAATTAGGAAATTTAATGACACGCAACTTCTTCGTTACCGAAACGCAGCGCGCGCATATGCTTCGACACATGCTGCCAAACGATCTTGCTGGCAGCCACTTCAGCCCAAATGTTTTTGGCGACCCTGAGGCGTTAATTGACTATATCAATTCACATGAACCCTGCGATATAATTAGACAGCGCGACCTGCGCTTTGCATTTTGCTTTGCCGAACTAGATGGAAAGCCTATTGGGAAATCGGGGTTAGCTATGCGGAAGGATTTGCATCATTCACAAATTGAAAGACATGTGCGCGATGGATATACAATGGAGGTAGGAATAGTTGAAGCACTGCCCAATACACATCTCTTCTGCATCATTGCTGATGAGACTTCGGAAGGTCTATCCATCATTACCGCCTTCCCGGGCGGATACGCTCGTCCATTTGCACAGAAAAGTCAGCCGAGAGAAGAATATGAGCTCAACAAAAAGTTCTGGGAAGAACATGTATTATTGAAACAGAAAAACACGATGCAATGAGGAGATTCCTAGCCACAACTATCACTTTGCTATTATTGAGTTCAATGCATGCCCAGCAAGATTCGTTTCTCTTCCGCACACCCTTGAGCTTCTACAACACCGACATTCTCTCCTATTTGCAGGTGCTGCATAAGAATCAGCAATACGAGAAGATGGTTCCGTTTTTTACAGGAGAACTTAGATCGAGTCGCTCTCAAAGCGCATTCGTTGAATTGTTAGCCAACGCTCCCTTCGGCTACAGCATGAAACGCGCAGGCATTCGCGAAGTGAAGAAAGGTGAAGCCTGGTCGCTTACGTATCAGCGAACTATACTAGGAACTCAGGAAACGTTTAGGGTTGATTGCGTATTGGCGAATGATACATGCCGCGTGGTTCTCAGTGAACCCACCTTCAAGCTCATTTTTAAAGACATTTAAACAAGGTATCTTTTCTATTTCCAACATCTACTATCTTCGCCTTATGCATCACCACAACACTCCAATCTCAGTTTGGCATGGGCAGCCTTTTGAGGTGCCTGTGATCGATGCCGACGGGCGGTGGGCAGTGGTGCGGTATCGCAACCCGAAAGAGAAGCCGCGACGCTTTTCGTTCATGCGCAATCTGTTTTTGGTGCGCAGCGGACAATCGTTTTCAGCGGTAGGCAATGTGGATTGCAACGCTATTACGATTTGGAAGATGACGAGCATTTTGTCGTGGCCGAGCAAACGCACACTGAAACTTGCTGTGCGAAGGCTCGACAAGAAGGCAATGCCCCATGTGTACACTCCCACACCGGAGCCTCTCATCAACGCTGCCGTTACTATGGAAATTCAACGCCAGGTGCTCGGGGCTTCGCATGTGCAAGTGGCATCGATAACAATGCCTGCCATGCCCACCTTCAACGTTCAACCTTTCAACCTTCAACTCTCCTCACCTGCCGACGAACCCGAATTGAAAGACTTTGATTCGGTCCTACAATCCTACAATCCTACTCTCCTATAATCCTCAAGATCCATGTCAACATCCCCCTATTCCGCTCCTTCGAAAACAACGCGCTTCCTGTGGTGGTGCGCAGGAGCCGACTCGCACTTCCTCATGCGATCTCCCATGCAAGACCGCGTGAAATACGCCGGAATTGGTGGTATCGTACTCTGCACAGGCGCACTGGCCATGGTTTCGGGTGGCTTTGCTTTCTTCACTGCATTTGGTCCGAAAGCGTATGCGATGGATCAACAAGAGGCAGCCGGCATCGGATTCCTCATTGGCACCGTACTCTTCGGTATTGCCTGGGGTCTCGTCATTTTCAACCTCGATCGATTCATCGTATCGAGCACGGGTAAAGGCGATGGCACTGACACAGTCACTTGGCGTGAAGTGGCTCAGGCCGCTCCTCGAATCATCATTGCGCTCATCCTCGGCTTCGCGATTTCCGCTCCACTCGAAATCCGCATCCTCAAATCGGAAATCGACAATGAACTCGACAAGTTCCAAAAGACGTACACCCAAGAACGCAACATGCAATCCGATTCGCTCTTCGCGCAACGCAAGGCGATTCTCGAAAAAGACAAAGCTGAACTCGAAGGAAAGCTTGCATCCTATGAAACGGAACTGAAGGTGTACGACGATAAGATTGATGAGCTCGTTGAAAAAAAGCGTCTCGAAATGCAAGACAAGCGGGCTTATGGGGAAGGTCCTGTAGCAAAAGCGCTGCAGAAAAACATCGACGACAAGATGGCTGAAAAAGAAAAGTTCGCGGCCTTGAAGTCAACTGACATGAGTGCCTGGAAAACAGAACTGGAACAGACATCGAACGACATTCGTGCCCTCGACGATGAGCTGCGTGCAGAGTACAAGAAAAACGAGGAGAGCGCTCACACTTACAGCGGCCTATTGAAGCGCATCCAAATTAGTCACGAAGTGGGCGGCGTCATTCCATGGATCATCTTCCTCGTCATTCTTTGCATCGAAATGGGTCCTATCTTCTTCAAGATGATGCTTACCAAAGGGCCGTATGATTACATGGTCGAAAATCAGAACTACTTGTTGAATGTCGAGAACGGCGTGTTGAAGGAAGATCACATTTACCAAGGCACCGACGGTATCATACACATGGAGAAATACCGCTACCTCGAGGTGGAAAAGGCCAAGAAAGACAAAGAGGCCAAACTCGAAGCATTGGGTCGTATCAACCAGCACATCATCGGTTCGTGGGAACAAATTAAGATGAAGCAGGTAAGTGACAACCCGCAAGCACACTACAAAGAAGACCAATCCCAAACCGGTAAGGCCTGATGCTCGTTGTGCTCGGATTGAATAGCGACATCTGGTCTCGCCTCGCCACACGCGAGCGACAACTCTATCGCATGGCCACCGGATTTTTCCTGGGCTGCTGCGTTGTTTGTCTGCTGGCCGGCGTGCGCTTCATGACGCAGCTATCCGACTCATACGCCATTGGTATTCCCGGTGGTTTATTGGTGGGAGCAATTCTGGCAATGGTAATACGCGTTGCACTCATCACATTGGTGTCTAAACCTCTTTTCCCCGAGGTTCCTGCAGCACCCATCGATCCAGCTGTGATACCAATCGTGCCTGAGCAAACCTGGCGCACACGCTTGCAGCGCCTACCCGATTTCTCTATCGTTTTTCGTTTTTTGATTTTGTCGCTGCTCGCACTTACCGTTGCCTTTCCCCTGTGTTCATTGATTGCCTATTCGGAATCGGAGCGTATTTCTGGAGAGAGAAGAGCCGAAGTCTATGCTGAGTTTCAGGCTAATCATCCCGACATGACAGCGCAACAACAGCGCATATTGCGTGAAAATATGCAACGCGAGCACTTCCCTATTCACGTATATCGCACACTGGCCAAACAAGGCGATGGACGTTTGATTGCCGTGTGGATTTGGGGCTGCTGGTTAGTGCCTTTCTTTTTGCTGCTCTATCTGCGCACAGGATCAGAATTTCAGTATGCCACGCTCAACCGCGACCAACTGGTGCGACAGATAGCGACCGATTACGCTGAAATGCTCGAGCAATCGGCACGCATGCAACGCAACAAGTTTGGATTGCAAAACGCCATTCAACCCAACGGAGCTTGGGACGACGCGCCGTTCAATACACGCAAGAAGCAACTTGCCGACTCCTATGCCTTCATCGATCAAGCATCGTTTAACGAATACCTGAAAACACTGTAAGCGGAGATATGGCAGAAATCGTGAAATATTATACAGGCATATTGCATGCGCAATTCCAAACGGGTAAAGTCACGCCCGTGTATGCGCACATGCAGACATCCGGTATTCAATTGCACGGTCGCTTTCAGCTCGAACAGCCGCTAGAAATTTCAGCAGCAGAATTTGAAGCAACAACCCTCACACCTCCTCAGCCTTACTTGCAACAACAGATGCACGCACCTGTGGAGTTGCTGCATGCAGGCCAAACCGCGAAGGCCGCTGTATTGAAGGAAGCCACCTTGCTGTGGTCGGAAGATGAAATGAAAGACGGCAATCCGTGGACGTTTTTGGCTGTGAAAAATAACCGCCGGCACGGACGAATGAAGGGCCGCGCCTATTGCAAAGTAGTTGAACATGTTCCGGATCCCGTTAAACCAATCGATACCGCAGTAAACACGGCCGCTACACCCACAACGGCAGCGCCAACCGTTACACCGATTGCAACTGATGCAGCACAACCCACTTCCATCGGAACAGCAGCAGTGCCTCCGGTAGTAGCCGCGCCTCCTACCCAATCGCTTAAGGGTTGTTCGCCCCTATCGA
>Ga0114980_10002515_pt1 | contig 12853 bp, 13 predicted proteins | sample S_140806_EF_Meta_FD_87018 | JGI IMG/M metagenome (GOLD analysis project Ga0114980, IMG submission 87018) | Freshwater microbial communities from Lake Simoncouche, Canada to study carbon cycling - S_140806_EF_MetaG | ecosystem: Environmental > Aquatic > Freshwater > Lake | place: Lake...
ATGGGAGATGGCGCAAGAAGGTATAGATTTAAGAACGGTGCAGTGGACAGATCATTAATTAAGAGTAAGAGGTAAGTGTATGGCGTATAGCAGTAAAGTTATGGATCATTATGAAAATCCTAAGAATGTCGGCTCTATGGATAAAAATGATCCTAGTGTTGGCACTGGTTTAGTTGGGGCTCCATCTTGTGGTGATGTGATGAAGTTACAGCTAAAAATTAAAGATGGTGTTATAGAAGATGCAAAATTCAAAACGTTTGGGTGTGGATCTGCTATAGCCTCAAGTTCGTTAGTTACGGAGTGGGTAAAAGGTAAAACTATAGAAGAGGCACAAAAGATTAGGAATGTTGAGATTGCGAAACATCTTTCTTTGCCTCCAGTAAAAATACACTGCTCTGTATTAGCAGAAGATGCTATAAAGTCTGCAATTTTGGATTATCAGAAGAAAACAAAGGAATCAGTATGAACAAAACAAAGTCACTAATCAATATTACCGAGCAGGCTTTGTCCAAGGTCAGGAATCTCATTGACAAAAGATCAAAACCAACATTGGGTATTAAGGTTGGTGTTAGACCGGGTGGGTGTTCTGGGTTATCTTACTATGTGGAGTATGCTGACGAAATTCAGTCTGGGGATGAGGTTGTGGAATATGATGATGTAAAAATTATTATTCCTACTCGTGCGGTTATGTACTTAGTTGGCACTACTATGGATTACGTTTCTACGGAAGTTAAAGCTGGATTTGTCTTTGTTAATCCCAACGAGAAAGACAAATGTGGTTGTGGTGAATCTTTTAGAATATGAGCATAACATCGGAACTAATTAGTGGTGATAAGAATGGATTATTTTGGAGAATTTGGTTTAAGGAGGTCTTTTATAATTGATCTTGATTTGTTAGAGGAATCTTATTTATCGCAACAATTAAAATACCATCCAGATCAATACGTAAACGCTGACTCTGATACCAAGCAAAGGGCCTTAGAAAAAACAATCGGTATAAATAAGGCGTATGATACGCTGAAATCTGACATAGATAGAGCTTTTTATTTATTAGAATTAGAAGGAGTGCTGTTGAATCAAGAAGAGAATCTAGTAGATTTTCCTGAATTATTAGCAGATGTATTTGCAGAGAGGGAATCATTAAGCATGACTAACTCTAAGAAAGAAATAGCCGTCTTGTATGAGGTCGCACAAAGAGATTTAGCAGAATATAAGAGAAACTTTAACGAACAGTATGAGGCAAAAAATTTCAATGGTGCTAGTGTGCTATATAAAAAAATACTCTATAAAATAAAGATTATCGACGAGATCAAAATGCGCCTTAATAGTTCTGGAGACATGTAATAATGCAGATTTGTGAAATTGAAGAGCCGAAAATAGATCAAGAGGCGGTAGTTGGTATTGATTTTGGTACTACCAACTCACTTATTAGCTATGTTCATTCTGGAGTAGCTCGGGTTATTACCGATGAGTATAATAAAAGAAAAATACCTTCTGTTATAGCTATTACCAAAAATGCTGAAATCATAATTGGGACTAAAGCTGCTGGGTTAGTAAACAAAAAAGATGCGCTAGTTATTAAGTCAATAAAAAGACTTCTAGGCAAGAAGTATAAGGATATATCTGAAAATAATCCTCTGAAGCAATTCATGTCTGAAACAAGTGATGGTAATATTTGCTTTGCGATTAATGGTAACCAATTCTCAGTTGTAGCATTGGTGGGTGAGATATTTAAAAAACTGCGATCATTAATATATGAATATCTTGGTAAATCTATTGTAAATGCCGTTGTTACTGTTCCCGCATATTTTGATGAAGTGCAGAGGCGTATGGTCAAGTCTGCTGCAGATATGGCAGGCATTAAAGTCATTAGGATTATTAATGAACCAACGGCTGCAGCTTTGGCTTATCGCCTCGATAAGGTAAAACTGGGAACGTACGTAGTATATGATTTCGGTGGTGGAACTTTTGACGTGTCTGTATTAAAAATTCAAGATAGAATCGTAAGAGTTATTGCTACTGGAGGCGATCCAAATTTAGGCGGTGATGATATTGATATTATTTTAGCGCGATATTTAAACGATAAATTTGAATGTGATAAACCTACTTCTGATTGGATTGAGACATCAAGAGAGATGAAAGAGGCTCTTTCTTCATCAGATAGTGTTGTGATAGAGAGAGATGGTAAAACCATTACTATGACTAATAAGGATTTCGATCTTTTAATCCATGAATTGATTGACAAAACTATAGTTATTTTGAAAGATACTATAGACAGATCTGGTATATCTGAAGAGAATATTGACGGGATAATACTCGCTGGTGGGTCTACCAGGATTAAGTCTGTAGAGGAGAAATTATCGGCGATTTTGCCAAATAAAGATTTCCTGAAATTTATAGATCCTGATGAGGTAGTGGCGATAGGTGCTGCTACACAAGCTGATAATTTAAACAGTAATACAGGAGATTTGCTTCTAGATGTAACGCCATTGTCATTGGGGTTAGAGATGATGGGTGGAATGACCGAAAAGATCATTCATAGGAATTCTGCTATTCCAATATCTGTTTCAAAAATTTTTACTACTTATGAAGACGGACAAACTGGTTTGAAATTGCATATAGTTCAAGGCGAGAGTGAATTTGTTAGTAAGTGTAGATCATTGGCGCAAGTGGATCTCTTTGGTATCCCACCTATGAGAGCTGGTGATCCTAGAATTATAGTAACATTTACTATAGATAGTGAGGGACTCCTTACGGTGACTGCTGAAGAAAGTTCATCAGGGGTTTCTGAATCGATAGAAGTGGTGCCTACTTACGGGCTTACCGCCGAGAGTATAAAAGAAGCTATTTTGATGTCAACAAGAGATGTTGATCAATATGAGTGAAAAAAAACTTGCTGAGTCTTGAATTTATGCTAAAGAAGGTAGTTCTAAGCTTGCTGGCGCTATTAGAGACGAAACTGACTTGCTCAATGGAAGAAGTATTCGTGAATTTACTCTAATGTCGGTGAGCATAGAGAGGAGATAGATAAGGCTTTGAATGTCTTAGAAGCGTCTGCCTCTAGATTTGATTTTTTGAGATGTAGTAAAAATCTCAGAGTTGGCTTAGGAAAAATAATAGAAGAAGGTGTGTCATGGTAAAAGTGATTTTTGTTTTAAAAGATGGTGAGGAAAAGGTGATCGACGCTCCAGTTGGTTTATCTCTGCTGGAGGTAGCCCACAAACATGCCGTTGATCTAGAGGGGGCTTGTGAAGGATCTCTGGCATGTTCTACTTGTCATGTTGTAGTTGACGAGGAGTTTTTTGATAAATTACCTAAAGCTAGTGAAGATGAGGAAGATATGTTGGATCTGGCTTTTGGTCTTACGCATACTTCCAGGTTAGGATGTCAGATTAAGATTACAGAAGATCTTGAAGGTTTGAAGGTTAGATTGCCTTCGGCTACAAGAAATATGATGATGTAATTTTTTCTACTATCTATAGCCTAAAAACTAATCTAGAATACCAAGATATTATTTTTTAGTTAATGGTATGAAAATCAGTAAATATTACCTTCCAGTTTTAAAAGATGCGCCACTTGGGGCTGAGGTTGTCTCGCACAAGCTGATGTTGCGTGCCGGCATGGTAAAGCAACAAAGTTCTGGCATTTATTCTTGGTTACCTTTAGGTGCGCGAGTATTAAAAAAGGTCGAGAATATCATCAGAGAAGAGATGAATAAGTCTGGTGCTCTTGAAGTTATATTGCCTTGCATACAGTCTGCAGACTTATGGAGAGAATCAAATAGGTATGATAGTTACGGAAAGGAGATGTTGCGTATCAAAGATCGTCATGAGAATGATCTTCTATTTTCTCCGACAGCTGAAGAGGCAATTACCGATATAGTGCGTAGTCACATCAATTCTTATAAAGATTTTCCGAGAACTTTTTATCAAATTAATTGGAAATTTCGTGACGAAATCCGTCCAAGATTTGGGGTGATGAGAGGCAGGGAATTTTTGATGAAGGATGCGTATTCATTCGACGTTGATCAAGAATCCGCTGTGGCTACCTATAATAAAATGGTAAAGACTTATTTTAATATTTTTATGCGCATGGGGCTAAGGGCTATTCCTGTGAGAGCTGATACTGGACCTATAGGAGGAGATTTGAGCCATGAGTTCCATGTTCTTGCCCATACTGGGGAGAGCGATATTTTTTATGATAAAGATCTTGAAGAAGAACTAAACAAATTGAATCCGGATGTGGAAAAAATTCGTAAGTTTTATGCTATGGCAGATGAAATGCATGTTGTTGAAAAATGTCCGGTAGCGGTTGCAAATATTAAAAATCATAAAGGTATAGAGGTTGGCCATGTGTTTTATTATGGCACAAAATATTCAGAAGTTTTAAATGCTACGTACATGAATCATGAGGGCAAAACTGTATTATTTCATGGCGGATGTTATGGTATTGGCGTTTCAAGATTGATTGCTGCTATTATCGAAAGCTCTCATGATGATAAGGGGATAATATGGCCCAAGGCTGTTGCGCCATTTACTGTAGCTATTTTGAACCTGCATACTAAAGATGCAGATGCATCATCTCTTGCGGATAAGCTTTACCAAGCATTATTAGATCGAAATATTGAAGTTATTTATGATGATACAGATGCTGGGGCAGGCAATAAATTTAGTAGAGTTGAGCTAATTGGTATACCATATTCAATTGTTTCCAGTACTAAATTAGCTAAAGAAAATAAATTTGAAGTTAGGGACAGAAAAACTGGCGCTGTTGAGTTATTAGATTTTGAGTCAACGCTGAAAAAATTGCTTGAGGATGATTGATGAAATTCAAATTGGAGTTGGGCATTGGGCTTAGATATTTGCAATCAAAAAAGAAGGAAGCATTTATATCTATAACATCATTATTATCTCTGCTAGGCATCATGTTAGGTGTGGCTGCGCTTATTGTAGTGATGTCGGTGATGAATGGCTACAAGGTGGAACTCACGAAAAAACTCAAAGGCTTTAACAGTGACGTTGTTATCAGGGATTTTGAGAGTACTATCGCCGATTATCAAACGATATTAGATAAAATTACAAAAGAGAAGATTATCGCTTCAGCAGTGCCTGTTATTAGTGAGCAATCTTTGTTATTGAATGAAGAAAGAGCTACTGGTGCTTTTATCAAAGCTATTAGGCCTGAGGATGTGAAAGTTTATCCATTTTTACAAGGGCAGAAGTTATCGTATCCAAACAGTGTTATTTTGGGACAAAGGCTAGCCAGAATGCTTGGTGTTTCGCCTGGTGATACTATCAAATTTGTTTCTACTCATTTTGATTCTACGATAATAGGTATGATGCCACGGATGAAAGATTTTTATGTTGAAGGAGTCTTTAATAGTGGTTTGAGTGAGTATGATTCAAGTTATGCCATTATGCCAATGGCTGCAGGGCAAAAGATGTTTGGTATTCCTGATGCTGTTAATGGTATAGAGGTATTTTTACTACCTGATGTTAAGCTTGACCCTGATAAAGTAGCAAGGAGGATATCTAATTTATTAGATAATAAATATCAGGTGCTAGACTGGAAGCGCATGAATCAGACGCTATTTGATGCACTCAAAACCGAAAGAGCTGTGATGTTTATAATTTTAACATTCATCATAATTGTTGCAGCATTTAATATAATTTCAAGCTTGACTATGTTGGTGACTAACAAATCAAGAGAAATTGCTATCTTAAGAACTATGGGTTTTTCAAGAGGTGGGATCATGAGAATTTTTCTTTATTCTGGTATGATTCTTGGAATTTTGGGTACTTTACTAGGAGTGTTGATGGGGCTTGCTTTTGCCTACAACATAGTAGACATTAAGAATTTTCTTTCCTCAATTACTGGTACGAACTTATTTGATCCTCTGATTTATTATCTAGATATATTGCCATCTAAGACTGATAAATATGATGTGTTCAGAGTTATAGGATTATCCTTGGCGATATCATTTTTTGCAACTTTATATCCTTCGTACAAGGCAAGCAGGATGTCACCTGTAGAGGGTTTAAAAAATGACTAAATCTAAAAAAACACCATTGTTGCAAGTCAAGAATCTTAGCAAGAACTTTAGGCAAGGAAGTAACGTTGTCATCATTTTAGACGAAGCTAATTTTGAGTTAAGAGAGAATGAGGTTGTGGCTTTAATTGGCCCATCTGGTTGTGGTAAAACAACGTTTTTACAAACTCTTGGATTGTTGGATGAAGCAACTAGTGGTGAAATTATTATTTATGGCGATCATCTAACAGAGAAGGGTGATGGCGAGAAAACAAAATATCGTCGCAACAATATAGGTTTTGTTTATCAGGCTCACAATCTCTTGAGTGATTTTACTGCATTTGAAAATATAAAAATGCCGTTGCTTATAAAACATGGAGATCGTAAAGAAGATGATGAACATATCTTTAATATGCTCTCAATGCTTGGTGTGGAGCATCGTCGTAATAATTATCCAACTCAGCTTTCTGGCGGGGAACAACAGCGTGTTGCAATAGCCCGTAGTTTGATTCATGATCCTTTGCTGATTCTTGCTGATGAGCCAACAGGTAATCTAGATAGTGATAATGCGGATAATGTCATTAGCTTGCTTTTTTCTATGGTGAGGAAGCATAAAAAAAGCTTATTAATTGTTACTCATAATCCAGAAATCGCTAAGAAAGCAGATAGGGTAATTACCATAGAAAAAGGTAAAGTAATTGAGCGCAAAAAAATATCATAACATAGCCATGATCGTTGCTGCTGGTAGTAGTGAGAGATTTGCGGGTAACATTCCTAAGCAATATATGAGTTTAGGGCAGATGTCAGTGTTGCGTTTTGTCGTGGAAAAATTCTTGAATCACAACGAAATCGATGCTGTTGTGGTTGGTATTAACCAGCATCATGAAAAAATGTACAACGAAGAAGTTGCCGGGCTTTCTTTATTGCCACATTTTATAGGCGGTGATGTTAGACAAAAAACTGTGTTAAATGGTTTAAGATCTATCGCTAAATACTCTCCAAAAAATATATTGATTCATGATGCTGCAAGGGTTCTGACTACGCCCAAAACTATCAGCAAAACTATCGCTAAGATGAGAGATTATAAAGCATGTATAGTGGCATCTAAAATTAATGATACGATCAAATATAGCAAGGATGGTAAGATAATAGAACGTACCGTTTCTAGAGATGGTTTGTTTTCAGCTGAAACACCTCAGATGTTTGACTTCCAAACTATATTATCTTTGCATGAAAAATATTCTGGAGATAATTTAACGGATGATGCTGCTCTATGTGAAAAAGAAGGAATGGACGTAGCTATTGTAGAGTCAGATAGTATTAATACTAAATTGACTCATGCACGCGACTTAGGTTTAATAAAAAAACTGTTGGAGGAGTATGAAAACTAAAATCAAAATAGGCATAGGTTACGATGCTCACAAATTTGCTGAAGACGGTGATTTTGTCATGTTATGCGGGGTGCGGGTGCCATCGCATCGTGGCGTTATAGCGCATTCAGATGGTGATGTGGCACTGCACGCTCTCACTGATGCAATGCTTGGTGCAATTGGAGAGCCTGATATTGGTAAACATTTCCCACCTAATGATATGGAGTGGAAAAATGCTGACTCAACAATATTTCTAGAATTCGCTCATGATTTGCTAAAACAAAGGGGTGGAACGATTAATAATATCGATCTGATCATTATTTGTGAAACTCCCCAAATTTCGCCACATAGAGAAAAGATGATTAAGCGGCTGGCTGAAGTTTTAGGCATTTCAGAGGAAGATGTTAATGTCAAAGCCACTACCACTGAAGGCATGGGTTTTACCGGTAGAAAAGAAGGCATTTCCTGCCAGGCGAGTGTTTGTGTAGAGGTTGTTAGGTAACAGTATATTGCTTTAGAAGGCCAGAGCCTGGGACTGTGTGCGACAGTAAATTGTGACCATGAAGGTGTAGCGGTTTTTTTACCTGAGAAAGGAGTGAAACTGACCGCTAGGTAGAGTTATACAGAGCTGAGTTTTAAGGCTATGAGTGGGTATGAGGGTGTTGTTGATCTTTTGTATATAAGGAATAGAGATAGAGAAGAAGTGATAGATGACAAATATTTTTTCCTTACATGCAACTGAGATTAGATATGAAGATACTTAAAAAGCAGTCGGCTTTTTTGTGGGGAGCTCGCAAAATTGGCAAGTCTACATATTTTAAATTTAGCAATGGTGTAACCTAGAGTTGCTCCGATCAAATCTGCGCTTGAATATCTTTTTTCTTAACGAGTATAAATATCTTATTTATGTCACACTGTAGGGCGCAGTTTTTCTAAAAAACACTATATCTAGTGTTATAAACTTTTAAAAACACAACATATTTGAAAATAAAATTGGACACCTTTGAAGGGCAAGTGCTATCATCATCAGTGAGAGTGAAAAAATACTTTGATTAAACATTAATTCTTGTTATGTTTTTCGAAACTTCTCGGTGTTGATATTTTAGGAGGAATGTATGATAGATAAGGGTGAGTTAAAGTTAAACTTGAAAGCAGATGATGGTTTAACGGATTTTGGCAAGGCGATTTTGAAAGATCGTTATTTGTTGGAAGGTGAAACTTATCAAGATTTATTTGCTCGGGTTGCAGCGTTCTATGCTGATAGTAAAGATCATGCTGAGCGTCTCTATAAATACATGACTAATCTTTGGTTTATGCCGGCCACTCCTATCTTGAGTAATGGTGGTACTAATCGTGGCTTGCCTATTTCTTGTTATTTAAATGAAGTTGAAGATAGTTTGGAAGGCATTGTAAATATTTGGACTGAAAATGTCTGGTTGGCAGCGCGTGGCGGTGGTATCGGTAGCTACTGGGGTAAGTTACGTTCTATTGGTGAGAAGGTTAAAGGTAACGGCAAAACTTCTGGTGTTATACCATTTATGTGTGTGCAAGATACAATGACTTTAGCTATCTCCCAAGGGAGTTTGCGTCGTGGTAGTGCGGCCTTGTACATGCCTATCGATCATCCAGAGATAGAAGAGTTTATTGAGATTCGTCGTCCTACTGGTGGTGATCCAAACCGTAAGGCTTTGAACATTCATAATGGTGTTTGTATTACTGATAAATTTATGCAAGCTGTTGAAGAAGGGAAATCTTGGGATTTAATTAGTCCGCATAGCAAAGAAGTAATGGAAACTGTAGATGCCAGAGCATTGTGGGCACGTCTACTAACCACCAGAATTGAAACTGGAGAGCCTTATATTTTATTTATTGATACCGTTAATAGAAGCTTGCCGGAACATCAAAAACGTCTCGGGTTAAAAGTGAAAACTTCTAATTTATGTAGCGAGATTACATTAGTTACCGGTAAAGATCACTTGGGTAAGGAAAGAACGGCGGTATGTTGTTTATCTTCTCTAAATTTGGAATATTTCCATGAATGGAGCAAAGAGGAAAATTTTATTACTGATGTGATGAGATTTCTAGATAACGTCCTTCAGGATTACATAGACAAAGCTCCTGACACTATGGCACGCGCTAAATATTCAGCAATGCGTGAGCGTAGTGTTGGTTTGGGTGTGATGGGTTTACATTCATTCTTCCAGAGAAACAACATTGCTTTTGAATCTGTAATGGCGAAAGTTTGGAATAAGAAAATGTTCGAACATATTAAGAAGGGCGTAGATGAGGCCTCTAGGTTATTAGCTGAAGAGAAGGGGGCATGTCCTGATGCTGCTGAATGTGGAATCATGGAACGTTTCACTAATAAAACCGCTATTGCACCAACCGCATCTATTTCTATTATTTGTGGTAATGCTTCTCCTGGTATTGAACCTTCAATAGCCAATGTTTACACGCATAAAACATTATCTGGGTCATTTATTGTGCGTAATAAATATCTTGAATCTTTGTTAGAATCAAAAGGGATGAATAATGCTAAAATATGGTCATCAATTACTACGAATGAAGGCTCGGTGATGCATTTAGATTTCTTGACTACTGAAGAGAAGGCGATTTTTAAGACTGCTCAAGAATTAGATCAACGTTGGTTAGTCGATTTATCTGCGGATAGAACACCATATGTAGATCAGGCGCAATCCTTTAACATTTTCTTACCTGCTAATATAAGTAAAAAAATGCTTCATGAGATACATTTCTCTGGTTGGAAAAAGGGGTTGAAGAGTTTTTATTATCAGCGTTCTACATCGTTGCAGCGCGCTGATAAAGTGGCTCACAAAGCAGAAGAAAATCAAATCAGATTTAATACAAAAGATGATGGCAATAAGTACGAAGAGTGCTTAGCTTGCCAGTAAAAGTTAGGAGGAAATTATGGCTTTATTAGATGCGAAACCAATTTACAAACCTTTTTCATATCCATGGGCTTATGATGCATGGATGATGCAGCAAAAAATTCACTGGCTGCCAGAAGAGGTGCCTTTGGCTGATGACGTGAAAGATTGGAAACAAAATTTAACATCATCAGAGAAGCACTTGCTCACACAAATTTTTCGTTTTTTCACTCAGGCTGATATTGAGGTGAATAATTGCTACATGAAGCATTATTCTCAGGTGTTCAAACCCACAGAGATTCAGATGATGTTAGCGGCTTTTTCAAATATGGAGACTGTGCATATTGCTGCTTATTCGCATTTGCTTGATACAATTGGTATGCCCGAAACTGAATATCAAGCTTTCATGAAGTATAAGGAGATGAAGGACAAATACGATTACATGCAAAAGTTTGGTGTGAGTACCAAAGAAAATATAGCAATTACCTTAGCGGTATTTGGTGCCTTTACCGAAGGTCTACAACTATTTGCATCATTTGCCATTTTGTTGAATTTTCAACGTTTTAATAAAATGAAAGGAATGGGGCAGATTGTTACTTGGTCTGTGCGCGATGAAACTTTGCACACTAATTCAATTATTAAATTATTCCGCACTTTCGTTCAGGAATACCCAGAAGTTTGGAGTGAAAAAACGAGAAGTGAGCTTTATGAAGCTTGTGCAACTATCGTTCATTTTGAGGACGCGTTTATTGATCTGGCATTTGAAGTGGGCAATATTGAAGGATTAACATCAAGAGATGTGAAGAAATATATCCGTTACATTGCTGATCGTCGTTTATTGCAGCTAGGGCTAAAAGAAATTTACATGGTGGAAGACAACCCATTGCCGTGGTTGGATGATATTCTGAATGGAGTTGAGTTTGCTAACTTTTTCGAGAATCGTGTTACTGAATACTCAAAAGCGGCAACCCAAGGTACATGGGGAGAAGTGTTTGATGAAATGGACAAGAAACGTAGCGACGTTTCGACGATAGAAGAAGAGAAGAATCTAACGTTGCTTTGAAGAATTGTTAGGGTCGGGGGTGATTAATTTTGATTTTGAATTTGAAGGAGTTGGAGATGGCTCTCCGTTTATAGTTCTATTCAAATCTGAGACAATGTCGTTTAAGCTATTCAAGTCTTTCTGATCTTTAAAATCAGATGCGTTCTCTGCGGTTTGTAAATTTTCTTGATCCTGAGGTGGCGCTGGTGACTTCTCTAAAATTTCAGGTTCTTGTTTATTTGGAATCTCAGGAATAATAGGTTTTGCCTTTTTGCTTTCGATATGGCCAACAAGCATTTTCTTTGTTTCTTCTCCGGCAGCGTCAAAGTTAAATTTGCTGATTTTCGCTAAAGTTTTATCTAGATCTTCAGGGTTCATTTTATCAGTGAGTAATTTTGCAAGATCTTTTTGGCCTGTTTCTATGGCATAGATTACGGCTGTTTTTCCTTCTGTGTCTTCTTTATTTAGATCTTTCTGGTCCATTTTTTCTATAAGATCTTGTGCCACATCGTGCATTCCTTGATATAGAGCCCACATTAAAGCTGTGTATTGGCTTTGATCTTGAGCTCCCAAATCTTGAGGGTTCATTTGATTAATAAGTAGCTTTGCAAGATCTGTTTGGCCTTTTTCTATAGCATAGATTACGGCTGTTTTTCCCTGTGTATCTTGTTTGCGTAGATCTTTAGGGTCCATTTTGCTTATGAGCAATTTTGCGAGGTCTAAATGTCCACCCCATATTGCTTGTATTAATGGTGTGTAGCCAAGGCTATCTTGGATAGCCAGATCTTTAGGGTCCATTTTGCTTATGAGTATTTTTGCGAGGTCTAAATGTCCATCACATATTGCTTGTATTAATGGTGTGTGGTCAAGGCTATCTTGGATAGCCAGATCTTTAGGTGGTATTGTATCTAACTTTGCTTTTGCTAATTTTGTGATTTCTACATCATTTTGTGCCATTGCTACTTGCAGTATTGAGCATACTGCTAATGCATTATTACCTAATTTGCTTTCAAAAAGTACTCGTTTCCTTAATTCGTTTGTAGATAGCAAAGTGCCTATATTAGCAACTACATTCGAAGGTAGTTTGTCTATTTTATCTGGGCTAAGGTCTACTTGGCTTGCTGGTTTTGTTGTGATATCTTGAACGAATTGATAAAGATGTTTATTGGCTATTACTGGTAATTGTGTTTCCAAAATTGGATCCATATGGATCATCTCGTAAGAAGTAAATCTCTCTTGGTAAGTTTGTGCTAAATATTCTTTCAATGTTTCATTGAGTTTCTCAATACTATCGATACCAGAATATTCGCCCACATTTGGATCGAAAATTCTATAGCCATCTTTATCTTTTATTGCCACAATTGCATGGGCCTCACTAGAGTTTTTAAGAGTAATTCTAATGTAACCTCAGTTGCATGTAAGGAAGAGATGTTTGTTAACAGAGAGAGGTTTGATAGAAGGTTTTTTAGGTTGATGGCAGTATGAAGCAAGAGCAGCGACTATATTGACCATAAAATTGGTAGTA
>Ga0114980_10002517_pt1 | contig 12841 bp, 11 predicted proteins | sample S_140806_EF_Meta_FD_87018 | JGI IMG/M metagenome (GOLD analysis project Ga0114980, IMG submission 87018) | Freshwater microbial communities from Lake Simoncouche, Canada to study carbon cycling - S_140806_EF_MetaG | ecosystem: Environmental > Aquatic > Freshwater > Lake | place: Lake...
ACTCGACCGCTGCGAGGCCCGCGATTCACTAAGTGGAGCCTCTCAGCCGGAATTCCGCCAACCTAAGCCGCACGAACCCGACGGACGATGTGTGCGCGGGCTGGTTGAGCCCCACGTTCTGGGCTCGCTGGGCGGGCAAAGGTCCTGCCCGCATCCGGCCTGGGGGCGCGGTCACGAGGCTGAAATGCTGGACGGCGGTCGCCCGGAGCGCTCGTGCGGTCACCGAAGGGCCGATCGCCAGCAGGCCGGTCACCGAAAGGACGACCGCTCGAGGGACGATCCGCAAAAGGTCGATCGGAGGATGGGCGATCACCGAATGGGCGATCACCGAATGGGCGATCACTGAATGGCCGGCGCTCGGCGCTAGCTGGCCGGGCCTCAAACGGACGGCGATCGCCGCCACCGAATCCACCACCACCGCCAAACCCACCGCCACCGGCACCGCCAAACCCACCGCCACCGCCGAAGCCCCCTGGGCGACGACCGTCGCCGCGCCGATCGGAGCCGCGGGCGGGACCACGATCGCCGCCCCGAGGGGGGGAAAATCGAGGTTCCAGACCAGGCAGGGTTGCGACTGGCAATGGCCTGCCCAACATACGCTCAATCCCAAAGAGACGTGAGCGGTCAGCCCGTCCAGCAAAAGAAACCGAAATCCCGGCGCGGCCTGCCCGTGCGGTTCGACCAATCCGGTGGACATAGTCTTCTGCCTTCATGGGCAGGTCGAAATTGATGACGTGCGAAATCGTTGGCACGTCAATACCGCGCGCGGCGACGTCCGTCGCAACCACAATCTGAATTCGCCCTTCGAGCAGCATCCGGACGACCCGGTTACGGGCATGCTGCGGCAGATCGCCATGCAAGGCTGCGACCGCATGACCTGCGTCGCGCAGACGACCAGCCTGATCTTCAGTCGACAGCTTGGTCGACATAAAAATGATGGCCTGCTCCATGCCAGTCGTCGCCAGCACGGCGTCCAACAGGCGATTCTTATGGTCGAGATCGTCGGCGTGGTGGACCACCTCGGTCAGCAGGGCACGGTCGATCCGCTCTGACAATTCAATCCGCTGGGGATCCTTCGTCAAGCGTCGGGCCACCGGAGCAACACGCCCATCCAGCGTGGCGGAGAACAGCAGCGTCTGACGATCGGCAGGCAGGCGAGCGGCAATGAAGTCAATGTCTTCGACAAAGCCCATATCCAGCATCCGGTCCGCTTCATCCAGAACCAACGTCATGACGCCTGACAAATCGACGCGTCCCCGTTCCATGTGATCGAGCATCCGACCTGGGGTTGCAATCACAAGTTCTGAGCCTTCGGCCAGCGCATTCAGCTGTGGTCCAAAGGGTGCGCCGCCAATCAGGCAGGCCGTGCGTAATCGACGACCCGTCGAGCGCAATTCCATGGTGTAGTCGCGCGCTGCGCGCTCGATCTGCAAAGCCAATTCACGGGTCGGGGTAAGAATCAGGGCGCGTGGCCGGCGCTCGCCTGCGTCACCAGCCATCCGATGGAGCAGGGGTAACAAAAATGCCCCGGTCTTGCCACTCCCGGTGTGCGACGAGACCAGCAAATCCTTACCGGCCAACGCGGCAGGAATGGCCTGCTGCTGAACGGCGGTAGGAGCAGTATGAGCCAAGCGCGAAAGCGCGCCGAGCAGGGCCGAATGCAGCCCTAGGCTTGCGAAATCCATATAAATCCTCGAAGGCGGTTTGATTCAGCCGCCCGATCAAGGATCAATCCGTTAATTAGAAACGGATCAGGACAGGAAGCCGAAAACGAATGTCTAATTTGAGAACCTTTTCTCAAATCAGCCTTCGACTATGACGTAAAAACCCATCTCGGTCAAGTCGCCGCCTGTTTTGTTGTTCTTGGTTGGCGAACTTAGGAACGATCTTTGCTGCAGCGTGACCAGCAACCCAAAGGGAAGAATTCATGATTAGTCAAGACGTCGCCCAAGCGCCCACCAGTCCCAGCGCAGCCACATTCACCGCCGCAGACAGGGTGGCGTTCAGTCTGGCCGTTATTGGTGGACTCAACTGGGGCCTCATCGGTGCATTCTCATTTGACCCCGTAGCGACCCTTCTCGGCGACCGTTCGATGCCCGCCCGAGTCGCCTATCTCCTATTTGGACTCTCCTCAATTTACGCGATGTATACCGCAACCAAGCTTGCCCAACCTCTCTAAACCGCCACGACTTGGCGTCCCCGCGGGCGCGCCCTCGCCCATCGCCCTGATCGCGCTGCCGGTCGGGGTTGGAGCGCCCGACCCAGGCTGCGCAAAAGGTCCGGATGCTTTACTGGCTCAGGGGCTTGAGGAGCGGCTCCGTAAGCCTGACCCAACACTGGGCCAAACCCGCGGCCGAACGGTCGAGGTTATCCGCTTAGGGCCGATGAGCACCCCTACCCGCAGTTCTGGCGCCACATCCCCCACTTCGACCATTCGACGTCACGCGGAACGCCTGGCGGCAACTGTCGCCGAATGCATCCGCCGGGGCTACCAACCCCTGGTACTTGGAGGCGACCACGCATGCGCCATCGGGACCTGGAAGGGGGTTGCCGAGGCCGTCGCTCATCAAGGCTCCGTCGGCCTGGTCTGGCTCGATGCCCATCTGGACGCCCACACGCCCGCTACGAGCCCGAGCGGGATGGTTCATGGCATGCCGCTCGCAGTGCTGCTAGGTCATGGCGACGCTCGACTTGTCGGGCTTGCTCAGGGGGCCGGCATCGATCCGCGTCACCTTTGTCTGGTCGGCGTACGCAGTTTTGAAGCCGAAGAATCTGCACTATTGGCGGGCTTGGGAGTTCGTATCATTCAAATGGCTGAAATCGACTCGAGAGGTCTTGTCGCCACCCTCCGCGAAGCGATCGAAATCGCCTCGGGCGCACCGGGGGGCTGGGGGGTCTCCATCGACCTCGACGTCCTGGACCCTCTGGATGCCCCTGGTGTCGGCTCTCCCGTCGCCCATGGACTGGAGCCCCAAGAGCTGATCGACGCTATCGCTGGGATTGCCATGACCCCCGGGTTTCTGGGCGCGGAAATGTCGGAATACAACCCCGAGCTCGATCCCGAAGGAACCACTGGTCGGGTCGCCGAGGCGTTATTGGTCTCAATCTTTTCGAACTGAGTATTGCACCGGCGGGCCGCCGAAAGTCCTTGCCGAGTAACATCGCGCCATGCCGCTACTCCAACTCCGCTCTGCCTCCCTGGCCTTTGGCCATTTTGCGCTCCTTGACCGGGCCGACCTTCAGATAGACCCGGGCGAACGGGTGGCGTTGATCGGCCGAAACGGCAGCGGAAAATCGTCGCTCCTACGCGCCCTCGCCGGGTTGGGAGGGCTTGATGACGGCGAGGCCTGGACGCAACCGGGGATCAAGGTCGCCTATGTCGCCCAGGAGCCCCCGCTCGATCCAGAACACACGGTTTTTGAAGCCGTCGTATCGGGGCTGGGGGCCGCAGCAGCGGCCCTGCGGGAGTGGCATGAGGTCTCGGACGCGCTCGCCGACCCAGACGCCCAAGACATGGACGCGCTGCTCGAACGGATGCAGACACTGCAGACCGAGCTGGAAGCCTCGGACGGATGGCGGCTTCACGCCACAGCGGAGCGCGCCATCGATCGATTCGGCCTCGACCCGAACCTGCGGATCAACAGCCTCTCGGGTGGCCAAAAAAAACGCGTCGCGCTCGCACAGGCATTGGCCACAGAGCCAGACGTCCTCTTGTTGGATGAACCAACCAACCATCTCGACATTGTCTCGATCGAGTGGCTGGAGTCTTTGCTTGCGCCCGGCGAAAGCGCGTCAGCCGCCACCAGCACTGACGGACTGGATGCCAGCACCAGCGGCGCCAATGGCGCCAGCAGTGCCGGCGGACCACCGCTCCTTAGACCCGGCGGAGCACTCCTATTTATTACCCACGATCGTCGATTTCTAGAGAGGGTCGCCACCCGAATCGTTGAACTCGATCGCGGAAACCTCGTCAGTTTTCCGGGGCGTTGGCAGACTTATCTCGAGCGCAAAGAGCAAATGTTGCACGAGGAAGCGCTGGCCAACGCCCGCGCCGATAAACTTCTGGCGCAAGAAGAAATCTGGATCCGCAAGGGCGTCGAAGCCCGACGTACGCGCTCGGTCGGTCGGATCGCTCGCCTCGAGCAACTGCGTGCCGAACGCGCGTCCCGCCGTGAACGTCAGGGCGAAGTCGAGCTGCGGGTTGATGCCGGTGATCGGAGCGGTAAGCGGGTGGCCGAACTCGAACACGTCACCCGAAGTTGGCCAGGAGCCGATGGGCAACCAAAGGTCGTGGTCCGCGACTTTTCGTGCCGCGTCATGCGTGGCGATCGAATCGGTCTGATCGGGCCGAACGGGGCCGGAAAGACCACCTTGCTGCGTCTCATTCTGGGCGAAATCGAACCCGACTCGGGCACCGTGGTGCAGGGGACTCAGCTGCAGGTCGCTTACTTCGATCAGTTCCGGGCCCAGCTGGATCCGGAAGCGGCCTTGGTCGATGTTATTTCGCCGGGCTCTGATTTTGTCGAGATCGGCGGCCAACGGCAGCATGTGATTTCCTACTTGGGCGACTTTCTTTTTGCACCGGCACGGGTTCGATCCCCGGTTAAATCGCTCTCAGGAGGCGAACGCAATCGCCTGCTCCTGGCCCGTTTATTCGCCCGACCAGCGAACGTACTGGTTCTTGACGAACCCACCAATGACCTCGATATCGAGACGCTGGATCTGCTGGAGCAACTGCTGCTGGACTACTCAGGCACCGTGTTACTGGTCTCCCATGACCGATCCTTCCTCGACACGGTGGTCACCCAGGTGATCGTCGCAGATGGAGATGGGCGTTGGAGTGAACACGTGGGCGGTTGGTCAGACTGGGCTCAATGGCGGGCTAATGCGAACCGAGCTAACGCGAGCCGAATTGCAGTGCAGACCGACCGAATCGTCTCGCAGGTCGTGAAGCGGGAGCCCAAGAACACCAAAGAGCAATCCTCGACCCGCCTGAGTCGCGCGGAGCAACGCGAACTCGACCAGCTACCCGACCAAATTGCCGCACTCGAGTCAGAGCGATCGACGATGACCGAACGGCTTTCGGACCCTGCGTTTCATTCCAAAAATTCTGAGGAATTCCAGAGTGTTAGCCGGCGCCTTAGCGCCCTCGAACAGTCAATCTCGGCGTTGATGGTGCGCTGGGAACTCCTTGAATCTCGCAATCACTCGTCATGAAATGTGGTCAATGTCGGTGTTGCCGAGCGGTCCCAACTGTCGGAATGAACTGAGAACACGCCAGAGATCCGCTAAAGTACTGCCCACGCTCTTTTCGCACGACTTAATCGCCTCCGCGTGAACTTTTTGTTTCCTCTTAAGCTCGGTCCATCTGCTGGCCTCTTCATAGCGATTTGTCTCGCCACGCCACCGCTGGCGCGGGCTGCGGGTGAATTGCATCAGGCAGAGCAACTGGTTGAAGCCGGTCGTGCGACCGAGGCCATTGCACTCGTGCAGCGTTACGGAAAATCCAGCGATGCGGCCTGGGCACAGGTCCACTCAGCGGCTCTTTTGGCCAGTGGCCAAAGTCGGCGCGCAGTAGACCTTCTGGCGCCATTGCATGCGGCAGACCCGCTCAATCTCGCCTTAGCCAATAACTATGCGGTTGCGCTTGAAGCCATTGGCGCCACAGACACCGCTCGTCAGGTTCTCGAGCGTGCGCTAGGCGATGGCGCGGCAACGGCGGCGGCATTTCGCAACTTGCGTTCGCTCTATGCCAAGCTGGCTGCCGCGGCTTATGCGCGAGCAGTCGATGCGCCAGTGCAGCGCATGAGCCCAACACTGGCCTTGGTGATGCCCTCAGACCGACAGGCGCTTGCTTTTACGCCGGGTGCCGGAGATCAATCACCAGCCATCTCGCGTGGGCCAGTGCCCGCTCCCGCTATCCCGCCAATGGCCGCATTGGGCCCCGAGCCGGCAGCTACAAGCCGCCCCTCTTCATCCCCGACGCCCTCCCCCACAACAGCCTCGACCAATTCGGGCGCAACCAAGTCCGCCGCGGCGCCGACTCCACCACCGCTGGCAGTCGCATCGGCTCCTGTGGCGCCCGTGGCTCCTGTGGCTCCTGTGGCTCCTGTGGCTCCCGTGGCTTCAACCGTCGCGCCCATGGCAAGTTCGGGAGCATCAAAACCGGCTGAAAAGCCGGCTGAAAAAGTAGCCGACAAAGCGGCCGAGAAGCCCGCCGAAAAGGCACCGCCAAAGGTCTCAGATAAGCCTTCAGATAAGCCTTCAGACAAGCCGACGGAGAAGGCAACCGACAAGACAGCCGAGAGTGCTGCTGAAAAGGCTATCAATGATCGACAAGCAGCCGCTTTGGCTCAATTGGAGCGCGCGACCTCCAATTGGGCTGCCGCCTGGTCTAGAAAGGACGTCCCGACCTACCTCGCGTTCTACGCCAGAGGTTTCCAGCCTCCCACCGGCTTGTCCCGCAGTGAGTGGGAGAAGCAACGACATGAGCGCCTGAATCGTCCGGGTTCGATCAAGGTCACCATCGATGATCTGAAGGTTGTCGCGGATGGCGACGGCTGGCGGGTCACGTTCCGCCAGCATTACCGGGCCACCGGACTCGAATCGACGGCGACCAAATCCATGCGTTGGGTGCATGAAGGGGGACGTTGGCTCATCCAGGCTGAGCGCGCGCAATGAAGCGAATTGCCCAGACCCTGATGCTGGTCTTTGCGGCGCTATTAGGTCCAGCTAATAAAACAGCTTGGGCACAGACCGAGGGCTCGAGTGACGAAAACCTCCGGGAAGCCATCCGCCTTATCCAGTCCGGAACCAGTCTGGATAAAGCGCTTAGCGCCGCCCAGCAAGCCGGCCGGGCATTGCCGAAGTCCCATTTGGCCAACTTTCTGCAGTATCAGGCCTACATCTCGATGGCGGGTGGAGATCCAATCCAGGCTTCCCCAGGGGTCAAACCCAGCCCAGACGCTCATCGCGAGCTGGTCAATGAATCCAAAGCCCGCGGCAAACTAGTGAGCGTCCCAAAGGGCGCGCTTCCGTCCGCAGTGATCCAGATCGGCCCGGGGACGGATACGGTATTACTGGTCGAATCGGAACGTTCGCGCCTTTGGATCCTCAACCGCAAAGGCGATTCAGTCACCGTGGTAGCAAACCACTATGTCACCGTGGGCCAGCAAGGGGTTGGCAAGGAACGCGAAGGCGACCGTAAGACCCCGTTGGGGGTTTACCGAATCCAAAGTGAAATTCCGGGCGCCAAGCTCATCGATTTTTACGGCCCTCTGGCCTTGCCGCTGGACTACCCTAACTCGATGGATCGGGCACGGGCTAAAACCGGCTCGGGGATTTGGGTACACGGTGTACCGTCAGACCGCTACGCCAGACCGCCATTGGCCTCTGACGGCTGTGTGGTGTTGGCCAATGAAGATTTACTCGCCCTGCGAAAGTACGCCAAGCCGGGTCGAACGACCGTTGTCGTGGTCCCGCAAACCAATTGGTTAAGTCCCACGGCCTGGCGGACGATGGCCTCGAACCAACTTGCAGAACTGCCGATCGAAATGTTTCAGAAAGTCGCTGCAAATGGCGGCGGCTTAAAAGAGAACTCGGCACGCAGTGTTTACCACCTAGAGGCTGAGCGAACGATGGTGGCGGAATACATTGACCGGCGGGGACAGTCGGTGCGCGATTACTGGAAGCGCGAGGGAGGGCGTTGGGTCCCCTACCTCGACGCGACCCCGGCCGCCGTGCACTGACACCAAGCGCCGGTGCAAAGTCACACCGAAGTCGGCGTCGCACTCAGGAGCGCCCGTATTGCGCTCGCTCTACCGCTCGAATCCGTCGCGCGCGAACTTCAGTTACCCGTCGCGCAGCTCAAGGCGCTCGAAACGGGCTCAACCGGAAGTTTCGCCGCACAAGTGCAGCGGGCTGATGCAACCCGGCAACTGCTGAGCCGATTCAATTTGCCCGAGTCATGGGCAAGCTTCCAGCCAGCGGAGTCGGAATGGCCCGCGCCCTCTTCAACCCCTTTGCTAGCGCCCCTGTCGGGCACCAGAGCGACCAGCCCCCTTGCCCCAAGTGCGGAGATTCCGCCCCTGGCGCCCCCCAAGCCGGTGTCATCCCGCCAGCGCTATCTTGCCCTAGGGGCCGCCAGCGTCGTCGTCGCAACCGCAATTGGCGCTGCCCTGATACCTGCCGCCCCTCCGGTTGACGAAAATGAGCTGGAAGACCTGCGTTCTTCGGCCCCGTCGGCGGCGTTGAAGACCTCCAAAGCGGCCGAGACTTCGGTGCCAGATCCTGCAGTTGACTCTCGACCTGCCGCTCAACAAGACGCGCAAGCTGTGAGGGAGGCAATGCCCGAGGTACCACCCGCCCAGCCTGCTCCATCATCGGATCACCCGCGTCCGACTGCGAACGCTGGGCCTTACGCAATTTTGCCGGGGTCGCAGACTTCAGCCCCAGCTGAAGCCACTCTTGAAATAAAGGCGCGGGCAGCCGTCGCGGTTGATCTTGTGCTGGGACAAGGCGCGACTCAGCTCACGCTGCGCCCAGGTGACCGCATTGTCCTCATGTCGGGCCGGGCTGAGCGAATCGAGGTCAGTGATCGAAATGCCGTCGAACTCGCGATGGCGGGTCGGGCTGTTCAATTCACGCCAGTTGCTCCTTCAGCTGCAGGAAACAATATTGATCAAAACCCCAACCGGGGGGTTTGGACCATCGCCGGACGCTGACGAGCACCCGACCGGTAGTCAGCGGGCCATCAACGAATCAACTCGGGCGGCTCGTCAATCAACTGATCTGCGTCCGGCTCACGCGGTCGCTTGGCTGGATTGCGGCGAATCGCGTAAGCCCAGGCCAGCACGGCTGCAACTGCTCGATAGAGCCCTTGTGGCACGGAACCGCCCACCTCGCACATCGCTTCGAGTGTGCGTGCGAGCGCAGGGCTGCGGACGATGGGAACATCAAACTCGGTTGCAGCCTCTCGAATCTTTGCGGCGATCTCATCCGTACCCTTGGCCACGACGACAGGTGCGAGGTGCAGGCCCTCCACATAGCGGATAGCCACCGCGTAATGAGTTGGGTTGACGATCACCACATCGGCCTCACTCACCGCAGCAACCATGCGGCGCCGGGACATCTGTTGCTGGCGACGGCGGATCGCAGCCTTGATTTCGGGACGCCCCTCGCTTTCCTTCATCTCCTCTTTCATTTCTTCGAGCGACATCTTGGCTTCTTGGCTGAACTGGAACCACGCCACCAGAGAATCAACGCCCGCCAACACCACCCAACAGCCAAAAAGCGTGGCGCCTGTCAGACGCAGCAAATGCCCCGCATCGATGAGCGCACGATCGAATGGCAGCTTGGTTAACTGCACCACTTCCTCCGCAAGCGCACCGAGCAAAAGCCCGATCACCACCATCAGCAGAGCGACCTTGAGGATGGTCTTCCCCAGTTCAGCCAGGCCCTTGAGTGAGAACACCCGAGCAAGCCCACTGACGGGATTGATCCGCTCCAGGTCGAACTTAAATTCGGCGAAGACGGGCTGGAAATTATTGAGCGCGAAGGTCGCAGCGACGGCGATGACAGCGGCCAGAATAATGATTCCGAGCACCACTAACATCGCGGGTAATACAAACTCAGTTCCCCACTCGACCAGGACGCGTTCGAGGTCCCCTTCGCCCACCCGACTAAAGTTGGCGCTCATCAGACGAACCAACGCGGCCAGGAAGAGTCCGCCAAGGCCGCCGGCTACAGCAAATCCGAACCCGATCAGCAGAGCCCCAACAAGATCGCGAGATTGTAGAAAGCGGCCCTGCTCTGCCAGCCGCTCCAGCCGTCTCGCGGTCGGGTCTAGGTTGCGTTCCTGATCATCACTGTCCTCGGCCATCGATGCCGATCAGTCCAGAGTTGGAGTCTTGCGCAGCCGGTCTTCGAGCGCCTCGGCCTCGGCCAACTGGGCCGCTGACATCTTTTCAGCCAACAGAGCGGCACGTTCGCGTCCCGTCAGAACCCCGTTGCTGGCGGCGCGCTTGTAGTATGCCCAGGCCCGCACAATGTCCGCTGGGACGCCAACCCCTCGTGCGTACATGTTGGCGACATTAAATTGCCCAATCGAATCATCGGCCTGCGCCGCAAGCCGGTACCACTGAAATGCGACCGGTAGGTTGCGTTGCGCGCCAACGCCACTCTCATAGATCGCACCGAGCTCGTTCATTGCGCCGATGTTACCGCTCTTGGCAGATTCGATCATCCATCCAAAACCAAGCTCGAGTTCTTTGGTGGTCCCGATCCCTTGAACGTACATCATCGCGACATCGTACTGGGCACGATTGTCACCCGCTTGCGCCATCTTGAGCATGCGCCCAAACGCGTCGTCATAACGACCCTGGACATACACCCGGCGCGCCTGATCGTATTCTGAACACCCACCAAGAATCAGGGCGGGAAGCACGCACCCCAAGGCCACCAAGATGGCGGCCAGGCGCTTTGGGAGTGGCGCTCTAATCAGTGGAATTTTATTTGCCAGGACCAGGCATTGGCACGGATGCGCCACCGCGGCTGGCCTCCGATGGTGGTAGTGCTGGCGGCGGGGCGCTCGGCGCCGATCCGGCCTTGGCCGCCTTGCGTGGCTTTGCGGTCATTGGACCCTGCCGATATCGCTCGTCGTCGACGCCAAGGGGCCCTTCAGTCGTCAGATGAATTGAATGCGCAAAGTTGCCCAAGAACCGCCGGGAGTAATCGGGATATCGCCGATCGTCTGAGATGTAACCATTGTCAAGCATGCACTGGTCGTACTGGTCCAAAAGGATCGAGCATCGATTAGACATCGAATAACGGTTCAACTCGACCTGCTCACCCGCTGCGAGCAAACCGGCAAACATGCCGAGCACAAGCACCAGTAAACCGAGAATCCATGCAAGCGGACGGAGAATCTTGGACATTGCAAACTTCGCTTATGAATTAATGGTGATCACCGGACGATCCGTGCGAGCGACCTTTGGCAGACCGGGAATCATCCGCCCAAACCCGGGCGTAGACTTCGGCTGCCATCGGGTGCCGCGGATCAACAAGCTTAGTCAGACGCTGGAATGACTGAACCGCTGCCGCCAGATCGCCCCGCACACGATAGCCAATTGCCGCACAGCGAAACAGTTTGGCCGCGATGTCTGGGTCGCGGGTCCCGCTGAGGCCTTCGCCCCAAACCCGGCCGAGATACCAACAGGCGTCCGGATCACCCATTGCAGAGGGCGCCGAAAGCCAATCTGACGCAATCTTGAATTCTCGCCGTGCCCTTGAGCGCATGTGGACCACCACATCCCGATGCTGAGGATCGGTCACGTCGATCGCGGAATTAGCCATCCGCACACCGTTCTCAAACGCAAACCGACCACGCCACATTGCAGCGCGCATATCCTTACGTTTTCGGGCACGCTGTTCTAGCGCGTCCATAAGTTCTTTTGCCTGCTCCAAACGAATCAGCATGGCCTGCTGTACCCCGGGCGTGCAACCCTTGGGACGCTGGCGGCAACCCTGTAAGCGCACCAAATCTTCATTCCGGGCCAGATAGAGACGGACAATTTCGTCGGCCGTCTCAGGAACTTCTTGGCGGCGCAGGACCACGGCCGCGTCTTCTTCTTCGGGTTCTGGAGCGTCGGGATCTGCCGAATCAGCGCCCGCCTTGCCATGGGCATCGCCTTTGCCATGGGCATCCGCCTTGGCTTTAACCACTGCGCCGGAAGCCGCGCGCACGTCGGCAGGTAGGCAAGCCAACACCAGACATACGACCAATAGCGGCAGACCCGCATACCAACCGGCGAATGACGCGATTGTCGCTGCAGGCGCTAACCGGCTCAGCACAGACCGCAACATTAAAATCAGCGTTCGCTCTTGCCGCGCGCACCCGCAGGGAGCGGCGCCAGCATTTCGATTCCACCCGCGCGCCGCGCGGCCTCCAGCACTTCACGCTTAATCTCAGGCCGGATCGCCATCGCCGGCGGAGAATCCGGAAGGGTTGGCGCGGCCAAGCCGGGCGCCAGAGGAGCGCCAGGCGCGTTCTGGCCCGATGGCGTCGCCCCGGGCATGATGCCGCCGCTTAGCCCACCAAGAACCTCCGTTCCGGGCGCTTTTGTCTTGGGCCCAGCCGCCGTGTTGGCCAACACCGTAATCGAAATGCGCCGGTTAATCGGGTCGCTTGGGTCTTCTTTGTTGACCCGAAGTTTGTCCGCATAGCCCACCACCTGCGCAACCTGATCAGCGCGCAGGCCACCAGACACCATTTCGCGGCGTGCCGCATTGGCACGGTCGGTCGACAATTCCCAGTTGCCCCGCCCGGCATCGCTTCCGATTCCCTTTGAGTCAGTGTGACCTTCCACCTTGATAGCGAAGTTGGTTTCACCGACCACTTTCCCAATGATGCGCATCAAGCGGCGGATATGTTCAGCCGGAACCGTTCCGCCACTCTCAAACATCGGGCGGTTTTTCTCGTCCACGATCTGGAGGCGTAAGCCGTCCGACGTAATATCCATCATCAACTGGTTTTTGATTTTGGACAGTTCGCCGTCTGATTTGACCGCGCGCTCGATCTCAGCTTTGACCTGCTGCTGAGCTTGGGCATTCTCTTTAGCTGCCGCGGCGGCTGCACCCTGAGCAGCGCCCTGCGCGCCTCCGGCTGCACCCTGAGCGCCACCCGCAGCACCCTGAGCGGCTCCTTGAGCTCCGCCAGCGGCTCCGGAGCTAGATCCTTGAGCTCCGCCCTTTTCCATACCAACACCATCGGGAACCCCTTGAGTACTCCCGGGGTTCTTGGACTTTGAGTCGAATTGGAATTTACGGGCTTCGTCGTCAGGCT
>Ga0114980_10002519_pt1 | contig 12840 bp, 14 predicted proteins | sample S_140806_EF_Meta_FD_87018 | JGI IMG/M metagenome (GOLD analysis project Ga0114980, IMG submission 87018) | Freshwater microbial communities from Lake Simoncouche, Canada to study carbon cycling - S_140806_EF_MetaG | ecosystem: Environmental > Aquatic > Freshwater > Lake | place: Lake...
GGAATAAATAAATTGCAAATTTGAACGGCTTCGTCTAACAAACCACCGGGGTTGTTTCTGAGGTCAATGATGATACCGTCTAAGTTCCCTTTTACTCCCTTTAAGCTATCTAATTGTTGTTTTAATTGTCGACTACAATTAGGCGTAAATTGGGTGAGTTTTACATAGGCCGTATTATTCTTCCCTACAAGGGCAGCACAAGGGATACTAGATACATTGATGGTTTCTCTGGTGATGGTTATGTTCTCTGTCTTTGTATTGGTGTGCTTTACAAAGAGTGTAACCTTGGTATTGGGAGCGCCACGTAACAAAAGACTAACATCGTCAATTGATTTTCCGTTGAGTTCTTGTTGGTCTATCTTCATTACTTCATCCCCAACTTTTAAGCCAGCTTTAGTAGCTGGAGTGCCTTCATATAGTTCACCCACTACTATTTTATCACCCATTTTTCGCATGGTAGTACCTATGCCGCCATATTTCCCTGTTGTTTGAAATTCATAATCCTCGATATCTGCTTCAGTAATAAAATTAGTATAGGGGTCTAATTTGTTGAGCATTTCGTCTATGCCTGTTTTTACCAATTCGCCGGGTTCAATAGGATCTACATAATAGGTATCTAATTCTTTAAACAAGGTGGTGAATATTTCTAGGTTTTTAGAAAATTCAAAATAGGAATCAACTTTTTTAGCATTAATAAATAATAATAGCAGAGTAGCAACCACAAGGCCGGCAACAAAAGATTTTTTCGATTGTATGCTTAACTTAGCAAATAGCTTTTTCATAATTAATGAGTCTTTCAAGGGTATTTAAGAGCAATATTATAAAAATATGAACGCAATCGTATGTTAAAAGGGTGTTTATTTTGTTTAATTATGGAGAATCCCTTAACTTTGGTAATATAAAATGTTATCTATGAAGAAAATAGTATTTTTATTAAGTTTTTGCTTCCTTGCATTACAAGGCTTTGCTCAATATACGGTAGCGCATGATACGGTTTATGCAGGCTTAAACGGCACTGCCGATGTACACAATGGTATCACCAATACGTCTAATTTATCTAGTTTAAATATCACTTGGCAAGCAACTTTATATCCGTCAACAGGCTGGTCAGTAGATGGAATTTGTGATTTAGTAAATGGTTCTTCGCAAGGAAATTGCTATCCTTGGCCTCTTTTAAATCCAAATGTTCCTTTGACTATTCCTCCGGGTTTATCTGCAGATTTTAAAGTGAGTTTTAACAATACTGCTGCTCCTACAAATAGTGTATGCTATTTTTCAGTTACTATTATAGCAGCAGGCTCTGCAAATAAAACCATTTGGTATAAAGTTACCAAAGACCCATTGGGTGTTAATACGTTTAGTCGTGTTAATGATGCTATCGTAATATTCCCTAACCCTTCTCGAGATATAGTGAATATCGCTATAGATCCTACTATCGGTGCAAAATCATTTATGATTAGTAATTTAATAGGAAGAACTATTGGTGTGTATAACGTAAGTGGAGGTGTTCAAAAAATTGATATGGATGATGCTCCAACAGGGGTTTACTTCTTACGTGTTTGTGATGCACAAGGTAAAGTCTTAGAAACTAAGAAATTTACACATTTATAATACAATAAATTCTTAATAAAAAAAGGCTCTATCAAATAGAGCCTTTTTTTATTTACATGCAATCATGGCTATTTCAACTGCCACACCTCTTGGTAAACCGGCAACTTGTACGGTCTCTCTTGCAGGAAAATCTTTTTCGAAATAACTGGCATAAACTTCATTCACTTTGGCAAAATCATTCATGTCCATAAGAAAAATAGTGGTTTTTACTACATGATTGAAGTTCATATCTGCGGCTTCTAAAATAGCCTGAAGATTTTTCATTACTAAATGGCTTTGCTGTTCTATAGTTTCTGTCATTAAGTTGCCCGTAATAGGGTCTAAAGCAATCTGTCCAGAAATATACAAGGTTTCATCTACCATAATGGCTTGGTTGTATGGTCCAATAGGTTGAGGGGCTGCTGCCGTATTAATTATTTTCTTTTTCATAACTACAAATATATTAGCTTCCGTACATTTGCGCTACAATGTCTGCAATTTTATTTATAGATACTACACAAGATAGCTGTCAACTCGGTTTGTATTATAATGGCCAATTGCTTGTGCAATGTCATGACATAGAGCGTCAGCATGCTGCCGTTATAAATCCAATGATAACGTCTTTGTTGCAAGAGCAGCATTGTAGTTTTGATGCACTTACAACGATAGCTGTGTGCGCAGGTCCCGGATCTTATACCGGCATACGTGTAGGTATTGCTACTGCTCAAGGTTTAGGTTTTGCAAAACAAATTCCTGTTCATTACTTTTCGGCACTTACCTTATTAAATTATCAATGGATTCAAGAAAATGCTGCTGAAGAGGGGTTTTATTGCACCGTACTGAAGGCAAGAGAGCAAGAAGTATTTTTTGAAATCGCCAATGAAAATGGTCACATCGTGGAGGAGGGTAAGCATGCATTACTTGCCGATTTCACTCCAACCCTTGAAAATTATACAATTAAAAAGTTATATATTCAAACAAACACAAATTTTGATTTAAATGCTATAACTTGTAATCAAGTATTTAAAGAAACAGTTAGTATTAGTATAAAGCAATGGAGTCAATACCTTCAGCATTTTTCCACCTTTGATTATACCTTACAGAATAAGGCTATGTATCTTAAAGATGTGTTTGTAAAAGTGTAAATAATAACATTCCTGTTATACTTATTAGATTTCTTTATAAAAATTAATATATTTGCATACAAGCAAGCACTATTATTTATCATTTAATTAAAATTAATGGAAACAACCACTTCAAATTCGTTGGTTATTGTTCATGATCAAACGAAAGAATCTACCAAGTTAGACTTTGTTGCAATAAAAAGTGCAGCAATGACATTGAGAGCTATCAATCACAAGTTGAGGCAACAAATTGTGAAGTTGTTAGATGAAAATAAACGTATGAATGTTACAGATATTTATGTAAAACTTCGTTTAGAGCAATCAGTTGCTTCGCAACATTTAGCTATTTTAAGAAGAGCTAATATTGTAATTACTGATCGTGATGGTAAGTTCATTCATTACAAATTGAACTATGAAAAACTAAATGATGTATCAAAATTCGTTGCTGATTTAGTTAAGAAATAAAAAAAAAGCTGCACTTATGGTGCAGTTTTTTTTTGTTTAATTTGTTCCCAAATTTCATACGTTGGAAATGCTTCATTCCTATTCAATTCTCCAGAGGCTAAGGGTTCGCATGCCAGCAGGTGCTCTTGATATAAAGTCGGTAGCGATTGGTATAAACTTGTTCCTGCCGATTTCCATTGTATCATTTCTTCGCTTACTTCTTTAATAATTTTAGCAGGGTTTCCCACAACCAAACTACGTGCAGGTATGTCCATGTTTGCTGGTAAAAAAGCTAAAGCTCCAATAATACTATTTTCACCTATGTGTACATCATCCATGATTACCGCATTCATACCTATCAATACATTTTTACCTATAGTAGCGCCATGAATAATTGCGCCATGTCCTATATGAGCATTTTGATGAAGATGCACAGTAGTGCCCGGAAACATATGAATGGTACAGTTTTCTTGCACATTGCAACCATCATCTATGATAATAGATCCAAAATCGCCTCGTAAAACAGCATGTGCGCCAATAAATACGTCTTTGCCAATTTTCACGCTTCCTATAATTGTTGCTTGCGGATGCACGTATGCGCTAGGGTCTATGATGGGGTGGGCTTCTTTGAATTTGTAAATCATTTTATTCCAGCAATTAAGTTCAAATATAAAATTAAAGTTACCGATATTATTTTACAGGGTCATAACCGGAGCCACCACGGGGATTACAAGATGCAATTCTTTTTATACCCAACCAGCTGCCCTTGAAGGGACCGTATTTTTTTATAGCTTCTATACAGTAAGTGCTGCAGGTAGGTGTATATCTACAATGATTGCCTAGCCAAGGAGAAATGGCATATTTATAGATGTTAATTAGGCCTGTTAATGCCCATTCAATAGGCTTACTGAGCAGATGAACTAGACGCATGTGAATTAATTTTACGAAGTAATTCAGCAAATATGTTATTAAAAGTACTGTTCAAATCAATGGGTTTGCCTGCAGGTGGCTTTTGCACATACAAAAACATAATTTGAATACTCATGGAAGGCGATAAGCCTTCTAGGAAAGAGGCTTTATTCAGTCGGTATGCTTCTCTCAAACGACGTTTAATGCCTTGTCGTTCTACGCTTTTTCTAAAGATTTTTTTTGGGGCTGAGAAGGCAACTTTGCAACTTGCCGAAGTTGCACTTTGTTCTTTTATGGAATAAAGCACTTTAATGGGCAAAATAGAAAACGCTTTTCCATTTTGGAAAAGCGTATCAATTTCTTGTGCTTTTTTAAGCCGTTCGTATTTTTGAAAAGCACAACAAGCAGCTGTCATGCAACTATTATTTTAAGCGTTTTTCATCAGATACAGTCAGCTTATGACGACCTTTAGCTCTACGAGATGCTAAAACTTTACGTCCATTAGCAGATTGCATTCTTTTACGAAAACCATGAACAGTTTTACGACGTTTGCGGTGCGGTTGGTAAGTACGTTTCATAAAATATATTTTACTTCTTTATTTGAATATGATTTTTTATAAAGGACTGCAAAAGTACAACTATTTTTTATTCCTACCAAATTAGTTGGCAAAACTTTTAGCTTCTTTGGTAGCTTGTGCCATTTCAATGATCAAAGCGGGGCTTTTTTCAATGGCGTTGCCCACTACGTTGATCGTGGCACCTGCCCTACAATTAGCTTCTATTTTTTCTGCTGTTTTGATACCGCCGCCTATAATTAAGGGCACGTGTATTTGGCTACTTACTCTTGCAATTAGAGATGCTGAAATAGGGTTTTTAGCTCCACTGCCGGCATCCATATAAATGGTTTTCAATCCCAACATTTCGCCTGCCCAAGCAGTACAAAGGGCTATATCAGCTTTGTCTTGAGGGATAGGTAAGGTTTGGCTGATATAAGACACCGTGGTAGCATTGCCGCCATCAATGAGCATATAGCCTGTAGGTATGATTTCTAAACCACTTGCTTTAACTAAAGCTGCTGATTGCACATGTTGTCCAATCAGCAGTTCAGGATTTCTTCCAGAGATTAAACTTAAATATAACAACGCATCCGCTTGGTCACAAACTTGAGAAGGGCTACCAGGGAAAATTACTAGGGGTATGGAGGTAGTTGATTTCAAGGTGTTTATGCAAAGCTGAGTTGTTTCTTTGACTAATAAGCTACCACCAATAAAGATATAATCTACCTGTGCATCTTCGCAGGTTTGGGCAATAGCCGCTATCTGTGAAGCTGTTTTTTTGTCAGGATCTATCAATACAGCAAAAGCATGCTGCTGTGCTGCTTTGAATTGACAAAAAGATTGGTATATCGTATTTTGGAGCATCATTATTATAGCCGTAAAATTAAGCTAATTCTGCTTATTTTTTTACTTGTTTTTCAAGGCGTCTCTTATTTCTGTTAAGAGCGCATCTGTAGAGCTAATAGTTGCAACAGCACTTGTTTCTTCTTTCTTTTTATGAGAAATTATTAGTTTGACAATCAAGAAGATACAAAATGCAATAATGGTGAAATCTAAAATAGACTGAATAAAATTACCATAACTTATAATATTAGCACCCGCTTCTTTTGCTTTGGCTAAATTATCATAATGTTTGCCATCGGTAGCAAAATAGAGCTCTTTGAAGGAAACACCGCCCGTAAAAACGGCAATAAAAGGCATTAATACATCTTCTACTAAAGAGCTTACAATTTTCCCAAAAGCTGCTCCAATAATTACGCCTATTGCTAAATCCATAGCATTTCCTTTTAAGGCGAAGTCTTTAAATTCTTTTAAAATTCTCATAATGTGTTGATTTTAAGGTTAACGATACTGCAATTTTACTATTAATTTATTAAACAAAATAAGAAACACCCATAATTATTAATAATTAACAATTTGGAAACTTTTTTTAGATAAAAAGTTTCCGTAGTTTTGCGCCGCAATTATGCAAATGAGTATTTTAGATAAAATATTGAATTCAGCTGCCGAGCAATTCACTCGTTTTGGTTTCAAGACCATTACCATGGATGATATTGCCCGCCATGCAGGCGTATCTAAAAAAACCTTGTATCAACACTTTGAAACTAAATTAGAGATCATTGTTGCAGCGGTTACCCATTTTCATACCATCAAGTTCGAACGTTGTTTGCAGCACATTAAGAAAGCTACCAATGCGGTAGAAGCTATGGTATTGGTTACTAACGATATTCAGAAAATGCACCAAGAAATCAATCCTATTGCTTTGTTGGAGTTGCAGAAATATTACACGGAAGCATTTTTAATGTTTAAAAAAACATTGTTAGAAAAAGATTTAGAAACCATCAAGCAAAATTTGCAACAAGGAATTGAAGAGGGTCTGTATAGATCGGATATAAATATAGACGTAATGGCATTTTTTAGGCTAGAATTTACCTTGTGGTTATTGCAATCGTCTAATGCAATCAATCAACTTAGTAATGCTTTTTTCTCCATTGAAAAGGAACTATTAGATCATTTTATGTACGGAATAGTTACGGAAAAAGGCAGATTACTTTATGATAATTATAAAAAAATACAAGCATAAACTATGAACAACACCTCTTATTTAAAGCCCCTCTTGATGGCCTTTGCGCTTTTTGTATCTGCAAAGCCCATGTACGCTCAACAAGATGCAAAAATGTCTATCGAAGACTGTATTGATTATGCAATAAAAAACAGAAATTCCATTAAAAATGCTCGATTTGATGAGGCTATTGGTAAAGCAAAAAATGATGAAGTAAAGGGTTTGGCTTTTCCTAAGTTATCTGTAGATGGAAAGTATCAAGAATTTGGAAATATCCCACAAAGTTTTATTCCCGGTGCTTTCTTTGGACAACCAGGTGGTTTTGTGGCAGTAGAATTTACGCCTAAATATGGCAATACACTTAATAGTAGTATTTCTCAAATTTTGTTTGATGGTAGCGTAGCTGTTGCATTAGAAGCTAGAAAAACGCTCGTAGGATTATATGAAATTAATACGAAGCGCAGTATAGAGCAAGTAAGAATGGATGTGTCCAAAGCATATTATAATGTGCAAATTGCGCAAGAGCGATTAGTCTTATTAGCACAAACTACAGAAAATATAAAGAAGTTGAAAAATGATGTAGAAGCCATGTATAAAAGTGGGTTGGTAGAGAAATTGGATGTAGATAGAATTGCTGTAACCTATAATAATATTGAAACAGAGAAAATTAAATTGACCAATTTTGTAGAGCTGAGCATGCAATTGTTGAAGTTTCAAATGGGTATGACCATGCAGCAAAAATTAGCTATTCAAAAAGTTGATGAAGCAAGCATAAAACAATTGTCAGCAAGTATTGATAAAGCAAATTTTCAATACGAGAATCGATTAGATTATAATTTAGTAAGCACGCAATTAAATCTCAATAAATTAGATGCTAAACGCTACAAATGGGCTGCCATGCCTACCATTGTTGCATTTGGTAATGCAGGCTATAACTATTCTACCTCTGAATTTAAAAACCTTTTCGGAAGTAAATATATATTTTCTTCACTATGGGGAATACAAGCAAGCATGCCTTTGTTTGATGGCTTGCAAAGAAGAAATAAATTAAAGCAAGCGGAATTCGTAATAGAAAAAACCAAGAATGATTTAGCAACCCTATCGCAAGCTATCGATTTAGAACAAGAGCAAGCAAGTACCAATTTAAAAAATAATTTTTTAGCCTTAGAAAGTCAAAAAAATAATGTGAATTTGGCACAATCGGTATTTGATTTGTCTAAGAAAAAATACGAAGCAGGTGTAGGAAGCAATACAGAAGTTATTCAAGCAGAATCTTCGCTTCGAGAAGCACAGTCTAATTATTATGGGGCTTTATTAAATGTATTTATAGCAAAAATTGACTTACAAAAATCTTTAGGTTTATTAAAATAATCGTTCTAAAATAAAAAGTATGAAAAAAATAATCGTAGTATTTATAGCAAGTGGTTTGTTATTTGCATGTAAACAAGAAAAACAAAAAAGTTTGGCTACACTCAAAGCAGAGAGAGCAGCCTTAGACGAACAAATAAAAACGATAGAGGCAAAAGAAACGAGTAAGAAAGTAAGAAAGGCAACGGATGTATCGGTAGCCGTAATTTCAGCTTCAGCTTTTGTTGCCAATATTGATATTCAAGCACAAGTAACCGGTGAGCAAAATGTATTGGCATCGCCACAAGCACCTGGTACGGTAACCAGAATTTTTGTTAAGCCAGGACAACATGTTAGTAGCGGACAGATTTTAGCTACTCTAGATGCTAGTGCGTTAGAACAACAAATACAAGCGGTAGAAGCTACCTTGTCTTTCGCAAGGTCAGCCTATGATCGATTGCAAAAATTATATGCACAAAATATTGGTTCTGAAATTAAATTATTAGAAACTAAAGCACAATATGAAAGTGCAACTAAACAAAAAAATGCACTACAAGCTCAATTGAATATGTACAAAATTAAGTCACCTATTACAGGTACTGTAGATGCAGTAACCATAAAAGTAGGTGATGTGGCACAGCCGGGTGGCGGTCCTGCACAAACAGGTATTCGTGTAGTAAGTTTTGATAAATTGAAAGTGGAAGCCAACCTTGGTGAAAATTACCTTGGTAAAGTGAAAACGGGCAACTCTGTATTGTTAGTTTTACCTGATATTAATGATAGCATCAGCACAAAATTAAGTTATGTATCACAAGCGGTGGATAATGCATCAAGAACCTTTCATGTAGAAGTGAGCATGCCACAAAATAAATTATTGCATCCAAACATGTCTTGCAAAATGCAGATTACTAATTACAAAAACCCAAGTGCTTTAGTGATTCCAATTTCTATTGTACAAAAAACGGCAGATGGCGATTTGATTTATGTAGAAGAAAATAATAAAGCGAAAGCGGTAATGGTGAAATTGGGCAATCTGTATAATGGTAAAGTAGAAGTTTTGGAAGGTTTAAAAGCTGGCGATAAGGTAATTGTAGAAGGGTTTTCGGAATTAGATAATGGAGCGCCAGTAACAATTAAATAAAAAAGAAATTTATGAAAGAACTAATTAAAGAATTTAAACCATCGAGTTGGTCTATTGATAATAGAACAGCGATTTATATTTTCACCATCATTATCACATTGGCAGGTTTGTCGGCCTATTTGAATTTGCCTAAAGAGCAATTCCCAGAGATTAAATTGCCGCAGATCATTGTTCAAACAATTTATCCTGGTACGTCTCCAGAAAATATGGAGAACTTGGTTTCCAAACAAATAGAAAAGCAAGTAAAGAATTTAACGGGCGTAAAAAAAGTAACGAGTAATTCATTTCAAGATTACTCCGTTGTTATTGTAGAATTTAATACGGATGTAAAAGTTGACAAAGCAAAGCGTGATGTTAAAGATGCGGTTGATAAAGCAAAAAAAGACTTGCCTAAAAATTTACCGAACGAGCCGGAAGTAAAAGATATTGACTTATCGGAATTACCTATCTTATATGTTAATTTATCAGGCAACTATGACCTCAATAAATTAAAAAAATATGCCGATAAAATTAAAGACAAAGTTGAAGCGCTTAAAGAAATAAAACGCGTTGATGTAGTTGGTGCTTTAGAGCGAGAAATTCAAATCAATGTGGACCTCTATAAAATGCAAGCTGCGGGTATCGGTTTTGATGATATTGAACGTGGCGTAGCATCAGAGAATTTATCTGCAACACCCGGACAGGTGAGTATGAATAATCAAAAGCGTATTTTAAGTATCAAAAATGAATTCAAATCAGTAGATCAAATTCAGCAAATTATTGTAAAAAATGCATTTGGTAAAGCAGTATATCTTCGAGATATAGCTGATATTAAAGACGCCTTTCAAGAACAAAAAAGTTATGCCCGCTTATATGGCAAAAATGTAATTACCTTAAATATCATTAAAGCCAGCGGACAGAATTTGATCAATGCTTCGGATAAAATAAATGCCTTATTAGAGGACATGCAAGCCCAAGAATTGCCAAATGATTTATCGGTAGTAGTTACCGGCGATCAGTCGGAAACTACTCGTAATACCTTGCATGATTTAGTCAACACTATTATCATTGGATTTATTTTAGTGACATTTATTTTAATGTTCTTTATGGGTGTATCCAATGCACTGTTTGTTGCGATGTCGGTGCCTTTATCGTGTGCAATTGCATTTTTAGTGATGCCAACAATTGGATTTACTTTAAATATGATTGTGTTGTTCTCTTTTTTATTAGCCCTAGGTATAGTAGTAGACGATGCCATAGTGGTTATAGAAAACACCCATCGTATATTTGATAATGGTAAAATGCCCATTAAAAAAGCAGCCAAACTAGCAACGGGCGAAGTGTTTTTGCCGGTATTGTCAGGAACCCTAACAACCTTGATTCCATTTATACCCCTAGCATTTTGGAGCGGAGTAATCGGACAGTTTATGTTCTATTTGCCAATTACTTTAATCATTACGCTATTAGCATCTTTATTCGTTGCTTATATTATTAATCCTGTTTTTGCCGTTGATTTCATGAAGCCACACAATCCCAATGATACAGGTGTGCGCTTGTTTACTAAAAAAGATAAAATTATAATGGTCATCGCTGTGACGATCATTTTGTTAAGTTATATAACCCGTTCATGGTCCTTTGGCAACTTTATTTTATTGTTATACGGTTTTGTTTTACTAGAGAAATTTGTTTTAGAAAAATGGATTCAATCTTTTCAAAATAAAACGTGGCCAGCCTTTCAAAATTGGTATACTTCAATTTTAAACAGATCCTTAAATCACCCATTTAAAGTATTAGGCATTGCGGGTTTAATTTGTGTTTTATCTATTGTAGTGGTTGCTATAAGAAAGCCAAATGTGGTTTTCTTTCCAAGCGGACAACCCAACTTTACCTATGTCTATTTAAACATGCCTGTGGGTACCGATCAAGCTTATACCAATGAAGTATTGAAAACAATAGAAACCAAAGTATACAAGGCTTTAGATATGGACCCGGCGAAGAATAAGAAAAATGTTATGGTCAAATCTATTATCTCCAACGTAACGGTAGGTGCTATAGATCCTAATAGTGGAGAAGTAGGTGAGTTTCCTAATAAAGGTAAAATCACCGTTGCCTATGTGCCTTTTGCAGAGCGCGAAGGTGGCAATACCAATGATTGTTTGATGAAGATAAGAGAGGCGGTGAAAGGTGTGCCAGGTGCAGAAATTACGGTGGACAAAGAACAAGGTGGGCCGCCATTGCCAAAACCTATAGTGATTGAAATCAGTGGTGATAATTTAGACTCCTTAGTGCATACAGCGGATCGCTTAAAACGCGAATTGAAATTGAAACAAATTCCTGGTGTTGAAGAATTACGTAGCGATTTTCAATCGAGCAATCCAGAAATTGTTTTTGATTTAGATCGTCAACGTATGAATGCAGAAGGCATGAATACCTATCAGGTGGCTATGGGATTAAGAACAGCTGTATTTGGTAAAGAAGTATCTCGTTTCAGAGATGCCAATGAAGATTATCCAATTACGTTGCGCTTAGCAAAAGAGCAACGCGATAATATTGATGCGGTGCGCAATATGCCGATTACGTTTAGAGATATGGCTACTGGTATAGTAAGAACAATTCCTATTAGTTCCTTTGCTACCATCGACTATGCTACTACCTATGGCGGCATCAAACGTAAAAATCAGAAACGAATTATTTCTTTGTCCTCCAATGTGCTTACCGGCTTCAATGAAAATGAAGTTGTAGCATCGGTAACAGAAGCAATTAAAGATTTTAATGCCCCAAGTGGTGTGCAATTGAAAATGGGCGGTCAGCAAGAAGAACAAGCAGAAACGATGGGCTTCTTGGGTAATGCCATGTTTATTGCTGTGGCATTAATTTTCTTAATTTTAGTGATGCAGTTCAACTCCTTTAGTAGAACCATTATTATTATGACAGAAATTATTTTCAGTGTCTTTGGGGTAATGTTGGGCTGTGGTTTATTTAAAACAGATATTTCTATAGTTATGAGTGGTATTGGCATTGTAGCCTTAGCAGGTATAGTGGTGCGTAATGGCATCTTACTTGTTGAGTTTATGGATAGTAAATTACACGAAGGCATGGAGCCTAGAGCAGCTATATTAGAAGCAGGAAGAACCCGTATGACACCGGTATTACTTACCGCAACGGCAGCTATTTTAGGTTTAATTCCATTGGCTGTAGGTATGAATATAGATTTTGCAACTTTATTAAGCGAATGGAATCCACATATTTATTTTGGTGGCGATAGCGTTGCTTTCTGGGGTCCTTTAGCATGGACTATGATTTATGGTTTGTCTTTTGCTACGTTCCTAACCTTGATTTTAGTGCCAGTAATGTGTTTATTGAGTTTCCAATTGAAAGATTGGATCAAAGCTAAAAAGGCACAATGGGCTAATTTTGTAAAGTAGTATAATCCAAAATTTAATAACGTGCATAGGAAAAGCTATGCACGTTTTTTTATGTAAAAGCTAATTATGACTAAGCATACGTTGCATAGCTTGAAAATCAGTTTTAAATTGTATTTTTACCCTTGAAAATTGCTAATTCTATGAATTCGAAAACAAGACCAATACGAGTATTAGTAGCTAAAGTTGGGTTAGATGGGCACGATCGTGGCGCAAAAGTAATTGCTGCTGCTTTGCGTGATGCTGGTATGGAAGTTATTTATAC
>Ga0114980_10002522_pt1 | contig 12836 bp, 15 predicted proteins | sample S_140806_EF_Meta_FD_87018 | JGI IMG/M metagenome (GOLD analysis project Ga0114980, IMG submission 87018) | Freshwater microbial communities from Lake Simoncouche, Canada to study carbon cycling - S_140806_EF_MetaG | ecosystem: Environmental > Aquatic > Freshwater > Lake | place: Lake...
CGGCGTGAAGACCACGGCCGAGATCCTCAACCTGATGGGCAACGCCGTCGAAACCTCGGTGCTGGACTACATCCGGGAGAGCGACAGCGACCTGGCGCAGAAGATCATGGACAACATGTTCACGTTCGACGATCTGGTCAAGCTTGACGACAAGGGCATCCAGGCCGTGCTGAAGGAAGTGCAATCCGAGACCCTGGTCATCTCACTCAAAGGCGCGACACCAGAACTGCGCGAGCGGATCTTCAAGAACATGTCGAGCCGGGCAGCCGAGACCCTGCGCGAAGATCTGGAGACGCGAGGACCAGTCAGGGTGGCAGACGTGGAGAGCGAGCAGAAGGAATTGCTCAAGATCGTGCGTCGCCTGTCAGACGAAGGCGAAATCGTGATGGGCGGTGGCGGTGATGACCAGTTCCTCTGACCGCAGGCCCGCACGGGAAGGCTTTCTCAACGTGCCGGCGCCCGAAGGGTCCAAGGCGGCCTCCAGTTACACGCGATTCATTCCGCGTGAGGAGCTCGGCCCGGTTCAGGCTTGGCGCCCAGGCGCCTTCGGTGTGGTCCACGCCCGCAGTCCTGCGAAGGAACAGCATCCTGCAGGCCCGACGGAGCAGGAGGTTCAAGCTCGCGTGGAAGCGGCGCGGCAGCAGGCCTACGAGGAAGGTTATCGAGATGGACTGGTGGCCTTGGAAGGCTTCAAGCAGAGCCACTCGGCTCAGGTGAGTGCCCGCGTGGGTCAACTGGTACAGAGCTTCGACGCCCAATGGGCCGAGATGGAGAACAAGATGGCGCAGGTCCTGGCGCGCAGCGCCGTCCTGCTGGCACGCCAGATCCTGAGAACTGAACTCCACGCGCGACCAGAAGTCGTCGCGAAAGTCGCCCGCGACGCCGTGGAAGCGGTCTTGATGAGCGCCCGGCAAGTGGTGGTGCGGGTTCACCCGGACGATCTGGAATTGGTCACCCAAGGTGCGGCAGACGCGCTGCAGGCGCGTGGCGCGCGCATGCAAGCCGATGCGGGTGTGCAACGCGGTGGGTGCGTCGTGGACTCGGATGCAGGCACGATCGACGCCACCATCGAGGCGCGCTGGACCATTGCAGCGCAACGGCTGGGTCAGGACCTGCCGTGGCCCGCGGATGCACCGGCCAAGGCTCCACCAGGTTCGGCTCCATGAGTGATCTGGCCCTTCACGGTTCGCACCAACGCTGGCAGGACTTCCTGGCGGATCTGGAAGCGCGCTCAAGTGCTGCTGACCCCCTGGAGACCGTCGGCACTCTGGTGAAGGTGGCGGGCCTCGTGCTGGAAGCCGCGGGCGTCAGAGTCCCGGTCGGCTCCATCTGCGAAGTGCGCAGTCCAGGTCTGCCAACGGTTATGGCCGAAGTGGTGGGATTCAGCGGCGACCGTGCCTACTTGATGCCCACTGGGCCTGTTCACGGTTTGGCAGCAGGCGCCGAGGTGATGCCTCGGCCCTTGCCTTCAGTACCGCTGAGGTTCGGTAGCCGGGACGCCCTGAACACACAACCCCAGGGTCGCGGCCTGCACCTGCCCATCGGACCTGGCCTGCTGGGCCGCGTGGTGGACGCCCACGGCGAGCCCATGGACCGGCAAGGACCGCTGCAGCAAGTCACCCATGAGTCGCTGAATCGGCCCCCCATCAATGCAATGGACCGCGACCCCATCCGTCAGCCGCTGGACACGGGTGTGAGAGCCATCAACGCCTTGCTGACGGTAGGGCGCGGCCAACGCATCGGGCTGTTCGCGGGCACAGGCGTGGGCAAGTCCGTGCTGCTGGGCATGATGGCCCGCTACACCCGCGCTGACGTGATCGTGGTGGGCCTCATCGGTGAACGCGGCCGAGAGGTCAAGGAGTTCATCGAGGACATCCTGGGTGAAGAGGGCCGCAAGCGCTCGGTGGTGGTAGCCGCCCCCGCAGACGCGCCGCCCCTGGTGCGCATGCAAGGCGCCAACTACGCCACTGCCGTCGCTGAATACTTCCGCGATCTGGGACAGGATGTGCTGCTGCTCATGGACAGCCTGACCCGCTACGCCATGGCACAACGCGAGATCGCACTGGCCATTGGTGAGCCACCGGCCACGCGGGGCTATCCGCCAAGCTGCTTTGCGCGGCTGCCTCAGTTGGTGGAACGATCAGGCAACGGCCTGCACGGGCAGGGTTCCATCACGGCCTTCTACACGGTACTCAGCGAAGGCGATGACCCCCAAGACCCCATCGCCGACGCGGCACGGGGCATTCTGGACGGCCACATCGTGCTGTCGCGAGAGTTGGCGGAGAGCGGCCATTACCCCGCCATCGATGTGGAGCGCAGCATCTCGCGGGTGATGACTTCGGTGGCTCCCAGAGAACAGCTCCAGGCCGCCCGCCGTGTACGGCAGATGCTGGCCAAGTACAACAAGGCGCGCGATTTGATCCAGTTGGGCGCCTACGCCGCCGGCCACGACGCCGAACTGGACCTTGCGGTAAGAGCCCAGCCCGAAATCATGGCCTTGCTCCAGCAAGACATGCGCGAGAGAGCCCCTCTGGACGAGTGCCGTCGGCGGCTGATGTCCGTGGCGGCTTGATACCTTTGCGCCTTAACACTTCTTCCAACCAGACCCAAGAACCCATGATGCAAGCCCAGAACGACTCCCTTGAAGTGTTGCTGGAGCGCGAGGAGTCCGATCGCGACGCCTTGGCCTTGCGCGTGCGCCAGGCCCAGACCCACCTGGAGCGACTCCAGGCCCAGGCGGTGCAATTCACCCAGCACCGGGCCGATTACACGGCCCGGTGGCAACAGCAGTTTCATCAGGCAGGCGGCATCGAGATCGTGCAGTGCTACCGCAGCTTCATGCAACGGCTTGATCTGGCGATGTCTCACCTGGAGCAGCAACGCGGGCAGGCCGAGGTCAATCTTGCTCGACAGCGGCACCACTTGGTCCAGGCGGAGACAAGGGTAGCCGCCATCAGAAAGCTCATTCAACGTCGACAGCAGACGTACGTGCTGGCGCAACAGCGCCGGGAGCAGAAGCAGGCCGATGAGGTCGCGCAGCGTACCGCCTGGCTGACGCGGCAGGCACAGGTCGCGCTCGGGTAGCGCCTGACCGCCAGGGCACCACTCAGTTTTCAGGATCCTATGCAAGCCACTTCACTTTCATTTCTGCCACTGCCCTCGACGGCTGGCAGCGGTGCGTCGCCCCTGCAAGCAATGACGGCCACCTCGAACACGCAGGACGCGAACCCTGGCGACACCCCGAGCTTTTCGCAGATGTACCAGGGCGAGGTCGACACCTCGCAAAAAAATTCAGCTGGGAGCGCCACATCCATGCCTCGGCAGGGGCCAGACAAAGCGCAGCAAGCCACCTCACTCTCCGTGCTGCCACTGCCCTCGACGGCTGGCAGCGGTGCGTCGCCCCTGCAAGCATTCACGGCCACCTCGAACACGCTGGAGGCGAGCGAGCGAGGGAGCGCAGACCCCACTGAGGCGCAGGCGCCTGAGGTGCGCGAAGCACCGGAAGGCGTCGAGGCAGAGCACCCTGATTCAACCGACCCCACAACACCCGATAACGAGCTTGCGGCATGGCTGTCCAGCCTGATGCAGGTCACTTCAACCGCGGGCCAACAACCCACTCGGCACCCGGCTGGGAAGGGTTCAGCTGAAGAACCATCCAGCCTCCGCAAGGGCCACCAGGGCCGCCAGGAAGCTCGGGGGGTATCAGACCATCGAGGCGTGAGGGCACTCGCTGAGCCAACCGCTCAGTTGCCCGCCTTCTCGCCTCGCTCAACGCCAATGGAACGCGGTGGTGTAGCGGCCAAGCTGGCTGACATCGGCAAGTCATCGGCCGATCCGAAAGTTGCACCGGCCCCAGACACCATTTCCGAGCATCTGAGCAGCAAGGCCCGATTTGCCTTGGAGCCTGCAGCCCAACAGAAGACGCCGGTAGACGCGGACACGTCGCGCAGCCGCACGCCCACGTTGGGGTTGCAGGGGGATGCGCCGCTGTCGCGGGTGAGCGACTTCACCGCCTTGCCGACGAAGGAAGTGCAGTCAGCCATTCAATGCGAAGTGAACCACCCAGCCTTTGTGCCCACTTTCAGTGCCAGGATCGCGACCTTGGTGCGCGAGGGTGTTGAGCAGGCACGGGTACACCTGAACCCTGTGGAGATGGGTCCCGTCACGGTCCAAATGTCCTTGGACGGCCAGCAAGTGCGTGTGGACTTGACGGCCGAACAGGCGGCCACGCGTCAACTGCTGGAAAAGTCCATGCCCTCCCTGGCCGGAGCGCTGCGAGAGGCGGGCTTTACGCTCAGCGGTGGAGGCGTCTTTGCGGCCTCATCGGACGCGATGCCCACGCCTCGCGGTGACACCAACCCGGATCGTCCCTGGGCGGGCAACAGCGGTGCAGAGAACTTCCAGGCTGGATCGAACACCTCCCACAATCAAGGAGATGGACGCCGCCCGAGTGACACCCGGGATAGCCACCGGCATGGCCAAGACGACCTGCACGCCAGCGAATCCTCTTTCATGGAAGTGGAGGTTGGCAACGCTGGAGTCGTGCGGCCAAGAGCCGAGACTCGGCTTCTGGACCTCTTCGCTTGAAATTGCGGGAATCCTGCCGCTCAGACTGAGGCGCAAACTCGGCGCTGATTGACCGATCACGCATCGGGTACCTGTCCATAATCCGCCTATCCGGCGGAGAATGCTCATATTCCCGAATGTTCCGGTCACTCAGGAGATCCCATGGCGACCGCACCGCCTGCAGCCCCAACCGACGCCGCGCCTGCTCCAGGTGGCAAAAAGAGCCGCAAGAAGCTGATCATCATCGTGGGCGTGGTGGTGGTGCTCTTGTTGAGCCTGGGAGGCGGCGGGGCGCTTCTGTACATGAAGAAGAAGAAGGCAGCCGATGAAGCCGAACTGGGGTCGGAGCCTGAAAGTGCTGAGGTCAAAGTGGCCAAGCGCGACCCCAAGGTCAAGCCCGCCTTCGCGGCGCTGGAGCCTTTCACGGTCAACCTGGCAGACCGCGATGCCGACCGCTACGCCCAGATCCACTTGAGCCTGGAGCTGCGCGAAGAAAAGGCTGCAGAACTGATCAAGAGCTTCATGCCGGTGATCCGAAACAACGTGCTGATGGTGCTGTCCCACAAGACATCGGCGGAACTGTTGGAAAAAGACGGCAAGCTCAAGCTGTCTGCGGAGATCCGCAAGGAAATTGCGCGCGCGTTGGGGCTTGAGTTCATCGAAGAGGACCAGCCAGCCTCCGCGCCCAAAGGGAAGGCCAAGCCCGCCCCGGAAGAGGTCTCTCCCGTCATAGGCGTTCACTTTTCGAATTTCATCATCCAGTGATGTTGTCGTACTTCAAGGCCTCGCAGGAGCGCCACCCATGAGCCAGCAAATCCTGTCCCAGGACGAGGTTGATGCGCTTTTGCAGGGCATCACAGGGGAAAGCCAGAAGCTCGAACAAGCGGAAGAGCAGGCTGGCGGCATACGCGAATACAACCTGGCCAACCAGGAAAGAATCGTACGTGGGCGCATGCCCACGATGGAAATCATCAACGAGCGCTTCGCGCGAAACATCCGCATTGGACTGTTCAATCTGATCCGCCGCAGCCCGGAAGTCTCGATCGGCGGCACCAAGGTGCAGAAGTACAGCGCCTTTTTGCGTGAGATCGTGGTGCCGACCAACTTCAACATCGTCTCAGTCAAGCCGTTGAGGGGGTCGGGATTGGTGGTTTGCGAGCCCAATCTGGTGTTCGCCACCATCGATGCACTGTTTGGAGGCGCAGGAAAGTTCCATACGCGCATCGAAGGCAGGGACTTCTCACCGACCGAACAGCGGGTGATCACGCGGCTGGTCGAAACCATCAGCGCAGAGTTCAAGAAGGCTTGGGCAGGCATCTTCCCCATCGAACTGGAGTACCAGCGCTCGGAAATGCAACCCCAGTTCGCCAATATCGCCACACCCAGCGAGATCGTGGTGTCCACGGCCTTCACCCTGGAGGTGGGTGATGTCACGGGGGCGATTCACTTCTGCTTCCCGTACGCGATGCTGGAGCCCATCCGGGACACCTTGTACTCGACGGTGCAGGGTGACGCGGTGGAACCCGACAGGCGCTGGGTGAACCTGTTGAAGAACCAGATCCAGGACGCCGAGGTAGATCTGATCGCGGAACTGGCAAGCGCACGGGCCACGGTCGAACAATTGCTGGGGTTCCGACCGGGGGATTTCATTGAACTCGACATGGAACCCCTCATCCAGGCGAAGGTGGACGGAGTACCAGTCTTCGACTGCCTGTATGGTGTCAATGACGGTCACTACGCCATCAAGATCGAGAAATTGTTGACCAGCTCCGACGCGGGCTGGCTGGGAGTCGCCAATCATGGCCGGTGAAAGCGCTGAACCCTCCGAAGAGGACCGCATGGCTGCCGAGTGGGCCGCCGCACTGGAAGAGACGCAGGACGTCCAAGCCAGTGGCCTGTCGGTCAAGCCCGCCCCGTTCACCAACTTCGGCAGCACAGCTTCAGCGCAAGGCAACAGCGCGGTTGCAACAACCGGCGACCTGAACCTGATCCTGGATATCCCCGTACAGCTCACAGTGGAGCTCGGGCGCACACGCATACCGATCAAGCACATACTGCAACTGGCCCAGGGTTCTGTCGTGGAACTGGAGGCTTTGGCTGGCGAGCCGATGGACGTGCTGGTCAACGGCTTCCTCATCGCACAAGGCGAGGTGGTGGTGGTCAACGACAAGTTCGGCATCCGCCTGACCGATATCGTGACACCCAGCGAGCGCCTGCGCCGCCTGAGCCGCACCTGAATCCAGAGCACCGTAACGCGCCGTGGACACCCCAGTCGTCTCGATCCTCTGGTTCGTCCTGATCCTGGCTCTGATTCCGGCAGCTTTGTGGCTGCTCAAGCGCCTGCAACTGGTCAACGGATCCCAACGTGCCGGCTCTCGGGTGGTGGGTGTTCTTCCGCTCAGCGGCTCGCAGCGCATCCTGACCGTGGAAGTAGGAGAAGGACTGCAGCGCCGATGGCTGGTGCTGGGTGTTACGCCGTCGAGCATCACCCTGCTGCACCAACTGGATCCACCCGCGGATGCTTATCCGGCACCCGCCCCAGCATCCTTCGCCGAAACGCTCAAGCGCCTGGCCCCGCAGCCCGGAGACCCGCCATGAAAGCGCAACAAGGGTCGCCCAGCCGAAGGGCCATGCCCATTTGGGTTCGCGGCGCTGTAGGGTGGTGCCTGCTGGCGTTGGGCGGAATCGCTTGGGGGCAAACGCCGGGCGGCAACTTGCCGCTGGTGATTGGTCAGGGTCCGGGCGGCACCAGCTACTCGGTGCCCATCCAGACCCTGCTGTTCTTCACCGCCCTGGGTTTCATACCGGCGGTGCTGCTGCTGATGACGGCCTTCACCCGCATCGTCATCGTGCTGTCGCTCTTGCGCCAGGCCATCGGCACGCCGGCCGCACCACCCAACCAGGTGATCGTGGGCCTGAGCCTGTTCCTCACCTTCTTCGTCATGTCGCCCACGCTAGATAAGGTCTACACACAGGCCTGGGAACCATATTCTAAGAACGAGATTGCCTTTGACGTGGCGCTTCAGCGAGGGGCCTTGCCCATGCGCGAGTTCATGCTGAAGCAGACGCGGCAAAGCGATGTGCAGTTGTACGCCAAGTTGGCCAAACTGCCTGCCGATGTGAAACCCGAAGACCTGCCGCTGCGTGTGCTGGTGCCGGCCTTCGTGACCAGTGAGCTCAAGAGCGCCTTCCAGATCGGCTTTCTCATCTTCATCCCCTTCCTGGTCATCGACATGATCGTGGCCAGCGTCCTGATGAGTCTGGGCATGATGATGCTCAGCCCCGTGCTGGTGGCCCTGCCCTTCAAGCTGATGCTGTTCGTGTTGGCCGACGGCTGGAACCTGCTGCTGGGATCGCTGGCCGCCAGCTTTGCCACCTGAAGGTTGAAGGTGGCATGACCGCACAACAGGTTTTCGCCTTTGGCCAGCAGGGACTTTTTCACCTGCTGATGGTGGCCGCGCCACTGCTCATCTCGGCATTGCTGGTGGGTCTGGTGGTCAGCATCTTCCAGGCCGCCACACAGATCAATGAGGCCACTCTCAGCTTCGTGCCCAAGATCGTGGCCGCAGTGGTAGTGTTGGCTTTGGCAGGCCCCTGGATGATGACTACCCTCGTGGAATACCTGAGAGGCATCCTGTTGTCCATTCCGGGCATGGTGGCCTGATCCGCCACCGTTCAAGCCCGGCGCCTTGCAAGGCAGGCCCTCTCGCCCATGTTGAACAGTCCACCGCGCCCGCTGTCGTGATCACCTTGACGGAGGCTCAACTCACGGCGTGGATAACGCCGCTGCTGTGGCCCTTCATCCGCGTGCTGGCGCTGTTTGCTGCGCTGCCCATCTTCAGTCGCCGAAACATCCCCGTGCGGGCACGCGTGGCCCTGGCGGGCTTCATCGCCTTCGCCGCTCAACCAGCACTGCCCGACATCCCAGTGGTTCCGCTGGACTCCATGCTGGCCGTCATGCTGGTGATTCAGCAGATCCTCATCGGAGTGACGATTGGCTTTGCAGTCCGGTTGGTGTTCGCGGCCGTCGAGTACGCTGGAGAGTTGATTGGTCTGCAGATGGGCCTGAACTTCGCAGCGTCCTTTGATCCGGTCAGCGCGGGTCAAAGTACCGCAGTGGCCACCTTCTTCGCCACCATGGTGGCCTGGATGTTCATCACACTCAACGGGCATTTGGTGCTGATCTCCGCCCTGGTGGACAGCTTTCGCGCGTTCCCGGTGGGTCCGGAGCCCTTCGCATTCCTGCGTAAGGCCATGCCACATCGCTGGGGAGCTGAGATCTTCTCCACGGGTTTGTGGATCGCACTGCCTGTCGTCACCATGCTCCTGTTCGTGAACTTGGTGCTGGGCTTCATTTCCCGCGTAGCCCCTCAGATTCAGATCTTTGCCATTGGATTTCCCATCACGCTAGGGCTCGGTCTGATAGGGCTGTACTACATCGTGCCGGCGCTGGAACAGCCCTTCCTGATGACACTGGAGCGGGTGCTCTCGGGCTTGAGGTGATCACCCCTGCCCGACCAAGCCGTTGCGGATGGCGTAGACCGTCAACTCTGCGTTGTTGGCCAGGCCCAGCTTCTCAAGCACACGTGCACGATAGACCGACACCGTCTTGGGCGACAACAGCAGTTCATCAGCAATGTCGGACAGGCGTTTGCCGGAGGCGATGAGCTGAAGAGTCTGGAGCTCGCGGTCTGACAGGCGTTCGTGGGGATTTTCCGTAGGCGGAGCGGTCAGGCTTTCCACCAGCATCTGGGCGATCTCGGGTGTGACGTACTTGCGGCCCTGGGCCACGGTGCGCACAGCTTGGACGAGCTCCTGCGGGTCGCCGCCCTTGTGAACATATCCGCTGGCTCCAGCTCGCAGCGCACGGATGGCGTACTGATCTTCCGGGTACATGCTGACGATGAGCACACGGACCTGCGCGCCCTCGTCTTTCAGGACATGCAGCACGTCCAGTCCGCTGCGACCGGGCATGTTGATGTCCAGCACCAGCACATCGCAGCGCTGAGCCCTCATGAGCGAGCGCAGTTCACCGTATTCGCCGGCCTCCCCCACCACACGGATGTCGGTGGCGTCGGAAAGGGTGTCGCGTATGCCGCGACGGATCAGCGCGTGGTCATCGCAAAGGATCACGTGGATCATGACGGGTTCGGCGTTTCCATGTGGCCCTCACTCAGTCCCTGGACCATCGCACATCAGTCCCAGTCTGGAGCCGATGTGGGATGAGCACCTCCCACTGGTCCATGTTCACGCTCGGCGCGAACGGCTTGGTCCAGTGGCACGGACAAGATCAGCGTCGTGCCGGCACCGCTGCTGGACAGGTCGATCCAGCCGCCCACCGTGCTCGCGCGTTCATGCAGGCCGCGGATGCCAAAACTGCGCGCTTTGGCTAGAGCACCATCACTCAGGCCGCGACCGTCATCCGAGATTTCCACAGACAGAACGCCGTGTGAAAGGGACAGATCCACCGTGACCTTGCGGGCCTGCGCGTGCTTGCTCACGTTGGTCAGCGCCTCCTGGGCAGTCCGGTAGGCCGCCAGCGGCACGCCCTGCGGCAGGGCTGGCAGCGTCTCGTGACTGGTGCGGAACACGGTGGCGATCCCAGTACGTCTTTCGAACCGCTGCGTCATCCATTGCAGCGCTGCCACCAGCCCTTGCTCCAGAATGGCCGGGCGCAGGTTGTGCATGATGCGCTGGCTGGCCTCGATGGCGTAGCTCACCGTCTCGATGGCGGACTCCACGCGCTGCAGCACCTCGGGCTCCTTGACACGCCGAGCCACCCAGGCCAGGTCGAACTTCAGAGCCGTCAGCGAGCCCCCTACATCGTCGTGGATCTCGCGCGAGATCGCCGTCCTCTCGCCCTCGATACTGGTCTGAAGATGCTGGGCCAGTTCCGACAGTCGCTCACGCGAAGCCGCCAACTCCATGTCGGCCTTCAGTCGCGCACGCCGTGCCTCGCTGGATTCGATGGCGCGCTCAAGCGCGGGTACCAAACGGGCGAGGTTGTGCTTGAGCAAATAGTCGCTTGCGCCGTTGCGCATGGCCTCCACCGCCATGTCCTCTCCCATCTCGCCTGACACGAGGACGAAGGGCAGCACGAGTCCCGTGCCCCTGAGACTTGCCAAGGCGTCCAAACCAGTGCACCCAGGAAGCCGATAGTCCGAAATCACAGCATCCCAGCGCTCGGCCAGAGCCGCCTCAAAGTCAGCGAGTGTCTCCACCCGGCGGACTTCAGCCTTCAACCCTGAGCGACGAAGCTGCAGCACGACCAGCGCATGGTCGTCTTCAGAGTCCTCCAAGTGCAACAGGCGCACAGGCGTCGTCAGGGCTCGCTCCATGCCCACGCCCGTGCCCGCGCCCGTGCGCGCGCCTGTCACTTCCACTTGAGGATTGGCTCCTGGCTGGGCAGAATGCACTGCTGTCCCGCTCCGTCTTGTTCGACCCGAAGGCGAGTATCACCGAAGCAATGCGGCCCAAGCGACCGGCCATCCGCTGATCCATTCGATGTCGACACCCTCCACGGTCCCAAATTACAACGACAATGAGGTCTGATAGGACGGATGAACATGTACCCTGAAGTTCCGCAACCCTTGCCGGAAACGCCGCATGCGCACGCTGGCGCCTTAGTCGTCGGACTGCGTCCATTAGTGGCGACAGACCTTCAGGACCATTTGCTGACCGCAACCAACGATCTGGAGCGCCTCCAAAGACTCTTGGATGACGCGGGTGACACGTTGATCGGCCACTTCCACGGTGCCGCGCAGCACTTGGAGACGGCACTGCGCCTGATGAGCGAGCAGCCAGACATCGATCAGGGTCATCTCCATCAAGCCATGGAGTCCGTTGGTGAGGCGATCACCGCAATGCAGTTTCAGGACATGGCCAGCCAGCTTCTGCATCACACCAGGAAACGACTTCGCGGCTGCGCAGACAGATTGGCACAATCAGTCTTGGCAGATGACGAAGATGGTCAGGCGGTCATCGAGGATTTGCCCTTGAAACCCAATCCCGTGACTCAGGACGAGATGGATGCTGGTTCCGTCGAACTGTTCTGAAACGCTGAAACGTCAAGAATACCGGACCCAGGAGATTTTCCAAATGCACTCGATCCTTGCAGTCGATGACTCTGCGTCCATGCGCCAGATGGTCAGCTTCACACTCAAGAACGCTGGTTTTGCCGTGACGGAAGCCGTCGACGGTCTGGACGCCTGGAACAAGTCGCAACAGAAGGACTTTTCGCTGGTACTGACGGATCAGAACATGCCTCGCCTCGACGGCATCGGGCTGACGAAGAAGCTGCGAGAAGACCCGAAGTTCAAGAACGTTCCCATCCTGATCTTGACGACCGAGTCAAGCGATCAGATGAAGCTGGCAGGCCGGGAGGCCGGAGCCACGGGCTGGCTGGTCAAGCCCTTCCACCCGGCCAAGTTGGTTGAGGTGATCCAGAAGGTGATTCGCTGAAGGTCGTGGAGGTTCAATGACCGATCTCCAATCGGATGCCGCATCAGCCGCAGCGGGCATCGACCTTTCACAGTTCTATCAGGTCTTCTTCGAAGAAGCTGGAGAGAACCTCGACAACCTGGAGCAGATGCTGCTCCACGTAGACCTCGGCAGTGCGCAAGACGAAGATCTGAACGCGATTTTCCGCTGTGCACACTCGGTCAAGGGCGGTGCAGCCACGTTCGGCTTTGCAGATATTGCCGAGCTCACCCATCAGATGGAGTCGCTGCTCGACAAGCTGCGCCGCCACGAGCTGAGCCCCACCACTGAAATGGTGGACGTGTTGCTGAAGTCTGGCGACGCACTGCGTGCCATGCTGGGGCGTCACCAGGGAAATCGCAGCGAGGTTGTTGACACCACCGATCTGCTCTTCAACATCAAGCGTTTGGCAGAAGGCGGTTCCGCGCAGGCCAACGCTGCGCCAGACCGCGGTGAGGTCGTAAGCTCGCCGAAGCAACCCGAACCGCAGGCGTCTGCAGCTGAAACAGCCTCGTTCTTCTCACAAGCTGATATCGCGGCGATGGCTCTTGCGCCACCAACGCCTGCGCCATCGGCAAGCGACCCCGCACCTGCACCTGCACCTGCCTCGGGAGATCCGGCGCCGCGGCTTCTGGAGTTGACGGTTGGGCCCATGCAGGACGTCTCCCAGGCGGAGGGGATCGTCGAGCTCTTCAAGGAAGTGGCCGGGCTTGGCGTGATCGAACCACTGGATGCAGGGATGGCCGCGGACGGTGTTCGCCGGTTCAAGGTCACCTCGTCTGTGGGGGACG
>Ga0114980_10002525_pt1 | contig 12826 bp, 15 predicted proteins | sample S_140806_EF_Meta_FD_87018 | JGI IMG/M metagenome (GOLD analysis project Ga0114980, IMG submission 87018) | Freshwater microbial communities from Lake Simoncouche, Canada to study carbon cycling - S_140806_EF_MetaG | ecosystem: Environmental > Aquatic > Freshwater > Lake | place: Lake...
CGCTTCAAGCAAGCTTATGGAGAAAAAGCAGCCTCAGAAATCAGCGCTCACTTAGTTTCGTAATTACAAAAGAGTCTTTCGATTTTTTCTCAAATACATTGCCAGTCATTCGAGACCACGCCACCAAATCAGGTTCGGTTGCGGGATCATCAGAGTGCAACATAACTTGATCCCCGGCGTGCATGAAGGAAACTTCTTTGCCTAATTCAATAATTGGCTGAGGACATCGCAATCCACGAGCATCTATTTCTTTCATGCTCTCGATCGATTCACGTTACTTACAACGCTTTTGATTAAGCCATCAATTTCCTCTTGCGTCGTACCAGGATGGATTGTTATCCGAATATTTCCGTGTGTGAGCACGCCCATTGCCGCCAACACATGACTTGGTTGCAAATCATCTGCGGTGCACGCCGAGCCCGAATCCAAGCTATAGCCATCGTTTTGGATTGCGCGAAGCAACTCTTCACCGTTGCAATTCAAAAATGAAACGCTGAGCATGTGGGCAAGGCTTGATTCCAGCGAACCAGCAATATCGGTATTTTCTACTTTCGAGAATGCATTCCTTAGTTCTTGATTGTATTTACGAGCCTGCACGCCGGCTTCCTGAACTTCTGTTGTGAAATTTTCGAGCGCAACGGCACTTGCTAGTAGTAGCGGAAGTGAAACATCAAAATTGGGGTGTGCAGCATTGAGGTGGGGAAGGGGATTGCTCCAGTGCGTCGTTTTTTTAATAATCAAAATTCCTAGTTCGGCTGGGCCGTACCAAGATTTACTATCAAAAAGTGCTGTAGAGAATTGATCAGGTAGTGGAACACGAATTCCACTCGTTGTCGCATCAAGAAAAATTCGTTCAGATTGCGTACTTGCGATAATCGCGTCGCATTCTTGAACTACACCTGTTTCAGCATTAGCGATCTGCAAGGCGAGCACGGATGGTTTTGCCACATTATTTGCAGGGATGAGTTTTCCATCGAGAGAGCTTTTTAATATGTGATGTGGAGTTTCGGCAGCAATCGCAAATACATCTTTTCGATCCGTGGCTCCGTGAATCAAAGTTGGAGTATTTACGAATAACCCTTGTATACCCAAGAAATATCCAAGCGAGGTGGGTGATACCGGAGTAATGGAATCAACACCAACAGATAGAGCACTTGCTATCGATTCAAGGGCGTTATTTTTTAACTGACGCGCTTTAGCGCCAGATTGAGAAAGCTTTGCTGGATCAGCCCAACCGCTGTCAAAGGCAGCGTGAAGTACGTCAAAAGCCTTTGGATGTAGAGGGCTCTCACTCTGGAAGTTTCCTGTGACACGTACCACCGGATGAACGCTACTGGCAGGTGAGTGAGTTTTGGAAATGCCCCACTATTCTTAAGCCCATGTCCGCAGGTAAAAAGCGATCCCTATCCCTAGCCGGGATAGTGATTCCAGCCGCATTATTTCTTACCGGTTGCTCAAAGGTTTCAGGACTTGGATTTGAAGAAGGTATTACAAGCGTAAACGATCAATCGTTATCTCTATGGCAAGGTGCATGGATTGCAGCTGGCGTAGTCGGAGTAATCACTTTCATTTTAATTGTGTGGCCTGCGATTTTTCATCGCCTCAAAAAAGACTCACCAGAATTTCCAAAGCAAACTCAGTACAACGTTCCCGTTGAAATTCTTTACACTGTAATTCCTTTTATTATTGTTGCGGTGCTTTTTGTGTACACATTGCAAGCGCAAAATGTGATTACTGCTAAAACTACGGGACCTGCTCACGAGATTTCGGTTGAAGGTATTCAATGGTCTTGGCAATTCGGGTATTCCGAAGCTGGACCTGACGCTGTAGTAACTGGTACCCCTGCACAACCACCGACTCTGTATCTGCCACAAGGTGAAAAAGTTCGATTCACAATTACGTCCAATGATGTTGTGCATGGTTTCTGGATTCCAGCTTTCATGATCCAAATGCAAAATCTGCCTGGGGTAACGAACAAGCTTGAATTCACCGCCAATAAGTTGGGTACTTATCCAGGTCGATGTAATATTTTGTGCGGCCGCAATCACACACAGATGATTTTTAGCGTAAAAGTTGTAACCCCATCGGAATACGAGAGTTATCTAGAGACTCTGAAGGCGAGCACAGCATGACAACTTATGCAGAGCGTCCAGCGCTGAAGTTACCGACGGAAGGCTTAAAGCCAACCCGTAAAGGACATGCATTCGTTAAGTGGGTTACGACGACTGATCACAAGCGCATTGGTTATATGTATCTGATTACTACTTTTGCGTGGTTTCTCATCGGTGGATTCTTAGCTCTACTACTTCGTTCTGAATTAGCTCGTCCAGGATTACAATTTTTAAGTAATGAGCAGTACAACCAAATATTTACAATGCACGGAACAATTATGTTGTTGCTATTTGCAACACCACTCTTTGTTGGGTTTGCAAATGTAATCATGCCGTTGCAAATTGGAGCCGCAGATGTGGCGTTTCCTCGCTTAAACATGCTTTCCTACTGGCTCTATCTTTTCTCTGGAATTATGGTCTTTGCTGGATTCTTAACTCCTGGCGGTGCGGCATCTTTTGGTTGGACTGCATATGCACCACTTTCTAATTCTGTGTACTCACCAGGAATTGGCGCAGATCTATGGATTGTTGGTCTCGCAGTTGGTGGTATCGGAACAATTCTGGGAGCTGTTAATTTCATAACAACAATTTTTACAATGCGCGCTCCTGGTATGACGATGTTTCGCATGTCGATTTTCTCCTGGAACGTTTTGCTTACTTCTATCTTGGTATTACTGGCATTTCCACCTTTGGCCGTTGCATTCTTAGGACTTGAATCCGATCGTTTGTACGGAACACATCTATTTGATCCGGCCAATGGCGGCGCAATGCTGTGGCAACATCTTTTCTGGTTCTTTGGCCACCCGGAGGTTTATATCTTGGCACTTCCATTCTTTGGAATTGCGACAGAAATTTTGCCTGTATTTAGCCGAAAGCCAATCTTTGGTTACAAAGGCTTAATTGCTGCAACGATCGCAATCGCGGCGTTATCGGTATCTGTCTGGGCTCACCATATGTTCGCAAGTGGACAGGTATTACTCCCATTCTTCTCATTCATGACATTTCTTATCGGCGTTCCAACTGGCGTTAAGTTCTTTAACTGGATCGGAACAATGTGGCGAGGTCACGTAACATTTGAAACTCCAATGCTCTGGGTAATGGGATTCCTCGTAACATTCTTATTCGGCGGCTTAACAGGAATTATCTTGGCTTCACCGCCACTTGATTTCGCTGTGTCAGCTTCGTACTTCGTGGTTGCGCACTTCCACTACGTACTCTTTGGAACAGTGGTCTTTGCGATGTTCGCTGGTTTCTATTTCTGGTGGCCAAAGATGACGGGGCGCATGCTTAATGAGCGCCTAGGAAAGATTCACTTCTGGACACTTTTCTTTGGCTTCCACTTAACATTCTTAATCCAGCACTGGCTAGGTATTAAGGGTTTCCCACGACGTTACGCGGATTACTTACCAACTGATGGCTTTACATTTATGAACACTGTTTCAACCATTGGTTCATTCCTGTTGGCACTTTCAATGATTCCGTTCTTTATTAACGTCTGGATCACACGCAAGAGTCCGCTTGTGGGCGTCGATGATCCTTGGGGTTATGGATCATCCCTTGAATGGGCAACATCGTGTCCACCACCGCGCCATAACTTCACATCAATGCCTCGCATTTCAAGTGAGCGACCAGCATTTGATCTGCACCATCCACACATCAAAACTGAAGGGCACTAAGTTTCATGAAAACTAATTGGATGCTCTTTGTTGGTCTATCAATTTTTTACTTCATCATCACCATCGTGTATTGGCAAGTAAATGGCGAGGCACTTGGCATTACAGGCTTGCTACTTTCAGGGTGCTTGGCTGGCATGGTTGGTTTCTATATTTGGTTTACTCAAAAACGAATTGGAAAAATACTTCCAGAAGATAATACTGATGCCGAAATTGCAGATGGTGCGGGAGAACTAGGATTCTTTAGCCCTCACTCATGGTGGCCACTTCCAACTGGCATGTCGGCTGTTGCAACAGGTCTGGGACTAATCATCGGTTGGTGGTTCACGCTTATCGCAATTAGCGCATTGGTTATCTGCGTAATCGGTTGGGTAACTGAGTACGAGAAGCCTTTAACCTCCTCAAATCACTAGTTTTAATCGCCTAAGCAGTCGATCATGAAAAGAATTCGCGGTCTTTTACAAGCCGCTCATTTCCTACCTACGTTAATTGTCACCAGCATCGCTTTTGTATTCGGCGTGCACTATTGGTGGGAAGGCCCCGCATATGTCATTGCCTTTACCGTATTTACAGGCCAATTAGTTGTTGGCTGGAGCAATGATCTCTATGACTTTGCAGATGATCAACGCCATGGGCGAAGCAATAAGCCACTTGTCTCTGGATTGATTTCAAAAGAGTATTTACGTAAGTGGTTAATTTTTATGGTGCCATTTTCATTTGTAGTAAATATCTTGGGGCCATTAGGCATTAAAGGTGGGCTTCTGTACTGGCTTGGAATTGGTTTTGGCGTTGCCTATAACTTTTATTTTAAATTCAATGTGCTCTCACCGCTTCCTTTTGCGATTGCTTTTGCTGCCCTGCCTTCATGTATTGCAATATCTAAATCAATCACTCCACCGGTATGGATGTGGCTTGGGGGAGCGATCCTTGGGTGCGCAGCACACTTTATAAATGTTATTAAAGACATGGATCAAGATCGTGAAAGTGAAATTAGAGGGTTACCGCAAAGAGTAGGTAAATCTGGATCAATCGCGATAGCTGGAGCGTTGATAGCTATCGCGGCACTAATTATTTTTTAGTGATGCTCGATTTCTTTGAGATCTTGGGCCGAAACCTTTGGAGCTACTTCAGCGTTAGCAACGCTCATGCGTGAACGAATCTTGTTACGAATCGCATCCGTGCGGCGGACACCAGCCTTATCAATTTCTGGTAATTCCAACGGACCACTTTGTTCATGAGAGGTAAGGAGCCACTTCTTTTCAGGCGTTAACTCTTCGTGAACTTCGATGAATTCTCCATGCGCAAGTCTGACCAAACGGCCAGTTTCCTTGCCATGAAGAACTAATTCTCGGTCAGCGCGTTGTAGAGAAATACATATTCTCTTCGTTACGACAAATGCGATTGGCGGAAGCACAATAATTCCTATGCGGCTAAACCACATGATTTGGTTAATGCTTAAGTCAAATTGTTGAGCGATAATGTCGTTTCCACCATTGATTAGAGCAACTAATGTGAAGGTAAGTGCCATTGCACCCGTTGCGGTGCGGTTTGGCACATTGCGCGGACGATCAAGAAGATGATGCTCGCGCTTATCTCCTGTTATCCAACTTTCGATAAATGGATACAGCGCTAAACCAGTAAACATAAGACCAGGGATGATTAGACCAGGGATAAGAATGTTCCATGAAATGGTGTACCCAAATAAGTATGTTTCCAATGGGGGAGCCATACGAACTAACCCGTCAAGCCATCCCATATACCAATCGGGTTGTGAACCCGCCGAAATCTGACCAGGTGTATATGGACCGTATAACCAAATTGGGTTAATGGATGCAACTGCTGCGATAAATGTTGTTACACCAAAGACAACGAAAAAGAATCCGCCAGCTTTAGCCATGTACACAGGAAATAGTGGATAGCCAACAACATTTTTTTCTGTGCGACCAGGACCTGGGTATTGAGTGTGCTTCTGGTACCAAACCAACATTAAGTGCACTGTGATTAGCGCTAAGAAAATTCCTGGAAGCAATAGAACGTGAACGGTAAATATTCGCGGAATGAATGCCTCGCCTGGGAAGGCTCCGCCAAATGCGAAGAAGGCTAAGTACGTTCCTACTACGGGAACAGCCTGAATGATTGCTTCTGCTATTCGAATTCCGGTACCTGATAGCAAGTCATCTGGAAGTGAGTATCCGAGGAAGCCTTCAACAATTCCAAGTGTTAAAAGACCAACGCCGATGATCCAGTTAAATTCACGTGGCTTGCGAAATGCGCCAGTGAAATACACACGAAGTAAGTGCACAACGATTGCCACCATAAAGAACAGGGCTGCCCAGTGGTGAATTTGTCGCATAAGCAAACCGCCACGAACCTCAAAAGAAATATGCAGAGTAGATGCGTAAGCCGCCGACATCTTTAACCCAGAAAGTGGTTGGTAGGAACCTTCGTAAACAACTTCCCGTTGCGATGGATCAAACCAGAAAGTTAAAAATGTTCCAGAGAGCAACAAAATAATAAATGAATAAAGCGCAATTTCACCAAGCAAGAATGACCAGTGATCTGGAAAAACCTTATTGAGATTTTTCTTCATCCACGCTGCGGCGCCTGTTCGCTCATCTACATAGTTAGCGACATTGCCTGCAATGCGTTCACGTGCGGTCATGATGAGCGCTCCCAAAAACTAGGTCCGACGGGTTCATTAAATGGTTGCTTCGCTACAAGGTAGCCCTCTGAATCCAGGGCTAATGCTAATTGAGGTAGTGGTCTTGCCGCAGGTCCAAATAGAACCTTGGCCGCACGCGTGACATCAAAAGTTGATTGATGACATGGGCAGAGTAAATGCTTTGTCTGTTGTTCATAGAGAGCTACAGCGCATCCCATATGAGAACAAATCTTTGAAAAGGCAATGATTCCTTCATGTGTCCATGACAAACGTTCTGCATCTAGGTTGAATTCTTCAGGACGCAAGCGAATAAGAAGTACTGCATCTTTACCAATGTTGGCCAGGGTGCGGTGATCTTGGCCAGGAAGCATTGCAGGTAGAACCTGTGCAACTGCGCCCACTTCTAGATCTTCCGGTTTAATCGGACGTTCACCTGGATCAGTAACTAAACGAGTGCCAGCTTTCCAACTTGTCTTTGTCAGCGAGTCACCTGGTAGCGGGCCCAAGTCGCGCAACAGAAGAAGAGGAGATAAACCAACTAAGCCAAGTGATAGACCTAATGAACGCTTTATCAATGAACGACGACCAAGTCCTGCAGCAGCAGCGCCCTCTTTAGCGGTCTTAACTAATTCATCACGGTCTTCTTCAGCGGAGCGAAACTCATGACGCTGCACAGTAACTTCAGTATCTGGCATCAAAGTTTTGGCCCAATGAATCGCGCCCATTCCGATAAAAAATAGTGAGAACGCTAGACCAAGTCCTAAAAATAATTGATGAGCATTCGTGCTTCCCATGACCGGTATGAAAACAAAAATGTCATCGGGGATTGCAATGTATGAAACTATAAAAAGAATCGTTCCAAATGCTGAAAGCAAAAATAGTATGGCAACTTGGCGTTCTGCTTGCTTGGCAGCAACGGGATCTGTATCTGCCTTACGATGAACGTGAGGAGGAATTCCTGGATCTTGGATCGCTTCGATTTCGTGTGCCATATGTTCCTTATCTCGCCTTCATTGCAAGCCAGACTGCAACGCCAATTAACATTCCAATTCCAAGAGTCCATACGAGCAGTCCTTCAGTCACTGGACCTACACGCCCAAGTGATGCACCACCAAGTGCTGGTTCGGCCTCGGCAAATTTAATCCACTTAATAATTGATAATTTCTCTTCTGGAGTAATAATTTTGTCGGAGAAAACTGGCATCGATTGCGGACCAGTAATCATCGCTTCATAAATATGCACAGGTTCAACACCCATAACTGTTGGGGCATATTTTCCTTGAGTAAGTGCGCCACCTTGACCAGCAAAGTTGTGACACATCGCGCAATTATTTCTAAATAACTCGCCACCTTCGGCAACGCTTCCATCGCGTTCATAATTAAGTAATTCATCTCCTGGAATTTCTGGACCAGGTGCAAGGGAAGCAACGTAGACAGCGAGTGCGGCTACTTCCTCGGGGGAATACACGGGAGTTTTACGTATTGCTTGTGTGCTCATGTCCGCCATCGGCATGCGACCTGTTGCGACTTGGAAATCCACAGACGCTGCGCCAACACCAATCAAAGAAGGTGCAATAGCACCACCTTCAGCATTTAAACCATGACATGAAGAGCAGCCTTTGAGAAAGATTTGCTTTCCTTCTTCGATTGCAGCTGATCTAGCTAAAGCTATTGCTGATTTATTTGGTGTTGCACTTGCAACAGAAAAAGTTGTACCGATAGCAAGTAGAGCAAGGACTAAAAGCATCGGGGCAGCCGCACGATGTCTGCGGTATCTAGATAGTCGCTTCACTCACATGCCTTTCGTTATCTATAAAAATTATTTGATTAGGTAAATTGCTGAAAAGAGTGCGATCCACACAACATCTACAAAGTGCCAGTAGTACGAAACCACGATGGCAGTTGTTGCTTGTGAATGGGTGAAACGTCGGGCTTTCGCCACGCGTAGCAAGACGATAAGAAATGCGATCAAACCGCCAGTTACGTGCAAACCATGGAACCCAGTTGCCACATAAAAAATCGAACCATATGCCGTAGATGACAGCGTCATGCTTTCGCTGACAAGTGCTGCATATTCATAGATTTGTCCTGCAACGAAGAATGCACCCATGAGAAAAGTAAGGGAGAACCATTCGCGCATTCCCCATTTACTTACCTGAAACAAAGTTCCAGTTCTCTTATTTTGAAAACGTTCTGCTGCAAAGACACCGAACTGGCATGTGACTGAAGATAGAACTAGAACAGTTGTATTTGCCGCGGCAAATGGAATGTTAAGAAGCTCAGAAGACTCGAGCCATATCTTTGGACCTTGCACTGCTCGTGTTGTGAAATAGATTGCGAACAAACCTGCGAAGAACATCAGCTCACTGGATAACCACACGATGGTTCCAACAGCGACCAAGTTAGGACGCGAGATTTTGTGGGCTGTTGCGGCAGTGGACATGGGGATGATTATTCCTGCAAAGGCCTCGGACTTCCACCGTCAAGGACCTAGTTGCCCGAGGCAATTTAGCCTTTCTGAGGTGAAACGGGTCACTACAAATTCTTGCTCTAAAAAAGGCCACCAAGACAATAAGATAAGAGGATGGAATCAACAGCAGCAGCGCAAAAAAAGAAGCAGATTGCTATCTATTCCGATGATAGTTCTGTGCGCGCTTCTATCGTTTTGGCGCTAGGAAATCGCATTGCAGATGATTTACCAGAGCACGAGATTCATGAGTTTGCGACTGGTCCTGCATTACGTCAATACATAGATCGCAAATCCCAGGAAGGAACTTTCAAAATTGATCTTTTCATCCTCGATGGGGAAGCAGCACCTGAAGGTGGCCTCGGAATTGCTCGCCAACTTAAGGATGAAGTTTTTAATTGCCCTCCAGTTTTAGCAATTACTGGACGCAAAGAAGATGCATGGCTTGCAGCATGGTCAAAGGTTGAGGCATCTGTCATACATCCAATCGATCCATTTACTCTTGCTCGCACCGTCGCAGACTTATTGCGCACTGGCTCACTTACTTCGGCGTAAATTTTTTCAGAAAACCTGCTCATGAATCCGAGTTGGAAATCATCCGTTGTATCACTTGAATCTGGGCTGGATTTATCTATCACGGATGCACAGTGGTTTATGCGCGAAATTCTTGAAGGTCGGGCTGAAAGCACAGACCTTTCCGCATTCTTATTGGCGCTAAAAAATAAAGGCGAAACGTCAGATGAAGTAGGTGCCTTCGTATCTGAAATGTTTAATCACAGCGCACCGATAAAAATTACTGAACGAGCAGTAGACACTGTCGGTACCGGCGGCGATGGCGCCCACACCATCAATATTTCAACTACTGCGGCAATAATCGCTGCAGCCGCTGGGGCACGTGTGGTCAAACATGGCAATAGAGCGTCATCTTCCAAATCAGGTGCTGCAGATTTATTGGAAGCCCTTGGTGTCAATATTTCATTAGATGGAATTGGTGTAGAAAAAACGGTGCAACAACTAGGTATAGGTTTTTGCTTTGCTCAGAAATTTCATCCAGCGATGAAAAACGCAGCGGCTGTTCGAAAAGAACTAGGCGTTCCAACAGTTTTTAATATTCTGGGACCACTTGCAAATCCTGCAAAACCTCAAGCCGCTGCAATTGGTGTTGCAAATGAGCGAATGCACTTGGTTATGGCTCAAGTATTGGGAGATCGCGGCGTAGATGGATTCGTCTTTCGCGGCGACGATGGTTTAGATGAAATAACTTTGGCGACCACGACATCTGTTTTATCAATTGGGGGCGGCACGATTGAAAGCCAACGAATAGAACCAGCCGATTTTGGATTATCTGCCGCACCAATTTCAGCACTCGTTGGCGGAGACTCACAAGAAAATGCTCGCATTACACGCGCCATATTTAACGGCGAATTAGGCGCACCGCGCGATGCAGTATTGCTTAACGCGGCTGCAGCAATTGCAGCATTTGAAGGAGATATTTCGGCAGACATTCACACGCGCATTGCAGCTGGACTCAAGCGAGCAATAGATGCCGTTGATTCTGGCAAAGCCACGCAATTATTAAGCAACTGGGCAACACTGACACAAAACCTAGCCACGAATTAATCTGGCGCGTACTCTTTCGCACATGGGAACACAGGGAGCGCCAGCGGGTTATCTAGAGGATTTTTCTGCAATAGGAAATGGCGCAACAAAAGAAATCGGAATTCTCTTAGTACATGGATTTACTGGTTCCCCATCTTCAATGCGTCCATGGGCAGAATTTATGCACCAACAGGGTTACACCGTACGTGTTCCACGCTTGCCAGGTCACGGCACAAAGCCAGAGGATTTAAATCAAGTTACATGGCAAGAGTGGCCGCGCAAAGTTGAAAGTGAATTACGCGAACTCCAAAAAACTTGCACGAAAATATTTGTCTTCGGTTTATCAATGGGTGGGGGACTTACTCTTTATACAACCCAAAATCATCAACAAAAAATCAACGGAATTGTTCTTGTTAATCCCATGATTCATATTCCACGAGTCAATCCAGCTTTAGCCAAATTAATGTCAAAATTTCAAAAAATGCGCTCGGCAGTGGGCAATGACATCAAGCGAAAAAACGTCACAGAGTATGCCTATGACGCGCTACCAATGGTTGGGATTTATGAACTCACAAAGATGCTCAAAGTATCGCGCGAGAATCTTGGGAAAGTCACTCTTCCAACGCTTCTATTTCATAGCACCGAAGATCACGTGCTGCCGGTATCTAATACAGAGATCATTCTCAAAGGCATTAGTTCAAAGGATAAAGAGCGCGTCGAACTGACAAACAGCTATCACGTTGCCACGCTAGATCACGATATGGAAATAATCTTTGAAAAATCTCTTACTTTTGTGCAAGAGCGCTCTTAACCATCTTTACTAATAAATTTTCATCAACTTTCCAATCATTGGGCACAGCCACCGTCTTTTTATTGACCTTGTAATCCTTAAGCTCTGACGCCATTTTCTTTAGAACTTCAGTATTAAATGGAGCTATCAAAATGTGATTTTTCGCAACCGATGCGCCGAAGACGTACTGAGTACCCTTTCGCATCATTGGCTGATTCCAAGCAATTACTAACTCAAGATCAGGAAATTTGGCGGTAAGAAATCGAAATACCTTACGCAAAGTTTTTGCTTGCTGTGGATCAATGGATTTATAGAAATCAGTAGGTGTTTCAAATTTTCGAGTTGTAGTTGATCCACGAGAGAACATAACTAATGCGTTGGCGTGCGCTTGGGAGAATCCGTAGTTTTCACGAAGATGCGCGATTTGGACTGGGTATTTCTCATCCTTAATGGAAGCCATCACCTTGAACCAATACTTCATAGGTTCGCCGTATTTCTTTTCGATAAGCGGAAAATGCGCTTCGCGGCTTGGATCTTTTGTTGGCACAGTCCAATATTAGTAGAGATACGATTGGACTATGACATGGTTCTTATTAGCAATCGCGATAGCCGCGGAAATCGTCGGAACCTTGCTACTAAAGCGAAGTGATGGTTTTACAAAGCTTTGGCCTTCAATCGGTGTCCTTATCGGTTATTTAATTGCCTTTGCACTGTTGTCTCAATCGTTAAAGAAAATAGACGTTGGCATTACCTATGCGATTTGGTCTGGATTTGGAATTATCGGAGCAGCTGTAGGTGGCGCCATTTTCTTTGATCAACATTTAACCAGACTCAATTTAATTGGCATGACAATCATTATTGCTGGCGTTGTAATCATGAATCTCGGGGGAGTGAGTCACTAAATGTATATTCCTCGCCATTTTTCAATTGAAGATCCAGCTGCCCAACAATTTCTGGAAAACCTCAAGAGTGGCCACTTAATTACCAACACTGCACAGGGGATGCTCTCAACAATGATTCCCGTAACTTTTGATAAAGCGGATCGTTCAATTATTGGACACGTTGCCCGTGGAAATTCCCAGTGGTCCGAAAAAACCAATCAAGAAGCACTCTTTATTAGCGCACCTGTTGATTCATATATTTCGCCAAGTTGGTATGCGTCAAAGCAAGAACATGGCAAAGTTGTTCCAACCTGGGATTACATGTTGGCCCATGTGTATGGTGAATTGATAATCCATGACGACGTCGATTGGCTTCGCAAAGCGGTTTCAAACCTCACGGATTCATTTGAAGCAGGTAGAGCCAAGCCATGGAAGTTAGATGATGCTCCAGAAGATTATGTGGCTGGTCAACTACGGGCAATTGTTGGGGTTGAATTAAAAGTTACCCGCCTAGAAGTTTCATTTAAAATGAGCCAGAACAAAACAAAAGACGATTTAGAAGGTGTCATTGCAGGTTTACGTGCAGATAATCGCGAAGATGTTGCCAACAAAATTGAAGATTTAAGGCCAGAAGAAAAGAAATA
>Ga0114980_10002526_pt1 | contig 12812 bp, 10 predicted proteins | sample S_140806_EF_Meta_FD_87018 | JGI IMG/M metagenome (GOLD analysis project Ga0114980, IMG submission 87018) | Freshwater microbial communities from Lake Simoncouche, Canada to study carbon cycling - S_140806_EF_MetaG | ecosystem: Environmental > Aquatic > Freshwater > Lake | place: Lake...
GATAGAGATAGAGAGATTGTCGCTTGGCACGAAGCGGGTCATACCATAGCTGCATTAGTTCAGAAAGACACTGATAACCCAATCTCTGTTTCAATTGTTCCTAGAGGTCCTGCGGGCGGCGTTACTTGGCTAGGAGGCAGCGAGGATCAGTTTATGACTAAGACTCAGGCTAAGGCAAGATTGGTAGTCTCTATGGCTGGACGTGCGGCAGAGGAATTGTTACTTAAGGGCGACTTTACACAAGGTGCCCATGGTGATTTGCAGGGTGCTACACATTTAGCTACTGTTATGGTGACTCAATTTGGAATGGGTAAAAACATGATCTCACTCGATATGGAGAGAAGTATGGGCTCTTCACTAGACTTAGTAAACGCAGAAGTAGCCTTACTTCTTACCCAAGCGCTAGCCACTGCTCGCACATTGGTAAAGAAGAACCAGAAACTCCTGGTTTCAATTGTTACTGAACTGCTTGAGAAAGAGAATCTTTCTCTGGAGGAAATTTTACTTATACAAACCAAGAGTAGTGGGGGTAAGCTGGTTGCTAAAAGCAACGCAAGTAAGCCGCTCGCAAAGAGTCGAGTTAACAATCCGATTACTAAGAACTCTCTTACTAAAGTTAATGCTACCTCTGTCAAGAAAAAGCCGACAAAGAATAAAAGTTAAAACCTAATATAATTGGTAGATTACTGACTATCCAGTTTTTTTATTTAATCTAAAAAATGATTTATGTTTTACAAGATTAATAGATTTAATTGGATTGGTAGGCGGGTCCACAATGCTTGTATACCTTGCACTTCTTAGCTGATCTTCACTTGACTTGGGAAGTGCTAGATACTTTAAAGTATTTACTCTTAATGTGTCGCAAGGTACAAAAGTTATAGATTCATTATTTCTATAAATTATGATAGTCAAGTCAGGGGATCCCTTTTTTAGAAGGATTCTAAATAGAAGTTCTCCCATCGCTCCTCCTACCGGTGGTAGGTTTGGGGCCCAATAAGAGGTAGCGCCCTCGTAGAGTGTTACAGCAGAGTGAGGTTTTGTTTTTGTTGCTCTGTAGACTCTAAGAAATTCATTTTCTCCGTTTTCAAAAACTAATAGCGTGCTCAGTTCGCCCATCACCGTAAAACCTTGCATAAAACCTGCCGCTTGAGGAAGTACCACAATTCCCCTGATTGTTAAAGGGGTTTGGTCTGGTGTTACTACTAAGTCGCCTAGTCTAAGAGAATTAAGTTTAATTTTACTTTCCATTTCTAATACCTTTGACGCAAATTTTGTAAAAAATAATGAGTTGTTGAGTTCCGATAATTTACTTATGAGAAGAAAGAAAGCCTTACAAGTAGACCTCTCGGATATTTCTTTCAATATGCCTCTGGGTATAGAAGAAATTGAAAGCTACATTAGATTAGATCTCGAAAATTACCAGCTTACCTCTGAGCACCTCTATCAATTTATGCATAGAGCGCTACTCACCGTACAGCAGGTTAAAGATCTAAGAGTTAATTTCGACAATGAACTTAGAAAGAAAACACTCCTCCACTCACAAAAAAGTGGAGCCTCTATTGACCCGCTCGTAGCGGCAAAATTTTTAACCAAAGATCAGCAAATATCACTTCTTGATTCTCTCAGTAAAGACCAACTATCTTATCTTGACCGGAGAATTAAGAAAGTTGATAAAACAATCCTAGAATTAGCAAACTTAATGGAGAAGATAGCAGCTTCTTCTCTTATCCCTGCTGAATTAATAAATGAGTTTACGGCGCTGAGATCTGCTCATGAACAACAATAAAAACCAAAAAGAAAATTATCCTAGCTTCACTGATTACAGATTAACCAAACTAGTACTACAAGATCCCATAAGATGCTCTTCCATATACGAATACTCTTTCGCTACCGGTATCCCTGCGGCTAATATTGTTGAAGAATTTTACCGTTACTGTAAGGATGCATCTATTGCTTTTGAGGCTGCTGATGGTGAGATTTTTGTAAATACCTCGCCCCACAAACGAGCTTGCGAACATACTCACTATAATTTCTCTCAGAACCTATGGGAGATTTTCCGCCAAAGCAACGATGTTGAGAAGGCCAGTAGGGTTTTTAAAATCTATAGAGGAATGGAACTAGCAGGATGGAGATTGGAATATCGTCCGCAAAATATCCCGATGGACTACTCAGGGAAACAATCCGAGTTAGCTCTTAAAGTAGGGAAATTAAACCTTCCCTTAATTTTATTCCCTAATCCCAAGTCATTAGACAAAAAGAATTCCGTGTTAACCCAATATGCTAAAACGAAATTACCAATAATTTCTATGTTAATCGAAGAGGGTTCTCTCGATTTAGTTCTGAGCTACTCCAGAAAATGGTTTCTTGAAACCTCTGCTAATAAGAATTTAGATATCTTGATTTTGGAAGCCCCAACTTTTAACCCTTACATCTTATCTGGAACTGATGGCTCTCTTCAAGCTAGATCTGCCACATTGTCATATCTTAATAATCACAACCTCTAAATTACATAAAAATAAGGCGGTCACAAATTGTGACCGCCTTATCGTATTTTAATTGATTTTAGAGACTATATCTCCGTCATCAAGTGATTTGCCTACTTCGGCATCGACCTTTGCTGGAATTCCAGGGAGTAACTCCTCCATAGCTTCCTCCATCAGTTTCTTTTGCTGAGTGCATATCTCTACTGCAAGTTCTTTCTTACACTCTCCTGAGATGGAATCGTGTACTGTTTGAACCCACAGTAAGTCAGGATACTTTTTAGTAAGTCCCATAAGTTTTGAGAAAGCGAGCTCTGCAATATCCGCTACCGATCCCTGGATAGGGTGGTTACGAAATGCACCGATCATCTTTCTAATTGAGTCGGCAAGGGCCATGTCAAGCAGGAACTTTGCTGCAGTATCACCCATGATGTCACAAGTGTACCTTACATAAGCATGCTTAAGAGGCTTCTTGTTTTCAAAAGCTTTAACTACTGCTTTTCTCTCCTCAATTTGGAATTTTCGGTAACGCTCTCTAAAAGCCTTACTATCTTCACCATTAACTTTGGGCATTCTATTTATCCCAGCGGGAAGCTTAATACCATTTGCTTGAGCCCATTTATCACGAACTTCAGCAGCTGGCGCTTTATTGGTAGTTGATGCTATAAGCATCGCAACTGTGACGACTCCTGAGAATTTATCAGAGGTATCACCACCAGAATTTCCGTTAACTCCCATTGTTCTCTCAAAACCGTTATCCATAGGAATTGTAAACAACCTACGGCGACCAGAGATAGTCCGTGACTCAAATGCAACGGGGTCTCCGTTAGGTCTAAGTACTACTGGAGCATCATAACGAAAAGCCCAATCTACATCCTCTGCTAGGGCTTGTCTATTTGACTCATCCAACTCTTGCGAGTCATCGTTATCAAATAAACCCTTTTGAGTATTAGATTGCTCTTCGTAATCAATTAGTTCCAATGGATTAGGGTAACGACCAAGCTTCTTTTTTAAAGCTCTACGTTTGCCGTCGAAGCGAACAAATAAGTCTAATAACTTAAATGATTGTTCCCAATCAACTTCACCTGGATTTTTAGCAAAATCCTCAACAAAGGCATCTCGGCTTTTGAGGTAAGTAGCAACTGATTTATTTGCAGCATAGTATTTATCAATAATACTTTTTGCTTCAAAAACAGTTGTAGGAACTCCACTATTTGTAAGCGTTCGCGACAATAGGGTTGCACCCATATTGTAAGGCATTCCAAAGTTTGTCGCTTTCACTCTTGTTCTAGTTGCTTTTGCAAGTTTTGGATCTGAAAGTTTTAACTCTTCCATATCAATATTAAACATGTTTTTAGCTGTCAAATCGTGCAAATCAATGCCCGATTTAAATGCCTCTAACCATGATTCTTCTTTTGCAAGGTAACCTAGTACTCTGAGCTCTGCTTGGGAGTAGTCAGCGGTAATCATGAGATTTTCTGGAGCAGCTTTCATGAAGGCTTTCATGGAACCAGGTAGGTTCTGTCCATTTGGTGAGTGAGAGCTTAGGCGTCCTGTAGAAGTTCTACATTGCATATAGCGAGCTCTTATACGGTTATCGTAGTAGAACTTGCTAATAGCCTCAACACCAAAAGTCTGCGCTAGCTTTGCTGGCTTACGATAAGTAAGTACCAACTGGGCTAAAACAGATCCTGCTGCTGCTAACTCAGTTAGCGTTGCTTTATCGACTGAATCAGTATTACTGAAAGGTCTCTTTAAATAAGCTTTCACACTTGGTAAATCGAACTCGTTGAACTTCTCTTTTAACTGTACATCTGAGTCGATATTCCAAAGAGGGGTTTCGCCCTCTTGATTAGTGTATTTAGCGATTTCTTTAAGCGCTTGATCAGCTTTCACTTTCTCAAGTGTTAAATAATCACCCCAACCTTTCATATCATAGCCGAACCCACCAGAGGTGGTCTCCATCATATAAATAAACTCGCGGGTAGCTTGTTCTAACTCGGATACTTTTTCAAGTCCATGCTGCTTTAGCATTTCTTGTGTTATTTCTCCTAGCATTAAAGTTATCAATGCATCGTTAGCTGCGTACTCGTACTGTTCTACAGTAAGTGGTGTGTCTTTATCAAAAGAGGTCTGTACTGAGCCTTTTCCTTTTAGATCAATACCAAGATATCTGTTAGCGGCAATTGCAAGACTTAGATGGAAATTTCTTCCATTAAAACCTGAGAACAAAAGACTTTCATCTAACATTACATCTTGCCAAGATATAACTTTTACTCCTAGAATCTCTAAAACTTCCTGGTCGAAACTTGCATTCCATCCGTAAGCTTTTTTATTGAGGTTGAAGGCTGAGGCTAGTTTTTCTTTTGAAAATAGATTTGTGTCTATAACAAACTTTCGATAAGTTTTCTGACCAGAGTTTGTACCTTGAGTTGCTACCGATATTACCCGGACCGCTCCCCAGATTCCAGATTTCAATACAATTTCGTCATGTGTTTCTGTATCGATAGCCAAGGCGTCAGCTTGACTCATTGCCAATTTTAGTTCTTCCAATTGCGCATCATTAGCGATTACTTCAGTTACTATAACCGAAGGATCACGATTAATGCGTTTTGGCATTAGGGGATAATCGACGATCTTCAAGAGATCTCCTTTACATTTATAGTAATAACACAAATTATGTTATAATCTATACTATTCACGCAACCTTTACCCCTTGTAATTTGAGTACCCTGCATCGCTCTAATGGTAAAACTATATCCCTATATCTAAGGAGTTTTATATGAGTATAGAAAATAATATTGAGGAATTGGACTACATTGCTTTTTTCTCTAATGATGTTACTGGATTTCTTACCCAAGAACTTTCAGATACAGTTAAAGATGCTATCAAAATTAGCATAAAAGATGGAAATCTAAACCCAGCGGTTCCTATTTCAGTAACGGTTGATAAAGATTCCCAGGAGATTACGCTTCTAAATGTAATGTTGGAAGAAGTTGATCTTAACGTAGTTCCAGGCTCAGTTAGTCTGCCTAGTAACTACCAAGCCACCGAAGGAAAAGTCTCTTTGGCAGCAGACCCAATTTGGTCTGCTCATATGGAAGACGTTTGGGGTTTTTAGCTTTATTATTAAAGAGGGATAAGTTAACGCTTATCCCTCTTTTTTTATCTTTTTATTTCTACTGCGCTTACTGTATGAGATATAAATCTACTATAAAGGAGTAAGATGAGTACTGAGAAAAGCAACCGTTCCTTGATTGCTACTCAGGGAAAATCTACGGTTAAAAAAAGCATAACAGACAATGATAAGAAGTTAGCTAAAGATTCCATTCTTAAGGCTTTTCAGATCGCTGGTCTAACCAGTGAAGATTCTATTGTTTGTCCTAACTGCGGAAATAGCAAAAAAAGTAAGATTAAAATCAAAACAAGTGCTAATAGTGGTAATCTTTACTGGCATTGCTTTCCATGCGGAGAGCACGGGGATGCAATTGAACTTTTAACTAAGTTTATGAGCTACTCTTTTGTTGATGCAATTAACTTGTTGCTTGATAGAGATCCGCTTCAAAATTCTATGGGAAATTTTAAAGTTCTCCCTAAATTTGAGATCGCACCCCCATTCCTTGCAAAAGTTAACACTATAATTTATGACTATCTACTTACCCTTGGGTCAGTGGAGGAGGCAATTAAATATTATGGTGTATGGCATATCGCCCCTGAGGCGGTCGCGGAAGCGGGAAGTGTTGTACTAGTTAACACTAGAAAAATTCAAAACCTTCTCTTAGCTAAGTTTTCGAAAGAAGAGCTAGTGGAGTGCGGCATCCTCACTAAGGATAAAGCTGGTCGAGATTTTTTCTTATTTAACGCTGACTACAATGTTGTTGAACCTCATCGAAACGAAGAGGGAAGTGTGGTTGGAATGCAATTCCGACCTAGCCCTCAACAGATGGTTAAGGTTAAAGCACATAAGGACTGGAAAAAACATTGGAGTGGGAAGCTTTCTACTTCAGGCGAAATTTTAGATCCCTCTGAAGCCTGGGAAGAAGCTTACGGTTTTAACCCAACTCAAGCCGGAGAAAAAATACCTTACGTTACTCCCTTCCTAAGTCTAAAAGGCGCTGGACGAGAGAGCTTAATTGGTTGTGGACTTTGGCGAATCGGTAAATTACCTAAAGGTTCAAAGATCTATGTAGTAGAAGGTTTTAAAGATCTTTTAGCTGCTAGAACCTTAGGAGTTGAGGCTTACGCTATACCTGGAGTTGGCGTCATGCCATCTGAGAAGGTCTGTAAGCTTTTCAAGTCTCACCATATGGTGGTTATGCTTGACGGAGACGAAGCTGGCGCAAAAGGTCGGGCCGCTCTTATGGCTCACTTTAAAGAGCATGGAGTTACCTCTTCTATCTTTCCTAATCAGAGAGAGGGGATGGATGTAGCCGACATTCTTGTCGAGAAACATGCTCATGCTAATTGCTCTTGCCCTACCTGTAAAGCTTGGGTAATCTCCCACCCTTACACCCCCGAGGCCTGCGGTTGCAGGTCTTGCAAAGCTTAAAACTAGATACCCCCCACCAAAAATGGGGGGTATCTTTATGTCATTTTTCCCTCTTTAGGCATAATTCATCTGTGAGTATCCATTTTCCCTTTATAAGCCCAGTAACAGGGGTGACATTCTACCCTGATGCGTTGCGGAAGGTTGAGGAAGGAATGATCGCTGAACTCTATCACGATAAAGAGAACACTTTCGACTCTAACGCAGTAGCGGTTAAGGTTAGTGGAGCTCAAGTGGGTTTTCTGCCCAAAGAACTCGCAAGAAGGGTTGTGCAGACAGGGGGGAACTTCTGGAGTGGGGTAATTGTGAATGTTTTAAAATCCAATAATGGTATAGGTCTTAGACTCTCCGTTGAGAAGGAAATTCCCCGCCCCTTCACCGAGAGTGGCGCCGACAAGCCAAATGAGAATATTGCTTTACAACTTAAGCCTAACCTAGCAAGTAAGATAGAGGTTAAAGCTAGATCAGGTAGAATTTTAGGAACCCTTCTCAGTAAAGATTCATCTTTTACTACTGTCTTAACTTCTCAAGGCAGAGAAGTACGTTACCCCAATGGTCTTTTGTTCGATAACTAACATTCATATATTAATCTTACCAAAATGACTAGTGCGCTGTTTTGCATTAACCTTACAGTTAGATAAATGAAACAAATAGTTATTGGTAATGATCAGAGATTCTCTGATATTATTGTTTCCAATTTCAAATTGAAAAATCTTGATTATGAGTTATTTGATCTCGCCTTTGATACTTTAGCGGAGTTGAGGGATGCCCTAAGTAGTGGAAACCTTTTTACAACTAACAGAAACATCATATGTTATTCTTTGGATTTAATTGATAGTAAAGAGACAACCTCTTTCATCGCTAACTTGGAGAACTTCGCTGGAAATTTCCTTGGTATTATGGAGAATGAAAAGAAGTCATTTTTGGGAAAACTTACCCCTGAAATAAAAATTACTATAAAAAATATCCCTAGCGAAAAGGGGTACCTAAAATCTATTCTAGAGTTTTCAGATCTGGTGGGTTATCAGGTTAAAAAAGAAACTCTACTCTCAATTATTAACTCTAGGTACCTCTCATATTCTGACCTTCAAAATATAATTCTTCTAGCTCAATTAGGAGGGTTAGAATTAAATGAAAAGTCTACTTATCTGGCTCTCTCCTCTGACCAAAACATAGAGGTGCTTCCATGGGTTTTTGCAGGTAATATAGAGACTGGAAATTATCTAGCTTTTGAAAAAATATATCAAAATGATAGCGCAATTCCTTTACTCTCCTACCTCACTAAGCGCTATCTGGATATGTTAATCATTTGGGAAGGAGTAGTCTCACCTCAAAACGCTCAAGATTTTTTCCCAGGTATGAACCCCTATGCGCTGAGTATACTTATCAGGGATGCCAAAAAGTTTTCGCCCAATCAACTCAAATCCGCCCTTTTCCTTCTTGCGGAGTTCGATATAATGGTTAAAAGTAATCCCAAAGAAGATGTCTTCTCTCTCCTTGTCTTTCAACTTTCCTCTATTCTTAACCCTTAATTTCTTCCTACTCTGTAAGCAAGTATGGGAGCGCTCAATTAACATAGAATAAACAACAAAACCCAACTTAGCCTTGCTTAAATACTCTTTGCTCGAACCGTTCAAACTATGCAACACTACATACCGGAAACGGATAAATATCCTGACTTAGCAGCTGATGCTGAGAGAACTTATGCCACTATCAAGTTTGCATGTAAAAAATTTAAAATTTTAGGTCACAACCTAGGGTTTAACGAGTTTTCCACAGCTATTTCAAATATTTTGGAGTATAAAACTACGGGAGCCCAGAAAAATCACATTATTGATACTATTATTGAGACTATTGAAGACTCCTTGCATGAAGAGATGGAGAATTTCTCCCTCCTACTCTCCGAAAGTACAAAAATCTCTCAACGAGCCCTAAAGACTGAGGCCGGTTGCCTAGCGCTTATCCACGAGTTGGGTTTCGAAAATACTGATTTTAAAGAAAAATCTCTGCTTAAACTTCCTGGAACATTGGAAATTAACTCTCTACTTAGCATTAGAAGACTTATTACTCTACAGGAATTTGTTAAGTCAGGTGCTCTTATTAAACAATTGCTTGTGATTTGGAGCGAGACCTCCAGGGAGGGTAACTTCGATGAGACTAAAATTAAATTAACATTCTCTGAGCCAAGTTTTGAAAGAGTTATTTGGGCTATACTAACATTTGAGTCAACTAAACATACTAACCTAGTCTGGCATGAAGCAAATAAACTCGAAAGAATTATCCCCAACAAGGAATCTTCAGATATGCTGGCATATGGCTACCTTGGCTTAAGAACTGCGCTAAGACTCTATGATCCCACACTTGGTTTTAGATTCTCTACCTATGCTTGTTCAAGAATTAATGGTAATATCAGAGATGGGATCAGAGCCGAGAGTCCAATTCCTAAAAGGCTTACAACTTTCCAGAGAAAAATTACTGCAGCTGAAGCAGTGCTGGTACAAGAGTTGGGTAGAATCCCTACTATAGTTGAACTTTCGCAAAAAGTAGGGGAGGATATCTCTAAGTTCTCTATTCTGCCTAAACTCGCACCAGAGGCATCTTTGGAAGAGCTAACAGAGGGAGCTGATGGCTCAAGAAAGACAAGCAAATGGGAGATCGATGACTGCGACCCCGCTCTTTTAGTTTTACAAAATTTTGAGAAAGAATCAATTGCTAGCGCTATGAATAACCTTCCTGCAAAGGAAGCTCTTGCGATTCAGCTTCTAATTGTTGAGGGTGTGGGAGTCTCAGAAGCTGCTAATTTAATCGGTGTTGACACTAGACAATTAAGAGTTCTGAGAGAAAAGGCTTTATTTAAGCTTAGAAACGATCTTGCTTCACTTAATAGTAAATAATACTTTATATTTTAATTTCAAACAAATGATATACCTATTATATTTTAATTAAGTTTTAACTCTGTAATTAATATTTTACCAATCCATCTGGTGTATGTCCTCGTTAAGTGGTATGGATCTCTGTACATAACTATACCGTTAACTATAGCCGGACAATAACTGCTACTGCACTGTAATCTCCTTGGATTGTAGTACTCCACCCCAGTGCTTTTAATTATTTTTTCCTCTGCAGCTATCCTCTCGCTGTAGATCTGTTTTTTATCTTCAGGTTTGTGACCGCAAATATAGGGATTCATGTAATTTTTATTGTAACATTCAATAACGAACTCATTGCCATACTCAAAATCGCCAAGAAATATTAATCTGCCTACATAGGGTTTGAGTAAATTAACTGTTTTAGCGTAGCTTGTTATTAATTTTGGATCTACGTTATTAACCGAAGCAGTGAGTATTAAAATATCAGGTTTTACTTTTTTAATTAAATTAGTATAATTTTTTAGTAATAATCCACATTTTTTAGTTTTATCTTTACCTATGCTTTCTGCGATACTACTGCCCTCTAAATTTACTGGGGGACATCCTGGCATGGCAAAGGAAGTTACTCTGTACTTATCCAGTTCTTGTAATCTACTTAGCGCTGGGTACCACATGAAGGCATGTGAGTCTCCTAATATAAAGACCTCTTTCTTGCCAGCAACCTTCTCGGTACACGAGGTGCCCTCGCCTATACAGCCTGCTACGCTGTGGTAACCGATGTCATCGTGAATTGTTCCTAAACTTTGCTTTAAAATTTTTACTTTATAGTTGGGGTTGGAAGAGTTAGCCAAAGCTAAGCTTAACTGTGAGTAACTATCAAGCGGCGCAAAGTAGTCATCCTTAGCTATAGGAGATTTATATATCAATGGTCCATCTTGTTCTTTGCTATCTACTTTATTCTCCTTAGCATTGGATTTACCCTCAGTACTATTACTTCCTTGGGTATTGTCGATCTTTCCTTCTATCGGAAGGATAACTTTTGGGGTATTATCTACTATTACATTACTACTACCTACCATATAAGGGGATTGGCTAAGCAATAAAGTGGAGATAATCATAATTACACCTGAAAGGTATATAAACTTAATTCTTTTCTCAACATCAATTCTTATATATTTATCCTCTAAGACAATTTTAGAAACAATGGCTAGCATAAAAGTTATTATTAGAATTACCAATTTCATCTCAAGACTTAGTTGAGTACCTGAGTTTTTTAAAAAAATTAGATACACGGGCCAATGCCAGAGATAGAGTCCATAAGATATTCCTCCTACAACAGCCAACGCTCGCAGATAGAGGTTCTCATTCTCCTTGATCTTACTGGTTAGGGCAAGGTAAGATGCTGTCAGAGCTACTACAATCAAGGAAGAGAATATCAGGTTTGGCTTAACTATCCACATTACAAAAAATATTGAAGGCAGCATTAGGTAGGCTAACTTATCAATCTTACCACTTCCTGACCTGGAAATATTTTTAGTGGTTTTGAAGGCTACTAATACTATCGCCCCGGTACCTAATTCCCAAATTCTACCAAACGTGCTATAGTATGCTTGAGTGGGATTATTTATAGTTAAGTTAATCCAGTAACCGCATGAGACGAGTACCACAATAATCAATGAAGAAAGTAAGACCTTTTTCGATTTAAATTTAATTAGTAGGATTAATATAAGAGGGTAAAAAAAGTAAAATTGTTCTTCCACTGCTAGCGACCAATAATGTTGAAAAAAGGAGCTATCTGATGAAAGTTGAAAATAATCGTTCGATCTCTCTAGTAACGCTGTATTCATCAAGAAAATACTACTCCAACCCAGGTCGTCGTAGATACTTCCTAGTGATGATGCTGGGAGGATAACTTTAGCAATAAGGTAAGTAGTAATTAAAACTAAAGTAGCTAGTGGGATGATCCTCTTTACTCTTCTTGCATAAAATAGTTTAAGACTTATCTTTTCTTCTTTTAAGAGCAACCCTGTAATTAGGTACCCAGATATTACAAAAAATACATCCACCCCTAGATAACCAGATTTAAAGCCTAGTAAACCTAGATGGCTAAATATAACTGCCATTACAGCAACGGCTCTTAGGGCCTCTATCTCTAACCTCTTTTTTGTCACCACTTAGACGTGAGCCTTTGCTGTAGCTTTGCAATATGTTTTTTCTTTCAATTGGTTGCAAATGCTGTACATCTCTGCGTGAGAGGTATGAACTATATGAGATTGTATTACGCCTGTAATACACCCTTTTGCATTGTATCCCTGGCAAATTGCGTTTACAAGTTCACCATATAACTTAAGATTTTTACTATCCCTAGGGGAGATGCCAAGTTTATAGGTTAAAACCTGATCGGTGTTTTTACCTACGAACTGCATACATTCAAAAGAACTTTTGCTAGTGCATTGGTTTCTAATTTCTTTCAATTTCTTCCTAATAATCTGGTAATCCTTCTTGGAATTATTTAGGTAATTGTACCCTAGGATTCCTGTACAAATTGATCCATACTCTGAAGGGATTGATCTGCATTCTTTTTTAATACTAGCAACTGAACTCATAGGTTTAACTGAATTTGAATAGTAAGATAGAAAGCCATTAAAGCAATCTCCTCGGGCACTCATTTGAAAAGACTCTGGTTTTCTCTTACTCTTATCGTAAGCTTGGAAATTGGTCTCACAGCTTTTGTAGGCTTTACTCATGCTATATTTCGCAATTGCCAATCCAAAACCAAAGGTGCATGAGGGAGGGTTAGCATCTTTAAGACAGTATTCTTTAAGAAAATTCTCGTCTATTGAACTACTTTTTTTCCCATACTTTTCAAATATACCATACTCTACGCTGTGTCCACACTCAATTGAGAAGTACTTA
>Ga0114980_10002527_pt1 | contig 12809 bp, 8 predicted proteins | sample S_140806_EF_Meta_FD_87018 | JGI IMG/M metagenome (GOLD analysis project Ga0114980, IMG submission 87018) | Freshwater microbial communities from Lake Simoncouche, Canada to study carbon cycling - S_140806_EF_MetaG | ecosystem: Environmental > Aquatic > Freshwater > Lake | place: Lake...
CCAAGATCCTGTTCCTACCTTATATTTTACAAAAAGCCAAACAGCATCATAATTTGTACTATTACGCCAGGATTCATCCCAGGCAATATCAAACTCAATAAAAGTATACCCGGAAGATACAACCTGACCCACAAGAGTAGGCTGAGATGTAATCCTAAGGTTACTGGAAAATAAGCTGCAAGGCAATAAAACGACTAAATAAACCAATAAGGTTTTAAGGAGGTTAACCCTCATAAATGGTATGTTTTAGAAAGCAATTTACATAAATTCATAAACCGGCATTTGCTTTTCCATCGAATAAAATTTGATTTTCTAATACTGTTTTAATAAAAAATCAATTGGCACTAAATTATTTTCTTCCTGATAAACAGGATTAATCACAACAATTACTCTAAAAAGCCGATTTTATCTATAAAAAATAAAATAAGCTGCAATTAAGCAGCTTATTTTATATAAATGAGCTCTTACCTATTGTTTAATCAATCTGAACGATTCGATTACTTTATTTTCTGAAACTAACATTCCAAAATAAATTCCAGAGGTCAATTCCGGGCTAAAAGTCATAATACCCCTTTGACCTATAAGCTGAATTGAATAAACTATTCTACCCTGAATATCAAGGATAGAAAAAATCGCTTCAGGTTCAGTAATATTATAATTTAAGGAAAAACTGTTTGAAAAAACAGTAGGGTATGCCAAACACTTATTTTTTGAAGATAAAGGACTTTCAACAGAGGCATTAACTCCAATGCTAAAGTCAGCATTCGAAATATCGAAAAACACATTGCCTGCACCTTTAACTTTTACCCTGGCAGATGTAGTAGGATAATAAGGAACAGTAATGGTTTCAGAACCATCATTTGGTGTACCGGAAACAAGAGTAACCGGGTAGGTATAGCCTCCATCCAAAGATAAAAATATATCAACATTTGAACAGGAAATTGGGGCCTGAGTTGTGTTAACCACATCCCATGTTATAAGTGCAGGACTATTAACAATCCAGTTAACAGATGCAGTATTGGGTTCTGTTACTTTAAATCCTGCACCAGTATTGATTACTGTCAGCTGAACCTTTTGGTCATTAAAAACTATTCCTCCACCCATTGGACGATTGTCCCGAATGGTATTGATAAAGGTTAGGGTTCTGGCATATGAAGGAAGCGTTTCTCCCAGGCTGGTGGAATTTGTTACTATGGACGAAATCTTAGGAAAAACTCTTACGCCAGAAGAGTCAGGATTAAAAGAACGGAAAGATGCAGCATTCCCAGAAGGATTGTTGACTGTAGTTGAAGGGCCTAAATCATATTGCTCCCAGCAATAGGTAAGTGAATCTCCATCGGGATCAGATCCCGTTGCGGCAAGTTCAAATGGTGTCAAATAAGGAATGGTATAATTACCTCCCTGATTTAAAGAAGGAGGTGTATTACCTGTCGCGGTAATAACTGGACAATTATTTCCGTTGCCAAACAAAGTGTAGTCCAAAATTTCACGAATACTTCCAATATGAAAATAAGGGTCTGAATGTTGTTGCAAATCATCTGAACCACAAATCCCTGCATAAGCCATAATTGTTGAACCAGAACCAGTTTCAAAAGCTGTTGATGCATTCCTGTTTCCTCCGCTGCAACTACCCGTATTAGAATTAAAAGTATGATTACCTCCATACTGATGACCCATTTCATGAGCTACATAATCAATATCAAAGGGATCTCCAATAGGAGCATATAATCCAGTTACACCCTGAGCTTTAAGCGAATTTTGACAAATACATCCAAGCTGAGCAACTCCACCGCCACCTGTACTGAACACATGACCGATATCGTAGTTATTGTTCCCTATGATAGTGGAGACATTGGATTGGTTTTCACCCAGCATAGTAAATCCATTGTTATTTGTATAAGGATCTGAGGAACTGCTCAAATAAATCAGGGTATCTGTATTTGAAATCAGAGTCATCGTCAAAGAGCAATCCAATTCATAAACTCCATTAACTCGATTTACCGAAGTAGTCATTGCCGAAAGAGCTAATGGTTTGGTGCCCCCATGATATGCTGCATACTCACCTGTGCAAGCCAATGCAAGGCGATAAGTTCTTAATTCGGTTCCATTTGTCTGATTGGCTATATCTACAGGTGAAAAAGCGTCTGAATCATGCTCTTTTTCTCTTCCCTCAACCAGACAATGAAAATCTTTTGTTGATTTTAAATCGGCTTTATAATAGGATTGATACAAGCGTGTTTCGTTTTTAATCACCGGGTCAATATACCAACTACCATTTCTGCCAAGCACTTGTGCATGAAATCCTTGTAATGTTATATCCATTTTCAAGGTTTCACCTGGTCTGTCAACAGAGTAGCCGGTATACGTATGAATTTCAGGATACTTTTCACCCAAATTTTTTTCCAAAACAGGGGTTTCAATAACCTTAAATTGATGGGACATTCCATCTGGACCCGGGATTTCAAAAAGCAGACCAGCTAACCTGATTTCAGGTAAGGATGCAGTTGGAATGTCAGATAATTTTTCCCTTAAGAAAGTCTCGAGCGATTCGAAATAAAATGCTTTCTCAGGAATGATTATTCTGTTTGAAGAATATTTTTCACCTCTTTGAAGTGAAGTGCTTTTCCACCAAAGAACAGAGTTTCCAGAACCTGCAGAAAGTAGGATTGGAAACAGCAGGAATACTAAAAAAGACTTAAAAATATTTAACATGATTGACGATTCAGTAATGAAAAGAAATAAATTTCTATTGTAGGTTTAAAACAAAGGAGGATACCTTTTAGGTTCAGTTTCCTGCATAATTTCATATACAGTTCTAAAAATATCCTCCACACCAGGCTTACTCCAATAGTCCCCGTCGGTACCATAAGCAGGTCTGTTTTCTTTTGCAGTTAAAGTTTTAGGAGCACTGTCCAGCCACCTGTAGCCGCCTTGCAATTCAAGCACTTGTTGCATCATATATGATGAGGCTCCACCAGGAACATCTTCATCCAAAAACAACACCCGGTTTGTTTTTTTAAGAGATTGAACTATTGAGGAATGAAGGTCAAAAGGCAATAGGGATTGAACATCAATTATTTCAACAGAAATATCAAATTCTGCCAGCTGTTCAGCTGCTTCAAGTGCATATCTGCAGCAAGGTCCATAGGTAACTATGGTAATATCCTCTCCTTTTCTGAGTATTTCCGGAACACCAATTGGAACGGTAAAAGATCCGATATTATCCGGTATTCTTTCTTTTAGTCTGTAACCATTTAGAACCTCAACAATTAAAGCTGGTTCATCAGATTTCAAAATTGTATTGTAAAAACCTGCCGCTTGAGTCATATTTCTTGGAACAAGCACATGCATTCCTCTCAGTGCATGAATAATATGTCCCATTGGGGAACCAGCATGCCATATTCCTTCAAGTCGGTGTCCCCTTGTACGAATGATCAAAGGGGCTTTTTGTCCACCTTTGGTGCGATATTGCACTGTAGATAAATCATCTGATAATATCTGTAGCGCATACAAAAGGTAATCCAGATATTGAATTTCTGCGATAGGCCTAAGACCTCTCATTGCGAGACCAATTCCTTGCCCTACAATTGTTACTTCTCGGATCCCAGTGTCGGTTACTCTTAGTGAACCATACTTTGTCTGAAGGCCAGCAAAGGCCTGGTTTACATCGCCAATGTGACCGACATCTTCGCCGAAGGCCAACACCCTAGGATCTCTTGCAAGGTTGGCATCAAAACAAGCCTGCAATACTTCCCTACCATCTACAAGTGGTGAACTGTCGGAATAAACTGCAGGTTCAGGTTGGACCTTTACTGCTGACCATTCAGATTCGCTGTAGAGGAAAGAGTTATATCTATCGTAATTTAAAATGTCCTGCTCTTTTTTCCAGTTAATCAATCTGATAATACCTGGCGTAAAATTGCCTTTAACAGTGATTAAGATCTTGTGAATCAAAACCATCTGGTCCTTTCTGAAAGGATCAGATTTTCTTTGGAGTTCACTTCTCCACCCTTTTATTACTTCAGAGAAATTTGGATGCTCAGCTTCAATTTGTTCAATTATATCAGACAATATCTTAACTTCTGATTTAATCGGATCCAAATATATTTTAAAGGATTCGTTTTTCAGTTGTCTGACAGACTGAATGTCTTCTGCTTCTATTGCAGCAATTTCAGATTCTGAAAGAATAGATTCTGAAATCATCCATTCTTTCATTTTTTTAAGGCAATCCCATTCTTCTTCCCATGCCAGTCTTTCCTTACTTTTATATCTTTCGTGGCTACCGGAGGTGGAATGACCCTGAGGTTGTGTCATTTCCTCAACGTGAATCAGCACAGGCACATGGTCCTCCCTACAAATTTTTTCAGCCTTTTGATAAGCATTACAAAGAGCAGGATAATCCCAACCTCTGACTTTTATAATTTCATATCCTTCTCCATTTTCATCTCTTTGGAATCCTTTCAGTATTTCAGAAATAGATTGTTTTGTTGTTTGATATTTTGCCGGAACAGAAATCCCATACCCATCGTCCCAAACGGACAAAAGCATAGGAACCTGAAGTACACCAGCGGCATTTACAGCTTCAAAAAACATCCCTTCAGAAGAAGAAGCATTCCCTATAGTTCCAAAAGCAATTTCATTACCATTTATGCTAAAGTCAGTGAACTCTTTTAATGCCGGATTTTCACGGTAAAGTTTTGAGGCATAGGCTAGTCCCAGAAGTCGTGGCATTTGTGAACCAGTTGGTGAAACATCCGCAGAGCTATTTTTCATTTTAGTCTGAGGCAGGTATTCTCCTTTTTCATTCAGCCAACGGGTGGAAAAATGACCATTCATTGACCGACCAGCAGAGGAAGGTTCCAGATCAATATCTGTTATTGCATACAACTGTGCAAAGAATTTCGGGATATCTGAGATCCCTGCTGCAAACATGAATGTTTGGTCCCGGTAGTAGCCAGACCGAAAATCTCCTGGTTTGAAAACTCTTGCCATTGCAAGTTGAGCCACCTCTTTGCCATCACCAAAGATTCCGAATTTAGCTTTTCCGGAAAGCACTTCCTTTCGACCGATTAAACTGGCCTGCCTGCTTTGGAAGGCTGTCCTGTAATCTTTTACGATTTCTTCAACGGTTAAAGAAAGGGTTTCAGACAAGCTGATGGTTCTTGTTTTTTCCAAAACTGACATATGTGTTCCGGTCGAAATTTACATATAATTAAAAGGGTCACAAAGGCCTGAGAGTGGTCAGTTACCTGTTTTAAACTGTTTTCCACTATTAGGTGCATAATTTTGGAAAATATTCCCTTAGGTTTGACCTTGTGAAGGTTTCCCGTTCCCTGTTCCAGAAAATAGAATCACTGTTACATACAGCAGGATTTAAGGTTCGTTATGAAAAAGGAACTTTTAAAGGAGGCGCATGCCTAATACAGGATGAAAAGGTAGTGGTAATAAATAAGTTTTATTCCCTCGAAGGGCAAATCAATACCTTACTTGACATTCTGAAATCACTTGATACAGATGAAAGTTCTTTTTCGCCTGAACAAATGACCTTATTCAGAAAATTAAAAACTTCAACCCCGGAGTCTTGAAGGTTACTGTATTAGGTACCGGAACCTCACAAGGTGTGCCTGTAATTGCCTGTACCTGCGAGGTTTGTCATTCAGATAACCCAAAAGATAATAGACTTCGAAGCTCTGTTTTAATTGAAAAAAATGGAAAAACGATAGTCATTGACACCGGGCCTGACTTCAGAGCTCAGTTTCTGAGAGAAAACATTACCGATCTCCACGCTGTATTACTGACCCATTTGCATAAGGACCATGTTGCGGGACTGGATGATATCCGTGCTTTTAATTATAAATATAAAAAGGCAATGGAAGTTTTTGCAGACCGGCGCACCTTGGACCATCTTGTTCTCGAATTTCCCTACATTTTCAGAGAAGATAAATATCCTGGCGTTCCTGAAGTTGAAACTATTGAAATTTCCGAGCAACCTTTTATAGCAGCAGGAATAGAAATCATACCTGTTCTGGCTTACCACTATATGCTTCCGGTTTTCGGATTTAGAATAGATAATTTCGCCTATCTTACCGATGTAAAAACGTTGCCAGAACCCTCTATAGAAAAACTAATGGGTTTGGATATTTTGATACTAAATGCCTTAAGAAAACAGCCTCACATCTCCCATTTAAATCTAGAGGAAGCGTTGCAATTAGTACAACTATTACGTCCTAAAAAGTGTTATTTTACCCATATTTCTCATTTATTAGGAAAACATGATATTATTCAGTCAGAATTACCAGAAGGCGTTTTTCTTGCCTATGATGGTTTGAAACTTGAGTGTTAATCCTCAGTTATTGCTCTTCCCGGAAATCATTCCGGCAACCATGATACCCAGAAATACACAGGGTATATAAATCAGTAGAGAAAACACCATAAACCAAACCGGATGTGGAATCATGGTAATATTAATTATTCCCATTACGGTAAAAATCCCACCCAAAATCAACCCCTGAATTTTTGGATTTTGCGCACTGATTTTTGCAGCTACCAACCCGGCTGTAAAGCTACCTGCTACATATGCAAACAAAATAAACAGCAAAGCCCCAAATGGCATACTTTCCATGGCTTTTTTCATTTCCTCATAATTGTTGATGTCAATATTATCAGGAAGACTAAATATCTGACCAGAAATCCATTCTATTCCGGATATTACGATAAATCCGGCAATCAAACCTGCAATAATTGCGATAAACCTTTTCATTGAATTGTGCAGTATAAAACCTCAAAGGTTAAATTTACGATTTTCTTTCCAAATATGTGATTTGTAAGCGCTTTTGACTTAACTTTCGGTTCTAAAAGCATTTTATAAAATGAGAAAACTTGCTACATTTCTGAGTTTGGTTTTATGCCTAATTACAGGCGTAAGTTATGCCGGAGGCGGACCTGATGCCTACGGTTACATCTGGAGAAACAATACTGACACTTCCGATGTAGTGTACAATTGGATTGATATCACCACCATTGGTACCCAGGTTACTGGTCTTACGGATGACAATTTTGTCGGACCTTTCAACATTGGTTTCAATTTCCATTATTACTGGTCAGATAATCCAAAATTCTGGGTTGGATCAAATGGATATGTTTCATTCCAAACAAATTGCAACATTGCTTCAACGGCTATTGGATTCCCTGATATTCCTACAGCAGGTGGAAACAACAATAACTTTGTTGCTCCATTTTTGCAGGATTTGAAGCATGATTCTGATGATAATACTGTAAATCCTTCAAAAGTTTACTACTATACCAACAATTTAGACACTTTGATTATTTCCTACGAAGATGTTGCTTTCTGGACCAATACCACTTCAGGTTGGCAGGGTGCAAACTCCTTCCAGATTATCCTGTGTGGTAATGATTCTTCAATTATTTTCCAGTATAAAACCCAAACTGGTACTTGGAATTCTTCTTATGATGCTCTTCAAAATCCATTGATTGTTGGTATTGAAAATCTTACAGGAAGTGTTGGATTACAGGTGTCGAATAACGTTTATCCATCTCCAAACACTGCGGTTAAGTTTTATTACCCAGATGTAGTTACTTATGCAATTGACGACGTAAGTCCTCAGTATAATGACAATGCTGATAACGGTGGTATCTTCTGGTTAAAAGATCAGATTTATACTCCTGTTACCAATATTAAAAACACTGGTAATGTTAATGTTAATACAACATTTAATGTACAGGGACGTATCATTCCTTATGGTTTAATTACACCAGTGTACAACAGAACAGATTCATTTAATACCCCTCTTACTCCGGGTCAGTCTGATTTTCTGACTTTTGGCGCAACATTTGATCCAATGGCAACCAATGCTGCACCGCATTCCTCATTCACATTGAGAACTTCTACTCTTTTAACAGGTGATGATGATCCTTCTAACAACACAAGAGATACAGAAATCAACGTTGTTGACTCTACTTTGGCTAGCGTTGTATTAAAGTATGATAATGACGGTCAGGATGGCGATCTTTCTTGGACTGGTGGCAATGGCGGTGGCGGTATGTACTTCATTCCTCCTTATTATCCATGTGAAATTGATTCATTACAATTCTACACTTTCACTGTTTCTCCTACCACTTCCTTCTATGCTAACATAGTTGATGATGATGGTGCAAGCAATACTCCTGGAACAACATTGTATACTTCATTGGTACCAAACTCTGTTATTCCTCAGGCTGCTTATGCCTGGTTGACAGTGCCTTTGACCTCTCCATTAACTGTTACTTCCGGTGGTTTCTATGTAAGCTGGGTAATGAATGGCGATTCTATCGTTTTTGGAACTGAATCTGCACCTCCAATTTCAAACAGATCCTATGAAATTCTTTCTAATACCTGGGCTCCTTACCGTAGCCAGTCTACTGAAGATATGATGATTCGTGTGGTACTGAAAGGTTCAACTGCAACCTCTGTTCAGGACATTTCTGGTGTTGGAACTTTCCAAGTTGGACAAAATTATCCTAACCCAGCTGTTGAGACTACTCAAATTGGTATGTCACTTCCTAAAGCTGGTAATGTTTCCCTTGCAGTGCGTGATCTTATGGGTCGCATGGTTTATACCCAAGAACTTAGTGGTTTAAATCAAGGTTCAAACACTATTAATCTGAATGTTAGTACTCTAGCTTCTGGTCTGTATACCTATAGCCTGACTTTCGGTGGAACTACACTTACTCGTAGATTAACGGTTGCTCACTAATAAATTTTCAAATCTTAAAAAAACTGCCCCCGAAAGGAGGCAGTTTTTTTTTGCATGGAATGGAATAGAACATAGATTATTCAATTTTATCCGAACTATAAATCCTTTCTGGAGATTTACCTTTGCAGCTAATTCATGCAAAACAGGAAGGCCCTTACCTTATTGTTTGCTGCCAATTCCATTGCGGGATTTGCACATGGCATAACCATGCTCGCAGTTCCCTGGTACCTTGTTAACCAATCCGGAAAAGCTGAAGGTGCTTCATTAAATGGAATCATGATGGGTTCCGTTACCCTTCTAACATTGTTTTGGAGCTTATTTACAGGCCCTGTTATTGATCGGTTTGATAGAAAAAAAATATTTCAGGGCTTAAATCTTATAGGAGCAATAGTTCTTGGAATTGCTGCATTGTCAAGTACTACTACTTCTTCAGTTCCTTATTGGGCATTGTTTTCAGTAACAGCCTGTACATTGTTTAATTATAATCTGCATTATCCCAACTTGTATGCTTTCACTCAGGAAATATTGGAAACCAAATACCTGGGCAGAGTAACGGGTGCCATCGAATTTCAGGGTCAGATTACTGCCTTTTTTGGCATGGCAGTAGGTTCTATGTTGTTATCAGGCTCAAATGGGCTGGAAGATTTTCTTCCCGGAATACGGTTTGAAGGTGTCGGAATGAATATCATCCTCGGCATTGATGCAATTGCTTATTTTATTTCATTTATGCTATTAAGTCAACTAAAATACATCAGAATTAATGAAAGAATCCTTTCAAGAGGCAATATTCTAAAAAGATTGAACGAAGGTGTTTCCTATCTTAAATCAGATCGCAATATGTTGATTTTTGGAAATTGCTCCTTCATGATTTTTCTGGTTCTTATGGTGTTGGTTCAGGTTCTTTTGCCCGTTTATATTGGTCCCTTCCTTAAATTAAAGGGATCTGTATTTGCTTTTTTTGAAGGAGTGTATTCACTAGGGGCAATGGTTGCCGGTTTAGCTGGCATTTACGCATCAAAAAAGCTTGAATCTTTACGGGCGGACTATACAATTATACTATTGTTATTGAGTTCAGCAGTTTTGTTTATTCTTTGGGCAATGTTTCCAGGTCCGGCAATCTTGGTAATTGGCGGATTTTTTCTTGGTATTTTTAATGCCGGAGCAAGGGTCATCAGGCTTACGTATATTCTAAAAATAGTACCCAATGAAATTATTGGCAGAATAAATACTATTTTTCAACTGGTAAATCTTGCATTGAGAGGAATATTAATTTTTATGCTAGGATTACCTTTTTTTGATAGTTCAGTGGAATCTGAAAAGGTATTGTATGGCTTTTGGATAAGTGCGGGTATACTGATTTTTTCAGCTGTCTTACTTAATTTCCGATTCTCCAGAGTACCTTCTACTCAGAAAATCCAATGACAGGTTTACCCTATACCTTAAACGAAATTCAGACTGTAACCGGCGGAAAATTAATTTCAGGTACCGGAAATGATATATTCCAAACTGTTTCAATACACTCCGGAGAAATTCTTCCAGGCCATGAAACCGTTTTCATTGCAATAAAAACTGCCAACAGAGATGGACATCAATTTATTAGGGAAGCATATGAAAAAGGTGTCCGAAATTTTATCGTGTCTGCTGAATGTTCGCTTCCATTAGATTGTTCCTTATTACTAGTAGAAAACACCATTTTAGCACTGCAAAGCTGGGCAACTTTTCACAGAAAAAAATTCAATATTCCAGTTATTGGAATAACAGGTAGCAATGGAAAAACAACTGTAAAAGAGTGGCTGTCCACCCTGGTTGAAGGGAGTTTTCAGTTTTGCAAAAGTCCTAAAAGTTTTAACAGCCAAATAGGCGTTCCACTTTCAGTACTTGGAATTTCCCAAGCGCATGAAATTGCGTTTTTCGAAGCTGGCATTTCTACAATTGGCGAAATGGAAAAGCTTAGGGAAATAATTCAACCCACTCTTGGAATATTAACTCACCTTGGATCTGCCCATGCGGAAGGATTTACCTCCTTCGAAGAAAAAGTCAGAGAAAAATTAATCCTGTTCAGAGATATTCCAATTCTGCTGACTCCTTTAGAAAACCTTCCTTTTCTCAATGGTATTTCGGCTATTTCTCCTGATACGCTTAATCCTCATTCAGAAGTAAGCATAGACAACAGAGGCTGGGAAATTTCATTTGAAGAATCAGAATTAAATACTTCGTTTATTTTAAATGTACCTGGCGAAACTGCCTTACAAAATTATCTTCTTTCAGTTTTAGCTGCAAGACAAATAGGACTTGACTGGCAAACCATTCAGTCCAATTCCTCTGAAATTGGTGCAGTAAAAATGAGACTGGAATTTATTACCTCAAATCCGGCTATTACTTTAATAAATGATACCTATAATGCAGATTCAGATAGTGTGCTGCAGGCCTTTCAATTATTGAAATCTGATACTACCCAGCCTTCAAAGTTTATAATTCTAAGTGATCTTGAACATTTGGGTAAAAACAGCCTGCAAATGCATGAACAATTATTGGATGAGGCAATTCGTTTTTTTACTTATTTAAATATTGGTGTTACTGGCCCTCAGTTTAAATTTCCTGCTGAAGCCAGAGGGGTTTTATGGGCAGATACCCCCAAAGCACTTTTATATAAAATTGGTAAATCCCGGTTGAACAACCACACGGTTCTATTAAAGGGAAGCAGAAAATTCTCCCTTGAATCCCTGATTCCTGAGTTGGTTCCTCAGGTACATGCATCCTACCTAACCATTAATCTCGATGCTATAAAAAGCAATTTTAGAATAATGAAAAGTCGCCTGGCTCCGGACACCAAAACTATGGCTATGGTGAAAGCCTCAGCATATGGTACTGGTCTTTGGGAAGTTTCTTCAGAATTGGAAAAAGCAGGGGCGGATTTTTTATCAGTTGCCTATACTTCTGAAGGAATACAGCTTAGGGAAAAAGGAATTCGGCTACCTATAATGGTTATGAATCCTGACCCGGCAACGCTCGATCAACTGCTTAACAATAATTTACAGCCAGCTATTTCCTCTCTAGCACTATTGGAAACATATCACAGCATTGTTTCAGAGAACAGTTATAGTTCTGCCGGAATTCATATAGAAGTAGAAACAGGGATGATGCGACTTGGATTTAAGCCCGAAGAGCTCACTTTACTATTGGAAAAACTGAGAAAATACAAATCGCTCAAACCTATTTCTGTATTTACGCACCTAGCAGGAGCCGAAGACCCCGAAGAAGATTTTTTTTCTTTGACACAAATAGAGATTTTTAAATCCTTTTGTTCTACATTATTTAAATTTACCGGTCCTATTCTCAGACATGTTTCAAATTCAGCTGGCATTATCCGGTTTAAGGATTTCCCTTTTGAAATGGTCAGGATGGGGATTGGACTATATGGCGTTTCCCCGGTAGCGGGTTTTGAAGAATTCAAAGAAGTGGTTAGTTTAATTTCCACTATTTCTCAAATCCACAATTGCCCTCCTGGTACAGGAATTTCTTATAACAGAAGTTACATAACTAAACGGCAAAGCAGAATTGCAACCATTCCAGTGGGATATGCTGATGGAATTCCCAGAAACCTAGGTAATGAAAAAATTTCATTTTTAATTAGAAACCAAAGAGTACCAGTGGTAGGTAAAATTTGCATGGATATGTTAATGGTTGATATCACAGATGTACCGGAAGCAAAAGAAGGAGACGAAGTATTAATATTTGGTTCACTAAATGACAAAAGGATAAGTCTGAATGAACTTGCAACCGCATCCGGAACGATACCATATGAAATTTTAACCCATTTAAGCCAAAGACTGCACAGGGTCTACTCTAAGGAATAGTTTTAACTTAATTTCTTATATATGTCTAAGAGTTTTAAACATTCAGTATTCCAATTCCAAAACTGTTCATCTACATAACTTTTCAGATTATCAGGATTTTCAATGATACCAAGCATTTGTTTGATAATTTCTTCTGAATTCTGAGTAAAATCTAAAGCAATAATTCCTCGACTTAATTCAGATTTTTGAAGAAATTTAA
>Ga0114980_10002528_pt1 | contig 12809 bp, 13 predicted proteins | sample S_140806_EF_Meta_FD_87018 | JGI IMG/M metagenome (GOLD analysis project Ga0114980, IMG submission 87018) | Freshwater microbial communities from Lake Simoncouche, Canada to study carbon cycling - S_140806_EF_MetaG | ecosystem: Environmental > Aquatic > Freshwater > Lake | place: Lake...
AAGTTGCTCACCACGCGGCCGTCGTACGGATGCATGCGCGGGCCGTAGGTGTTGAAGATGCGCACGACGCGGATGTTGACCTTGTTCTGACGGTGGTAGTCGAAGAACAGCGTCTCGGCGGCGCGCTTGCCCTCGTCGTAGCAGGCGCGCGGACCGATCGGGTTCACGCTGCCGCGATAGCTCTCGGGCTGCGGATGCACCTCGGGATCGCCGTAGACCTCGCTGGTCGACGCGTGAAAGATCTTCGCGCGCACGCGCTTGGCCAGGCCGAGCATGTTGATCGCGCCGAGCACGCTCGTCTTCATGGTCTTGATCGGGTTGAACTGGTAGTGCCCGGGCGCCGCGGGGCACGCGAGATTGAAGATCTCGTCGACCTCCAGCATGATCGGCTCGGTCACGTCATGGCGGATGAACTCGAAGTTCTTGCAGTCGAGCAGGTGCTCGATGTTCGACTTCTGGCTCGTGAAGAGGTTGTCGAGGCAGATCACGTCGTGCCCCATCGCCACGAGGCGATCGCAGAGGTGAGAGCCGAGGAACCCGGCGCCGCCGGTGACGAGAATGCGCTTGACCATGGGGCGGGGATGGTACGAGAAACGCCGTCGAAATGCGGTTGCGGAGTCGCCACTGCACGGCGAGTATGCCGAGATGGCAAGGTCGACGAGACTCTCGCATGACGCCCCACGCTTCGTCGTGGGAACGATGACGGGCACCAGCATCGACGGCGACATCGACGCAGCGCTCGTGGCTGTTCGCGGGCGCGGGCTGGCCATGCAGGCCTCGATCGAGGCCACGCTCTCGCGGCCGCTCGGCGCGGTGGCCGACGACCTCCGCAGGATCGCGGCGCAGGAGCCCATGCCGGCGCGCGACTTCGCGCGCATCGCGCGCGCGTTCGGTGAGGCGCACGCGCGCACGCTCGACGAACTCTGCTCAGGCGCCGGCGTGCAGCCAGACCTCGCGGTCCTGCACGGGCAGACGGTCTTCCACGCTCCCCCGCTCACGTGGCAGCTGCTTGATCCGTGGCCCGTCGCGGCGCGGCTCGGGTGCCGCGTGCGCTACGACCTCCGCAGCGCGAACGTGGTGAGCGGCGGGCAAGGCGCGCCGATCACGCCGATCGCGGACTTCGTGATGTTCGCCGACGACCGCAGCGCGAAGGTCGTCATGAACTTCGGCGGCTTCATCAACGTCACGTTCGTGCCGATGCGCGCGCGCGGTGTGGATGCGGTTCGCGGGTTCGACCTTTGTGCATGCAATCACCTGCTCGACCGCGTCGCGCGCGCGCGGCTTGGCAGCGCGTACGACGCCGACGGCGCGGCCGCCTCGCGCGGAACGTGCAGCGAAGCGCTCGCGGAGCGCATCTCGCTCGCGATCGCGCCCACGCAGACGCCTGGCACAGCGCGGCGCTCGCTCGGGACCGGCGACGAGGCGGCGCGTCTGGTCGAACTCACCTCCGCGCTGCCGCCTGACGACGCCTGCCGCACGATCGTCGAGGCGATCGCCGACGCCACGGCGCGCACGCTCCGCTCCGAACTTGCGGAGCCCACCACCGACATCCTGATCGCCGGCGGATCCGCGCGGAACCGCGCGCTCCAGGCGGCGATCGCACGGCGCACGGGCGCGGCCGTTCGCACCACCGACGAGTCACACGGGGTTCCGGTGGGCATGCGCGAGGCGGCGGAGATGGCGATCCTCGGCGCACTCGCCGACGACGGCGTGCGCTACTCGCTGCGGCAAGTAACTGGTGCGGAATCGCTGGTACCCGAGTCGGCGGTGATCAACGCTGGTTTTTCCGCGGGAAACGCGCAGGACTGAACCGACTCTTCACCGTTTCTTGACAGCGACGGGGCGTCTCGCCCTACCTTACTTCGCATGTCGAACGCCAAGGCACAGGTCCTCATCATCGAAGACGAGCCTGAGATCGCGGAGCTCATCGAGTTCCACGCGGAGCGCGCAGGCATGCGCCCGCGCAAGGTCCACAGCGGCCGGCTGGCGATGGACCTCATCCGCCGCGAGAAGCCCGACGTGATCGTGCTCGACCTGATGCTGCCGGACCTCGACGGACTCGAGATCTGCCGCAAGCTCAAGCAGTCGGACGACACGCGCTCGATCCCGATCGTCATGGTCACCGCGAAGGGCGAGGAATCCGACGTCGTCGCCGGCATCGAGCTCGGCGCGGACGACTACGTGACCAAGCCGTTCAGCCCGCGCGTCCTGATGGCGCGCCTCCGCAACGTCCTCCGCCGCGCAGGCGTGATCGAGGATGCCCCGGTCGCGGGCGAGCGCATGATCATGGTGGATGGCCGCCTGATCATCGACATCGACCGCCACGAGGTCCTCTGCGAGGGCAAGAAGACCGACCTCACGCTGACCGAGTTCGGCATCCTGCACTACCTCGCGAGCCGCCCGGGATTCGTGCGCACCCGCGACCAGATCATCAGCGCCGTGCACGGCAAGAGCACGGTTCTCTCGAGCCGAACGGTCGACGTGCACATCACCGCGCTGCGCCGCAAGATCGGCGAGCTTTCCGAGTGCGTCGAGACCGTCCGCGGCGTCGGCTACCGGTTTGCCGACAGCGGCATGGACGACGCGTGACCCTCGCGATCGCCGCGCACTGACGGTTACACTCGAACGATGCTCGGCCACTTGTCCGCATTCGGGTCCGCATTCAGGCCCGCATCCCACATTCTGCTCGAATCATCGGGCGACGGTCTTGCCATCGCTGGATGGACGATTGCCGCCGTGCTTGCGACTGGCTGGGCGGTCTCCGCGCGCATCAGTCGCCGCAGCAAGCGCGCGCTCGAGCAAGAGCTCGCCCGCGAGGACTTCGACCCGCGCGACGACGGCGCCTATCCGATGCTCGAGGCCACCGCGAGCAGCGCGCTTCGCCGGGTTCGGCTCGAGCGGCAGCGGCAGACGCGACTTGCCGATCGACTCCTCGAGATCGAGCGCGTGGTTCGCGCGACGCCGATCGCGGTGATCGCGCTCGACCACATGCAGCGCGTTGTCTCGGCAAATCCCGCAGCAGAACGCCTGCTCGGATTCGACGAGCGCACCGCCCGCGGCCGGCTGCTGCAGGAAGTCGTGCGGCAGCCCGGCCTCAACCGAACCGTGGCGAGCGCGCTCAACGACGGCGGCCGCATCGAGTGCGAGCTGCACCTCGAGCTCGACGCCCCGCTGGAAGTGCAGGTTTCCTGCGAGCCGCTGCACAACGACGCGCAGCCGCCAGGCCTCGTGGTGAGCCTCGTCGACGTCACGCGCATGCGCCGGCTCGAGTCGATGCGCAGCGAGTTCGCCGCCAACGTCTCGCATGAGCTGCGCACGCCGATCACGAACATCAAGGGCTACGTCGAGACGCTGCTGCAGGTCGGCATCGACGACCCCGAGCGGCTCCGCAAGTTCCTCGAGATCGTGCACCGCAACACCGTCCGGCTCTCGGGAATCGTCGAGGACATCCTGACGCTCGCGTTCCTCGAGGAACCAGAGGCGCGGCACTCGCTCGAGCGCGCGCCCGTCGCGGCCGAAGAGGTCGTGCGCCAGGTGATCGAGGACCTCGAGTCGGCGGCAAGCGCGAAGTCGATCCGCATCAGCACCAAGCCCGCCCCGCAGCTCGTCCTACTCGCCAACCGCTCGCTGGTCGAGCAGGCGCTCGCCAACCTCGTCTCCAACGCCATCCGCTACGGGGGCGAGGGAAGCGCCGTCGGCATCGAGCTGGCCGAAGAAGGCGAGCTGATCCGTATCTCGGTCGTCGACACAGGCCCGGGCATCGCCGCCAAGCACCTGCCGCGCATCTTCGAGCGCTTCTACCGAGTTGATAAGGCGCGCGCCCGCACACAAGGCGGAACAGGACTGGGGCTTGCGATCGTCAAGCACATCGCCGTGATCCACGGTGGCCGGGTCGAGGTCACCAGCCAACTCGGCGAAGGCTGCCGGTTCAGCCTGCTGCTGCCGCGCACGACCGACCGCTGAAACCCGCGCCCAGGCCGCGATTTCCCGTCGATTGAACACTTCCTTTACATGATCTTGACGCGCTCGGGCGACCCTTCCCGCATTCAGAAATCGTTCGCGTATTGCGAAGTCCGACAAGTTCCTCCGAGCCCGACTCTCCGGACATCCAAAGCATCCCGCGAAGGAAACCCATGAACACCATGCTCAAGATCGCCTCTCTCGGCCTCCTCGCAACCGCCACGGCGCTCATCGCCGCGGCCCCGCAGGACACCAAGTCCCCCGACTTGAAGACCCCCGACCTGAAGAGCCTCGACCTGAAGACCCTCAAAGGCGCCATCAAGATCGACGGCTCCTCGACCGTCTACCCGATCACCGAAGCCGTCTCCGAGGAGTTCAACAAGGTCGCCGGCAAGGTCCGCGTGACCGTCGGCGTCTCCGGCACGGGCGGTGGTTTCAAGCGCTTCTGCGCTGGCGAGACCGACATCTCCGACGCCTCGCGTCCGATCAAGAAGGCCGAGTCAGACGTCGCCGCCAAGGCGGGCATCGACTACGTCGAGCTCCCGATCGCATTCGACGGCCTGACCATCGTGGTGAACCCGAAGAACACCTGGTGCAGCTCGCTCACCATGGCCGAGATCAAGAAGATCTACTCCGCCTCGGGCACCGCGAAGACCTGGAAGGACGTCAACCCTTCGTGGCCGGACAAGGCGATCAAGGTCTACTCGCCGGGCACCGACTCGGGCACCTTCGACTACTTCAAGGAAGTCACCGTCGGCAAGGACGGCGCGATCCGCAGCGACATGAGCGTGTCTGAGGACGACAACGTCCTCGTGCGCGGCGTCGAGGGCGACGTGGGCGCGATCGGCTTCTTCGGCTGCGCGTACTACTTCGAGAACAAGGACAAGCTCAAGGCCCTCACCATCGACGGCGGCAAGGGTCCGATCGCGGTCTCGACCCAGACCATCGAGGACGGCAGCTACGCGCCATTCAGCCGCCCGCTCTTCATCTACGTGAACAAGAAGAGCGCCGCCAAGCCCGAGGTCGCTGCGTTCATCGAGTACTACCTCAAGAACGCGCCGAAGCTCGTGAGCGAGGTCGGCTACGTCAAGCTCCCCGACGCGATCTACAGCAAGGTCGCGAACAACTGGAACGCGCGCCGCACCGGCACGCAGTTCACCAAGCCGACCGGCGAGGCTGTCACCGGCCCGCTCGCGAACGTGTACGAGTGATCGCCAGCGACAAGAACACCCACGCGACGCGGCGGCGAAAGCCGCCGCGTTGCTTTGAAACCGGATCCACGCAATCTGCTCGCGATCTTTACAGGACTCGCACGCCGCGCTTCTGACGCGAGAACGCCGCACACGCTAGATTGCCCGCCCTCCTGACGGCGCGTGGACGAGACCGCAAACGTGACGACCCTGCCCACAACCCCGGCCGTCCGCGACATCGCTGCCCTCGGGCGGCCGAAGTCGACTGCCGCGCGTCGGTTCCGCGAGCAGATGATCGTGGGCACGCTGGCGATCGCCGCGACCTTCTCGATCCTCGTCACCACCACCATCGTGATCGTGCTCGCACGCGAGACGTGGGGCTTCTTCCACTTTCCCGACGTCTCGGTCGGCGAGTTCTTCGGAGGCCTGGAGTGGAACCCGCTGCTCGGCAGCGAGAAGCACTTCGGAATCTGGCCGCTGGTCTCGGGCACGCTCCTGGTCACGGTGATCGCCGCTTCGTTCGCGCTTCCGATCGGGCTCGTGACCTCGGTGTATCTCAGCGAGTACGCCAGCCCGCGCGTGCGCGCGACGCTCAAGCCGACGCTGGAAATCCTCGCAGGCATCCCGACGGTCGTGTACGGCTTCTTCGCGCTCACGCTCATCACGCCGCTGCTGCAGAAGATCAGCCCCGCGTTCGGCAGCTACAACGCGATGAGCGCGGGCCTCGCCACGGGCATCATGATCCTGCCGATCGTCTGCTCGCTTTCGGAAGATGCCCTGCGCGCCGTGCCACGCAGCCTTCGCGATGGCGCGCTCGCGCTCGGCGGCACCAAGTTCGACGTCTCGGTCAAGGTCGTCGTGCCTGCTGCGCTCTCGGGCATCGTGGCGGCGTTCCTGCTCGCGATCTCGCGTGCGATCGGCGAGACGATGATCGTCGCGCTCGCCGCCGGCGGCATCGCGCAAATCACCGCGAATCCCACCGCTGAAGTGCAGACCATGACCGCGTACATGGTGCAGATCTTCCTCGGCGACGCTCCCGCGACGGGCGTGGAGTACAAGTCGAGCTACGCGGTCGCGGCGATGCTCTTCGTGATGACGTTCGTGCTCACGATGGTCGGCCAGTACATCCTGCGCCGATTCCGCGAGGAGTACGAGTGATGGCAACGCCGCGCTCCACCGCGACCCGCCTGCTGACCAACCGCGCATTTCTCGCGGTGTGCCTGCTTGCGACCAACGTCGCCGTGGTCGTGCTCGCCGTGCTGCTGATCTCGATCCTCTGGCAGGGCCTGGGCTCGCTGAACTGGAACTTCCTCACCCACGCCGCCTCGCGCAAGCCCGCCGAGGCGGGCATCCTGGCGCCGCTCTGGGGCTCGGTCTGGGTCTGCACGATCTGCGGTCTGGTCGCGCTCCCGCTCGGGATCGGCACCGCGATCTACCTCGAGGAATTCGCGCGCAAGGGGCGCTTCACGCGCATCGTGCAGACGAACATCATGAACCTCGCAGGCGTGCCGTCGATCGTATACGGCATCCTCGGACTCACCGCTTTCGCGCGCATGTTCGGTGCGTTCGGCGCGTCGGCCGAGGACGGCGGCTTCGCCATCGGCAACGAGGAGAGCCTGTTCTACTTCAAGCTGCCCTTCGGTTCGAGCGTGCTCGCGGGCGGACTGACGCTGATGCTCGTGATCCTGCCGATCGTGATCATCGCCACGCAGGAAGCGCTGCGCTCGGTGCCAAAGTCGCTGCGTTCGGGCGCGCTCGCGCTCGGCGCGACGCCGTGGCAGACGGTGTGGGGGATCACGCTCCCCGCGGCGATCCCAGGCATCATGACCGGCGCGATCCTCGCGATGAGCCGCGCGATCGGCGAAAGCGCCCCGCTGCTCGTCGTCGGCGCGGTGCTCTTCGTGCTCAACGCGCCGGAAAACCTGATGAGCGACTTCGCGGTGCTGCCGCTCCAGATCTTCAACTGGGCAGGCCGGCCGCAGGACGAGTTCCACGCCATCGCAGCGAGCGCGATCATCGTGCAGCTGGTGGCGCTCCTTGCCTTCAACGGAATCGCCGTCTTCATTCGACAGAAGCTGCAGAAGCCCCTTCAGTGACGTGAGCCTACCCATGCAGATCGAGTCGACTCCTCCATCACCAGGCACTGGCGCCCCGCAGCACGGACAGCACGTCCGGCAGATCATGGCCGTGCCAGGCGCGCCGTCGCCGTCGCCGACGCCGACGGCCGTCACCGTGCGCGGATTCTCCAGCTGGTACGGCTCGTTCCAGGCGCTCAAGAGCCTTGACCTCGACATTCCCTCGCAGCAAGTGACGGCGTTCATCGGACCGTCCGGCTGCGGCAAGAGCACGTTCCTGCGCTGGATCAACCGCATGAACGACACGATCCCGTCGGCGCGCGCGGAAGGCACGCTGCAGCTCGACGGCGCGGACCTGCTCGCGAAGAACCTCGATGTCGTCGACCTGCGCCGCCGCGTGGGGATGGTGTTCCAGAAGCCGAATCCGTTCCCGAAGTCGATCTACGACAACGTCGCGTTCGGCCCGCGGCTCCACAAGCACTACACGCGCGCGGAGCTCGACGAACTCGTCGAGCAGAGCCTGCGGCAGGCGTCGATCTGGAACGAGGTCAAGGACCGCCTGCAGGCGTCCGCGCTCGGGCTTTCGGGCGGACAGCAGCAGCGCCTCTGCATCGCCCGCGCGATCGCCATCGGACCCGAGGTCATGCTGATGGACGAGCCCTGCTCCGCGCTCGACCCGAAGTCGACGCTCGCGATCGAGGAGCTCATCGAGACGCTCGCCGACCGCTACACCATCGTGATCGTGACCCACAACATGCAGCAGGCCGCCCGCGTGTCCGACCAGACGGCGTTCTTCTTCGAAGGGCGACTTATCGAGTCTGGGTCTACAGAAGGCATCTTCACCAAGCCGAAGAACAAGCAGACCGAGGATTACGTCACGGGCCGCTTCGGATAGTCGCATTTCGCGGGGATTCCCACCATGTCCGTCCACCTGCAGTCGCGCCTCATCGACCTCCGCCGCAACCTCCTCGCGCTTGGCGCGCTGGTGGAGCAGCGCGTGGCGAACGTGATCGAGGTCATCCGCGACGGCGACGTCGACCTCGCGCGCAAGGTTCGCTCGGGCGACGCCGAGATCGACCAGATGCAGCTTGACCTCGAGGGCGAGTGCATGCGTCTCCTCGCGCTCGGCGGTCCGGTCGCGAGCGACCTCCGCATGATCCTCACCGCGATGCGCGTCTCGAACGAACTCGAGCGCATCGCCGACATGTGCAAGGGCATCTCGAAGCGCGTGATCCGCCTGGTCGAGAGCGGAAACTACCGCTATCCGCCCGCGCTCGTGCAGATGGCCGAAGCCGCGATGACCATGCTGCGCGACGTGCTCGTCGCGTTCTCAAACGAGGACATCCGTCTTTGCCTCGAGGTTCGCCGCGCGGATAGCTACGTCGACGACCTCAACCGCGAGGTGGTCGCATGGGCGCGCGAGTGGATCGCCGAGAACGTCGAGTGCAGCGGCGCGGCGATCGAGCTCCTCGCGGTTTCGCAGCGCGTGGAGCGGCTGGCCGACATCGTCACGGCGATCGCCGGAGACACGGTGTTCCTGGTCGAGGGTCGGCTCGTGCGCCACGGCGCCGAGTGATCCCGCCGCGCGGCTCGCGCAGATTCCGCTTGTGAGGGCAGGTCCGCGAGGCAGTTTGCCCATTCAGCGGCTGCTTTCTAGCGTTTTCGCATGGGTGTCGTAGACTCGCCCCAACCGACGCGGATGATCCGCGTCCGACCGGTCCGCCACCAGACTCGAAGAAAAGAATCGCTTGCGCGCGAAGCCCAACAGCCGCCCCGGCAACCCACTTCGGTTGCAGCGTGAGCCCGACACCCATCAGCATCCCCTTCGGGATGCACGGGCCGAGCGGGTGTTTCGCCAGGCGGTCGCGCACGAGATGCTGCTTGCCCGCGAGAGCGCGCGCGATCCTCAGTTCGACCCGACCGATGCGCGCTGGCGCCTCGCGCAGGAGACCGAGCGTGCGCTTCAGGGCGCCGTGCTCGCGTACGAGGACCGCAAGGGACTGCTCGCGCTCGCGCAGCGGCTCGGCATCAGGCCGTTTGACGCAAACCTGATCGTGGCGCTGGTGCAGGACCGTGCGCGACGCGGAGAGCCGATCGAATCGGCGGCGCCGACGATCGCACTGCTGCCCAAGCCGACGCTGCAGAAGAGCCTCGCCTGGCTGTGGATCACGGCGATCGTCGCGGCCATCGCGACCGACGCCGTGCTCATCGGCTGGCTGATTTTCCGCTGAAAATGCAGCGTCATGCGGCTTACGCCGCGACGACGACGCGCACTTCGCCCGACTCGCTGCGCTCGGCAAAGCCGAGCTCGACGAGCGCTTCGAGCGCCGCAAGCTGCTCGGCGGACTTCTTGCTCATGCCCCAGCAGCCCGGGAAGCGACGCTCGCCGAGGCCGACGCAGATCTCAAAGCACTTCGCGTGATCCGGGCCCTTCTCGTTGAGGACGTGGTACGCGGGCGTGCCGAGATCCTTGCGCTGGAGCGACTGCTGCAGCACGCTCTTGAAGTTCTGCTGGTGACCGAGGCGGGTCGATTCGTCGATGCGTTCCTCGAGGCAGCGGAGGATGAACGCACGCGCCGGCTCGATGCCGCCGTCGAGATGGATCGCGCCGACGACCGACTCAAGCAGCGCCGCAAGCAGCGACTGCGGAAGCAAGGCGCGGTCGCCCATGCCCTTGCCGAGATGCACCGCATCGGCGAAACCGAGTTCGGTCGCGACCTCCGCGCACACGCGGCGGCTCACGGCGTTCGACTTGATCTTGGTGAGTTCGCCCTCGAGCTCGACGGGAAACTTGCGGTAGAGGTGCTCGCAGACCACCGCGCCGAGGATGGCGTCGCCGAGGAACTCGAGTCGCTCATTGCTCGCGACTCGGGTCGGCGAGATGGATGCGTGGATGAGCGCCTGCGCGAGCAGGGTTCGATCCGTGAACCGATAACCGATGCGAAGCTCGACTTCGTCGAGCGAGATAGAACCGTCCATGGCCATGTGGCCCGTCGATGAACGGGCCTCCTGAGTGGCCGAAGCGGGTTCTCCAGGCGCCGCGAACACCGCGGAGGCTGGAGGACGAGCATCGGTCCGACCAAATGTACTCCGATATCGACCGCGGGCGACGGTCGATGCGCGCAAGATTGCAGAAGGATCGATTTCTCCCCGGTCAACCGCCTTGCGGGAAGCGCGCAAGCCTGTTACCGTCTGCGACTCGCTTTCGAGGTCTATATGCACTATCCGCACAAGCTCAGCCGCATCAAGAAGATTCGCAAGGTCGGTTTCCGCAAGCGCATGTCCACGCGCAAGGGCCGCAAGATCATGAACTCGAAGCGTCGCCTCGGGCGCCGTCTTACGACTCGCTGATCGCTCGCGAACCACTGAAATCATCCCCACACGCGGCCTCGTCGAGGTCGCGTGTGTGTTTTTTCACACAGATCGCGGTTCCGCGATTCCACTCCGACCGCGCTACGCACCGATAGCCCCACTGCACCATGTCGATGTACCGGCATCTCGTTCTCATGGGTCTCAGGGCGTCTGGCAAGTCGACGCTTGGCGCGGCTGCCGCGCAGGCGCTCGGCGCTCGGTTTGTCGACCTCGATGACCGAACGCGGGAGATCCTCGGCGCGGCGACGGTGCGCGATGCGTTTCGCGATGCGGGCGAGGAGCGGTTTCGCACGGCGGAGGCGAATGCGCTTGCCGCAGCGCTCGGCGAAGCTCCGCAGGTGATCGCGCTCGGGGGCGGCACGCCGACGGCGCCTGGGGCGCGCGAACTGCTCGAAGCGGCGCGCGGCGCAGGGCGCGTGTACGTGGTGTTTCTCGACCTTCCCCTGCCGCTGCTCGCGGAGCGGCTCGCCGCCCATGAAGGAGACCGCCCCAGCCTGACTGGCCGGGGCGTCGTTGCTGAACTCGAGGTGGTCGCGGCGGCTCGGCGGCCGCTTTACGCGGCGCTCACCGACGTGCGGCTCTTGGAGCCTCTGCGGCAGGAGGAACTGGTTTCGATCATCGCCTCGCAGGTCTGCTCGGATTCTTCGACGAACGGCTGACCGGGCGCGGGACGGAGCCACTTCTGGCCCAAGTAACGCTCGAGGATGTCGCGAGCGCCTGCGGCGAAAGTCTCGAACTCGACCGCCATGCGGCGCGGACCTGGATCGTCGAGCTGGTCGAACACGCGCACGATGCGGCCTTCGGCCTGGATCGGCGTCACGCAGCCGGGAAGCGAGATCTCCACCACAACTCGGGAACCCTTGCGCATCGGCTCGTCGAGTTCGAAGCGCATGCCGCCCATCGAGACGTCGTAGACGTGACCCTCGACGCTCGGCGCGGACGCCTTGCGCTTGGACGGCGCGGGCGCGACCGACACCGCGCTGTACATCGGGTCGACGACAAAGCGCGCGTGCTGGCGGCGGTCGGTCGCGACGTGGCTGGAGGTCGGATTCGGTGTCGAGGTCTGCATGCGAGGTCCCTTCATCGGCTGCGAGGACTCAATCTCATGCATCTGCGGCACGCCGAGACGGCGGAAAGGTCCGCTAGCCGCGGGAATTGCGCGCGCGCGGTCGCGGCGAGCGGGCGAACGCCCCGCTATCTTCGCGGCATGGCGAAGTCGACCGACGGTCTCATCCTCCGCGGCGCAGAGGCGTCGATGGACGCGCTGCGCGGAAAGACGATCTCGGTGCTCGGCTACGGGAACCAAGGACGGGCGCACGCGCTGAACCTGCGCGACTCCGGCTTGCGGGTCGTGGTCGGCGGGCGCGCTGGTTCGGCAAAGGTCGAGCAGGCGCGCAGCGAGGGTTTCGAGGCGATGACGCTGACCGAGGCGGCGGCGCGCGCGGATCTCGCGATCGTTGCCCTGCCCGATCAGGCGCAGCCGGCCGCGTGGGCCAAGTGGATCGAGGACGCGCTGCCGACGGGCGCAGTGGTTGGCTTCGTGCATGGATTCGCGATCCGGTTTGGGTTCATCGCGCCACGGGCGGATCTGGGCGTGGTGCTGGTCGCACCGAAGGGCCCGGGAGCGACGGTGCGCGCGCGATATGAAGAAGGCCTGGGAATCCCTGCGCTGTTTGCCGTGGAGCGCGAGAACGCGGCGGGCACGGCGCGGTCGACGGCGATCGCGTGGGGCGCGGGCATCGGATGCGCGCGCAGCGGGCTGATCGAGGCGACGTTCGCGGCGGAGGCGGAGAGCGATCTGTTTGGCGAGCAGGCGGTGCTCTGCGGCGGGCTGCTGGCGCTCGTGCATGAGAGCTACGCGTTGCTGGTCGAGGCTGGATATCCGCCGGCCGTTGCGTACATCGAGTGCTGCCACGAAGTGAAGCAGGTCGCGGACCTCTTGTACGCGCGCGGGCCGGACGGCATGCGGCGCGCGATCTCGGATACAGCGGAGTTCGGCGCGTTTGTGGCGGAGAAGGCGCTGGTGGACGAGCATCTGCGCGCGAAGCTGCGCGCGCTGCTTGCGGATGTGCGGAGCGGCGCGTTCGCGGAGCGGTTCATGCGCGACCACAACGCGGGGCATCCGGAGTTTGCGGCGTGGCGGAAGGCTGCGAGCGGGCATCCGATCGAGCAGGCGAGCGCGACGGTGCGCGGACTGATGCCGTGGCTCCGC
>Ga0114980_10002530_pt1 | contig 12799 bp, 12 predicted proteins | sample S_140806_EF_Meta_FD_87018 | JGI IMG/M metagenome (GOLD analysis project Ga0114980, IMG submission 87018) | Freshwater microbial communities from Lake Simoncouche, Canada to study carbon cycling - S_140806_EF_MetaG | ecosystem: Environmental > Aquatic > Freshwater > Lake | place: Lake...
AATCTACTTCGTGTTTGTCCGCTATTGTGGGGCGGCTCTCTCTGTCGCTATCATCGATTCCCTGTGTTTTTATTGGGTGTTTTCGGCAACCGGTAAGTTGATTTGGGCCCAGATCGCCGGGCGGAGTGTTGCTGCCATCGTTGCGTTTCTTCTGGCGAGAAACGTGGTTTTTCGTAGCGACACCACCATACCCGTCGCTCTCGCGAAATACCTTTCCCTGGTTGGCGCGATGGGAGTAATCTGCTATTTCCTGATGCAGTTCTTCCAACAAAGTCTCGGCGTTCCGATTTTGGCCGCCAAGCTTCTGTCGGAGGGCTTGCTCTTGCTCGGCAACTTTGCCATTCAACGGGACTTCATCTTTTCCCGCCGGCAGGGCAACACATGAGCGCTTCTCCGCCAGAGGTCACCGACTGGTCCAGCTACTACCGCTCCGTGCAACCCACCGCCCGTCTGACGCGGCGCTACACAACGCGGGAAATTATAAAGGCGCTGGCTCTGCATCGCCTCCCCGCGCCGGGTGCCCGTATCCTCGAGTTCGGGGGGGCCAATAGCTGCTTCCTGGACGCCATCGTCAAGAAGTTCCATCCGGCGGACTATGCGGTCGCTGATACAAATGACTATGGGCTGAATCTGCTCCAGGACCGAGCCGTGCCAGGTTGTTCAGTGTCCCTATACAAAGACGATGTACTCGCTCCCGCCGCCGTGCAGGCACCGCGGTTCGACCTTGTGTTTAGCGTCGGCTTGATCGAACATTTCGATCCGCCCCGTACCGCGTTGGCCGTTCAAAATCATTTCCGCATGGCGCGCCCCGGCGGTCTTGTTCTGCTCACCTTCCCGTGCCCCACCATGCTCTACCGCTCCACCCGCACCGTTCTCGAAAAGACGTCTCTTTGGCGCTTCCCCGATGAGCGGGCGCTCCAGCCCCCCGAAGTCCTTGCTGCGATACAAGGCCTTGGGCAGGTCCTGTTTCAGAAAACCCTCTGGCCGTTAATGCTTACTCAGCACTTAGTCCTTGTCCGGGCCGGAAAACAACCCTCCGAATGATCACTTCACTGCTTTTACTTATAAGTTGCCTCGCGGCAATCGCCGCCGTTGGTTCGGCGATCCTGCTCGCGCTCCAGGTGCGATTTCGCTTCTGGGTGGATCTGGTGCTTGCGGCTTTTGCGGTGGGAACCTCCGCACTGGCGGCGGCTGTCTTTATCCTCTTGCTAGCCCACTTGTATACTGCTCCGGTTGCCGCGATCCTCCTGCTCGCGCCTCTCTGCTACCTCGCCTGGCAGTTCTTCACGGGAAACATCTCTGCGTGGTTGCCAGAGGAGCGTTCCGTTCTGGCCGGCCTGCCGGACTCGATGGCCGACCGCGTCGTGGCCGTTCTCTGCCTGCTCTTTTTGCTCCTCGGCGTTGTTGAGTGTCTGGTCTCGCCAATTCTCGTTTGGGACGCCGTCGTCAGTTGGGACAAATGGGCCACGGAATGGGCCCAACGGACCAACATGAGTGACCGGAAACTCGCCATGTATCCGCAACTGATGCCGATGGTCTCCTCGCTGCTGTACAAGCTCACCGGCACCGCCCGCGAACCGCTCCCCTTATCCCAATTCGCGCTCCACGCATTTCATCCTGTCACTGGCATCGTCCTCCTGCTCAGTACTCTGCGCTTGGCGACCATCCTGCGGGTGGCCGCATGGCCCGCCATTCTCGTCTACTTCGGCTCAACAACCATGGCAGCCATCGCCAAAGCGGCGATTGGCGACCTCTTCTCCTCCGTGTTTATGCTTCTGTGCGTGACGCTGACCTTGAGTTTCCTCCACGGCGGTGTAGCCGCCAATCGGCTGTCCGGTGTCTTCTTCTTCCTGCTGTTCTTCGGCGCTGTGTTCTCGAAGGCCAACAATCTCGTCGTACTGCTCTTGCCCCTCGCTCTGTGGTTCATGCACCGGCGCGGGCGCCCGGATTCGCCGGCACTTTCTCGGGGAATGACGGTTGGCATCGGTTTTGCCGTTCTGCTCTTTTCCGCTTTTGTGGTGCACCAGCTATCCAATTCCGGAACCCCCGTCGACCGGCTGCATATGGACGAGTTGAATTTCGAACCCGCCAATGTCAGCAGCGAACTGGCTGGAAAAACCGCCAGCCTCTTTCCGGGCAGCTTCGCTACCCGCGTCGCAAAGACCGCCCAAATGCTCCTCGCCGACTATGGCGCCGCCGAATGGCTGCATTGGCCTATGGCGCTTACCGCGCTGACACTCCTGTGCGCGGCTTCTCTCGTACCTCGTCTTTGGCCTCTCACCATCCTGGTCCTGGTTCAATTTGGTATCTGGGGATACTTCACCGCCTACGATACCCGGAATCTGGCGCCAGCGTTGCCTCTCGCAGGGATTGTGCTGGCCGGCGGATTTGCAGTGCTGTCTGAACGGGCCGTGTCATTGGATGGCCCGAAGGGTTTCGGAAGCTTTATCCTGTCGATTGTCGCGGTCATCAGTTGCTGGACTCTTGGGTATCGCGTGGTTGCCGAAATCGAAAGATCCGCCCGGCTTGTTTCCACGCAGTGGAACGGGAATGTCGCGGCCATGGATGCCCCGTTTCCTGCACGAATGCAACGTTTTTTCCCCATGGAATTTGCCGGCTATCAATTCATACAAGCCGTTCGTCCACTGCGGGAAGCCACGCACCTCATGGCCGGTTATCATCTCTACCGGTGGCTCCCCAACGGCGGGTACCCTCTCAGCACCTGGAATGAAAACGGATTTCTGCCCGGCGATGGGGCCGCCTTCCTCGCGAGCATTGTCCCCCATAGACGCGCCTTCTACCGCCGGCTGACTCAGGTCTACCATGACGGTCAGCAGCGTCTGTATCTGGTGGATCGCGATCCCATTGTTCTCAAACCCGATCAGCTCGTGGCCGGCGGGGACAACCCGCCTCGTCCTGTCGGAGACGGTGCCGGGCAGTGGTCGATCCCCGCCGGAAAAGGCGGCGGCTGGCTCGGCTACGATGTGCCAACCGCCCAATGGAAAAAGGGAGACTCGCTGACGTGGCGTGTCACCCTTTCGGGGGATTTGCCCGACCCCGCCGCTGCCTCGTCCTTCTTCGAAGCGGAGTCAGCGGCTTCCTGGGATCCGGCGACGAGTCGCGCCGTTAGCGACACGGCCCGCTCGGCCGAACGGCTGGCACTCTATTCAGGCATCGTTACATTTACCGGATCGCCCACCGGGAAACTTCGGGTCGGTGTTCGCCTCCCAGCCTCAGCAACCCCGGTTACCGTCAAGGAATTCAGAATCGGCGCCTTCCGCTAACGTCGCCGGATCGTGCCGTTCATCGTCGCGGCTCCACTGGCAACGGCGCCCGCCGTCGCAAAACCACGCAATACGCCTTCGCCAAAACCGCAAACTCCACATCAGCAGCCAAAAACTTATCCACCGCCCGCACCACATCCGGATACGCCGGCCCAAACATCAATAGAAAAGGCACGATAGCGATGATGGGTCGAGCATAGTTGGCACCGGCGCGGAACGAATTCCGAGCGTATTGCTGAGCTGGTAGAGCAGACGTAGATAAGGGTTGTAAAGGACCGCGATGACGCGGGACGTCCGGGCCAAAGACGGGAGCAAGTCGCGCAGCGCACCCTGGACGTCCAGCGAATAGTTGAAGGAGCCATTGACCAGAATCGCGGCCCGCTGTTCCGGATGATCTCGCAAGGATTGAAGGGTCCGCCCGTTCGGTATTCGCTCTTTCGCCGGACAATCGATGGCCGCCAAAATGGTCCCAGGATCATGTTCCAGCGGCAGGTATTGCAAGACCGCATCGTAATAACGCGCGTACCTGGAAATATGTTCGGCTAGCGATGATTACAGATACGGGAAGTTGCTGTTTCGGGTACCCAAGCCCGAATTCCTGATCAGGCGACCGCTTCCCCAGATACCGGTTCGGTCGCGGCGGCGGGTACCGCTGGGGCTTCCCGCTCCAGCAGTCGTCCACGCAGCCACCTCATCGCGGGCTTCTCAAAGTAGAAATGGGACAGGTAGGCTACGCCGAGGACGATGGCGATATACGTCCAGAACACAGACTTCTGGGTGAAGTCGACCGGACCGAAAACCAGCGTGTAGTAGTGGATGGCGATCTGGATGGGGAAATGAATCAGGTACATCGAATAGGAGATGTCACCGAGGACAACCAGCGGTTGCAGGCTTAAGAATTTGATCGCCGGCGGCCAGAATAGGGCACAAGTGACCAGCATGGGGAAAACGCCCAGGCTGATGACGGCGTTGAAACGCGGTCCAATCAACTGCGCCATAGCGGTTGTGCCGACCACGTAAGACTGGATGCAGTAGAGGATGATGACGATCCCGACTAAGCTGGCGAAGCCGAAATGCTCCATGATCTTTCCGGCGTTTCTTAACTTGGTATAGAGAAAATGAAGCAAACCGCCCATGAAAAAACAGTAACCGACACGTGTGAACGGTTCGTTGAGCATGGGAATGTTCGGCAGCGGCCCGCGGATGTGCACGTGGAGAAACAACATCATCAATCCCAGCGCGATCAACGGCCGGTTCTTCCTGCCAAAACAAGCGGCATAGAAAAGGAAGTACATGCCCATCTCGAGCGCGATACTCCAGGCCGGCGCATTAAAGGAATGACCAACCTCAACCCAGCCATAGTTGAGATAGGTCAATTGCAGAAGGAGATGGTAGAAGTCGTTATTGCCGTAGAGGAACGTCGTGCTCGATTTCGCCCACACGAAGTACTGAAGAACCGCCGTTAAGAAGAGCGTCGCGACGTGCAGAGGATACAGGCGGCTGAGCCGCAGGATCGCGAAATTGGTCAGAGTGATCGCTTTATTGCTGATCCTCTCGCCATACTTCCAGAAGAAGATGAATCCGGACAGCACGAAGAAAAACTCAACTCCCATCCAGCCAAATTTGTAGACGAGGATCAGTTGGTCCCAAAACGGGTTGGTATTAATGATGGTTTCGTTCCAATGATCGTTGAGATTCCGATAATGGAGAATCACAATGATGAGTGCGGCGAGTCCGCGAAGGCCATCAAGGGGAACTAGCCGGCTAGTTGGAGTGGAGTCGGACAACAGATATCCTTTCTGCTAGTATGCTGCGGGTCTTCTACTACCCTTCTAGAAAACAGAGTGTACCGTAGCGCCCGGTCTCAGGTCAACACGTGTTGCGCCTCTGTTACCGCTTTGTAAAGACGAAGGTCCCGAAACAGGCGGGAGTGGTGTTCCCGCCAAGCTCCAAGGGATCGAAAAAGCGAAAATATTTGCGGGTCGCGTCGGCTGCTTTCCGCGAGAAATCTTCCGGCCAATCCATACAATACCGAATATATTCGGCGAAATACCGTTGAAAATAGCCGGACCGGGCGCCCACATTCCCTTCCGGTGACATCGTCATCCGCCAGTTCGGGTAGTGGGTCAGCTCCAGGTTCATCTCTCTTCCGGTGACCATCAGCTCGTCGGGGCGGAACAGGTGTTTATCCTCGGCCTGGCTTTTGTCGACATCGCGACGGCTATAGAATTGCATTGTTGCCACGAAGTTTTGAATCCGGTTCTTGTCCTCCGTGGTAGATGCATAGCCGGTTCCGGCCAAGGCATCCTCGATGAACTGGCCAAGAAAGCCCATCATCATGTACCCCTCATAATAGGGTTCTTCACAAACCAGGAGGCCGCCCGGCGGGAGAACGGCGGCGCAGCCGCGAAGAAAGCCATCGACATCGGCGATATGGTGCAAAACGCTGCGCAGCAAGATCAGGGAAACCGATCCCTGGGGTAGCAGGCCAACATCTTCGGCTTGCAGGATTCCGAAATCCACCTTGCTGGCCTTTACTGGGAGGCCCGCTAATTTTTTCTGCACAATTCCGCAGAAAGCGGGCGATGGATCGGAGATCAGCAGGTGCCCCATCCCCGGCTGCAAGGCCAACCCAATGGAAATTCGTCCCGTGCCGCACCCGATTTCCAGCACAGGGGCCGCCACCGGTAGTCCATGGCGGCGGCAAATGTCCATCAAATGACCGGCTTCAACGGTCAATTCCTCTGGGGGAAAATTCTCTATGCCGTACTGGCGATCATAGTCGCCTTCATCGTGAAGATAAGAGCGGGCGGCCGAGATCTCAAACGCTCCGTTCACGACGGGACGGGCGAGCAAAAAATCCTGCAAGGTGGAATTAGGCATTCTTCAGCTCGCTGCACGCTTCTCCAGCACCGTGAAGACGCTTTGGCCGACTGGCGGATGAATGACCGATTCCAGCGGGCGAAGCCAGGGGACAATCAGTTTGTCGAACGTGGCAATTTGCGCGTCCGACTGCTCGGTTCGTTTGAAAACCTTGGCGTTGGCCCACCATCCGAAAAAACCGACGAAGTTTAGGTAATAAAGCTCAACGGGAACAAATCCGGTTGCAGCGGCTAAATTCTGGACAGAGTTTTTAGTGTAACGGCGGTAATGGCCCAATAGATGGTCGATGGGTCCGTAGAGTTCCTGGAAGGCGGGGATGATCAGTACAACTCGTCCTCCGGGCGGCAAAATCTGCCAGAGATTGCGCAGCGTCTGGTGGTCGTCCTCGATATGCTCCAAGACATTCAGGCTGACAACGGAGTCCAGCTTATAGGTGCTGAGTTCGGCGATGGAGGCCGGGTTCGCCGCGTCCACATGCAGGGATACGACATTCTCGCAGTCGCGATGATTTTCCCGGTGGCGGAGGACGCAATCGGCCTCGACGTCCAGTCCCACCACAAGTTCGCGGTCGAGAATGGTCCGGGTAAAGTTCCCCATCCCGCAGCCAATTTCAAGTACTCTTTTGCCCAGCCATGGCTTGGCCAGTGCCAATTGCCAGTCGAAATAACGATGCGCGGCGCGCATCCGTTCCTGGTCTCTTACGGTATAGTCAGCAGTGGGTGTAAGCGTTGCCATGAGGTCCCGGTCACCCCATAATAGTATAACGTTTGCTGCGCGGGGGGATTTTCGCGCCGTCTTCCCGCTTGATGTGTCATCCTTGGAGGAAGATTTTAACTGAATGGGCATTGATTCGAAGCCATTCCCTGCGGAACTACGCGTCGCCGTTCTCATCCCCTGCTATAACGAGGAGGCTGCGATCGCCACGGTCGTCAAAGATTTCCGGCGCTTTCTTCCCGATGCCGACATTTATGTCTACGACAATAACTCGAAAGACCGGACGCGGGAGGTAGCCGAAGCGGCGGGCGCCATTGTGCGCAACGAACCCCAGCAGGGCAAGGGGAGTGTGATGCGCCGCATGATGAGCGAGATTGACGCCGATGTCTTCCTTACCGCCGACGGGGATGATACCTACGACGCGGCCAGCGCGCCGCTGCTGGTTCGCGCATTGATCGAAAACCGCCTGGCGATGGTGGTTGGACGCCGCATCCATACCGAGAAAGAGGCATACCGGCGGGGCCATGTGCTCGGCAACTTGATGTTCACCCGTTCGGTGGAATGGCTGTTTGGGAGGACTTTCACCGATATTCTATCGGGGTACCGCGTTTTTTCCCGCGCTTTTGTGCAATCGTTTCCCACCGCCAGCCGAGGGTTCGAGATTGAGACGGAGTTGACGGTCCATGCGTTGACGTTGAACCTGCCCGTGCAGGAGATCGACACGCCATATAAGTCCAGGCCAGAAGGCTCGGTGAGCAAACTCCACACCTACCGGGATGGCTGGCGAATCTCCATGATGATCCTTCGCCTGTTCCGAACGGAGCGCCCGCAGCTTTTTTACACGTTAATTGGCTGCGAACTGATGTTGCTTGCAGTGCTTCTCATTGCGCCGGTGGTGATGGCATTTTTGGACACCGGGCTTGTTTTACGGTTTCCGACCGCCATTCTTTCGACGGGAATTGCCATCTCCGCCCTCCTCAGCTTTGCTTGCGGCCTGATCCTGGACACCGTGACACAGGGCCGTAGGGAAGCGAAAATGTTGGCTTATCTCGCCGTTGCGCGACGCTAGCGCCTGCTATTCCTCGGAGTAACCTGTGGGAGTGGCAACGAACGGGATTGGGCGTCCGGCTTGGAGTCCAGAACTTCCTGGATCGTTGATTTTCTGATCCTTGCGGTGCTCGGCGCGCTGCTGATTTGGCCGATGTTCAGGACCAAACACTACGTAAACTGGCCCACCATCCATTCGACGTTCATCGCCGACGCCCGCTGCCTGCTGGAAGACTGGCCGCGGCCGGGTTGGGAACACCTCTGGTATGGCGGAACGCGTTAGGATTCTATCGACCCCCCGCCGTTATCGTACGGCTCCGAGTTGCTGGCGATGGTGTTCCATCTGGTTCCGACGCGGGGCTATCACCTCTCTACGGCGAGCCTTTACCCACGGGGACCTGGTTGTGTTGAAGGAAATGCGATGGGATACAAAGCCCTGCATCCCGCAGCGGTTCAACGTATTGTTCCGCTACGGAGAAGGCCCGCACAGGAGTTCCTTTGCCCTGCTTCCGTTGGGCCTGGCCCTGAGTTGGTATGGCTTGCGGGCGGGACACGCGCGATGGCTGGCCGGTTCCTCGGTCATCTTCGTCCTTTTTGTTTCCAATAATTTCTACGGCGCCACCGGGCTGGCGATGTTTTTCCGGTCCTGGCCTGGCCTGGGCTGTTTGCTGCGAAACAAAGGATCGGTTTGGGCGGGCTCGCGCGGCATTTGTCGCCGGGCTTTCCGGGGGACTTGGCGCCATTTGGCTGACGCCGTCGTTCCTCTCCATCACAATTCGCAATCTGGCCCGGGTAGCAGCGCCGGGGCACGCCTGGTCGCTGTGGACGCTGGTTGCGCCTCTGTTGATTTTTGCCTCCGGCTCCTGCTTCTTCGCGCGCCGGGGAGTCAATGGTTGGACCCTTTTTATTATCTGCGCCGCGATGGTGTTTTGTGTCATCCTACTGCGGAACTATTGCTTGGATTTCCGGGTCACCGGCGAACCATCCCGGCTACGCTGCCGGACCATACACTCGCTGACGCTCGTCTCGCCGACGGCAATACCAAGCTTGAGCAGTTCGCCGTCAACCCGCGGTGCGCCCCAGAGAGGGTTGTCGCGGCTCATCGCACGTCTCAAGGTCCGGACGGCTGCCGGGACCGCCGGTCGCCCCGGCTTTCCCCGTCGAATCATCCATGCCCAGAACAGGCTGAAGCCCCTGCGATGCTAACCGATCACCGTCGCCGACTTCATCATGAGGGCGCTCGGTATGATGGCGCTCGGTTGCCAATCCGTCCAGACCGCCGACAAGCAGACCCAAAGGAACTGATCCCCGGCCGTCAGTTTCGGTCGTTTCACCGACCGTTGCAGAACGCTGAGCTGATGACGAGGAGCCAGAATCTCAAGCTGAAGAGCCGCCCAATTGGGAAAGGAGGCCACGAAAGCTACCGCCAGCGCAACCAAGGAGGGCGGACATCGGAATCGAAAGAAGGCAGGCAGCCCCAATTTATCAGCAACTTCGAGGTTTGCGAGAACAACTGTCAGGGACATCAGCAGGAAGCCAAACCGGTCCAGGCGCTTTGACATCGGGTCGTCTCAGGATCGACGACGCCGGGGATTATCTCCCCCCGGTGCAGATAGATCGAGCGTCGCGGCGCCTGCTCGGATTTGTGTGCGGTCACAAGACGGGGCTCGCATTCCGGCGTAAATGTCGGTAAGACTGCTGACCTTTTCTGCCGACGATCACAGAAAGTGAACACGATCGGCGTTAGCGCGACCAGTAGAGCCGGCACAACTGCACAAACGTGGTCGCCAGTGATTTCACCCGAAAAAACTGCGACCGCCCGTGCAGCCGGGCATAGTGCCGCACGGGCAGTTCCACCACCTCCATCCCCGAACGTTCGAGCAGCTTCACCAACTCCACGCAAATCGTCCCACTCGACGAGCGCAGCGGCTTTTTCTCAAGCAGCGAGCGACGGAAGATACGGAAGTCACAATCGATATCGCGCAGCCGGACGCCGAACAGAAACCGGGCAAACTGGTTATAGACGGCGCCAATCACCTTCCGGTGCCACGGATCCTGCCGGGCGATCTTGTACCCGTTCACCAGCCCCACCCCCGGCCCCACCACCTCGAGCAGCGGACCCAGATCCCCCACATCGTACTGCCCATCCCCATCAGTGTAGAAAATAAAGTCCTTGGTCGCGGCGGCAAACCCCGTCCGCAGCGCACCACCGTAGCCCCGATTCTCGGAGTGCGTGATCACCCGCAGCATCTCCCCATACTGCTGTTGCAATTGCGCCAAAACTTCGCCCGTGTTATCCACGCTACCGTCGTTGACCACAATGACTTCAAAATCATCCACCAGATCACCAAGCACGCGAAACGCCTTACCGATCAAAGGGGGAAGTGAAGGCGCATCGTTATACGCTGGAAAGAAGACGCTCAAGCTGTGGGCATAACGCTGAGAGGAAGCAGCGGTTACCGGCGGACAGACGGTTGCCGATTTCTTCATAGGGCTCTTCACATCACAATAGCGAATAAAAAGTTCCGCCGTCTATACCCTACTTTCTGTAAAGAAAGATTAAAATCACGAGACGATCCCCCGCCGTACGGCGCTCAGCACCAGTTCGGCGGCGCTGCGTACCCCCATCTTCTCCATCACTCTAGCCCGATGGGTTTCCACGGTGTGGAGACTGAGACCCAGTTGGTAGGCGATCTCTTTGTTACTGTTGCCTTCGGCCAGAAGCTGATAGATGTGACGCTCCCGGTCGGTCAGTCGCTCATACCGGTCGTCTACAACATCCTCGGGCTTGCGCAGGCGAAGAAAACGATCGACCTCGGGACTTAAAAAGCGACGTCCGCGGCGAACCTCAAGAATCGCGGTGATCAGTTCCTCTTCCACGCAGTCCTTCAAAACATAGCCACTGGCCCCTTCCCGCACCGCCCGGAGTACATAGCGCTCATCGGCATGCATGCTGAGCATCACTACGGCTAGCCGCGGAAAGCTGCGGCGCAGTTGGGTTAAAGCCTCCAGTCCGTTAAGACTCTTCATCCCAACGTCGAGCAGCACGAGATCCAGTCCGTGGGTGTGGGCCAGCGTCACCGCTTCGGCGCCGCTGCTGGCCTCAGCTACAACCTGCAGGCCGGGATGGGTCTCCAGAATGCGGCGTAACCCCTGGCGCACCAACGCATGATCATCGGCCAGCAGGATACGGTGCAGCATCAGGAGTAGATCTCCGCGGGGAGGGTCTTCTCCACTGGAATCTGCACCAGAATCCGGGCTCCCTTCCCAGGCTGCGATTCCACCAATACTGTACCGCCCAGCTTTTGCGCCCGCTCCTTAATGCCGACTATGCCCGTACCCCCCAGGGGAAGCCCGCGGGCGTCCAACGAAAAGCCTACCCCATCGTCCAGCACTTCCAACTGCAGACGATTCCCCTCCTGACCAAGAATCACGCGCACCAGCGAGGCCCGCGAGTACTTCTCGCAGTTATGCAGGGCCTCTTGAGCGATCCGGAACACACAAGTCTTGGCCAAGTCAGACAGATCTTCCCCGACATCAGCCCCCGTGAAGTCGGTCCGAATCCCCGAACGCCGGCCAAAGTCCTCCAACTGCCATTGCAGCGCCGCGCCCAGTCCCAGGTCATCCAGCAGGCTCGGCCGCAGCAGCAGCGAGATGTCCCGCACCATCCGCACGGTCCGCTCGGCGAGTTCCCGGGCCCGAATGAGCCGCGTGCGCGCCTCCCCACCAGCCAGCAACGACATCGCATGCGAGATCTCCATCCGCAAAGCCGTCAACGACTGCCCCACTTCGTCATGCAGCTCGCGCGACAACGAGCGGCGTTCTTCTTCCTGAACCTCCAACAACCGCGCCGAAAGCCCCTCCAGCTCCCGCGAATGAATCTGGCGCTCCCGCTCGTTCCGGGCCGCAATTCGCAGGCTCAAAAACGCTACCGCCATACCGACCGTCAGCGAGGCTACCAGCAGAGTAATCAACGTACGCGATGCCTCGGTCCGTTCGGCCAGAAAGCGATCTTGTGCCTCCATCAGTTCCTTGCGCCCTTGATTGCGGAACTCCTCAATCAGAGAAAGCGCTGAGAGCCGCCGGGGAACCAGTACCTCCGCGATGTAGGCTCGCGGCTTATCAGGCGCCGCGCGTAGCTCCCGCAGCCAGACCTGAAACTCAGCATCCACCCGCAACGATCCCAGGACCTCCCCATCCAGATCCCGGAGTTTACCCAAAGCAACGTTGCCTTGGGACTCCAACCCATTCACAGAGCGAGACAGCAGTTCCTGCCCGGCCGCGTTGGGCGAAAGAAAATAATCACGCGAGGCAATACCGCCCTGCCAGATCACCCGCCGAAACGCCGAAACCGCGTCTTCCTCGGCCACAAACCGGTGATAAGCGGCCTGCTGCGCCGCACCGCCCGCCGCTTGCAACTCTAGCGCCTCCCACGCAGACGCCGCCAGCAGGATCAGAATCGCGGCAAAGCCTCCGCCCAGCACATGCAAGCTGTGAAACGACCGTTTCATCGGCAACCTCTTCTTCTATAGAGTATCCCCTGCCGGCCCCACTCATCCCGCAGCCTACCTGATTTGCCGTACTGCCGGGTCACGGCAACTCCACGGTTAAGCCATCCATGCTCCAGCTAGCCCCTCACGGTCAAAAAAAACCCCCAACCCTGGCCGCTCCGGCACCACATAGTTCGGCCCGTCCAGCCGGATCGGTTCGGCTAGAAACCGGTTGGCCACTTCGAGAACCCGCGGGTTGTACTCACACAACCCCCCATTCGGTAGCGCCGCCGCCACATGCACCGCCGCCAGAATCTGCGGCGCCAGCGCAATGCTCACGTGCGGCACTAACCGCTTGGCCAGCTTCCCGATCGCCACCGA